>Ga0299906_10003661_pt1 | contig 12666 bp, 12 predicted proteins | sample RVTome_14_FD_200259 | JGI IMG/M metagenome (GOLD analysis project Ga0299906, IMG submission 200259) | Soil microbial communities from uranium-contaminated site in the Upper Colorado River Basin, Wyoming, United States - RVT145D125 (version 2) ...
CGTAGTGCACGATCTGGTTCCAGTCGGCGGCCCACACGGCGGTCCAGCCAAGGACCATCACCGACATCAGGAACCACAGCTTCTGCAATGCCGCCTCGGTGCCAAGCCGCCGCTCGACGGCGAGCAGGTAGTGCCCCATCAGCATCGACAGGACGCCGAAGGCGGCGAAGAGGAGGTAGATCGGGGGCGTGATGAAGAGGTACTGCAGCGGCGCCTCCAGGAGCCCCACGTCCTCGAGTACGTGCCAGATGCTTCCCGAGACCACCCAGGCGCTCGCCGCCAGGATAAGCCGGTTGTCCATCGGCGTCCGCAGCCGGTTGAGGAGCTGCGCCGTGCCGAGGATCAGGAGGCCAAGGAGCAGGGCCCACGTGAGGGTGTTCACGACCGTGTAGCCGCTCTTGGCCAAGTACCCGCCGAGCTCGTCGCACCGGAGCTGCGTGCTGACGCTCGGCTCCACGCTGCACGCGAAACGCTGGCCCCGCGCGTCGGCCACGATGGGGCCCCAGTAGTACCGCCAGACAAAGCCCTGGTAGACGGCCTTGGGGAAAAGCCAGGACAGGATGGCCACCAGCGCGGGGACGCCAAGGAGGATCGCCGGCACCGTGTAGCCCGGGACCCGGTCCAGGGGGTTCCCCTTCCGGGGCTCTGGAGGCCCCGGTACGCCGGGGCCGCCCTCGACCCTGGCGGGGGGCCCTCCGTCGGCGGCCGGCGCGGCCCCGGGCGTGGCCTCTTCATCGGGTGCACGCGCCGGGTCGGGGCCTTCCATGTCCATGGATGAAACAGGCGGCCCACCCTGGGACGGCTTATGGCCGTTGTGGACCGGGGCGGGCCCGCCGCGTCCGCGACCCGAGACAGGCGGGAGCAGGGTTTTGGCGCGACCCCCGCTCGGCCGCCGCGTGGCCCGCGCGGTCGACACCGTGGACGCCCTCATGGTGGCCCTCGTCATCACCTGGGGGCTGGCCTTCGCCGCCATCAAGGAGCTGGGCCATGCCCTCGACCCCTACCAGATGACGTGGTTCCGCTACCTGCCGTTCCTGGTCCTGTACGGCCTCTGGCTTCCGTTCGCGCGCCGCAAGCGGTTCGGCCAGGTCGCCGGCGGGGACTGGCCCCGTTTCGCCCTCGCCGGCGCCCTCGGCGTCATCGGCTACCACTTCCCGCTCAACTGGGGCCTGGACGCGACCGAGGGAGGCGCCGCCGTCTCCGCCGGCACCGGCGCCATCCTCGTGGCCACCACGCCGCTCTGGACGCTCCTCTTCGCGGTCGCCATGCGTCAGGAGCGCTTCGACGCCGGCCGGGCCCTCGGCTCCGCCGTCGCCTTCGTGGGCGTCGTCGTGGTCGTGTTCCTCGCGCCCGTGGGCGGAGCGCAGCTCACGGTGGCCCGGAAGGCCCTCGTCGTGCTCCTCGCCCCCGTCTGCTGGGGCATGTACAGCATCGTCGCCAAGCCCTTGGTCGACCGCTACGGTGGCCTGTTCGTGACGGGCCTCACCTTCTGCCTCGGGACCCTCATGCTGCTGCCGCTCGGCATCCAGTACGGCGCCGCGCCGCTTCGCAGCCTCACGCCGGAGCTGTGGGCCTGGCTCGCCTTCGTGTCGCTCCTCTCCACCGTGGCGGGCTACACGGTGTGGAACCACGCGCTCAGGCACCGCCGGGCCACCGAGGTCACGATCTACATCTACCTCGTCCCCGTCGTCGCGACCCTTGCGGGCTGGGCCGTGGTGGGCGAGGCCGTGAGCCTGTGGTTCCTCGTCGGCGCCGCCCTGGTGCTCGCGGGCGTCGTCCAGGTCAACCGGTCGCGCCGCCGCGGCCAGGCCCTGCACGCGGCGCCCGCGGCCGCCGAGGCGGAGTAGCCGGGGCGGGGCACGGCCCCCGCCACGACCGGGGCAGAGCCGCCCCGACGAAGACTTGATCCGAGGGCGCCTGTTGCCTGCGACCGTGCCCGCCATCGGCCTTCCTGACATCGAGCGCGCCCGCGAGGTCATCCGTCCCGTCGCCCGCCACACGCCGATGAAGCGGAGCACGACCCTCAGCCACGTCACGGGCGGCGACTTCCACCTGAAGCTCGAGAACTTCCAGCGCACCGGGTCCTTCAAGATCCGGGGCGCCATGAACAAGGTCAACAGCCTCTCGGACGAGGAGCGGAAGGGCGGCGTCGTGGCCGCGAGCGCCGGCAACCACGCCCAGGGCGTGGCGTACGCCGCGACGCACCACGGGGTCCGCTCCGACGTCTTCATGCCCGAGGATGCGACCCTCTCGAAGGTCACGGCGACCAAGGGCTACGGCGCCCGCGTCCACTTGGCTGGACGCGACTACCAGGAGTCCTTCGAGGTCGCAAAGCGGTTCCAGGAGGAGCAGGGGGCGACCTTCGTCCACGCCTACGACGATCCCCTCATCATGGCCGGCCAGGGCACGATCGGCCTGGAGATCCGCGAGGACCTTCCGGCCGTTCAGACCGTCCTCGTGCCGATCGGCGGCGGCGGCCTCATCGGCGGCGTCGCGACGGCCCTCAAGGCCCTCGACCCGCAGGTCCGCATCGTCGGCGTGCAGGCGGAGGGGGCCAGCACCGTCGCCCCGAGCCTGGAGAAGGGGCGCGTCGTGGCGATCCCGGAGGTGCAGACCATGGCCGACGGCATCGCGTGCCGCCGCCTCGGGGAGCTGACGTTCGACGCGATCCAGAAGCACGTCGACGAGGTCGTCACGGTGTCGGAGTCAGAGATCTCCTCTGCGATCCTCTTCCTCATGGAGCGTGCCAAGCTCGTCGCCGAGGGCGCAGGCGCGGTGACGCTCGCGGCGGCGCTCCATGGCAAGGTCGACCTGAAGGGGCAGACCGCCTGCGCGGTCGTTTCGGGCGGCAACATCGACATGACGCTGCTGAGCCGCATCATCCAGCGCGGCCTGGTCAAGGAGGGGCGGATCGCGGTCTTCGACACGACGATCAACGACCGCCCCGGCGCCATCGCCGGCGTCCTCGATCTCCTCGCGGCGCGCAAGGCGAACGTCCTCGACGTGCGCCACGACCGGCACCGGCTCGACGTGCCCCTCCACAGGGTCGGCGTGGAGGTCCACGTGGAGACGCGGGGCCCGGAGCACATCGCGCAGCTCGTCAGGGCGCTCCAGGAGGCCCATGTCCCGGTCCACGTGCGCACCGAGGAGTCACCGTGATCGTGGGACGGCCGGGCACCAGGCGGCGGAGCCGCGGCGCGGCGTCCTCACCGGCCGACCGCCGAAAGCAGCGGCGCGGCCGGCACCACCCGGAAGAAGCGGCCCTGGGAAGCGGACGACGCGCCGGACACGAGGCCCGCGAGGATCAGGAAGACCCATAGCCCCGCAGCGAAGCCCAGCGCCGTCGCGAGCGCCGCGCCGGCCAGCGTCGTGAGGAGCCCAAGGACGAGGGCGCCGGCCCACAGGAGAACCGTCTGCAAAGCGGCCTGCCAGGCGTGAAAGCGCACCAGCCGGGACCGTGGCGCGGCGAGCACCGGCACCACCTGCCACCCCGGGAGGGGCACGTACGCCGCCGCTGCCCATCCCCGCGCCACGCGCCCCGACCGTTCTGTGCGCTCAAAGAGGTGACGCTCCTGGCCCCAGGCCGGCCGCGGGCGCTGCGCTTATGCCGGAGAGGGGTCTCGCGGGCCCATGGACCAAGAACAGCTGCGCGCCACGGCGCAGACCATCGTCCAGGACGGCAAGGGCATCCTTGCCGCCGACGAATCGACGCCGACCTGCACCAAGCGCTTCGAGAAGCTCGGGATCCCGAGCACGGAGCAGAGCCGCCGCGATTACCGCGCGATGCTGTTCACGACACCTGGCATCGAGGCAAGCCTCGGTGGCGTCATCCTGTACGACGAGACGCTGCGGCAGTGCACGGTCGACGGGACGGCCATCCCGGAGCTCCTCGAGGGCCGCGGCATCCTCCCCGGCATCAAGGTCGACACGGGCGCGAAGCCCCTCGCCGGCCACCCGGGGGAGAAGGTCACGGAGGGGCTCGACGGCCTCCGCGAGCGCCTCGAGGAGTACGTCGCCCTCGGCGCGCGCTTTGCCAAGTGGCGCGCGGTCATCACGATCGGCACGGGCCCTGACGGCGAGCCGCTTCCGAGCTCCGCCTGCCTCGCGGCCAACGCGGACGGCCTCGCCCGGTACGCGGCGCTCTGCCAGGAGGCCGGCCTCGTCCCCATCGTCGAGCCCGAGGTCCTCGTGGACGGCGACCACGGCATCGACGAGTCGGAGCGCGCCCACCGGGCCACGTGGCACGCGGTCTTCAACGCCCTCCACGACCACGACGTCTACCTGCCCGGCATCCTCCTCAAGCCGAGCATGGTCATGAGCGGCAAGGACGCGCCGGACCGCGCCGGCTCCGAGGAGGTCGCCCGCCGCACCTTCGAGGCCCTCCTCGACCACGTCCCCGCAAGCGTGCCCGGCATCGTGTTCCTCAGCGGGGGGCAGACCCCGGAGGAAGCCACGGAGCACCTGCGCATCATGAACAAGCTCGGCCCCAAGCCGTGGTCGCTCAGCTTCAGCTACGGCCGTGCGCTCCAGGAGCCCGCCCTGCTCGCCTGGAAGGGCGATGCCGCCAACGCCGCCACGGCGCAGGCGGCGCTCCGCGAGCGTTGCGAGGCCAACCGGGCCGCCGCGCGCGGCAAGGCGCTCGTCAACGCCTAGACGCGGTTTCCAGACCGCTTCCAGGGCGGTCCTCTCCCTCAGCGCGTTCGCCACGCCACGAGCCCTCCGGCCAGCGCGACGGCCGCCAGGATCCCTGCGATCAGGCGCGGAGGGGGGTCGCCGCCTCCGGACGGCGCACCGCAGTCGCCCCCGCACGGTCCCGGCCTCCAGGGGCGGGCCCCCTCGGGCCCCGCCTCCGGCGGCGGCACGGGGAACGGCCAGAGGCCGCGGACGCCGTCCTCCACCCAGCGGGCCCGCGCCTCCTGGTCGTCCCCGCCCCCTTCGTCGCCGAACTTCTGCTCCTCGCCGTCCTTGTCATCTTCCCTTCCCTCGGCGTCCTCGTCGTCGTCCTCGTCGTCCTCGCCCTCGCGTTTCCCGCTGTCCTTGTCCTTCCGGTCCTCGTCCCCCCCGTCGCGGTCTTCGCGGCCATCGGGACCGCACCAGGGCTCGCGGAAACCGTTGCCCCGGCCGCAGCCTCGCCCGGCCGCATCCAGCGCCACCGCCAGGAGGCCGACCAGGACCAGCGCGACAAGGAGGACGGCCCGCGTTCGGCTTGGGGGCATGTCGTGGTCGAAGGGGATTCCCACCCGGAAGGGCAAGGCCCTGTGGGGACGATCGCGGACCCGCGGCAGGGGTCGGCGATCGACCCCGCCGTTCCGCTTTTGTGGCGGCGCACGCTCGCGGCGTCCATGCGCATCGGCATCCTCACCGGCGGCGGCGACTGCCCCGGACTGAACGCCGTCATCCGTGGCGCCACCGTGCGCCTCCTCGAGGCCGGCCACGAGGTCGTGGGCCTGCAGTACGGCTGGAAGGGTCTTCTGGAGAAGGACACGCGTCCGCTCACCATGGCGGACGTCGAGGGCATCGAGCGCACGGGGGGGACCATCCTCTTCACGAGCCGCACCAACCCTTACAAGGATGAGGAGACCGCCGCGCGCGCCAAGGCCGCGTTCCAGGAGCTTGGCCTGGATGCGCTGATCGCCGTCGGAGGCGACGACACGCTCGGTGCCTGCCACAGGCTCACGCAGGCCGGAGTCCCGGCCGTGGGTGTGCCGAAGACCATCGACAACGATCTCTCGGGCACGGACTACACGTTCGGCTTCGACACCGCGGTGAACATCATCATGGAGGCGCTCGATCGCCTGCACACGACGGCGGCCAGCCACTCGCGCATCCTCGTCGTCGAGGTCATGGGCCGCTACGCCGGCTGGATGACGTTGCAGGGCGGCCTCGCCGGCGGCGCGCACGCGGTACTGCTGCCCGAGGAGCCGTTCGACCTCGACGAGCTGGCGCGCCTCTGCAAGGAGCGCCGGGCGTCAGGCAAGCACTACACGCTCATCGCGTGCAGCGAGGGCGCGGTCGCGAGACAGTGGGAGGACATGGAGACGCAGGACGCCCAGCTCGACGAGTTCGGCCACGTGCGCCTCGGCGGCGTCGCGAAGAGCCTCGCACGACTCTTGGAGGAGAAGACCGGCCAGGAGGCCCGTCACGTCGTCCTAGGGCATTTGCAGCGCGGCGGCGCCCCGAGCGCGTTCGACCGCATGACCGCGCTCCGGTTCGGCCTGCGCGCGGCCGAGGCGGTGATGGAAGGCCGCTTCGGCACCATGACGGCGCTCCGGGCCACCGAGGTCGAGCTCATCCCCCTCGAGGACGCCGTCACGCACCTCAAGACCGTGCCGGAGCACCGCGTCCGGGAGAAGAACCACTTGGCGCCCCTGCACCCGAGTCCTCGCGAAGCCCCCGTGAAGGCCTGAGCCGCGCGGGGGCCGTCATCGGCGGTCCGGAGAGCGGCACCGCCGACTCGTGCTGCCGTCCGGCTACTGCTTGCCGAACCGTTGCGTCATCTGCAGCAGCTCGATCGGGATCGGCACGACGACGGTCGTGCCCTTGTTGTCCGCGGCGTTCTGCATCATCTGCATCATGCGAAGGAGCAGGGCACCGGGGGAACCGCTCATGACCCGGGTGGCGTCGGCGAGCTTCTCGGCGGCCTGTTGCTCGCCCTCCGCCGTGATGACGCGGGCGCGGCGCTCGCGCTCGGCCTCGGCCTGACGGGCCATGGCACGGCGCATGTCCGCGGGCAGCTCGACGTCCTTGATCTCGACCATGCCGACCTTGACGCCCCACGGGTCCGTGGCCTTGTCGATGATCTGCTGCAGCTTCTTGTTGAGCTTCTCGCGCTCGGCAAGCAGCTCGTCCAGGGCGGCCTGGCCGACGACGCTGCGGAGGCTCGTCTGGGCGATCTGGCTGGTGGCGACGTAGAAGTTCTCGACGTCCACGATGGCCTTCTCCGGATCGAGGACGCGGAAGTAAACGACGGCGTTGACGGAGACCGGCACGTTGTCGAGGGTGATGATCTCCTGCACAGGAACGTCGTGGGTGATCGTCCGGAGGTCCACCTTGACCATCTTGTCGAGGACCGGGATGATGAAGAACAGGCCGGGCCCCTTCGCGCCGACGAGGCGGCCGAGGCGGAAGATGACGCCCCGCTCGTACTCCTTCACGATGCGGATGGCGCTCGCCAGGAGGATCAGGAGGACGAGGCCGATGACGACCAGGACGACGACGAGGCCTGGTGAGACGGCGAGGAGCACAGGGTCCATCGCGCGGCCATCGGACCCGCCGCTTTAAGGGGCTCCGTTCACGCGTCCGGGGCGTCGGCCCCTTCGGCGTCGGGCTTCCCCTCCGGCATCCGGACGACCTCCAGCACGAGGCCTTGGCGCCGCAGGACGCGCACGCGCTCCCCGAGGGCGATGGGGCCGTCGTCGCTGCGGGCGGTCCAGATCTCCCCCCAGACCTCGACGCGGCCCTCGGGGTCGATGGGGTCGACGACGACGCCGGTGTCCCCGACAGAGCGGTCGGGGACGGGACGATCGCGGCTCCGCATGGCGATGGTGACGACCCCGAAGACGACGAGACCCGTGACGACCGCCATGCCCGCGGCGACGGCCATGAAGGTGCGCACGACGCCGGCGGGCAGGAGCGGGCCGTCGATGAGGAAGACGGCGCCGAGGAGGAGCGTGATGACGCCCGCCATGGTGAGGATGCCGTGCGTCGGCGTGAAGACCTCGGCGACGAAGAAGACCAGGGCCAGGAGGATCAGGAGGAAGCCGGCCGTGGAGACGCCGAACAGGCCAAGCCCGATCAGGCCGAGGAGCAGCAGGATGGCGCCGATGGTCTCCGGGACGTACGTGCCGGGGTTGGCGAGGCCGAAGATGAGCGCGTAGAGGCCGGCCATCATGAGGATGAACGCGATGGTCGGGTCGCTGAGGATGTCGACGGTGCGGGGCAGGAGGCCGGGACCGTGGCGGACGATCCGGGCATCGGCGGTGGAGAGGACCACGGTGCCGTCCCCGACGCGGGCGCTGCGGCCGTCCACGGCCTGGAGGAAGGCCCGCAGGGTGTCCGCCTCCACGTCGACCATGCCGGCCTCCACGGCCGCCGCCGCGTCCTGGTTGAGGTTCTCGGTGACGTAGCGGGCCGCGATGTCGGGGTCGCGGCCCGTGCGCTCGGCGATGCTTCGGATGCGCTCGACGAGGAAGTTCTCGACCTTCTCCGAGGCGTTCTGGGACTGGCCGGACGGCCCGACCTGGATCGGCTGGGCGCTGCCGATCGTGGCGCCCCCCGCCATGCCGGACGGATGGCCCATGAGCAGAAGGAACGTGCCGGCCGAGGCGGCGTAGGCGCCCCCGCCGGGCCCCACGTACGTCAGGACCGGCACCTCGGCCTGGGCCAGCAGGCCGTCGATGTCGAGCGTCGCGTCCACGAGGCCGCCCGGCGTGTCGAGCTCGATGACGAGCGGCACGCCCCGCGACTCCGCTTCCTGCAAAGCGTCCTCGATGTAGAGCGCGGTGCCGCGGCCGACGACGCCGTCGACGCGGGCCACGACGACCTCGTGCGACGCGCCCTCGGCGCCGGGCGCCAGGAGCGCGGGCATCAAGGCGACCAGCGCGAGTGCGGTGAGCCGGGGGAGCACGGGCGGGCACCGCGGCGCGGGCACTTCAAGTCTGCTGGGGCGCGGCGCTTCAGGGCCGCAGCCACAAAGGCTATCACGTGCGGGTCGGGGTCGGACCCGATGCGCCTCGGAAAGAACACGATCACGATCGGTCTCCTGACGGTCGCCCTGGCCCTCGCTGGATGCAGCGACGACGGCTCGGACGACCCGACGACCACGACGACCACGCCCGCCCCGACGGGCACGGGCGGACCCGGCGGCATGGACGAGGATCCGATGGCGGCGCCGTTCTACATCAACGGCACCGTGACCGGGGTCGCGGACTGCACGCTCGCCGGCACCGAGGCGGGCGCCCAGCAGTCGACGTCGGAGCAGCTCCCCCCGGAGGCCGCGAACGCCACGTACACATTGACGGTGTCCGGCGACCAGGCGGGCGCGGCGAGCGCGTGCCTGGACTTCGGCGAGGGCTTCTCGGGCTCGTCCTCGGGCACTGTGCCGGCGACCGCGACCGAGGTCGTCGTGGCGGCGGACGGCGCGCCGGCGGGCGTCTCGTACTCGATCCTCTTCACGCCTGCGTGATCGGTTCCGGCCCGCCGGCGTCGGCCGGCCTGGGATCCCCGCGTCCCCCCTCCCTCTTTCCCGACGTCCGCCGGCCCCGCGTTCTCATCCCTGACGCGGAGCCCGCCGGAACGCGGGCTTGCGCCGCTCGAAGAAGGCGTCGCGGCCCTCGGCATGCTCGGCCGTGAGGAACGCGGCCGCCTGCATCCGGGCTTCGCGGTCGAGCCCGTCGCCCAGGGAGGCACCGAGGTTCCGGTGCAGCGCATGCTTCGCGAGGGCGAGGGTGGACCCTGGCCCGTCCACGAGGGTCGCAAGCAGGTCGCCCGTGGCTTTGTCAAGGCCGCCGCGGGGGACCGTCCGAAGCGCCAAGCCCCACGCCACGGCGTCGGTCGCGGAGAAGGCGGCGCCGGTCCAGACGAGGTGCTTCGCCCGCTGGAGGCCGACGATGCGCGGCAGGAGCCACGTGCCGCCGGTGTCGGGGATCAGGCCGACGTGACGGAACGAGAGCGCGAACGTCGCGGCATCGGCGACGAGGGCGAGGTCGCACTGGAACGCGAGGACGGCGCCGGCGCCGTACGCGTTCCCCTGCACCTTCGCCACCACGGGCTTCGGCAGGTCGTGGATCGCCTGGACGACCCGGTTCAGGCCGCCGCGGAGCCGCGCCAGCAAGGCCGGAGCGTCGCCGGCGGAGGCGCGCATGACCTGGATGTCGCCGCCGGCGCAGAAGACGTCGCCCTCCGCGGCGAGGAGGACGGCGCGGACGTCGGGGTCGTCGCGGGCCGCGTGCAGGCCTTCCAGGAGGAGGCGAAGCGTCTCCGGGTCGAGCGCGTTCTTCTTCTCCGGCCGGGCGAGCGTGAGCGCGAGGATGCCGCGGACGCGGTCGAGCTCCAGGTGGACGGGGGAGGCCACGGCCGGGCACGCGGCGCGGGGGTCTTGGTCCTGGCGGCACATCCGGACCGGCGGCCACGGAAGGCGGTCGCGAGGGATCGGGACCGGGGCGAGCCAGTGGGGCCGGCGGGGCCGGCGGGGGCGGCCCGCGAGGCTGGCCGGCGGCGGTCGTCGGCCATCGGTGCTGCCTCCACAACGGTGAAGTACGCGAGAAACAAGCCAGGGGCATGCGAGGAGGCGCCCTTGCGCTGATCGCCCTCCTGGTCCTGGCCGGATGCGCCGCACCGGCGGCGGACCCGGTGCCTGCGGACGGCGACGGCGACGGACTCGACGACGAGACGGAGATCCGACTGGGCACGGATCCCACGGCGCCCGACACGGACGGCGACGGGGAGCCTGACGGAGCCGAGGTGCGGAACGGCACGGATCCGCTTGCCGCCCCGCGGCCGCGCGTCGTCGTCGCCGTCATCGACACGGCCATCAACCCGTACCACGAGCACTTCCGCGCTGCGGAGCCGATCCCGGACGACGTGCTTGCCACGTTCACGGACGAGAAGGGGCGGGCCCCCGAGCGTGTGCGCCTTGCCGCCCAGGGCTCCTGGGAGGAGCGGCGCGAGGCCGACGCGAGGGTGTGGGACGGCATCGAGAGCGGGCGCGTCCACCACTTCGAGGGCACGCGTGTGCTCGCGGTCAGCTTCGGCGGCAACATCATCGACGGCGGCAGCCACGGCACGGCGACGAGCGGCGCCGTGCTCGACGCGCACCCGGACGCCATCGTGGTCCTCGTTCAGGGTGGCAGCGAGGGCGAGCGGTGGGCGGCCACGACGCCGTGGGTCGACCTCCTCAGCGAATCCTACGGCCTCTACTGCGGCCAACCTGTTCTGGAGGTCCTCCCCGGCGACTCGACGGCGAAGAGCAACAAGCTCGCGTGGGAGAACGGCAAGGTGCCGGTCGGCGCGGCGGACAACACGCCCTGTCCGGCCCCGAACGACGGCACGTCGGGCCCCCCGTGGGTCGTGGGCGTCTCCGGCGACCACCCCGACGAGGGCGGCGCCTGCCGGGAACCCATGAGCGGCAACGCGCCGGACTTCACCGCGGACTTCACGCAGGACCTGCCGCTGGACCGGAGCCTGGACGGCTACGGGACCACGAGCGGAACGAGCTTCGCGACGCCCACGACGGCGGGCAGCTACGCCCGGGCCCTGCACCAGGTGCGGACGGCGTGGGGCCACGAGGGCGGCATCGTGGACGGCGCGCTCGCGGTCGCCCCCGACGGGGCGCGGCTCACGCACGTGGAGCTCCGCGAGGCGTTCAACCGCACCGCCGTCTACTTCGGGACGACGACCACCTGCAGCGAGCCGGACCGGGTGCCCGTCAACCCCGCGGCGCCCTGGGTCCAGATGGGTTGGGGCCACGTGGACGCCGAGGTCGGCGACGCGGCCGCGGCGGTGCTCCTTGGCGCGGAGGCCCCCGAGAAGGATCCGGAGGCGGTGCGGTACATGGCGGCCCTGTACGCCTACCGGCAGCAGGCCTGGGGGCCCTTCACGTAGCCGGCGGCATGCGTCGTCGTCCGCGGCCCGTCATCCGCGTCCGTAGTGGGCAAGCGCCCCCTGGACGACGCGCTGGAGGCTGACGTTGTACTCCGGGAAGGACCAGAACGGCGCGTCTTCCTTGAGGCGCTCGATGGCTGCGACGAACAGGCCGTACACGGTCGGGTCGCGGTCCTTGACGTGCGGCACGTCGACGCCCAGCCTGGCCAGGCCCCGGCAGGTCGCCGCGTCGTAGAGCGGGTACGTGTGGTGGAAGAAGTGGAGGTACCTGGCGACGTGCGCGAGGCTGAGGCCGGCCACGCCGCGGAGCCCGCCGAGGGGCATGGTGTCAGGATACGCCATGGCGTCCAGGACCGCGATGGCCTGGGCGGCGCTCTCGTCGGTCCACTGCGGGTGGGGGACGCCGAAGGCGTCGTCGATGCGGTCCAGGTGCGCGCGGCCGTGGTCGTGCTCGATGGTGTAGAGCAGCGGCTGGTAGGAGGGATCGATGCGCTGCTGCTCGGCGAGGAAAAGATCCGGCATGCGCCGCGTGAAGCCCGCGAGGGCCGCAGGGTCGAAGCGGATCGACACGCCGAGGCGGCGGGCGGCCTCCGCCGCGACCGAGGGCGCGGTGGCGGCGACCCCGCCGCGGGCCATTCAAGCACTCTTCAAGGCGATCCACTCGGTCTTGAAGGCCTCGGCGAGGGCGTCCTCGTCGGCTTGGCGGGGCAGGACGTCGTCCAGGTAGTCGCTGTACGACCCCGGCCCGCTCCACTCGTGGCCATCCACCGTGTACTCGCCGCGGGCGTAGGCGCCGATGGCGCGGTGGAACCTCGGATCGGGCACGAAGAGACGGGGCTGTCCGTCCGGGACGCTCCGGTTGAGGAGTTCGACCTCGCGGACGATCTCCTCGCGGTACTGCTCGCGGGCGCGCTCGTTGAGGGCCCGCTTGTCGACGGGCTCGTCGGTCTCGCCCTCGTCGAAACGGCCCTTGAGGCCCCAGACGTACGCCCACTCGGCGCTCGAGGAGCCGTCCTTGCCGAAGAGGTCGAACGCGGTGGGGATCCATTTGTTGAAGTACTTCTG
>Ga0299906_10003662_pt1 | contig 12665 bp, 17 predicted proteins | sample RVTome_14_FD_200259 | JGI IMG/M metagenome (GOLD analysis project Ga0299906, IMG submission 200259) | Soil microbial communities from uranium-contaminated site in the Upper Colorado River Basin, Wyoming, United States - RVT145D125 (version 2) ...
CATGTCCGGTTCGATGAGCGGGATGTGGAAACGGAGCTACGGTGAGGTTACTCGGGCACCGCCAGACGAAAGGGGCGGCAACAGACAAACCGAACCTACCGCCACCGCGCCACATCTCGACTCTACCAAAGTGGACTTGCATCCGTTCAAGCTCGATTGCCCCAAGTGCGGGCGTGGCGTAAGGTGTTAATCGGGTCAAACTAGCACGTCAGGTCATCGCCATGGACCCCACTAGTACAGTTAGGACCGATGCGCTACCAGCTATCGCGACGTTAGTGATCCCCGGCGGCCTGGCCAGCATTCCCTACGCCTGGCTGGTGTTGGAGGCTTTACCGCAGTTCAAATCGTATGTTGGTGGTCACGACGGTCTCGCAGCACTAGCCGCCGTATTGGTTTCAATTGCAATTGGATTCGTACTCGAGTCCCTAGGTTCGTTTGTCGAGTTTTACTTGATTGACAAGCGTCGTGCTGACCATGAGGAAATGCTCAAAACGTGGTGGCTCTTTTTACGTAGTGCTTACCGAAAAGAACCGGTGGGGCAGCGATACCTTCGTCGTTTTCTGGTGACGTTTAAATTCGAGCTCAATACATTCGTCGCGATTCTCTTTGCCATTCCAGGTGTCATTTTACTTGGCGTCACTGGGCAGATCGAAAGTACCGCAAGTCTTGTGATCTTGGGGACCATGCTTATCTTCGCGGGCTTGTTCTTCTTTGCGGCTAGTATTAGCGCCGACGTTTTAGCGGATATTCGAAGACACCTTGTTAAAGGCGTCGGTGAACCGCCGTTTGATGAGAAGGGAAATCCGAAAGGCGTTGCGTAGACCTCTAGACGACAGATGCTCACGAAGGACCATTACATTGAGCACGTCATTCCTTACCGGATGAGGTCCGTGGCAGTGCTCAATGTTGCAACGAAGTACGTAATGACATGGGATAAACCAAGAGCCCTCCAAATCTATTTTGATGAGAAGTTGGCAATTCGAGGACTCTCGACTGCCTTTACAAACCCAGCAATCGAGGCCGGCATCATTCACTGCAGAGCTTTACTGGAGTTTCTCGGCCTCCGAGTAAGCCCAAAGGATCCCAGCAAGCTTGTCGAGCGAAGCGGAAAGCGGGACGACGACTACGTTATCGAAGACTTTTCCGGTCCGCACGGATCACTTCCGAAAATTACAGTGGCGGAAGCCATATCACCCTATGACGGTCCACGCGACGAGGCCGAAACGGCGCTAGCCGCCGTAATACATTGTGCCAATAAGGGTTTGGCCCACATGACGACAGGTCATGTGGTCAATCTGAAAGATGTCCGGCTTTACGAAATTGCCAGTCGAGGGGTACCGACGCTGGTGGCAAACTACTTTTATGTACCCCAAGGTATTAAACCCCCGGATTGGCAGCTTACTAGCTCTCAGCGGAATGTCGTCTAACCCCCGCCTGATCCAAAGCGGCGCGAGCAAGCCGCGGCGATGCTTGCTCACGCGGGTGTTTGGGACGCGCCACCCGTCCGCCATAGGTCGGAGGCGGACATGCGGAGTGCAGTAAGGCATAGCCACTTTGTAGCGTGGCACCGCTTTTCTCATGTCTTTTCAGGCGGCCTAAAGCTACGCTCGAAGAGGGCGGCGCGGCAGAGCATTGATTTAATACTCAGCGTTTCTTGCTTCTGTGGCCCACGAGTCACGGCCGCTTCGGGAAGGGGATGACCTTGGCGGGGGATTTGACCGGGGTAGCCGCGCCGGTGGTATCAGCCCCGGGCGAGGGCGCGCTGGGCAGCGGTATCGGGTCGTAGGCGTCCGTGGTTCTGCTGCGAAGGTAGGCTTGGGTCTGCTGCCCGGTCGTGTGGCCGAGCCGGTGCTGTGCCGTCTCCGGCGCGTCGGTGGCGGACTTGGCCCGCAGGTCGTGCTCCGTGAAGCGCTTGATGCCCGCGGCGACGGCCTTCCTCATTACGCGCTGCCACAGCGCATCGAGACGTTCCGCGGTTAACTGCAGGCCATCGCGCCGGGTGAACAGCTGGTCGACGCCGCTACGTCGGGGAAGGGCCTTGGCCCGCTCGACGATCGCACGGAGCTCCGGTGTCCAGCGCACGAGGCGCCTGCGCGGCGGGACCTCTTCCAGGACGATCTGACCGCCCCGCGCGACTCGCCTGCGACGCCGCTTCTTGGACTCGTAGTACTCGATACCCTCGTCGGTGAGCTGCGTGAGGCGTAGCCCCAGGATATCGCCCTTCCTCATGGCGGTTGCGTACTTGAACTCGACGTAGATTCGGATCAGTCGCGGCGCGAGCGCTATGAACGCAGCGAGCTCGGCGTCGGTGACGTACCGGTCTCGAGGGAACTCTGGATTCCGCTTCACATCGCGGCAGGGATTCGAGGTCATGGCGCCCCACCGGATCGCGTACGAGCAGATGTGCGAGAGGAGCGCCTTTTCCCGATTCGCCCGGATCGGTGCGCCGCGTGCGTCCATGTGGCGGTACACGTCTTGCGCAGTGAGGTCTTGCGGAGCCATGTGGGCGAAGCTCTTTCTCAGAGAAAGAAACTCCCGCAGGTTGTCCTGTTGCGTGCGTGGAGCCTTGGTCGGCAGCACTTCTAGCTGGTAGCGGTCGAAGATGTCACCGAGCGTCGTTAGCGACCGCGGACGGTCTATCAGCCGGGCGTACTCGGCCATTGCCTGTGCGAAGTCGCGTCCCAGGGGGATGCGTTTACCGTTGGGCGGCACGTAGTAATACATCCGGTACGGGCGATAGACCCGCTCGGGGAGCTCGAAGTGCTTGGTACGTCGGCGGCCCATCGCTATACCTTGTTTGCCCAGTTGAGCTTCGGTTCCGTACGCTGCCGCCCGCCGGCCGCGCTACCCATCACCTTCTCGAAATGCTGACGGGAGATCACGGGGTAGCCGTCCAGGCCGACTTTGAAGGTGAAGCCGTTCTCGCGGAACCAACGGATCATTTTGCTGCGCTGCTTGCACCGCGAGACTTCTTTCATCTCGTCGATGCTGAGGACGAGCGTCGATGGATATGGCTCTGTCATTGAGGGCATGGTGGCCCCATTTCACCGCGGCGTGGTGCTATATGGATCACATGGCCAGTAGAACGTATTGGACGGGGCTTGTGTAAGTGGTAGGCTGGTGAGCACAATGACAGTGCTTGGAGATTCGCAGAGTTGTCATGCGATGTCTGACAACGGCTCAGGATTCTCCAACGCGCCATAGGAGAAGCGAGGGCTGTCTGTCGGGGCAACCCTGACAACGGAATAACCGAGTCCGCAGCCAGCACGTCAGGAATGGCCGCAAGCGGAAATCTTACGGTTGGTTCGCTGACAGACGGCAGACGACCCAAAACAGACACTCAGGGGACGACTGAACCCTGCAGGCAGCGGTATCAGCGCAGCTAATTCGCAGGGTCTACGAGGCCGATCCGCTGGAGTGCCCCAAGTGCAAGGGGCCGATGCGGGTCATCGCCTTGATCGAGAATCCGGGAGTCATCCGGCGCATCCTTGAACACCTCGGATTGTGGGCGCCGCTCGGCACCGAGCGAAGTCCACCGCCCGGTCCCAGCGCGAGCTGGCCGCGGCATGCCAACTTGCCATTGACCTATCACCCGGTCCTCGACATCGCCTGATCTGCCGTACGGAAACGACTCCCTCAAAAGAGCCGGGGTGCGCGAAAGCGCTTGCCGCGCACTGGGGCTTGGAATAGATTGCGCGGTAACTTGACCGCTGATCGCGCTCACGACCCGCACGGATCGCGGTCGTCACTTGGGGAGGCGGAAGCAAGGATGAACATAAGGCTCGTTAAAAGCATGCTGCGGCGATCTCCGCACTCTCTCCCGGCGCGCGGTTTCAGCGAATCGGGATCAAGGCTGGATTGAATTTCCTATCGTTTAACGATCAGCCCAATAACCATGGGGCCATCACGCGGGGACACCACGAAACGGACGGCGTACACTCGAACGGTCAAGGCATTCATGACGCCAGTCATCGCATCCATGACAACTAGACTCTCGCGGGTAGTGATCTTCGCGACGACACTGGTGGCAGTGGGGCTTATTGGCCTCGTGGACTACATCACCGGCCTTGAGTTAACCCTCTCCATCTTTTATGTTGGACCCGTCGCCGTCGCCACTTGGCTTATCGGGATAAAAGCGGGACTGACGATTGCGCTAGTGTGCAGCATCACGTCACTGGCGGTCGACTTGAATGCGGGCTACTTGTACAGCAGCTACGCAATGATGATTTGGAATGGGTTCGTGCACCTCGGCTCCCTCGCCATCACCGCCACGCTTCTTTATATATTGCGCGGCCGTCTGGAGTTCGAACAACGACTCGCCAGAACGGACAGCCTGACCGGCGCGCTAAACAGCCGTTCGTTCATGGAGCAGCTGCGGTACAACCTCGACCTGGCGGCACGCCAGCGGCAACCCTCCACGCTGGCCTATGTCGATCTGGATGATTTCAAACGTATCAACGATCAGCGTGGTCACGATGAAGGCAACAAAGTGCTGCAAGCAGCGGCACATGCACTGGTGGAGTCCGTCCGTCGCACCGATATCGTCGCGCGTCTCGGCGGCGACGAATTTGCACTGTTGCTCCCGAACACCGATCAGACCGGCGCGGAAAGCGTTATCACGAAGGCGAGAACCGCGTTTTACAACCAAGTACCGGACATTACTTGTAGCATCGGCGTCGTCACCTTTCGCAATCCGATCAATGCCGATCAGGCGGTAAGGGCCGCTGACCTGCTGATGTATGACGTCAAACGTCAAGGTAAGAATGGTCTCGCCTTTACCGTTTTTGACACGCCATCGAACAATACCCCGTTCGGCCGACCCGGAGGCACCGCGAAAGCGGCTTCTACTTGAAATCCATACGAGAGGACTATCGAGCGCGCGCCACGGTGCTCAAGTGACGATCGTAAAACTGCGGGCCGCCTAAGCCGCGACAACCAGCGGGCAAAAAACTTAGCGCGAGCCCACGTTTCAGCAGGCTCGCGCCGTTAACAGCATGGCTGGTGATCGCGATGTTATCCTCGGCGTGCGGGTTTTTCCTTCGCAAGAGCCGCGAAATCAACCACTCGATTGACGGCGGGCAGGATTCGCCCATGGAAGGGCGACAAAGGTGGGGACCGACCGGAAGCGAAATCAGCTTGCCATCATATCGGGGAGCAAGCGGTCCATTTCTTTTTTCACGACCGCGTAGCACTCGCAAACCCGCTGCTCCAGCTTCGGGCGGTCGAGAACGGTGATGTGGCCGCGGCTGTAGCGGATCAACCCTGCCTCCTGCAGTTTTCCGGCGGCCTCCGTGACGCCCTCGCGGCGCACCCCCAACATGTTGGCGATGAGCTCCTGGGTCATGGTGAGCTCGTTCGAGGACAGCCGGTCGAGGCTCAACAAGAGCCAGCGGCACAGTTGCTGCTCGACCGAGTGGTGCCGGTTGCACACTGCGGTCTGCGCCATCTGCGTGATCAGCGCTTGCGTGAAACGCAGCGCCAGATGTTGCATAGCGCCACCCTGCTCGAATTCCCTTTTCAGCACCGCCGCCTTGAGCCGGTAGCCGTGGCCGGCGCTTTGCACCACCGCCCGGCTGGGCGTGCTTTCCCCACCCATGAACAAGGAGACGCCGATCAGACCCTCGTTGCCGGTGATCGCGATCTCCGCCGAGGACCCGTTTTCCATGACGTAGAGCAGCGACACGATGCTGGTGGTGGGGAAATACACGTAGCCCTGAGGGCCACCGGACTCGTAGACCGCCCAGCCCAGCGGCAACGGCACGAGCTCCAGGTCGGGCAGCAGACGCTCGTAGTCCGCCGCAGGCAGGGCGGCAAGCAGATGATTTTGGAGGGGGGTTTGTCTTCCGGTTACGGCGGGCGTGTTAGGCATGTCTACCCCCCTCGGCACCTCGCTCGAGCTTCACATGTCCCCATATCAGAGACATTTTACACGTACTGCTAACTGGCGGACATTGGTTTAGTCGAGATCCGTCTTTGATTGGTACGCTCTTCCTATGGTTTGCGGGACCTTTATCCCGAGCTATTGTCAAATCTGGTGTATGACGAGTTGTTCAAGCGGCGACCTGCTGGAGCCGTAGTCTCGTTTGATTCTGTTTCTCCTGTCTCACACCGCGCACGACGTCGGCCAGATACTCGAAGCCGCGCAGCCTGCGCCAGTTCTTCTCCGCACTCATCGCGAGCTTGAACACGAGCCCGAGCAGCGTCGCGCGCGAGGCACAGCCCTGGGTGCGCTCGGTGCGGCGGCGGATCGTGGCGAAGCTCGACTCAATCGGGTTGGTCGTTCGAATATGCAACCAGTGCTCGGCCGGGAAATCGTAGAAGGCGAGCAGGCTCTTGCGGTCCTTCGCCAGACACTCGGTGGCCTTGGGGTATTTCGCCGAGTAGGCGGCGAGGAAACGCTCGAAGGCGCGCTCGGCATCGGCCCCTTTTTACGCAGCCATTTGAACCATTGGGGCTGCAGGAGGCATCAACCACTTCGCTATTCGCCTCAGGTTCTGAGCGGTCGCTGCCAAGACGAATTCGTCCGGCGCTCCGCTGCGGCCTCGCAGCCGTAGTCGATCGAGCTTCAGAATGCGCTTGAGGTGGGCAAACAGCATCTCGACTTTCTTGCGGTCCTTCCGCGACTGCTGATATGCCTGCGTCTCGGCGATGCTTCGTGCCTTGTTATGACCGTTGACGGTACCGAGCTATGACCGCCGTCCTCTGGTTTTCAACTATCACTTACCGAGATCGGTGCGGGCATTCACGGTGGTACCACACGCGGGACACGTCGCCTTGCCCTTCGGCACGCGCCGCAGGCACTTCGGGCACTGCTTCCCCATAACACGCGGGATGATTCGGACGAAGAGCACGGCGATGACCACGAACAGGACAAGCGCTCCGACCAAAACCGGCCAGCTGCTCTCAGGCATGGACTCCCCCCTGTGTATTTAGCGGACCAGCCAAGCGTACCTCAACGCGGTAGTCCCTTCCACATCGACGATGACTCCCGCTTCCACGTCAACCAGATAGTTGGTCGAATAAGCATAGAAAGCGGGACCGCCCGGGGCAGCCGTCCAACGAGCCTCCGGGTCGTACTCCGGTTCCTCCAGTGCGGCGAGTTCGACCTCGAAGCCATGATAGGGTACGCTGAATGTGCGGTCGATATATCAGCCCGGACGAAGCCGCCATAGAGCGGTTCTGGCACCTCGGGGGCCGCAGCAACCCCAATCCCTTTCGGGGTCTGTTCAACGCCGCGCCAACTCTGAAGCTCCCGGTCGTCCGCGTCCATACCGACTGTGGGCGTGAGATCGCGCTCCTGCGCTGGGGGCTGATCCCGTCGTGGGCGAAGGACGCGGCAATCGGCGCACGGATGACCAACGCGCGGGCGGAGACCGTCGCCGAGAAGCCGGCCTTCCGCTCGTCCTTCCGGCGCCGGCGCTGCCTGGTCCCGATGGCGGGCTTCTACGAGTGGCAGAAGGTCGGCGGCCGGAAGGTCCCGCACTACGTTCAGTTGCTCGACGCCGAGATCTTCGGCGTTGCGGGCCTCCACGAGCACTGGCCCGGTAAGGACGGCGCCGAGCCAGTCGAGAGCTTCACCATCATCACGACCGACGCGAATGAGATGATGGCGAGGATCCACGACCGCATGCCGGCGATCCTGGCCGAGGAGGATCACGCCGCGTGGCTCGATCCGGCGAATGAGAGCACGGACTCGCTGCGGAAGCTGCTCAGGCCCTACCCGGCGGAGGCGATGCGTGCCTACCCGATCGGCGCGCGGGTGAACTACGTGCGGAACGACGGGCCGGAACTGCTTGACCCCGCGTGATGTCGCAGCCATGCCGCTTACTCTCCACTCTTGGCGCCGCAAAGCTCCCGGCACTTGATGATTAGTCGTCCCTATGTTTTCCTGAATCCAGCCACGATCTAGGAAATCACGAGTCCTTCAGCAGTGAAATCGCTAGCGCCGCGGCCTATTACCCACCACGAATGGATACCGCTACCTTCCTTATTGCGCTTAGAAAGCGGGCTCCCGGTAACCGCGGGCCTGATGATCCGCTGGCAGCCGCGAAGCGCTTCATGGCGCGGCAGGCCGAGACGGCGGAGGGTCGCGCCCTACAGAGAACATTGGAAGTACTCGCAAACAGCACCGGCGAGTTTGCTGAATCCGACACGTGGTTATTCAGCAGCGAGACCCTTGACCTTGTCGTAGCCCTTGTCGATGCGCGCCTTAGCGGGTGCTACCAAGACGACGAATGGCGGCGCGTCTGCCGGGCGTGACTCGTCGCACAGGGGCGCGGGGTCAGTCGCAGCACAGCCGCAATGTAGGGAGGACCCGGACAGCAATTGTCGGATGCTCCTGACACTCGTTACTTGCGACACCGTATATAAACCACTGGTTGGCAACGAGTCCGGATTGATATTCGCGGCGGCCCGGGAACGTAATCTGTCATCACCAGCCAATTGAGGGATTGTTTTGACTGACCAAGAGCTTTGTGAATTGGGTTTTCAGATTCAAGAAGCTATTAACGCAGCAGCGGACGCAATCAGTGGGACGCACGAAGCCATGCTGCTTCTTATGAAGGCGTTGGCCCAACAACCAAGCATCAACGTCGATCAACTCGCCTGTGATTTTTCGAGTTTGGTTGAGGACCAGTATCGGGCTCGGCGTTCAATTCCGGCTGCTGTTGTAAATACGAATGCACAGTTAGCACGGCTTCAGAAGCACAAAACGTAGAGGCGCTGCCGAATCGCTTTGGCGCCCTTGGCGAACAGCTCTACGGCTTCATGCCGCGCTCACGAGACCAACAAATTGTGCGCTGGCTGACCCCGCTGTGCGATGATCCATCCAGCAAAAGTCCGATAGTATGTGATTAGGGCAAGAGCGGTACAGAACAAAGCCCGCGAGACAAGCGAAGCTGACAGGGGTGAGGATGCGAGAGAAGCGGACGCGTCTTGTCGTTCTGACCGTCACGCTACTCAGTCTGGCGCCGTTCGGTAGCGTCGCTGAGCAAGGGCTGGCCAATTGCACCGCGCAATTTCCGGGTGACGCGCTCTCAAACGCCCCAACGCTACGCAACACGCCCCCCGACGCGCCGGCCGCGGGCAACCTCCATCTTTGCCGGCGGTCCGGCGACATCTCATTCTTCGCGTTCGAGTATGACCCCCAGCGCTACGCCCCGGTCTGGGTCGCCTACCGCATCTCGGACACGTTCGGCGAGAACGGCTGCGCGAGCATGGCGCGGGCTCGGTATCCCCCGAACGCACATAGGCGACCAATGCCAAAACCGCTAGCAGGACGTAACCGCTGGCAAACGCATGATCACTTTTCTCGCGTTTGCCGCGGTTGCCCGGAACGAATTTCTTCCTCACTCACCTCGATAAACAACGTCTGCGCGACGATTCTCGGCCCATGACTCTTCATCGCTGGCGGTCTGGCGAGGCCTTTCCTCGCCATAACTGATAGTCTCAATCTGGGTGACGCGCACACCCATCAGCTGCATCATCTGCTTGACGGCGTCCGCACGCCGCTGACCCAGCGCCAGGTTGTATTCGCGGCTCCCGCGCTCATCAGCGTTGCCCTCGATGCGCATCTCCGCGCTGCTCTGCTCGCGCAGGTAGCGCGCATGGGCGGCGACGAGCGGCCTGTACTCGTCCTTCACCAAGTTCGAATCGAAGTCGTAGTAGACGCTTCGCTTGGAGAGGATATTGTTGGGGTCCTTTAGCGTGTTGCCCGCCAAGGACTTGTTCGTTAGCGGCTGGCTCTCGGCCGGCTTTATTGCAGGGCGGTTTACCGACTCAGCTCCGGACTTGCCATTCCCAACAGCCGCATCCTTCTGGTCTGGAGTCGTCGTGGCACATGCCCCAAGTACTCCAAGCATTAACACACTCAGCAAAATTCTACTCATCACCTGACTCCTCATTTGGTAGTTGCCATGATCATCATTGTGGCGATGGCTCGATGTGATCTCGCACGCACCGCCAGAGCCTCGGGTTACACATGATCAAGAAACCCGCAGGTTAAAGAACCATGGGCGGTAATTACCGTTATGCCGCGGGAGGCGGCCAACGCTAATTCCGGCGATCTTTATACCAAAAACGTGGTGGCAGCGTCTGTTAGATAGCTCACACATCTCTCCACAGCAGAAATGTCTTGTCTGGGCCGCGCGTCAAACGCTCATGCAGCAAAGAAATACGTGTCGTTTAGCCCATGCCCCTGCTATATCACGTGCATATTCCACGCGAAAATATTCACACTGCCTGCCACGGCCAAGACCCCTGATGCCGCAACGCGTCCGACGCAGCCACGACACCGTCTTGTCTACCTCCTGGCATTCCCTGAAGAAGCAGCGCAGAGCACACTGCACGCGTCTCGAGCCCAGCCCTTTACCCACGTTTTTCGCCCGGCTTTGTCAGACGCTAGTCCCTGCGACCTTCATATGATCTAAGGCCTGTCATGCCCGGCCTGTGCAAATGTCACTTGGAAATGTTGGGGCGTGCCGGAAACTGGATTCCTCAGACCTTCGACGGCAGTCACGCTGACCTTCATGCGTGAATTGGTTGGCATTCCCTCTGCGAACTATCCGTGTGAGCAATACACACTAACGGACTGGCTCGGTGACCGGTTACCTTGCCCGTACGGCATTAATCCTGCTTTGATTCAAGCGGGAACACACATGGAGCACCGCGTATGAGGCATTCCACTATCGTAAGTTGCAGTCTCGCATTCCTTGCCACAGGGATGGCCCACGCCAGTATGCCGCCGCAGTCACCGGAAAAGCCTATATCTGCGGCCGCCGCGATGACCGAAAAAAACGCAGCGGCAGAAACGGTGGGGGAAGCCCGAGCACTGGGGAGGGCACAGGATCATGCGGTGAAAAATTACCGGCGCAACATGAGCCGCATGGCCGCTGCAGAAAAAAAGAAACAAGCGGAGGCCGCTGCCGCCGAGGCGGCGCGTGCACAAAGAGCAAGAAAGGAAGCCGAGGCGCTCGCCAAGGCACAGGACCGTGTGGTCGCGTACTACAAACGTTCCCTGGGCATAGAAACTAGCACCATCGTCAAAAGGGCGCCAAGAGGAGTCGAAAAGCTCACCTGTTTTACTGGCATTCAGGATCGACATGCGCGAATTGGGCTCCAGGTGGCTAACGGCAAGGTCAACTACTTCGCGTTCTACAGCAAGTGGAAGCCCCGTACCTGCTCGATTGATGCGGGTCGCGACAGCAGCCATTGGGAGGATAACGGCACGAGCTCCACGGTGACTTTTGTGGACGGGAAGGGCGTGTTGGTGATTCATCGCACGGAGGAGAGCTATCGGTTCGACTTCAAGAATGTCGACCGCATGCGCTACTGCGGGATGGACGGCAAGATCAATGGCAGCCTCACCGTCACGCGTGGCGAGAGAAAGTGCATCGTAAAAGGCATCATGGATGGGCACCAAGGATAAGCTGACGGGCACTTGGCCAGAAATCGAAGGCGCCATATTTGCCTGGCCGCTGATAAATGCAAACACACGCTAATTACCTCGGTTAAAACGTTGTGATAGGGTGGTAATTGGCGTGGGCACGAATGCTGTGGTGTCGTGACCTGTTGATGCCCATCCAGAATTGACCCACTTTCGGGGGTAATTTTCGTTCAGAACTGACCCACGTGATTAACTTGCCTGCTCAGAAACTGAGCAGGAGAACAAGGAGTGATCGACGTGGGCATGTTGGCGAAGATCAGGCGGATGCATTTCCGCGACGGGATGTCGCTGCGGGAGGTGGCGCGACGCACCGGTTTGTCGAGGAATACGGTACGGGGGTGGCTGCGCCGGCCGGAGATGGTGGCGCCGACGTTTCACCCTCGCCGAGCGGTGAGCATCATTGACGAGTGGGCGGATTTGCTGGGGACGTGGCTGCGCACCGACAGTCACCGCGGCAAGCGGGAGCGGCGCACGGCGAAGGCGATGTTCGAGGCGATCCGCGCGCTGGGGTTCGCCGGTGGCTATGGGCGGGTGAGCGCGTTCGCGCGCCGCTGGAAGGCCGAACAGAGGGATGCTCCGCAGCGCTCGGTGTCACCTGCGTGCAAGTTCTTCCATTAGGTAGTTAGGTGCGCGGTCTTCGGGCGCCAGCGAGCTATTCCACTGCGTGATCTGGCCCTTCAGCTTCGCTCTCGGATCAAACGTGGCGGATGCCGCCGCGGCATCCCGCTGCGCCTGCAACTCCGCGGCCTCGCGCCTCAGTCTCGCAATATAGGGGTGCATAGACAGTGGCATCGTTAGATCGGGCTACGCGACCCTAAGCTCGCTCCACGCCCGGAGTGTGGGGATTAGCTCGGGTCGTCGTGGGGACGCTAAAACGATCCGCCCGGCGTCATCCCTCGTCGTTCAGGCTGGCGGGACCCCAGCACGGCGTTTGGAGGGGGGCGAACGGATGAGTGCAAAGTCGTGCGAGCCAAGGTTGGGGTTTGAAAACTCAGCCGGGCTACGGGTAGAAGTTGGGATCACAAGAACGGCGTATTATTTTCAAACCTGATTAGACGATGCTTGCCGAATCATCGCGTTAGAGCGCGACAAGGCCATACATGGGGTGCCGGTGGTCGTGAGTTCAAATCTCACCGCCCCGACCAACTCCCGTGATCAGTGGCCAGTGACCCGTGACTCATGATCGGGAGTCAGTGGCGGTTTCACCGGGCACTGGTCACCG
>Ga0299906_10003663_pt1 | contig 12665 bp, 10 predicted proteins | sample RVTome_14_FD_200259 | JGI IMG/M metagenome (GOLD analysis project Ga0299906, IMG submission 200259) | Soil microbial communities from uranium-contaminated site in the Upper Colorado River Basin, Wyoming, United States - RVT145D125 (version 2) ...
TTTATGGTAAGGTCAAGGTTCAGGGACGAACTGACCGCGATCTTTGCATCCATTCCGATTTCCTTTCGGTAGCTGGCATCGGTTTCTGCCTCATAATCTTTCGAGACCCCGCCCAGTACGTATGGAATAATAGAAATATTTGGCCCCGCTTGCGGCGGCGGTTGATCCCATACCAATATTCCACTATAGGCGAGCGACGCCGTGGGGAATTGACGAGGTACAGGAGTCCAACTGGATTTTTCTGTTGTCTTTAAATCGAGTCTGCTAAAATTAATACCCCAGTGAGTAATCCCTTTTTTGTATCGAATGGATTTGAAAGGAATAGCGGCTTCGAATACCCATTTGGAGTCATCACTTTTTACGACAGACGTCCACTTATTATCCCAGCTCAAATCTACTTTTCCACCTTCATACATTGTTCCGTCCCACTGTGCGCCAGCGGCATTTGCCCCAAATGAAAAACCATTGGTCTGGTCGTCGAATGGATCCATAAACAAAAGAAAGTTGTCATTCTTACCGAAAGCAAAATCCCTCCTCAGGGATTCAACATAATACCGGCCAGGCAATAAATGAAAGCACGTAGCGATAAGGTAAAGATTCTGATGATCATAGGTCATCCTTACTTCGGTTCTGACCATCGCTCTACTAGTGTCCATGGGAAGTACCATGTAGAAGTCTGTGGCGACCTCAGCTTCGTTCCAGGCTTCGTCGTCCATGATTCCGTCAATCTTCATTGCCCCGGTAGTCTGACGGATATGAAGTTGGAAGGACTCGTTGATCTTTTGTGCCTGAAGCTCGAGGGAGAGCAAAGAAAGGATTAAAAACAATTTGGAAATTTTCATCCGCGGCAATTTCGATATAAGGTGAATAAAATCAAGTCAATTTTGGATCGGGGGTAAACTTTCCATTTAGGGAGCGGCAATGTAACAAACAACTATTCTGATCGTGAAGTACCCGGGCTGTAATGCGTGGAAACGGCAAAAAATTCCATTACATAGTATGCATGCATAACAAACTTTATTTACCTTCGTAGCCTTATCGAAATCGTATGCGGAAGGAAGAAACTGTCGACCACAATATCAAGTCTGCGTGGCATGCCATATCCAGGATGTATAATCAACAGGCCGGCAAACATGATATTACAACATCGATTGGTTTCGTACTTCTCAATATTCACTCGGAAGACGGAACACCGGCGACCAAAATTGCGCCTTTGATGGGACTTGAGTCCCGGAGTTTAACGCGTATGCTCAAGACGATGGAGGAAAAAAAACTTATTTATCGGGTGCCCGATCAGACCGATAGGCGTTCCGTTCGGATTTTTCTCACGCCGTTAGGTAAAAATAAGAAGGAAGCATCCCGGGAAACGGTTTTATCCTTTAATAATAAAGTCCGTACACTTGTGCCCGAAAACAAACTCAAAATTTTTTTTGAGGTCGTAAATGAAATAAATCGACTGGCGGTAGAGGAGATCGCAGGGACGGATAAGTATAACGTAGAAATTGTAAGCCATTAAAAATTAAGATGAAGGACGGATATCTTCCGTTGGAATAAATAACAAAAAAAAATGAAACGTTCTATTCGCAGAGTTGCAGTCCTTGGATCGGGTGTTATGGGTTCCGCCATTGCTTGTCATTTCGCTAACATCGGTTGCGAAGTGTTATTGCTGGATATTGCCCCTAAAGAACTTACCGAAGAGGAGCAATCAAAGGGCCTTTCACTCGACAGCCGGGTTGTCAAAAACAGAATTGTACAGGCATCGTTTGACAGGTCGATTCAATCAAACCCCGGTCCGCTCTATAGCAAGAAATTTTCCACCCGGATTACGCTTGGAAACTTTTCCGATGACATGCCGAAGATCAAGAATTTCGATTGGACGATTGAAGTTGTTGTTGAAAACTTAGACATTAAACGAAAGGTGTATGAGGAAGTAGAAAAATATCGTACGACGGGAACATTAATAACCTCAAATACATCGGGCATACCCATTCACCTGATGGCTGAAGGGCAGAGTGACGATTTTAGGAAACACTTCTGCGGTTCTCACTTCTTTAATCCCCCCCGTTACTTAAGACTACTTGAGATCATTCCAACTCCGTCTACAGATCCCGAAGTCATCGATTTTCTAATGCATTATGGCGATTTGTTCCTGGGTAAGACTACCGTGCTCTGCAAAGATACGCCGGCATTCATTGCCAACAGGGTCGGCGTGTTTTCGATTATGAAAGTAGTGGACACAATGCAAAAGCTCGATTTGAATATCGACGAGGTCGACAAACTGACGGGCCCGGTGATCGGCAGACCGAAATCAGCGACGTTTCGAACATCCGACATCGTCGGCCTTGACACGCTTATCAAAGTAGCCGGAAACCTTCATAAAGGGTTACCTGATGATGAAGCTCGTGACTACTTCAAATTGCCGGACGTTGTTCTCAAGATGGAGGAAAACAAATGGCTAGGAGATAAAACAGGACAGGGGTTTTATAAAAAGACAAAGAATGCAAAAGGCAAAACCGAGATTCTTACGCTCGACCTTAAGACGTTAGCATATCAAGAGAAGACAAAAGCAAAATTTGCGACGCTTGAGACGACAAAAACTATTGACAGTCTTAAGGACCGCTTTAAGGTTTTGCTTAGCGGAAAAGATAAAGCAGGCGCATTTTATCGGGATTCGTTCTTTACGCTCTTTCAGTATGTCTCCAACAGGATACCGGAAATTGCCGATGAACTTTATAAAGTGGATGACGCCGTATGTGCCGGGTTTGGTTGGGAACTTGGTCCCTTTGCGACCTGGGATGCCGTTGGAATCGAAAATATCCTTAAGGAAATGGAGGTTGCAGGCAACAAGCCCCATCAATGGGTATATGAGATGCTTGCTGCCGGTAATAGGACGTTTTATAGAATTGAAAATGGCCAGCGGCAATTCTATGACATATCCACGAAGTCATACCGGACGATTCCCGGTAAAGGTGACTTTGTCATTCTCGAGAATCTTAGCGATCAGGTGGTGTGGAAGAACGTGGACTCCAGGATCACAGACCTTGGTGATGGTGTATTGAACTTTGCCTGGAATAGTAAAAGTTATACTCTTGGGAGTGCCGTTATTGAAGGTCTTAATAAGGCCATTGACCTGGCGGAAAAAAACTACAAAGGTTTGGTTATTGGTCACCAGGGTCCGGATTTTTCTTTGGGTGCAAACCTGGGACTTGTGTTTATGCTGGCGATCGAGCAAGAGTATGATGAAATAGATTTTATGGTCAGGCAATTTCAGAATTCGGTGATGCGCATTCGCTATTCATCGGTGCCTGTCGTGGTTTGTCCCCAGGGCCGGACTTTAGGGGGAGGTTGCGAGATGACCATGCATGCCGACATTGCTCAGGCCACGGCTGAAACATATATCGGACTCGTTGAAGTCGGCGTTGGTTTGATTCCGGCTGGTGGCGGAACAAAAGAATTTACGAAGCGCGTCAGTGATTCACTGGAGGAGGGGGACGTTGAACTGAATGCGTTGCAAAACGCGTTTATGAATATCGCTACAGCTAAAGTTGCGCTCTCGGCGGAAGAGGCCCGTGAAATGGGAGTACTTCGTTCAAAGGATCGAATTACGATAAATAAAGACCGGCAGATTGCTGAGGGTAAGGCTGCTGTGTTAGAACTTTTTGATGCGGGATACACCATGCCGGCACATGCGACGAATATAAAAGTTCAGGGGCGTACAGGCCTGGCTTTGTTTATGGCCGGTGTCCATGGAATGAAAATGGGGAATTACATTTCTGAACACGATCAGAAGATCGCACTTAAGATTGCAAATGTAATGTGCGGTGGAGATCTCACTTCACCTCAAACGGTATCTGAACAATATCTATTAGACCTTGAGCGCGAGGCGTTTGTTTCGTTAACGGGTGAAAAGAAAACATTGGAACGGATACAATCAATTTTAACAGGCGGCAAACCACTGAGAAATTAATAATTATGGACGCATATATTGTAGCTGCTAAACGGACAGCAAACACCAGGGCAAAAAAGGGAGGCTTCAGGTTTACCCGTCCCGACGATTTCGCCACAGTGTTAATCAAGGCCCTGGTAGAATCAGTACCGGGGCTGGAATCCCGTCTGGTCGATGACCTGATTGTAGGTAACGCTGTGCAGGAAGCTGAACAGGGAATGCAAATGGGCCGAATGATTGCACTCTCGGCATTGGGTATTGATAACGCCGGGATGGTGATCAACCGGTATTGCGGTTCAGGAGTGGAGGCTATCCACATGGCATCAGCCAAAATACAGTCTGGAACGGGTGATTGTATAATAGCCGGCGGGACCGAGTCCATGTCACTGGTACCCGTCATGGGCTGGAAGACCGCGCTGAACTATCAAATTGCAAAAGATCATCCAACCTATTACACGAGTATGGGTCTTACCGCGGAGGAGATTTCCAGGCAATACAAAATCTCGCGCGAAGATCAGGACAAGTTTGCCTTTGAGTCGCACATGAAAGCGTTGAAAGCTCAGAAAGACGGAATATTCAAGGAAGAAATTCATCCCATTACAACGCGGGAGATATACGTAGATGATCGCGGAAAAAAACTAACCCGCGAGCAAGTTGTTGACACCGATGAGGGTCCCCGGCCGGAGACTTCCGTAGAAGCGCTGTCAAAACTCCGTCCTGTTTTTGCCATGGGAGGTTCAGTTACAGCCGGCAACTCATCGCCAACTAATGATGGAGCGGCATTCGCTGTTGTGATGTCCGAACGAATGGTTAAGCAACTTAACCTCAAACCGATCGCGCGTATGATGAGTTATGCTGTTGCCGGAGTTGACCCTCGCATAATGGGCATCGGTCCGGTGGCCGCCGTCCCGAAGGCACTGGAACGCGCCGGCTTGAAATTACACGACATGGACCTGATCGAACTGAATGAAGCATTTGCTGCACAATCTCTTGCAGTTATTCGGGATCTGGATATCGACACGGACAAACTAAATGTCAACGGTGGCGCTATTGCTCTAGGTCACCCACTCGGCAGTAGTGGTGCCCGGTTATCATTGACTTTATTTAATGAACTCAAGAGAAGGAACAAGAAATATGGTTTGGTAACCGCATGTGTTGGCGGTGGCCAGGGTGTAGCAGGTGTTTATGAAATGATTTCCCAGTATTAAGAAGTGAAGCAAATTAAAAAATTGTCCATATGGAAGCTACTGAAAAAAAAGCATCGATAAAAGGCGGGGAGTTCCTCATTCGCCAAACATATGCCAGCGAAATATTTATTCCCGAAGAGTTTACCGAGGAGCAAAAAATGATTCAAGAGCAGTGTACTGATTTTTTGGAAAAAGAAGTTTATCATCGTTTAGACGAGATAGACTCCATGAAGGATCCCGGGTTGATGCCCTCATTGTTGGACAAAGCTGGTGAACTTGGACTCCTGGGGACGTCTGTACCTACTGAGTACGGAGGGTTCGGAATGGATTTTAATACGACGATGTTGGTTGCAGAAGTTATTGGCGCGGGGCATTCAATAGCCGTGGCATTGTCAGCCCACACGGGGATTGGGACCCTCCCGATTGTCTACTACGGAAACGAGGAGCAAAAGAAGAAGTACCTTCCAAAACTGGCTTCGGGTGAATTTAAAGCTGCCTATTGTCTTACGGAACCTGATTCGGGTTCTGATGCAAATTCCGGCAAAACAAAAGCTGTGATGACAAGCGATGGAAAACACTACATCATCAATGGCCAGAAGATGTGGATAACCAACGGAGGTTTCGCGGATGTATTTATTGTTTTCGCAAAAATTGATGATGATAAGAATCTAAGCGCATTTGTTGTCGAAAAGTCGTATGGCGGAATAACTATGAATGAGGAAGAAAGGAAGATGGGGATCAAAGGATCCTCGACACGGCAGATCTTCTTTAATGATTGTAAGGTGCCCGTAGAAAATCTCCTTTCAGAGCGGGAAAACGGGTTCAAAATAGCCGTGAATATCCTAAACATTGGACGAATCAAACTGGGGGTTGCTGCTATTGGGGCGTCGAAGAAGACCATTTCACTCGCCACAAACTATGCCAGGGAGCGGAAGCAATTTGGCAAGCCCCTAGCCAGTTTTGGTGCGATCAAATACAAGATTGCCGAAATGGCTGCGAGAGTATTCGCGAGCGAAGCGGCGTGTTATCGCGCCGGTCAAAATATCGACGATGCATACAACGCTATGGTTGCCGCGGGAACGGATGCCGCTAAAGCAAAACTAAAGTCGTTGGAAGAATTTGCAATTGAGTGTGCTATTCTGAAAGTACACGGCTCAGAAGTACTCGATTACGTCGTTGATGAAGGTGTTCAGATTTATGGGGGTATGGGATTCTCGGCCGAAGGCCCGATGGATCGCGCTTATCGGGATGCGCGAATCAACCGAATCTTTGAAGGGACCAACGAAATTAACAGGATGCTTACCATCGATATGCTGATGAAACGTGCTATGAAAGGCAGCATAGACCTGATGACCCCAGCAGCCGCGGTTCAAAAGGAATTGATGTCAATCCCCGACGTTGGAGCCGCAGAAGAGGAAGGCCTGTTTGTCAAGGAAAAAAAGGTCCTGGCAAATTTAAAGAAAGCGGGCTTGATGGTCGCGGGTGCCGCCGTGCAGAAATTCATGATGAAATTGTCGGATGAGCAGGAAGTACTAATGAGTCTTGCGGATATGCTGATTGAGTGTTATATCGCTGAGTCGTCAATGCTAAGGGTAGAAAAATTAATTGGAATCCGAGGAGAAGATGCTTGCAGCATTTACAAAGAAATGGCGATAATCTATCTTCACGAAGCCGTGGAAAAGGCGGCGTCCTGCGGCCGACAGGCTATTATGGCTTTTGCAGAAGGTGACGAACAACGGCTTATGTTGATGGGCTTAAAACGATTCACGAAGATTGAACCACATAACCTAAAAGAGTCAAGGCGAGTAGTAGCAAACTTTATTATTGAAAAAGGAAATTATCCTTTTTAATTATCGCATGACCTTAACGACAAAAAACCGGATGAAGACCGGTTTTTTTCTTTAACAATTGTTCAGAATTGTAATTTTAGATGTTCATTTTTCAACACCTGAGGCAGATTGTTGATCAGGAAATCCCCGTTTTGGGCCAATGAGGGCATATTGCCGAGAGTTGCACAATTTTTGGTGTGGTTAACGAAAATCGAGACGTATGCAATCAAAAAGTTCAACCCCAACTGTTCTAATTGTTTTATTAATTGTGTTCACATTTCCACTCTGGATCGGAATTGCGGGAGGAATATTTGGGTTGATCGCAGGTTTATTTGGTGCTGTCATTGGAATATTTGGTGCGGTCTTCGGCGCAATATTCGGAGTTATCGGGGGGATCTTCGGATGGTTATTTGACTGGCACTGGCCCTACCATGGATTCTTCCACTGGAATTTTTTCATCGTGATACTAATCGCCACCGTAGTTGTGCTGATTAGCCGATCAAGGAAAATTTGAGAATGACTACGAAACGGGATGGCGGTTGTACATGCCAGGATTTACGAAGTAGCGCGAATAGACCGGATACCTTTTGATTTCCTTAAGTTCTGGTTTCGTCTTTTCTGAAAAGACAACTTTGTACTGAAACTCGTAACCCTTTTCGATAGTAATATCTTTGCGTACGACGTACCATCGCTTATTCCAGGGGTTCAAAACCTTAATCTCGAGGTGAAAAAGTCCATGAGCACTTCGAACCCTTACATATTTTCCGGGCTGCTTGTTATAAAGTTTGCCATTCACGTATACCTGCATGGAGGTACCCGATTCACTCAGGATGGCTATCCCAGAGTCGTAAGCATAAAGCGTTGTGCCTGCTCCTAAAATGATCAAAACCAGTAGTGCTTTCATCACATGGCATTTTACCAATACCATGCAACCTCCGTGCCACGGTTGTCAAAATCGCGATAAAGGGGGTCCTGTTACAGAAATATTATTTGGGCCGGAAATGTGCGTTAGTCTTGCCACTTGATCCCACAGCCAATGGCCTTGGTCTTCTTAGTTGAGATGGCCTGGTCGGCCAGCAAGGCGTCTACAGCGTCCTGAACATAATGTTTAGTTGCCGCGCTCGCAGCACGCGAGTTATTGTCTATCGTACCAATGTAGGCTACTTCAAAAGCCGATGATTCACGCTTTAGGACAAAGACATGGGGGGTATTGGTTGCACCGAATGATCGTGCGACGGTTTGCTTTTCGTCCACGAGGTACGGAAACGCATAATTCTTGCGTCTTGCCTGGGCCGCCATCTCCTTGAAGGAGTCGCCGGGAGACCGGCTGGGATCGTTTGGATTAATGGTTATGATGGGAAATCCCAGTGGCGCATATTTTTTGTGAAGCGCGATGATCCGACTGTTATAACCCCTGGAGTAGGGACACGTGTTACAATCGAAAATCACAATGACACCCTTTTCATTTTTGTAATTTGAAAGTGACACCATCGTACCATCTACATTCCTTAATGTGAATTCAGATACGATATCGCCGATGTCATAGGTTGGTATGTTGGCTGTGGAAAGAAACACCAGGCTAACAAGAAGGAAAAGGTTTACAATTTTCTTCATAGCGTTGTATGTTTTGTTGGATGTCTTAGTTTTTCAATTCTGAAATCAAAACTTCGAGCTGCCCTTCAGCGAGTTCGCGGTCAATAAATTTTCGCTTACCGGTTTTCTGGTTGATCACCAGCGTCGCCGGTATCGCCCCACCCCAGCGTTTATCGACCTTATCTATCCAGGAATTATAGTCGATCTCGTCCAGTAAGAGGACTTCTGCTTTCAAGTTTTTGTGGATTATGAATGAATTCACTTTATCCAGTTTTTCCGCATAGTCCAGGTTAATGAGCGTTACCTTGACATCCGGATCATTTGTAGCATGAAGCGCCTCGAACATAGGCAACTCTTTCACGCAAGGAGCGCACCAGGTTGCCCAGAAATTTATAACCTGGATTTGGTCGGATTTCGTCTCGATCAAAGCGTGGAGGCGATCAAATTTGACCACGGTTGCTTCCTGCGCTAAACTGTATTGCGCGACGCCGGTCAAACAAAACACAAAGAGTACTTTACGCATATCTTAAAACTAAATAAACACTCTTAGGGTTCAATTTCCTGCCAAATATCCCGGCCGAAACACTGCCGGGAAAAATGGCCCCGAATAATAGAAAAACATTAGAATACAGCGATTTAGAAACAAAGGTAAAAAACAAAAAAAGATTTCCACAAATTACTTCAGTTGTCCACATTACCCGAATATTACACCTTAATCAATAGACAATCAATATGTTACGATGGATTTTTTCAATCAATTCTTTGTGGACAACTTTAGAATTGGAAAGCGGTAGAAAAAACCGCGCCATTTTGCGTATAATTTTCAGATATTCAGAGGTATAGAAAAAAAGCGCGTTTCGATCAATTATTTTCACCCTAATGGCAGCATTTTCAAATCGTATCACCCGCTTGTTCAACATCCAAAAACCGATCATTCAGGCGGGCATGGTTTGGTGTAGTGGTTGGCGGCTGGCTTCTGCGGTAAGTAATTCCGGAGCATTAGGAATCATCGGAGCAGGGTCTATGCATCCGGATACACTTAGAGAGCACATCCGGAAATGCAAACAGGCGACTAAGCACCCATTTGGTGTTAACGTTCCTTTGCTCTATCCCGATATTGATGCGCTGATGAGAATCCTGGTGGAGGAAGGTGTCAAGGTAGTGTTTACTTCGGCCGGAAACCCCGCGCTGTGGACGGGATTTCTGAAAGAGCACGGCATCACAGTGGCCCAAGTGATATCAAGTGTCAGGTTTGCCGTTAAGGCCCAGGAGTGTGGCGTCGATGCCGTTGTCGCAGAGGGTTTTGAAGCGGGTGGGCATAATGGGCGGGAAGAGACAACTACTTTTGTGCTATTGCCCCTGGTGCGTGAAGCGGTTGACATTCCCTTGATCGGTGCCGGCGGGATCGCCTCAGGCCGAGGGATGTTGGCGGCTGAAATCCTGGGAGCTGAAGGTTCTCAGATCGGAACGCGTTTCGCTGTTAGTCAGCAGTCATCCGCTCACGTATCTTTTAAACAGAAGATCATCGGGTTATCAGAAGGCCAAACCATATTGACATTGAAGCAGCTGACGCCGGTTCGGCTTGTGAAAAACAAGTTTTTTGAACAAGTCCAGGTCGCGGAGCATACGGGCGCCTCAGTAGAACAACTTAACGCTTTACTGGGCAAAAGACGTTCGAAGATGGGGATATTTGAGGGGGATTTGGACGAGGGCGAACTTGAAATCGGCCAGGTTTCGGCGGCGGTTAAAAAAATCCAGTCGGCAGGAGAAATTGTCGACGAGATTTGGGAGGAGTACAAGGAATTAAAGAGGTCAATGTGCGTATGAACATTTTAAAAATCAAAGAGACCTCTTTATATGTAAAGGATCTGGCGCTGGCTAAATCGTTTTACGAAGGAACGCTAGGCCTGCCGTTGCTTAGCTATGTGCCTGGTAAACACCTTTTTCTTCGCGCTGGCAGTTCGGTCTTGCTTTGTTTTAACCCGGAGGATTCAAGGCTCAAGGAGAGTCCACCACCGCATTTTGGAGGAGGGTTACAACATTTTGCTTTTGAAGTTCCTGCGCTGGAGTATCAAGCCACTAAATTGGAGATGGAACGCAAAGGCATCATCATTATCGACGTCTTGCAATGGGAAAGCGGTTCGGAATCATTTTACTTTAACGATCCTGAGGGTAATGTGCTGGAAGTTGTTCCCGATACCGGGATCTGGGATTAAGAAGTACCAACCATCGCTGGCTTAACGTTCTGCTTCCAGGTATTTAACAGCACGAAAACATTCTCCATCGTTAGTCATCCCTTATACCGTCACCTTATAGGTGCCGTCTTGGTCGCAGGCACGAAAATGAAATCGCGGCTTTGCCGTCGCGGTCCGTGTGGCCATCTGCATTCCAATAGATTGTGGAACGGTTGTCGGAGGTGAGAGTCTTTCCGCCGGGTAGAGAAATCGATAGGGGTACCCTTACGATATGACGCTGGAAATTTCCGGTTGCCGCGGCCCCATTGGTCTGGAGCTCAATACACCTCAACACGACTGACCCGGCTGGCGAATTGATCCAAAACTAAAAAGGTCATAGTGGACGTCGCGGTAGAAATCGGAGGTATTGGGCGGGGCAAGTTATTTTGCATCACCGCCATAAGAACAGGGAAATTTCTACCGCCTGCAATTAAGCAGCCGAAAAATTGCCTCAGTTCCAGCAAACCTATTGTCAGTAACTTCAATGGATGAAGGTGTTCGTCAGATTTTTTCTTTGGTGCATTGCTCAATGGCTGAGCTCGTCGACAATTTTTCCGCGTACCGTTGTCAGCTCACGTCGGGCCAGAAAGCACAAAGTAGCCGGGCCGGATTCGGCCTACCGGGAACCCTTTACTGACTCCACCGGTACAATTACCTTTTCCTGGCTCTCGGGAACGGCGCTTGATTTTGAAGGTGAATTTTGCCGGATTTTGAAGACATTGTCAAACCAGGTCTCATAGTCTTTAAATTGCAAACAATTGCCAACCAATTGTCCTTCCACCATAATCTTGATCAATAACTCATGATTGATGCTTTGCAGAAGTAGTTCCTGCTGATCGGCCGGGAGTTCCCGTACCTGGATATACTCAATTCCTTTGTAGATTGTTGACTTAACCTTCATAAGACCACTCGCATTAGTAACAATTAAACAACTTTTGTAACCTCGGGTTTAATCCATCTGTAAAGTTAATGCAGAAAAAATAGTTGCCTACATCAATCTAGCTATAATATTTTAATTTTTGTGTCAAATGAGCAAATTTCTCGATGGCAGGTTTTTTTGACACACCGATAGAATACCTGAAAGGAGTAGGCCCTCAGCGAGCCGCACTACTAAACAAGGAGTTGAATATTTTCACTTATGCTGATTTGGTCCAACATTTTCCCTTTCGATATGAGGACCGGACAAAGTTTTACAAGGTTATTGAGTTAAATGAAGAACTCCCTTATGTGCAAGTCAGAGGTTTTGTAAAAAGAAAGGAACTTATCGGAGGTGGATTCAAAAAAAGATTGGTCGCATATTTTTTTGATGGTACTGGTGAGATGGAACTCGTTTGGTTTCAGGGGATAAATTGGGTAAATCAAAAACTCAGACCGGGTATTGAGTACATCGCGTATGGAAAACCGGCGCGGTTTGGTAACAGGTACAGCATCGCACACCCCGAGGTTGATGTGGCGGGAGAGAATGCATCCACGACACGGTTCCTTCGACCTGTTTATTCGGTTACCGAAAAACTACGCGTTCGGCATCTGGACAGTAAAATGATCTCTAAGATCATTCACCAACTTCTGGATCAGGCGAAATCGAAAATTCGCGAGACATTGCCTGAATACCTCCTCCATCAACAGCGATTCATATCAAAACGCGACGCGTTGCTAAATATTCATTTTCCGGCAAATCTTGAATTGCTGGAGCAGGCGCAGCAACGGCTCAAATTTGAAGAACTCTTCTATGTCCAGTTACGCCTGTTGAAGATGAAAATTCTTCGTCAGCAAAAAGCGCGAGGCCAGATATTTCAGGACGCAACACTGGTGACTACTTTCTACAACGAGCATTTACCATTCAAATTAACAGATGCGCAAAAAAAAGTAATCAAAG
>Ga0299906_10003665_pt1 | contig 12661 bp, 12 predicted proteins | sample RVTome_14_FD_200259 | JGI IMG/M metagenome (GOLD analysis project Ga0299906, IMG submission 200259) | Soil microbial communities from uranium-contaminated site in the Upper Colorado River Basin, Wyoming, United States - RVT145D125 (version 2) ...
ATCCGACGGGGCCAGCTTCACGCCGATGCGGCCCAGCAGCTTCGGCAGGCCCTTGCTGAGCTTCTTCCAGGTGCGGCCGCCGTCGACGCTGCGCCACACGCCGCCCGCTTCGCTGCCGCTCGTGTGAGTCCACGGCTTGCGGTCGAAGTGCCAGAGCGCCGCGAACAGCAGGTTGGGGTTGGTGGGCGACATGTCCATGTCGGCGACGCCGTGGCGGTCGTCGAGGTAGAGCACCTTCTCCCAGGTGGCTCCGCCGTCCTTCGAGCGGAAGACGCCGCGCTCGGGGTTCGGCCCGAACAGGTGGCCGAGGGCGCCCACGTACACGAGGTCGGGATCCTGCGGGTGCACCAGCACGCGTGAGATGTGCCGGGTGTCGGCGAGGCCCACGTGGCTCCAGGTCTTGCCGCCGTCCGTGGACTTGTAGACGCCGTTGCCGGAGGAGACGCTGTTGCGGGCGTTCGACTCGCCGCTGCCGACGTAGACGACCTCGGGATTGCTCGGGGCGAGTGCGATGTCGCCGATCGATGCGACCGGCTGGTCGTCGAAGATCGGCTTGAAGGTGAGACCCGCGTCCTCGGTCTTCCACACGCCGCCCGAGGCGGACCCGACGTACACGACGCGCGGGTTGCCCGGGATTCCCTCGACGTCGGCCACGCGCCCGCTCATGTTGACGGGGCCGACGTTGCGCCACTCGAGCTCGGCGAGCGGGCCCTTGTCTTCCTCGGCGAGAGGCTTCGCGGCCTTGGGTTCCGCGGCCCGTGGCTTGGCGGGTGCTTGTGCGGCCGCTGGGACAGCGGCGACGCTTACGGCCACCACGGCGAACAGGACCGTGATCTCGAGCCTCGGGATGGTAGGCATCCGTGGTCTCCTTCGAATGGGTAGAGCGCGGGATGATAGCAGACAGCCGACTCCGCGCCTGGCAGCTCAGGCAGAGTGCTGAGGAGGAAGTTGACGCTTGTGGCTGCTTCCGGCGGGGAGCAACGCGCTCGAGCCAGGGGGGTGCGAGAGGGGGCGCTCAGAAGCTGAAGGAGAGGTCGGCCCGGAACCCGCCCTTCGTCGGGGCCAGGGCCAGGGCCACCTTTGGGCTCCGCTTCTGGACGAGAACCCACCGATCCGTCTTGATGGCGAGGCCGACGAGAGCGCCCAGCGTCCCCGTGATGGCGCCGCCCACGAGGCCGTAGATCAAGACACCGCTTCGGTCGCAGTCCCGGTAGCAGTCATCTAATGCCACATCCATGAAGCCCATGAAGAGCGCTCCCGGCACGAAACCGATGACCGCCCCTTCACGCCAGCGCGACCGCCGCCCGCGCACCACCTCCAGCTTCGCCATCTGCTGCGGCGACAAACGCAGCGGCGGCTGCCCCGGGTCGTTCGGGCGCACGACGAGCTCGTCGGGTCCCGACGCGTCGAGCGTGCCGCGGACCGTCTTCCCACCGCTGGAAAGTCGCAGGCGGACCCGGTCGCCGCGCGACAAGTTCGCAAGGGTCAGGCTGTCTTCGGCCCCAGCAACCGCAGGTGCGGAAAGAGCACCGAGAATGAGCCAGGTGGCCCACCGTACTCCCATGAGAGCCTCCCTTTCGCCTGCGTCGGAGGATACGCCCGATGCGAGGGTTTGGCGGCACGGCCGCTCGAGAGTGCCTGCTCATGCCTGCAGGATCGACCGTCCGAAGATGGGCTTGCCCGCGAGCGACACGAGGAAACCGTAGACCGCGAGGCCGACGACGATGGCGAGGGAAAGCGCCGAGACGCCGGCGTACCAGACGCTCGGGTCGGTCGTCGATGGCAGGTAGATCTGTGTGAAACAAACGTAGACCATGATGGCAGTCGCCAACAGGCCGGACCGGAAGACGACAGCGACGATCAGCCCCGACACGGCTGCTGGCATGATCCCGGCACTCTGGTCGTCGAACATGGTCATGGCGACGAGGAACAGGACGAGCCAGAGCAGGAACCGAGCTATTCGCTGGCTGTGTGTGAGACGAAAGGCGACCAGCGCACCCAATAGCCAGTAGACGGCCAACAGGACCGACGGATACAGGTACTGGAGCAGGACGGACAGTGCCGCGCGGTTCGAGGCGAGCGCGGGTGTGGCGAGGGCCAGCGCCGGCGCGGTGCGGGAAACGACCCCCGTCAGCATCGGAATGGGGTCGGGCATGACGACGCCGCCCAGCCAGAGACAGGCCCAGATGAGGCCGGCCGTCACGCCCACGAGGACGTCTCGGCCGACGAGCGGATCACGCAGCCGGCCCGAAAGCAGCCGGGACCACGAGATGAGGGTGTGCGGCCAGGTACGTCGCACCTCGGGCTCGAGGGCAATGTAGTAAAGCCAGCCGATAAAGGCCCATTGAATCGGTTGCGCGTCGGTCACGATCCAGAAGTCGATGAGATCGTAGAGCGACGAAGGAAGGTGGATGCCGATCTTGAGCGCCACGTATCCGGTCAGGGCGCCGAAGACGGCAATCCGGAAGGCTCCGCGGCGATCACCCCGCTTCAGGCGGAGGTTCCGGATCGCAAGCGCGATCACCCCGACGGTGGCCGGGAGAGCGAGCACCAGCATCGAGCGCAGCGTGATCTCGAGCGTCATATCCGAGATCACCTGCCCGTAGGTCGTCGGCGCCTGAGCGGAGTCGTCGCGACCGACCGCGAAGAGCGAGACCCGTCCGTCGCGGATCGATGCGTCGATGCGCGCCGTCCCAGGGGCATCGGGAAACGGGCCACGCCAGGCGATGGCATCCTCCCCGCCGCGACCCGCGGAAGTCTGGCGAGTGAGCTTCGCCGCTCCGAGGCCGGCCTCCGAGAACAGGGAGAGGAGTGTCGCCTGGACGTCCACGTCGGGGGAGTCTCCGCGAACGGGGACGCGCTGCCATCCGAGGAGTCTGCCACTCGGGTCCAGCACGACTTCCTGCATCCCGGGAACGATCGGCGGGGGCTCCTGGCGCGTGACACGTCCCACGGGCCGGGCGCCAGGGATCCAGGGGGGAAGCGGCAGCCACGTGCGCGCGACGAGGGGCACGCGGCTCGCTCGGTACCAGAACCGCAGGGGTCCGGGCCGCTCGACCTTTAGTCGCTTCCAGCGTTCCGGCAGAGGGTCGCCCTCGGCCATCTCCCTGAGGTAGTTCAGATCCGCATCGAGTCCCCAAGCGCTGTCGGCGATCGCGTCGGCCGGTGCGAGTTTCGCCGCCAGCGTCTTGGCTCGATCCAGCAGCACCTCGGGCGACTTGGGCAACGGCACCAGCCGGTGCAGGATCACTCGGTCGCCGAGCCACAGGACCGCGAGGAGCGCTAGTAGAGCGCTCCCGAGCCACGCCCACGCAGCCCTGGCGCTGAGATCGCCCACGACCCCGGCCGCCGCTACCATCTCCGGCGACGGCGTCTCTCCCTTCGCGATCGCCGCCTGCAGCGGATCGCCCCCTGGGAGCGTCGCCAGCACCGCCAGCGCCGTGCTCGGCCGCTCCGACGGCGCGCGCGCCAGACAACCCATGATCACGCGCTCGACCCCGCGATCCAGGTCGGGCACGAGGCTCGACGGGGCGGTCGGCGCGGAATCGGATCGCACCCTCATGAGCTCCGAGACCGATCCCGCATCCCACGCGCGCCGGCCCGTGAACACCTCGTACAGCACGAGCCCCAACGAGTAGATGTCGGTTCGGACCGTCAGCTCCTCGCCATGGAGCTGCTCCGGCGCCATGTACGCAGGCGTGCCGGCGCGTTCGTGCGGCTGCCTCTCTCCGGCCAGAACGGCCAGGCCGAAGTCCATGATCCGTGGCTGCCCGCGCCCGTCGATCATGACGTTCGCCGGCTTCAAGTCGCGGTGCAGCATCCCCTTCTCGTGCGCAGCCGCGAGGCCAGCACACAGCCCGCGCGCGATCTCCAGGCCCTTGTCCTGCGGCAGCCGGCCGATACGACGCAGCAGCGATGCGAGGTCTTCCCCGTCCACGTACTCCATCACGAGAAAGTGGCGTGTGTCGGCTTCGATCACATCGTAGGTTCGACATACGTTCGGGTGCGCCACCTGGCGCCCGAGCCGGACCTCGCCGTAGAAGCGGCTGAGCTTGGCCTGGTCGATGGGATCCGGCAGGAACTTCAAGGCGACCGGCTGGCCGAGCTTCAGGTCCTCGGCGCGATAGACCTCGCCCATGCCGCCCCGGCCCAGGAGAGACACGATGCGGAAACGCCCCGCGAGAACGACTCCCGGCGCGAAGCCGTGGCTGGATTCGGCGCCCGACCGCGCGAGCGTCTCGCCGCTCTTCGTCGGCCCCGACGAGTCTTCGCTGGCCGCGGCGCCTGCCGGACCATCCTTGCGGAGTCCGTTCACCATGAGTCTTGCGCTCGGCCGGCATGATACTCGACACACGGCCTGGGACAGGGTGCCGGGCGATGGGGTAGAGTCCGGGGTCGAAGGGCGATGTCACGCAGCGTCAAGTCCGCGCAGGTCGTCAACGTCGCCGACCTCCGGCTTCTCGCGAAGCGCCGTCTGCCCCGTGTGGCCTTCGACTACATCGACGGCGGCGCCGACGGGGAAGTGACGCTGCGCGAGAACTGCCGTGTCTTCGACGACGTCGCACTGCGCCCGCGCTCGGCTGTGGTGACGAAGGCCGCCCAGCTGCGGACGAGTGTCCTCGGGACAGAGATCGCGTTCCCCGTGCTGCTCGCGCCGGTCGGAAGCTGCCGGATGTTCTGGCCGAAGGGCGAAGCGGCGGCGGCGCGCGCCGCCGGCAAGGCCGGCACAATCTACATCCTATCGACGCTGTCGGGCACACGGCTCGAGGAGGTGAAGGCCGCCTCCAGCGGAACGTGCTGGTACCAGCTCTACCTGTGCGGCGGCCGCGACGTGGCGCTCGCCGGCATCGCGCGCGCCAAGGCGGCCGGTTTCAAGGCACTCGTCGTCACTGTCGACACTCCGGTGGCGGGGCTCCGCGAGCGCGACTTCAGGAACGGCGTGAAGGAGCTGCTCGGCGGCCGGCCGTTCTCGGCGCTGCCCTTCGTGTGGCAGTTCCTGGCCCGGCCGCGCTGGCTCGCGGCCTTCCTCGCCGACGGCGGCCTGATGAGCTTCCCGAACGTCATGCTTCCGGACGGTCCGATGCCCTACGTCGACGTCGGCGCGGCCCTCGCGCAGTCCGCGACCGAGTGGGAGGACCTGCGCTGGATCCGCGACGCCTGGGGCGGCCCGATCGTGATCAAGGGCGTGCACACCGCCGACGACGCACGCCGGGCCGTGGACGCGGGCGCCAGCGCGGTCGTGGTGTCGAACCACGGCGGGCGGCAGCTCGACGGCGTGGCGCCGACGCTGCGCGTGCTGCCCGAGGTGGTGGCGGCCGTCGGCAGCCGCGTCGACGTCCTGCTCGACGGGGGGATCCGCCGTGGCGGCGACGTCGTCAAGGCGCTCTGCCTCGGCGCGCGCGCCGTGCTCGTTGGACGCGCGTACGCCTACGGCCTTGGGGCCGGCGGCGGGCCCGGCGTCGCGAAGGCGATCGAGATCCTGCGCGCCGACCTGGAACGAACGCTCAGACTGCTCGGTTGTCCCTCGGTCGCGGAGCTCGACGCCTCGTACGTGGACGTCCCGCCGCACTGGCATCGCCGCTCCTGACGCGCTATAAGTGGTGTCTACCGCCGACAACACGCTTGGGAGGTGTCGATGCGCATGCTGATCGAGTTCCAGCTGCCGATCGAGCCGTTCAACACGCTCGTGAGGAAGGGGACGGCCGGGCAGGTGATCCAGAAGATCCTGGGCGACGTCAAGCCCGAGGCCGTGTACTTCACCGCGCGAGAGGGCAAGCGCGGAGGCGTCATGATCGTGAACCTGACCGATCCCTCGAAGATTCCCGCCATCGCCGAGCCATTCTTCCTGCAGTTCAATGCCACGGTCGCGATCCACCCGTGCATGACTCCCGAGGATCTCGGGAAGGCCGGGCTCGAGACGCTCGGCAAAGCGTGGGGCTGAGAAGCTAGCTCTCTCCCCGCGGGGGCTTGAACATCGGCATCGGGAAGGCGGCCACGTTCGAGGCCTTGCCCGCCTCGCTGATCCGGCTCGGACCGGGCTTGTCGACCTCGTCGATGCGCAGCACCGAGTGGATCGGAACGTAGAAGCGCCGCACGCCCTCGAACTCGAGCTTCAGGCGCTCCTCGCTCGGATCCACCACCATGGTCGTTTTTTGTCCGAAGACCACGCCCTCCACCTCCACGAAGCCGAGGAGCCCCCCCTGGGCGACCTTCTTCGCGTACACCTCGTAGACCTGGCCCTGGCTCAGGAAGCTCACCTTGTAGAGCGGGCGGTCGCGCTCGCGCATGTCCCGCCCATCATACGCGAGCGGATCGCGCTCCTCCCCGCGGGCCGCCTTGGCCGCCTTGGCCGGCGGCCTGACGGCTAGAACCTCTTGTCGTCCGCCGACGGCCCGTAGACGGAGGGCACCGGGGCCCCGTTGAGCCGCAGGTAGACCGTCAGCTGACCGCGGTGGTGCGCGAGGTGGGTGAAGGTGTCGGCGATCACGACGTGGCGGGGCTGCTCCAGCACGACGTGGCCACCCACGAGCAGCTTCCAGGGCGTCGCGAGGTGGGCGTCCGAGGTCTTCCGGAGCGCGTCGAGCGCCTTGGCCAACGAGTCGTCGTGGGCCGCCAGCAGCCTGGCGGTCGTGTCCGTGGCTGGCGGCTTGTAGCCCCCGCCGCCCGGTGGGTTGAGATCGAGCTCGTCCTGCAGCACGGCCATGGCGACCCAGCCCGGCATCGTCGCGACGAGCTGCGACAGGTAGCCGAGCAGCATCGACTTCTCGTGGGGCTTCCAGTCCGGCCGCCCCTCGGGGACGCGCTCGAGCACCCGCTTCGAGATCGGGGCTTCCCGTTCGAGCTGCGCCGCAAAGAACTCGGTCCACTTCATCGGCGACCTCCTTCGGTCCGTGGGGTCGAGAGGCCCCACGAGGACAATACGACCGAAACATGCCATCGCCTGTCATAATTCGGTGTCAAGCTTCGACGGCGCTCCAATAGTCATGAAGGCCGACCGGCTGCTCTCGATCCTGCTCCTGCTCCAGGCCAAGGGCCGGCTCACCGGCCGCGAGCTCGCGACGCGGCTCGAGGTCTCCCTGCGCACGGTCCACCGCGACATGGAAGCGCTTTCGGCGGCCGGCGTGCCCGTGTTCGCGCTGCGCGGCGTGCGCGGCGGATGGCAGCTCGACGAGGGCTGGCGCACGCGCGTTCCCGGGCTGGACGAGGCCGAGCTGCGGGCGCTGCTGATGGCGCAGCCGCGCGTGGTGGGCGACTCGCGACTGGCGCGTGCGGCCGAGCGCGCGCTCGACAAGCTCACGGCCGCCCTGCCGGTCACGTTGCGCGAGCAAGCCCAGTCGATCCGCAAGCGCCTGTACGTCGACACGACCGGCTGGAGCGGCACGACCGAGGACCTCTCGATGCTCGAAGTCGTGCAGGACGCCGTGTCGCGAGACCGCCGGCTGGCGATCTGCTATTGGCCGGCGGGGCGCGAAGCGGGCGAGCGGATCGTCGATCCGCTGGGGCTCGTGGCCAAGGGCGGCACGTGGTACCTGGTCGCCCGCACGCCGCGCGGGTTCCGGACCTTCCGCGTCTCACGCATCGAGAACGCCCGGTTGCTCGACGAGGGCTTCGAGCGTCCCGCCGACTTCGACCTCGCGGCCCACTGGAACGCCTCGACCGAGGAGCTGCGCCAGGGACGTGAGCGCTACGAGGTCACGCCCGCGAGCCTGCGGGCTCGCGTGGCGGCCGACCACGCCGCGGCGCTTTCGCGCTCGGCACGTTAACGCGAGGACATCGCGACGCGTCTTTAACCTGAAGCCCGAGGAGAAAGGTCACGTGATGCGAAGTCCGATCGGGGCCGTCGCGCTCTTCGTCTGGGCCGCCTTCGGGGGCGAGGCTTCGCCTGAGACTCTGCGCTTGTCCCCCGCTCCCGGCTCGCCTCTCGCCGTGGCCGGGCAACCCAACGGCGTCGCCAGCGCCGACCTGAACGCGGACGGAAAGGCGGACCTCGTCGTCACGCACGGGGCGAGCAGCATCTCGATCCTTCTCGGAAGCGGCCGCGGCGGCTTCTCCCACGCACCCGGGTCGCCGCTTCCCGTCTCGTCTCGGCCGCACCTCGCCGCCCTGGGCGACCTTAACGGCGACGCCAACCCAGACCTGGTCGTCACCGGCCACGATAGCCACGGAGTATTCGTCTGGCGCGGCGACGGAACCGGCCGCTTCGAGCCTGTTCGCGGCTCGCCCTTTCCCGCGCTTGCCGACGGCAAGCCGCACAACCACGGGCTCGCGCTCGGGGATCTCGACCGCGACGGCGATCTGGACGTCGCGACCACCGACGACGAGGCGCACGTCGTCGCGGTCCTGCTCAACGACGGCCGTGGGGCGCTCCGCCCGGCGAAGCACTCGCCCTTCGCCGTGGGCCGCCAGCCTTATCCGCTCGCGCTCGGCGACCTGAACGGGAACGGCAGCCTCGACGTCGTGACGCCGAACGTCGGAAGCGCCAGCGTCTCGGTCCTGCTCGGCGACGGCCGCGGCGGCTTCGCCCCTGTCCCGACCGGGCCGGTCCACGTCACTGCCCGGCCCTACTTCGTGGCGCTCGGCGATCTCGACGGCGACTCCAGGCTCGACGCCGTGACGATCCACGACGACGTCGCGCTCGCGACGCAGCTGGCCGGTGACGGGCAGGGAGGCCTGCGACCCGTGGGGGCACCTTTCGACATCGGCCGGCGGGGGGCGAAGGCCGTGCTCCACGACATGGACCGCGACAGGAACACCGACCTCGTCGTGGCGGTGGGGGGCGCCGTGGCCGTGCTGCTCGGAAACGGCAGGTTTGGGTGGGCTCCTGTGCCGGGCTCGCCGTTTCCGGTCGGCCGTGGAGCGTGGAGCCTGGCGGTGGCCGACTTCGACGGCGACGGTCGCTCGGACGTCGCCACGGCCGATCTCGAAGCCGGAACGCTCAGCGTCCTGCTGCAGCGCTGAAGCGAGCAGCGCGGCCGTAACCAACTGCATGTGACCCTGTCCGCGGCCATACCCGTCGAGTGCGGATTCGACGACCTCTCATTCTGAAACGCAATCCACGCGTAGACCACTATCCGGGCAGGATCGCCTCGGAAGGAGACTGACCATGGGTCTACGTCACTTCGCTATCGCCTGGCTGCTCACGGCCAGCTCCCTGGCCCAGGATCCCGGAGAGCCGCCGGCACGCAAGAAGGGGCCGCCCCGATCAACCGAGCCCGCCGTCCCCCGGCCGAGCGATCTCGACAAGGCCCGGCTCGAGTCCAAGCCACCCTCGCTCGCGGTTGCCGCGGCGAGGGCTGCCGAGGTGGCCAGGGTCTTCATCGACTGGGCTGGCGCTTCGAACGTAGGTCAGAGAGAGCAGGTCCGGCAGCTGATCGCCGAGGCCCGAGGGAACACGTCCGTCGCCGCCGCCTTCTGCGACGAGGCATCCCGCGCCGCCGAGTCGGATCACAGTCGTGCGCTACTGGCCCTCTCGATTCTGGGAGAGATGCGCAGCCCGGTCGGCGAGGAATGTCTGCGCAAGCTGCTGCACCAGCCCTTGCCCGAGAAAGGCACTCTGGCCGATGGCGAGATCGTTGAGCAGACGGCGCTGGCGATGCTTCAGGCGAAAGCTGTCGATGGCCTCGCCTATCTTCGTACGGCGAGGGCCGACCAGGAAGTACTGTGGGCGGTCACCAAGCACCCCTCCCGTATCGTGCGGGCCGAGGCAATCGAAGCCTATCTCTGGAACCACACCGACTCGCCCGAGGCCCGCGCCACTCTTCAAAAGCACGTCCGGCCGGACGAGGCGATCTTCCTGGACCGCATCCGGCGGGAGCCGGAGGAGAAAGCCGAGTCGTTCAACCGGCGGCTCGCCGCATTCCTGAAGGCGCACCCCGAGCTTGCGCCTCCGCCGCCCCCGCGCGCCTACCGCAAGAAGAGATCGCCGTTGCCTCCGGGCGATGACAAGCCCCCGGTTCGTTGAAGGTAAAGCTCACAAGGAGTAATGCCATGACGCGTTCACGGAAGCTCGTCCTCGTGCTGCTCGCGGCTCTGGCCACGAAGGCGGCCCCGGCCCAGGCCATCTGCAACCAATCCAGGGCCAGCCAGGCCGATCGGGATCTCTGGAACACCCACGGCTGCTGGGAAGCCTTTTTCCTCTGGCAATACCAAGCCTACGACATGAGCGAGTCGGATTGGGGCGGCCGGGGCTGGGACGACGCCTGCAACGTCAACAAGGAGTACCCCAAGCACTGGAACGCCGCTTACCTGCTGACCTACGGCCTGCAGGACAACCTGAGCTTCTCCTTCCACGGGACCGCGGACTACCGGGGCACCGCCGAGCGCTGGGACAACGCCTACCACGACGACCTCTACCACACTGCGACGGATGACACGAGCATCTTCGGGCGTTGGACCTATCACTTCTTCGGTTCGAATGAAGTGGCCACATCGTGCCTGCTGTACGACCCCAACCTGAGCGCCAACGCCAACCCCGGGTCCCGGGCCGGCGACTACGAGCACGAGGGCTGGCACGGCTGGATGGACGAGTACGACTGGGACAACGGGTCCTGCGGCGGCCACCGCTGCGGACCCGTGGGCAATTGCGCCGCCAGTAGCTGCGACTACTTCTACTTCCACGGCATTGGCGCCTACGCCTTCGGTGCGATGTGGGAGAACGACGGCACGGCCAACCGGTTCCACTCGCCCAACCAGGTGCAGGTCGAGTTCCTCTGTGACGTGGCGGATTTCCCTCAGGGGTGGGTACCCAACAGCGTCCGCCTGGCGGCACAGGCGGACGCCAACCAACGGGCCTCTCGGAGGTTCATCAACGGTCCTGGCTATACCTGCGGCAGCCCGCGGCCCTGGTAGTCACCAAGCACCAACGAGCCTTCGGCTACTCGGCGCGCAGGACCACCGCCGGGTCCACGTGCGCCGCTCGGCGTGCCGGCAGGTAGCTGGCGACGAGAACCACCAGGGCGAGCGTCACCGTGGCCGCGGCCAGCGTGGCCGGATCGGCGGGAGTCACGCCGTAGAGCATCCCTTCCATGAGACGCGCGGCGGCGAACGAGCCCAAGAGCCCCAGCGCGACGCCCGCCCCGGCCAGGCGCAGCCCCTGGCCCACGACGGACGCCAGCATCCGCGTCGGGTGCGCCCCGAGCGCCATCCGCAGCGCGATCTCGCGGGTGCGTTGCGCGACACCGTAGGTCCGGCCCGTCGCGCTCGGCGAAGCCACGTCCCTCGACGAGCGGCGCCCCGAGAGCACGGAAGTAGTCGGACGAGACGGCGAGGAAGTAGGCTCGCTGTCCCGAATCGTTCTCCGCCCGCTCCCTGGCCTCGAAGCCGGTCGCCCGCTGGGCCGTCTCGGGTGGGAGCCCGGTCCCGCTCCCGACTACCTGCACCCCGGGGACATGCTCGAGCCGCTCGAGCGCGGCCTGGAGCACCGCCACGCGCCGAGCCGGCTCTTCGTCGCGCCACAGCCCGAGGCTCGCCGTCACCAGACCCTCGCTGACGAAGCCCGGGGCCTGTTCCCATTCCCGATCAGGTTGCAAGCGGCTCTCCAAGCTGGGGTTGGTGGAGGAGGTGATGGCGATCACGAGCCGGGGCCGGCCGGTGTGGGGCGTCACAGGCAAAAGGCGTCCGGTGCCCCAGAATGCGGGTGTGCGGGGAGCGTGGCGAACCGGCGGACCTCCCCCAGGAGGCTACTGAGACCCGGTATGGAGGCAGGACTCATGAACGTGATGAATCGACTGACGGTCGTCACCGCGCTGTGTGGCGCGGCCCTGAGTATGGGCGCATGCGGCAGCGAGAGCCCATTCGCGGCCACGAGCGTGAACGGCTCGAGCATCGTTCTCCAGGGAACCGTGCTCAACTTCGTGCCGCCTCCGAGCGCCGGCTTTGTCTCTGCCCAGGCCGCCGCGGACGCCACGATCACGGTCAGCGTCGTGGAAGACCCCAACATCACGACCAAGGTGGGCTCGGATGGGAGCTTCGTGCTGCGCGGCCTGCCGGCAGGGAGCTTCACGTTGCTGTTCAAGGACGCGAGCGGCAACGTGCTCGGCACCCTCAAGTTCGACTCGGTGCTGCCGAACCAGGAGCTGACGGTTTCGGTCGAGATCGTGGCCGGTAGCGTGGTGCTGGTCGAGGAGCAGCGCAACGGGATCGGGCACGCGGGTCTCGAGATCCAGGGCACGATCGACCAGGTCGTGCTGCTCGACCCGAGCGGGGACAGCCTGTTCGAGATCGCCGGCTACGCGGTCGTGGCTCGTCCGGGCGCCACCGCGATCCGTCGTGACAACGTCAGCCTGAGCGTGGACGAGCTCGCGGTCGGCGACCAGGTCCACGTCAAGGGAGCATGGCTCGCGCTCGAGCCGGGCATGAACTCCGCCGACCAGCAGGTGCTCGCGCACGAGATCAAGCTCCAGGAGGACGCGGACTCGGACGGAGAGAAGGTCACCATCTGCCACAAGAAGAAGAACACGCTCTCGATCGGCGTGAGCGCCTGGCCGGCCCACCTGGCCCACGGCGACACTCTCGGCGCGTGCGGAAGCTGACCGGTCGGGCGGCGCGGCGCCTCTTCCTGGGCGCCGCGCTGCTGGGCTCGTTCACGGGCTCGGCTGCGCCGGGCGCCGCGCAGGACGCGCTGATGACCTCGGCGAGCGGCGTCGCCCGCGGCAGCTACCTG
>Ga0299906_10003666_pt1 | contig 12660 bp, 9 predicted proteins | sample RVTome_14_FD_200259 | JGI IMG/M metagenome (GOLD analysis project Ga0299906, IMG submission 200259) | Soil microbial communities from uranium-contaminated site in the Upper Colorado River Basin, Wyoming, United States - RVT145D125 (version 2) ...
GGAGCGGCGAGCATTATTTACGGTGCGCGCCAGTTGACGGGAGATATTCTGCTGAGCCGAGGTCGCGTCGAGGGTGTCGTACAACAAGCCCAAACAACCTTTAACAGACGTCTGGGGTACGGCTATCGACTGAAAATCGACGGCAAAAGCTATTGGGCGACAGCTGCCGCATTTGATGGCGTGCGTGTCGGCGATCGCGTGCGTGTAGTGATCGGGGCGGGCTCGGGTATGATCTACCGTTTGGACCTCATCGACGAGGTCCGGCCGCCGTCATAGCTACTGAGCCCACAACAGCAGCGCCACGCCTGCGACCACCAGCAGAATTCCAAAAATTTCCCGCGGCGTGACCTGCTGCCGGAAAAAGAAAGTCGAGATCGCCTGCGCGAACAGGACTTCGACCAAGGCGAGCGTCCTGACGCTCGCGGCCGTCGCGAGCGCGAACGCCAGAAACCAGAATTGTGAGGCGAGCGCGCCGAGAAAACCCGCGGCCATCGAAGGCCGCCATGCACGCAGGATGTTGCCCAGTACCGCGCGGTCGCGGACGGCAAGATAAGCCGAGAGCAGCGCAGCCTGGATCGCAAGGCCCACGGCGAGCGTAAAGGTCGCGGCCATTACGTAGCTCGATGTGTCGATACTTAAAATTGCGCCACGATAGCCGACCGCCGATAAAGCGAACATCGCGCCCGCGCTTATGCCGAGCAGGACCGGACGATTGCCGCCTGCGGCGATTGCACCGGGGCGCAGCGACATGAGCAGAACGCCCGCGGTCGCGATCAAGATGGCCGCGGCAATCGGCAGTGTAATTTTATCGCCTAGGAACACGAGGCCGAAGAGCGCGACCTGCACCGGCTCGGTCTTGATATAGGCAATCGAGACGACGAAGGAACGCTCGTTCATTGCGGCCAGCATCAAGGCGGTCGCGAGGATTTGCGCGAGTGTGCCCGCGAGTATCCAGGGAACATAAACGGCGTCGGGATGCGGCAAGGGCACATCGCTCGCGGCCGCGACGACGGCCAGAAAAATCAGCGCGAAGGGAAAGCCGAACAGAAATCGCGTATGCGTCGCGCCCACGGTGCCGAGCGTGCCGGTAAGTTCGCGCTGGGTCGCGTTCCGGAGCGTCTGGGCGAGGGCGGCGGCGATGGTGAAGACCGCCCAGAGCCAGTTTTCTTCGATCATGAGCGGGTGGCCGTTCAGGCGAGGACGATGCGCTTTTCGGCGGCCATCATGTAGTTCACGTCCATGTCGTCGGCTCGGCGCCATTCCCCGGACGGCAGGTGATAAACGATTCCGTCTTCATCGACGACATGGAGTTTCGCGCGCCCAAGCGAATCTTCCAGCTCATCGGGCGTCACGAACTTGTCCCAGCTATGGGTGCCGATGGGGAGCCAGCGCAATAGATATTCGGCCCCGACGATAACAAGGGCGAAGCTCTTGAAGGTGCGATTGATCGTGGTGACGATAAAAAGCCCGCCGGGCTTGGTGCAGCCGGCGCAACGCTCGACGAACAGGTCGAGATCGGCGACGTGCTCGACCACTTCGGAAGCGATCGCGATGTCGAAGCGTTTGCCGGTTTCAGCCAGGGCCTCCACGGTCGTCGCTCGATAGTCGATTTCAAGGCCGCTCTTTTCCGCATGGAGACGGGCGACCGTCGCATTTTCCTCGGCAGGGTCGATCGCGGTCACGCGCCCGCCAAGGCGCGCAAGGGGTTCGGCCAGAATGCCGCCGCCGCAGCCGACATCGAGGATGTCGAGGTCCCTGAGGCTATCGAGCGCCTTGGGGTCGCGGCCAAAATGGATGCAGGCGCGGTCGCGGATGAAGGCCAGGCGCACCGGATTGAACTTGTGCAGGGGCGCCATCTTGCCGCGCGGATTCCACCATTCGTCGGCCAAAGCGGCAAAGCGGGCCACTTCGCCTTCGTCGATAGTGGTTTCAGGGCGTTGCCTGGCGTTAGCCATTCAGGCTTCCTCGTCTAGCGCCGCTGTTGCGGCTGGCGGCGGGCGATTGTATCAATGCGCGCCTTCCGGGCGGGCGACCTCATCCAAACCCTAGTAACTTTTCGAGCATATTCTCTTCCGAGAACCGCTTCGCCCTTCTCGGGATGATGCTCTAGCACGAGGACAAGCTGCCGCCATGGCCCGGCTCGTCATGAAATTTGGCGGCACTTCGGTGGCCGACCTTGACCGCATCCGCAATGTCGCGCGGCATGTGGAGCGCGAGGTCAAGGCGGGCCATGAGGTGGCCGTGGTGGTATCGGCCATGGCGGGCAAGACCAACCAGCTCGTCGCCTGGTGCCGCGAGGCGGCGCCGCTCCACGATGCGCGGGAATATGATGCCGTGGTCGCCTCGGGCGAACAGGTGTCGGCGGGGTTGCTCGCGCTCGTTCTCGAGGACATGGGCGTTGCCGCGCGCTCCTGGCAGGGCTGGCAACTGCCGATCCATACCGACGACGCGCATGGGGCGGCGCGCATCCTCGGCGTCAATGGCGAGGAACTCATTCGCCGTTTCCGCGAACTGGGGCAGGTCGCGGTGATCGCGGGCTTTCAGGGCGTTCACAAGGAGAGTGGACGCCTCACGACGCTCGGGCGCGGCGGGTCCGATACGAGCGCGGTCGCGATTGCTGCCGCAATCCGCGCCGACCGATGCGACATTTATACGGACGTCGACGGCGTCTATACGACCGACCCCAATATCGTCGAACGCGCGCAACGACTCGACAAGGTCGCCTATGAAGAGATGCTGGAGATGGCCTCGCTCGGCGCCAAGGTGTTGCAGGTGCGCTCGGTCGAGCTTGCCATGCAGAAGCGGGTGCGCGTCTTTGTGCGCTCGAGTTTCGACAAGCCCGAAGACATCGATCCGCACGGCAATCCGCCGGGCACGCTGATTTGCGATGAGGAGGAGATCGTGGAAAGCCAAGTGGTCACCGGCATCGCGTTCTCGAAGGACGAGGCGCAACTATCGATCCGGCGCGTGGCCGACAAGCCCGGCGTCGCCGCCGCACTCTTTGGACCGCTCGCCGACGCGCACATCAATGTCGACATGATTGTGCAGAACACTTCCGCCGACGGCCGCACGGACATTACGTTTACCGTGCCGGTCGCGGACTATGAGCGAGCGCAGCAGGTGCTCGCCAGGGTCAAGGATAAGGTGGGCTTTACCTCGGTTGAAGGCGCAGCCGACGTGGTCAAGGTATCTATTATCGGCGTGGGCATGCGCAGCCACGCGGGCGTCGCGGCAACCGCTTTCAAGGCGCTGGCGGAGCGCGGGATCAATATCCGGGCCATTTCGACCTCGGAAATCAAGATTTCGATCCTGATCGACGCCGCCTATACCGAGCTTGCGGTACGGACTTTGCATTCAGTATATGGGCTCGACAAATAGGGCGGGTCTGCCGACTCGTTTTGGTTATAAACGTGTGTAACGGCTCGATGGTACGACAGGCGACTAACGAGCACCGCTTCTAGCGAAGGCGCGGGCTCGGCTCCCGCGCGAGTTCTTTCCGGCCATATCAGGGCGGCGCGGCGTCCCCGACAGGAACAAGGCCCATGCGTGGCGCGCTGGGCGGTCCGCGCGTTCTGCTCCGCCGGCTTCGCGAAGTCATGGCGGAGCCGGTCAGCGCCCAGGACCGGCTCGACAAGATCGTGGTGATGATCGCCGCCAACATGGTTGCGGAGGTCTGCTCGGTCTATGTGCTGCGCGTCGATGCGAGCCTCGAACTCTATGCCACCGAAGGCTTGAGCCGCGACGCGGTTCACATGACAGTCTTGGGCGCGGGCGAAGGGCTCGTCGGCCTCGTCGCAAGCGAGGCGCAGGCGCTCAATTTGCCGAACGCGCAATCGCATCCGGCCTTCTCCTACAAGCCGGAAACCGGCGAAGAAATTTATAATTCGTTCCTCGGCGTGCCGATCCTGCGCGCGGGCATTACGCTCGGCGTGCTCGTGGTGCAGAACCGCGCGCACCGCACCTACAGCGAAGAAGAAGTCGAGGCGCTGCAAACGACTTCGATGGTGCTCGCTGAGATGATCGCGTCGGGCGAGCTCTCCTCGCTCGCGCGGCCGGGCGCGGAGCCCGCGGTTCGGCGCGCGGTGCAGGCGAAGGGCCTCGCGCTCGCCGAAGGCATCGGCCTTGGGCATGTCGTGCTGCACGAGCCGCGTGTGGTGGTGAAAAACTTCATCGCCGACGACGCGCAAAAGGAATTGAAACGCCTCGATCAGGCGGTCGATACGCTGCGCGCCTCGATCGACGTGATGCTCGAGGAAGAAGGGATGTCGCGCGCGGGCGAGCATCGCGACGTACTCGAAGCCTATCGCATGTTCGCGCACGATCGCGGCTGGCTGCACAAAATGCGCGAGGCGGTAATGACCGGCCTCACCGCCGAGGCGGCGGTGGAGCGCGTTCAGTCCGACACGCGTGCGCGCATGCAGCGGCAGACCGATCCTTATTTGCGCGAGCGGCTGCACGATCTCGACGATCTTGCGAACCGGCTGCAGCGCGAGCTGATGGGCGCGGACCAGCCGAAGCGCGACGAACTCCCCGAGAATGCGATCGTAGTCGCACGCAATATGAGCCCGGCGGCGCTCCTGGATTTCGACCGCTCGCGTCTGCGCGGTCTGGTGCTTGAAGAGGGCGCGGCGACGAGCCATGTGGCGATCGTCGCGCGCGCGCTCGGCGTCGCAACCGTGGGCCAGATCGAGAATGCGGCGAGTCTCGCGGACCCCGGCGACCCCATCATCGTCGACGGTGACGCGGGCGAAATGCATCTGCGCCCGCCGGTCGGCATCGAATCGGCCTATGGCGAAAAAGTGCGGCTGCGCGCCCGGCGCCAGGAGCAATATGCGGCGCTGCGCGACAAGCCCGCGATCAGCAAGGACCGGCAGCGCGTGCAATTGCTCATCAATGCGGGGCTCGTCGTCGACCTGCCGCATCTCGCCGAGACCGGCGCCGACGGCATCGGCCTGTTCCGCACCGAACTGCAATTCATGGTCGCCGCGACCCTGCCGCGCACGGGCGAGCAGCTTGGGCTTTACCGGGCCGTGCTCGATGCAGCGGACGGGAAGCCCGTCACATTCCGCACCCTCGATATCGGCGGCGACAAGGTGCTGCCCTATATGCGCGCGCTGGAGGAGGAAAATCCGGCGCTCGGCTGGCGCGCGATCCGCGTCGGGCTCGACCGGCCGGCGCTCCTGCGCATTCAGTTGCGTGCACTCCTGCATGCGGCGGCGGGACGCGACTTGCGGCTGATGTTTCCGATGGTTTCGGCGGTCGAGGAATTCGACCGCGCGCGCAAGCTCGTGGAGCGTGAGCTCACGCATTTGCGCCGCCACGGCCACAAGCTGCCCGACAAGGTGCAGATCGGCGTCATGGTGGAGGTGCCGGCGCTCCTCTTTGCACTCGATGAGATGCTGGAGCGCGCGGATTTTCTCTCGGTCGGATCGAACGACCTTGTGCAGTTCATGTTCGCCGCCGATCGCGGCAATGCGCGCGTGGCCGATCGCTTCGATGCGCTGTCGCCGCCGGTCCTGCGCGCCCTCAAGTCGGTCGCCGACGCGGGCCGGGCGCACGACAAGCCGATTACGCTCTGCGGCGAACTCGCCTCGCGCCCGCTCGAGGCGATGGCCTTGATTGCGCTCGGCTATCGCAAACTCTCGGTTTCGGCCGCCGCGATCGGCCCGGTCAAGGCCATGGTGCTCGGCCTCGATGTGGGCGCCGCCGAGAAGGTGCTCGCGCCGATGCTCGAAGTGCAGAAGAACGGCCGATCGATCCGCGAAACGCTGCAAGCCTTCGCGGCCGAGACCGGCGTGCCGGTCTGAGAACGAAAATGCTCCCGGGAAACCGACTTGACGCAATCACTGCCCGCTTTGCGCTCGCGGAGGCGGAGCTTTCCGCCAATCCCGACCGCAATACATTTGTGAAGCTCTCGCGCGAATATGCGGAACTCAAGCCCGTCGTCGATGCGGTGAAAGCCTATCAGCAGGCGCAGGTGGACCTTGGCGGCGTGCAGGCGCTGATCGACGATCCGGCGACCGACGCGGACATGGCGAAGGTTGCGCGTGACGAGAAAAATGCGCTCGAAGGACGCATTGCGACTCTCGAAAATGAACTGCGCGTTGCGCTATTGCCGAAGGACGCCGCCGACGAGCGCGACGTCATTCTGGAAGTGCGCGCTGGCACGGGCGGCGACGAGGCTTCGCTGTTCGCGGGCGATCTTTTCCGCATGTACGAGCGCTACGCGGTGCTGCAAGGCTGGAAGGTTGAGGTGATTTCCGCGAGCGAAGGCTCGGTCGGCGGCTACAAGGAAGTGGTCGCGGCGGTGCGCGGGCGCGGCGTATTCGCGAAACTCAAATTCGAATCGGGCGTGCATCGCGTGCAGCGCGTGCCGGACACGGAAACCTCGGGCCGCATTCATACCTCGGCGGCGACGGTCGCGGTGCTTCCCGAAGCGGGCGAGGTCGATGTCGAGATCAATGACGCCGATTTGCGCATCGATGTCTTCCGGGCGTCGGGCGCGGGCGGCCAGCATGTGAACAAGACGGAGTCGGCGGTGCGCATTACGCATATGCCGAGCGGCATCGTGGTCGGCGTGCAAGACGAGCGTTCGCAGCACAAGAACAAGGCGCGCGCGATGGAGCTATTGCGCGCGAAACTATACGATATGGAGCGCACGCGGCTCGACAATGAGCGCGCAGCGGAGCGGCGTGGCCTCGTCGGTTCGGGCGACCGTTCGCAGCGCATCCGCACCTATAATTATCCGCAAGGACGCGTCACCGATCACCGCATCAATCTGACACTCCACAAGCTGCCGCAGGTGCTTGAAGGCGAGGCGCTCGGCGAATTCGTCGATGCGCTGGTCGCGCATCATCAGGCGGAGCTGCTTGCCGCCGACGAGCCGGCGTGATGCAGCCGACTGCGGGCGAGATTTACCGGCGCGCGGTGACGCGGCTGCGTGCGGCCGGCATTGAAAGCGCGCAACTCGACGCGCGCGTGCTGCTCGCGCATGTCCTTGGAGTCGATGCGGCGCAACTGATTGCCGCATCGGACGATCCGGTCGGCCCGGAGGCGCAGGATCGTTTCGAGCAAGCGATCACGCGCCGGGCGGCGCGTGAGCCGGTCGCGCGCGTCCTCGGCGTCAAGGAATTCTGGAGCCGGGAATTCGCGCTTTCGCCCGATGCCCTGGTGCCGCGTCCGGAAACGGAAACGCTGATCGAGGCGGCGCTCCTCGCCCGGCCGGAACGGGACGCGCGATTGCGCGTACTCGATCTCGGCGTCGGCTCGGGAGTCTTGCTGGGCGCAATCATGCTTGAGCGGTCGGCGTCGTTTGGTGTTGGCGTCGATCGAAGTCTTGGGGCTGCGCGAACGGCGCGCGACAATTTCGCGGCGCTCGGCGTCGCAAACCGCACCCATGTCATTTGCGGCGACTGGGGCCGCGCGTTTGGCATCGGTTTCGACCTGGTGCTCGCAAACCCGCCTTATGTCGCAAGCGGCGACATCGGAGCGCTATCGGCTGAAGTACGCGATCACGATCCGGTCCGGGCACTCGATGGCGGCGCCGACGGTCTCGACGCCTACCGGGCGATTCTCGGCGATCTCGGCCGCTTGCTCGCACCTCGTGGGATCGCGGTACTCGAACTGGGGGACGGGCAGGAAAAGGCGGTTGCGGACTTGGCGCGGGATGCCCAAATTGAGGTTAACGGACCGGCACATTGCGATCTGTCCGGGGTCCCGAGGGCGCTGGTCCTCACTGTAAGCACTTAAAAAAACGCTTGGAGGCCGGGGCGAACCGCACTAGTGTCCGAGCAAGATTCGACCCGGGATGCTCGTTTCGGCCAAGGGGCGGCAACGAGCAGGGACCGCGAAGAGCGGTACAGCTGGCAGGTCACGCAATTTCGCCGCCGGCGAGGACATCCGGGTCCTACGCTTCACCGATTGTCGCGCTCGGCTTGGGCCGCAGCACGAAGGGCGAGGGAAGGAAATCCGCGTAGAACGCGGAATTGGTTTCCAGATTCGAGAACACACGAACATAGCTCCTGCGCAAAAAATGCATAGGGCATCGATGCGGCCGGAACGGCCGTGGAAAGTACTTTTGCGCTCCGCGCCGGAAGCGCGGAAAGCAATCGTTCGTCAGTAACGCGGCGGCGCCGCGCAACGAGAGAGACTGAATGAGATGAGAAACGGACAGAACAACAACAACAATAAAAACCGCATGCGCGGACGGAACCGGCGCGGTCACAATCCAATGACGCGGGTTTATGAATCGAACGGTCCGGACGTGAAAATCCGCGGCACCGCGCATCACATCGCCGAAAAATACGCGCAGCTTGCGCGCGACGCGCAATCGTCCGGCGATCCGGTCGCGGCCGAAGGATATCTGCAGCACGCCGAACATTATTTCCGCATGATCATGGCGGCGCAGGTCCAGTTCGCGCAGCAGAATCCGAACCAGCAACAGCAGCCGTTTCAGCGTCCCGACATGGAAGGCCGCGACGACTATGACGACGACGGTGACGAGTCGGGACAAGACCAGCCGAACGGTCAGCCGTTTCAGGCCGCGCCGAACCAGCAGGCGCACCGTCCGCAACAGCAGCCGCAGCACCAGCCGCAAAATCAGCCGCAGCCGCAGCCGAATTTCCAGGGTTACGGGCAGCGCAACGAAGAACAGCGCGATGCCGAACTGCCTGCCTTCATCACCGGCGGCGGCGCTCCGCAGCCGCAGGGAAATAACGGTGACAACGAACAGGGCGACCGCAACGACCGCTTCGGACGCCGCCGGCGGCGCTTTCGCCCACGCGGCCCGAACGATCATGAGCCGCGCGGCGAGCCCGCGGCTGAGACAAGCGCCGCGCCCGTTGTCGATGCGGTTCCGTCGAAACCGGAATAGGCTTCAGGGCACGGCGGTGACTGGGTCGCCTTCGGCGATCGTCGCCGCGTGCAAAACTTCCGCATAGATGCCGCAGTCGTCGTCTCCGGTGAGACGATAAAGAGCGTCCGGCACGTCGATGTCGCGCTCGGCGGTTTCGGGATCGACCTCGGTCGCGGCGCAGCGCTGAATTATCTTTACGACGCGCAGGCGCGTGGCGCCGATCTCGATTTCGCGCCCGACAAGTTGCGTCTCGTACCAGGCCGGCCAGCCGCTGACATATAAATTGCCGCGGAAGCGGAGCGGATGGACCGGGCGTTTGATCGAACGTTCCAGCGCAGCGACGCTTTCCAGATTGATGATCGAGACGACTTTCCTGGCGACATCCGAGAAACTGTGTCTTTCGCTCGGCAATGCGGCGGGTGCATCCAGCAGGCGGATTTTTCCGCGCGCTTCCTCGCCCATGAATTTCTGAAAGAAACTTTCCAGCGCCGCGCGGCCATCCGCGTCCGAGAGGTTGGCTTCGAGGAGCGTCTTGCCGCCCTTTGAGACGGTCAGAACGCCGCTCGCGTCGTCATAGCGCGTGTTGAGTGCGGCGATCCTGGCGTTCCGCATCAGGCAGAGAAACTTGATTTTAGGCTGCCACGTGGGCGCCGCAGGATCGAAGCCGGACGGGCCGTTTTCGAGCGCAAAGGCTCGGTCCATGGGGAGCGTGACGCCGGGGACAAGGTCGGCGGCCGGCAGGCGCTCTCCCGAAAGCCCCTTAACCGGGTAGCGATAGATCGAGGAAATTCGCGCGGTTTCGGCGGATGCGTCGGTCATTCCGGCTTCTTAACGATCTGTGGGGGAACGTCCAGCGGCCCGCGCGAATTTGCGGATTGACGAGGATCAACCCCTTCCGCCCTGCGGATGCGATACCCATTTCTAATGGCGGATGCCGCGACCGGGCCTTCGGGACGGGCGGGACAGGCCAAGGAGAGGGCGATGAATTTCGAGAAATACACCGAGCGCGCGCGCGGGTTTGTGCAGTCGGCGCAGTCGCTCGCGCTGCGGGAAGGCCACCAGCAATTCGCGACCGAGCATTTGCTCAAGGTCCTGCTCGACGACCCCGAAGGACTCGCGGCGGGACTGATCGACCGCTCGGGTGGCAAGTCGCGCGAGGCACTTACAGCCGTTGAAATCGCTCTATCCAAGATGCCCAAAGTCGAAGGCTCGGGCGCTGGGCAGGTCTATCTCGTCCCGGCGCTCGCGCGGGTTTTCGACACCGCCGAAAAGGCCGCGGAAAAAGCCGGCGACTCGTTTGTGACCGTTGAGCGGCTCTTGATTGCGCTCGCGGTCGAGAAGGAAAGCGAAGCGGGCAAGGTGCTCGCGCGCGCGGGTGTGACACCCCAAAAACTCAACGCTGCGGTGGAAGAATTGCGCCAGGGGCGCACGGCGGATTCGGCGTCGGCGGAAAGCGCCTATGACTCGCTCAAGCGCTATGCGCGGGATCTCACCGAAGCCGCGCGCAGCGGCAAGCTCGATCCGGTGATCGGCCGCGACGAGGAAATCCGCCGCACGATCCAGGTGCTTTCGCGCCGGACCAAAAACAACCCGGTGCTGATCGGCGAGCCGGGCGTCGGCAAGACCGCAATCGTCGAGGGCCTGGCGCTTCGCATCGTCAATGGCGACGTGCCGGAGAGCCTCAAGGACAAGCGGCTCCTGGCGCTCGACATGGGCTCGCTGATCGCGGGCGCGAAATATCGCGGCGAGTTCGAGGAGCGCCTCAAGGCGGTGCTGCAGGAAGTGACCGCCGCCGAAGGCAAGATCATTCTGTTCATCGACGAGATGCACACGCTCGTGGGCGCCGGCAAGGCGGACGGGGCGATGGATGCGTCGAACCTCTTGAAGCCCGCGCTCGCGCGCGGCGAACTGCATTGCGTGGGCGCCACGACGCTCGACGAATACCGCAAGCACGTGGAAAAGGACGCGGCACTGGCGCGGCGCTTCCAGCCGGTGTTTGTCGGCGAGCCGACGGTCGAGGACACGATCTCGATCCTGCGCGGGCTCAAGGAAAAATACGAACTGCATCACGGCGTGCGCATTGCCGACTCGGCGCTGGTTGCGGCGGCCACGCTGTCAAACCGTTACATTACCGATCGCTTCTTGCCGGACAAGGCGATCGACCTCGTGGACGAGGCGGCGGCGCGGCTCCGCATGCAGGTCGACTCCAAGCCCGAAGAACTCGACGAAGTCGACCGCCGGCTGATGCAGCTCAGGATCGAGCAGGAAGCGCTCAAGAAAGAGTCCGATGCGGGCTCAAAAGAGCGGCTGAAGCGCATCGCAAAAGAAATCGCGGGGCTGGAGGAGCAGTCATCGGCGCTGACTTCGCGCTGGCAGACGGAAAAATCGAAGCTCGGCGATGCACAGAAGGTCAAGGCCGAGCTTGAGCAGGCGCGTAACGAACTCGCGCAGGCGCAGCGCGGCGGCGAATATCAGCGCGCGGGCGAATTGACCTATGGAATCATCCCCGAGCTTGAGAAGAAGCTCAAGACCATCGAGGACAAGAGCTCCGACGCCATGGTCGAGGAGGCCGTGACGCCGAACCATGTGGCGCAAGTGGTTTCGCGTTGGACCGGCGTGCCGGTCGACCGCATGCTCGAAGGCGAAAAAGAAAAGCTGCTGCGCATGGAAGAGGCGCTCGGGAAGCGCGTCGTCGGCCAGGACGAGGCGGTGCAGGCGGTGTCGACCGCCGTACGGCGCGCGCGTGCGGGCTTGCAGGATCCGAACCGGCCGATCGGATCTTTCATGTTTCTCGGGCCGACCGGCGTCGGCAAGACGGAACTGACCAAGGCGCTCGCCGCCTATCTGTTCGACGACGAGTCGGCGCTCATCCGCATCGACATGTCGGAATATATGGAGAAGCACTCCGTCTCGCGGCTGATCGGCGCGCCGCCGGGCTATGTCGGCTATGATGAGGGGGGCGCGCTCACCGAAGCGGTGCGGCGCCGGCCCTATCAGGTGATCCTGTTCGATGAAATCGAAAAGGCGCACCCGGATGTCTTCAATGTTCTCCTACAAGTGCTCGACGACGGACGGCTCACGGACGGGCAGGGGCGCACGGTCGATTTCCGCAACACCCTGATCGTCATGACCTCGAACCTCGGCTCGGAATATCTCGTGGCGCTTGGTGAGAGCCAGGACGTGGACGATGTGCGCGGGCAGGTGATGGACGTGGTGCGCGCGAGTTTCCGCCCCGAATTCCTGAACCGTGTCGACGAGATTATTCTGTTCCATCGGCTCAAGCGCGAGCAGATGGGTGCGATCGTCGATATCCAGATGGCTCGGCTGCAAAAGCTCCTCGACGAGCGCAAGCTCACGATCGAGCTGTCATCCGAGGCGCGCGATTGGCTCGCGGACAAGGGCTATGAGCCCGCCTATGGCGCGCGGCCCCTGAAGCGCGTGATCCAGAAATCGCTGCAAGACCCGCTCGCGGAAAAAATCCTCGCGGGTGAAATCAAGGATGGCGAGAAGATCCGGGTGGGCGTGAGCGGTTCGGCGCTCAGCTTCGACACAAAGGGCCGGGCCGCAAAGGCGGCCTAGTGCCAAACTCTTTGCGCGGCGCATGTTCTTAACCGCGAACCGGTATCCACTTCGCCGAAACATGCGCTAGAGCGTGTCGATGAAGCTGGACGGCTACAACCGCTTCTGCGCTTCGCTCCCGCATACGACTCATGTGGTGCAGTGGGGCGGCGCGCATGTCTGGAAGGTGGGCGGCAAGGTCTTTGCCATCGCCGGCTGGAGCGACGGCAAAGCGCTCGCCGTGACCT
>Ga0299906_10003667_pt1 | contig 12658 bp, 4 predicted proteins | sample RVTome_14_FD_200259 | JGI IMG/M metagenome (GOLD analysis project Ga0299906, IMG submission 200259) | Soil microbial communities from uranium-contaminated site in the Upper Colorado River Basin, Wyoming, United States - RVT145D125 (version 2) ...
TTCCACCAAAACTTTCCGGCATCCTTCTTTAGAGGGTATACTTCGTTTAAGGTATTTCCTTCATAAAGCCGGCCATTCTTCATCACAAATAATATGGAGTTGGTGTTTCGAATGTCTTCCAGGGGGTTCTTATCAAGTACAATCAAATCTGCCAGTTTACCCATTTCCAAAGATCCTATATCTCCGTTCAACCCTATTCCTGTAGCACCCAAAATTGTTGCTACCTTCAACATATTGTGGTTGGATGTTCCACCCGATTGCATACTCCAAATTTCCCAGTGGTAACCAAGTCCCTGTAATTGTCCATGGCTTCCAACACCTGCAAGACCCCCAGCCTCTACCAAATCTTTAACAAATTTGGCATGATCTTCAAATACATGGTCCTCCTTCATAAACCAGCTTCCCCGTCGTCTTGATTTACTATCTAATTCAGAATGAGGAGTGAAATATGAAAGCTTTGGATCGTCATGAACCGTCTCCGTTGCGTAATAATAATTCTCTGCCCATGGCCCTCCATATGAAACCAATAATGTGGGAGTGTATGTGGTTCTCGATTGGGTAACAAACTGAACTACATCATTATAAAGGGGATAAATTGGAAATGAATGTTCGTGTCCCGGGTAACCATCGATAATTTGGGTGAAATCCAGCTTCAAATCCAAAGCTCCCTCAGTGGTTGGTTTTAATCCAAGCTCTTTCGCTGCCATAATTACCCATTGCCTTTGCTGGCGGTTGCCTACCAGGTACATTTTGATCGTTTTAGTATCATAGTAATCACTGTAAATTCTGAGAACTTTTTTTGCGTGGTCAAGGTCCTGGATATTATTTGCCCAAAAGCCAACGCCAGGCCCGGTAGAAAATATTCTTGGTCCCATCATATTGCCTGCCGTAACGTGGTCAGAATAAGTTAAAACATCGGTTGTCGCGGTCTGAGGATCTCTGGTTGTTGTGACACCGTAAGCCAGGTTGGCGGCATATATCCAAATTTGATTTTTGTGTATTCCCCATTCGGGCCACATATGCGAGTGAGTGTCTACAAAACCTGGAATTATCGTCTTTCCGGTCATGTCCATCCGGGGCACACTGGAAGGCACTTCAATACTACCGGACGACCCAATCTCCTTTATCCGATTATTTTCAATCCAAATATCACCACGCTCAATAATCTCATCGCCTTTCATCGTTATGAGTCTGGCCCCAGTAAGCAAAATTTGTTCCCTTGGAATATCCCTCGGAATAGAAACTCTTATTCTGATTTCACCTGGCTTATATCCTTCCTCCTTTTTCTCATCATCTTTCTTTTCCTCCTTTTTATCTTCATCAATTTTCTCCTCATCTTTACTTTCTTTCTCAGCTTCCTTTTTCTCTTCTTCTAATTTTTTCTGCTCTTCAGCCAATTCAACACTATCCTCATAAACCTTTGCAGCAGTTATATCATATTTAAAAAACGCGTTGCCCAGAGAAAAATAAACTTTCTTTCCATCACTTCCCCAGGTTGGAAACTCCCCCCCAATATCAGTAACTTTCCTGGAGGGAAATTGCGCCTTGTCCGGATCTGATACTGAAACTTTGGGAGTTTCCCCTCCAACATAGGGTACTGTAACAACATAGACATCATTATTCACCTGTGCCATTGCCTGGTCCCCTTCCGGGGCCATCATAATTAAATCAGCCGTGCTTGGGTTCTGGGCTCCGAAAGTCGTAATACCCGTAACTTTTAAATGTGCCTTCTCATCAGTTCCATCCCATCTTATGGAAACCAATCCCTTACCATTAGTTCCCCCCTGATATAAATAAATCCTATCCTGGCCCTTCACAAAATGTGGTGTTAATCTTCCTCGTGTTTTTGTGATAAATCTCTCAGGACCCCCATTCGCTGAAACCCAACCCAAATCAACACTTGTGCCTGAATTAAATGGATCTACAGATTCCTTATAAATCTGTGCTGCGCCGCGTACATATACGATCCTGTTATTTTCTGCCCAGGCTGGAGTTGAGTATAGCGCTGCAGTCTGAGTCAATCTAACCGGAGATGGCTTCCCTGAAACAGTTACTTTATAGATATGTCCACCTTCATTAGACCATGTGACATAAGCAATCCATTTTGAATCCGGAGACCAGGCAGGCATTGCTTCAACATCGTTTGAGTTTGTGAGTTTGACAGGCTTTCCATCAGGATAGTCCATCACATAGATTTTATCAAGTACAGTAAATGCCGCTTTTTTTCCATCAGGCGAAACAGCAGGATCACGAATTTGCCGGGCGATAAATTCAGTACTATCGGAAATCGGGTATTTAAAGTCCAGCTCAGGACCCAATTCCAAGTCAACATCAATATCCATAGGAATAATAACTGCACTCCCTCCATTAACCGGAATCTTAAACAATTTGCCTCCATAGGAACAAATTAGAAACTGATTATCATTTGTAAACGACATTCCTGGTAAAACATCCATGGTGGCGATAGATTCCTGATCATCCCTCTGAACAGGATAGGCTAACCACTTCTCATCACCAGTTGCCAGATTTCTGATAATCAATCCGGTTTTATCATCATGTCTGGTTCCATATGCAAGCCATTTACCATCTGGACTTGGTGTTGGCCTGAATCCTGAACCATATCTTGATGTTATGGTTTCAGACTCTCCCGTTTCCCGATCATAAATAGCAATCTGGTACTGGGGAAATTGTGCATTATAGTTCCATGATCCAAATCTTCTTGAATAGTATATAAATCTTCCATCCGGACTGAAGGCAGGTTCCACTGTTTTTAGATTAGTTGGTCCTTCAATCAAGCCAGTCCCTGATCCACCATCAACATGAAAAAGCCACAATTTTGGAACTCCCAAAAGTGCTCCTCCTTTGGATGCAACTATATATTTGCTATCAGGAGAAAAGTCGGCACTCTGGTAAGAATTGTTTTTCCCTTCACTGATGGCTTCAAATTTAATGGTATCAGGTTCAAGTTTTGCTATCCAAACATTTTCCGCCCCACTCCTGTCGGAAATGAACACTATTTTTTTACCGTCAGGGCTATATCTGGGATGCGAATCAAAAGCCAGGCCGGATGAAATTCTGGTTGCCTTACCACCAGCTGCCGGCATAGTATACAAATCACCCAATAAATCAAAAACTATTGTGCTGCCATCCGGACTAATATCAACAGAAATCCAGGAACCTTCCCGGGTATTAAATTTGATATGTCGCCCAACTTCAAGCGGGAGATCTTTTTTCTCTTTCTTTTCTTTTTTGGTGCTGTCCGATTTTACGGTATCCTGCTCAAGAAAAATATTTGACTCAGCCTGCTGGTACAAAAATACCGCTATAAGACAAAGGGTAAACCGTGTTACAAATTTTACCATGATGTTTAATTTAAAGGTTTTATCTTCGGAAATGTTTTCAATAATAATGAATGACAAATAAAGGAAAAAAATCCGGGCATTATAACCTCAAGCGCCTATTAAAGTTGAGAAATGCTATGAAGATAATTGTCTGTATTCCATTTTTGCTTTGGATTTCCTGCACTCCTCGAAAGATTTCAGCTCCAGCTCCTGTCTTTCCCATTCCTAGTCCTGAACAATTTACCTGGCACAACCTCGAATTCTATGCTTTCATTCATTGTTCGATAAACACATTTACTGACAAAGAGTGGGGATTTGGTGATGAGAATCCAAAGTTATTTAATCCTGACTCCCTTGATGTAAAGCAATGGGTTGATGTTTTCAAAGAAGTGGGAATGAAGGCGGTTATTATTACAGCAAAGCACCATGACGGGTTTTGCCTGTGGCCAAGTGCTTTTACAGAGCATTCCATTAAAAATAGCCTTTATAAAAATGGCCGGGGAGATATTCTTAAAGAATTATCCGATGCTTGCAAAAAGGTGGGTTTAAAGTTTGGAATTTACCTAAGCCCCTGGGATAGAAACCACTCTCGATATGGACACCCGGAGTACATTGATTATTACCGGAATCAATTGAAAGAAATATTTACTAACTACGGTCCAGTTTTCGAGATGTGGTTTGATGGCGCAAATGGGGGTGACGGATTTTACGGTGGAAGCAATGAAGTTAGAAGAATTGACCGGGCCACTTACTATAATTGGCCTGGTACAATCAAAATGGTTCAGGAAATGGAACCAAAGATACTTTTCTTCAGTGATGCCGGTCCGGATATTCGTTGGGTAGGCAATGAACGTGGCATTGCAGGTCAAACAAACTGGAATACAATTTCCGCGGATACTCTTTATGCAGGCAAACCTGGAATTACAGAATTACTTAACACAGGGTCTGAAGAAGGTATCAACTGGATTCCTGCGGAAGTGGATGTATCCATCAGGCCCGGGTGGTTTTATCACGAATCGGAAGACACTAAGGTGAAAACTCCTGAAGAACTATTTGCTATTTATTTGACATCCGTAGGCCGGGGTTCAAATCTTCTTCTTAATGTGCCACCTGACAAACACGGTAGGATAGCCAAAGAAGACATTCGGTCGCTGAGGGGCTTGAAAGAACTTTTGGATGAAAAATTTAGCCGGAAGATAGTAGCATCCCATATTACATCAAGTAACTATAGGGGCAATTCAAAAAATTATCGCCCGGAAAATTTGATTGACTCAGATTATGATACCTTTTGGTCAACCGATGAGGTGGAGATTAATGCCACTATCGAAATTGGATTTGAAGATTTGACTGAAATTAATTTTATTGTGATAAAAGAAACAATTCAACTTGGACAGCGAATAAAAAAGTTTACAATAGAAGCAAAGGTTGGTGCTGACTGGAAAAAGGTTGCAGAGGGTACAACAATTGGATATAAGAGAATCCTGCCTTTAGCCGGTATTCAAACAAATAAACTAAGAATAAAAGTGGTTGATGCAAAAGCCTGCCCGGTAATATCCGAAATTGAAATATATTAAATCTTATTATGGATGATTTAAGAAAAAAAATTCAAACGGATCCTTATTTGAATTTCCTTGGTATAGAATTAGAGGAGTTGAGCGATGGGTATGCAATTTGTTCATTATCATTATCCAAAGATATGGTGAATTTTATGGGCGTTCCACATGGTGGTCTTTTGTTTTCACTGGCCGATGCAGCTTTGTCTGCAGCGTCAAATTCCGACCACTACCCATCTTACGCCATAGAGGTAAATGGATCATTTCTGGCGAAGGTTTCTATAGGTGATACATTGACTGCCAAATCGGTGAGAATTCACCAAACCCATAAAACGGCTGTTTACAAAATGGAAATTTTTCATTTGGAAAAAATCATCGCAGTTTTCAGAGGAACAGTTTATCGAAGCAAAAAATGAAGTTGTTTCTCCTCAGCGGATTGGGAGCCGACTCACGTGTTTTTGATTTCCTGGACCTTCCGGGAATCGAACTGAAACCGGTTGAATGGCTAATGCCATTACCGAAGGAACGAATTGCCGATTATGCCGGAAGACTTTCTGAAGCTCTGAAGCCTTATGAGCCAGTGAATCTTCTTGGTGTATCATTTGGTGGAATAATTGCCCAGGAGATGGCAACGCATCTGGATACCCGGAAAGTTTTTATTATCTCAAGCATAAAAAGTTCTGCGGAGGTTGGTTTAGCCTTTCATATAACCAAAAGACTTGGAATTCTTAGATTAATTAGCCCAAAAAAAATGAAGCAAGGCATGATGAAAATGGGACCGCGGCTTTTTGGTCTGGAAAAGGAATCGGAAGTAAAGTTATTTAGGAACATTACCGCGGATACTAATGAAGAGTTTCTGAAATGGGCGGTTTTTCAATTGCATGGTTGGAAAACATCGTCTTCAAATCTTGATGTAATTCATATCCACGGGATTAAGGACAAGATGTTTCCCATAAATAAAATAAAGAATTTTATTCCTATTGAAGATGGCGGCCATTTCATGATTGTAAACAGAGCTGAAGAGATCAGTAAAATTATTTTGGAAAAGATAAAATAGCCCACTAACCGTGGGCTTGCACTGTTAGCTGGCTGATTTAGCACCCATCCCCAGAACCGCGCCAATTACTCCTCCACCGATGGCGGTCATTACCGTAAAAGCAATAACATCTACAAATGCTGCGGTAAGATTCATGATATTGGATGTATCATACATAACCATATCAAAAGACAATCCGATCATAAACCCAAGAATACCTGCTGCCTTTAATCCGTCTCCAAAAGAGGTGATGTTAGCCCACTTTAAAAAGATATAGGAAAATAATGCCGCCAGTGATAAATTACCCAAAACCAGTGGCCACCATTCCATTTCGGTTTTAGTTACTCCAATTGCGGTTCCCGCATTGTTGATAAAGAAGTCTTCCAATAGAACTGCATAAATTAGAAACCCGAGAAAGAAGTATGCTACTCCACCAACAATTGTTCCTTTGATGAATTTTGATGTATCCATAGTATTTTTGTTTGTTTTGATTTAACTGACAGAAATTTAGATTTAAAATTAGATAATTCAATAGCAAATTGACGGTTTCTAAGTGAACCTGCTTTGAGAAGGCCTCTTTGCAATTGAAATTGCTCAAATTAAGACATAATAGAGTCCTATAGTTCTTTTCATTAAAGCAGCCGATCACTTAAATTTACAACTTTGACGGCCAGTTCATCTTTATGCGTTGAGCCAAATTCAAATGGACACTTAACAATAATCATTAAAAAACAACCAAATCACTCCCTAAAGCAGAATTTACTGATAATTTCCTTTTAAGAATCGAGATTTCAAGGGTAAAATTGCAGTCCTGTTTAAAGTGGGGAAAAACTAATTAGACACACAACCAATAAAACTCAAGAAAAAGAGAATATGAAAAGAAGAGAGCCTTTGGCGATAATTGGAATTGGCTGCAAATTCCCTGGAGATATAAATTCACCTGATGATTTTTGGAAACTGTTGATAGAGAAAAGAGATGCTCTCACGAGAATTCCTGCCGACAGGTGGGATGCCGACGGTTTATATGCGCCAGAATTCAGAAGAGCAGGGAAGATAAGTGTAAATCGCGGTGGCTTTGTCAGGGATGTTGACAAGTTCGATGCTGGCTTTTTCGGAATCAGCCCCATGGAAGCCAGTCGCATGGATCCGCAACAACGTATGCTCCTTGAGGTCTCTTACGAAGCGGTGCAGGATGCAGGAATCAGATTAAACGATTTGGAAGGAAAGAAAATAGCGGTAGTAATAGGAATCTCCGCTCATGATTACGGTGACATTCAAAACTCACCCTCTGAAAGAGTTAACATAGGGGCCCACACGAATTTAGGGTCTGCATTGTGCATTACCGCAAATCGAATCTCGTATTGCTATAACTTAAAGGGTCCGAGCTTTGCAATTGATACAGCCTGTTCATCGTCATTGAATGCGATTCATATGGCTTGCCGCTCAATCTGGGATGGCGACGCCGAAGGGGCATTTGCAGGTGGTGTGAATTCAATTCTTAAACCTGAACCCCAAATGGGTTTTAGCAAGGGAGGATTTTTATCTCCAAATGGAACTTGCTTTTCATTCGACGATCGCGGTGATGGATATATAAGAAGTGAAGGAGCAGGTTTAGTGTTTATAAAACCCCTGGTTCAGGCCGAAGCAGATAACGATCCCATATATGCGGTCATTAGAGGTACGGCAATAAATCAGGACGGAGCGACCAAAGGAATTTCAGTTCCGAATCCGATAGCACAGCAAGAGCTTTTAGTGGAAGCCTATAAAGATGCAGGTGTTAGCCCGCATGAAGTTACCTTTGTGGAAGCCCATGGAACCGGAACTTTCGTCGGAGATCCGATCGAAACAAATTCAATAGGAAAAGTGATCGGCGGGAAACGAAAAACTGTTTGTTATATCGGTTCTGTTAAATCAAACATCGGACACCTTGAACCTGCATCCGGAATTGCTGGTCTGGCCAAGATGGCGCTTGCACTCAAAAATGAAACGATCCCTCCAAACATCCACTTTAAAAAAGGCAATCCAAATATTCCATTTGATGATATGATGTTGAAGGTTCCCACAGAACCAATAAAGTGGAAAGATAATGGCAAACCAAGGTACGGAGGAGTAAACTCATTCGGATTTGGAGGTTCAAATGCTCACGTAATTCTGGAAAGTATAAGGCAAAATATCCAGAAGAACGATAAGCCAGGATTACAAATTGCAACAATATCCGCACGTAGTCAGGACGCGTTAACTGCTCTGACAAAAGACTTTATCGCCTACCTTAAAGATAAGAAGAACAAAGCAAGTCTTAGTGATATATGCTATTCAACAGCTGTTCGCTCCACGCACCATGATATCAGGCTCGCCGTTGTAGCAGAATCAAAGAAGGAACTTGCCCGGAATCTGAAAATCTTTCTGGCAGGGGAATCCCTTACTGAAATTGCTGAAGGTCAGGCGCTCGAAATAAAAGACAAAATTGCGTTCGTTTTCTCAGGGCAAGGGCCACAATGGTGGGGAATGGGCCGTCAACTTTTTGAGAATGAACCTCTTTTTCGCGAGACCATAATTAAGTTGGATAAGATGCTTGGTAAGCACGCCAGCTGGTCTCTTATTGACGAGCTTACAAAAGATGAGAAAACTTCCCGGATAAGCGAAACAAACATTGCACAACCGGCTATATTCTCAATCCAGATTGCGCTTTACGAAATGTGGAAAGCTTTGGGCATCACCCCCTCAGCGGTTGTAGGACATAGCATCGGTGAGGTTGCAGCCGGTTATGCTTCAGGAGCATTAACTCTTGAGCAAGCTGTAAAATTGATTTTTCACCGAAGCCGCGTGCAACATAAAGCAACCGACAAAGGCAGAATGCTTGCTGTAGGTTTACCCCTTGAAGAAGCAGTAAAATTAATCAATGGTAATGAAGGAAGAGTTTCAGTTGGTGCCGTAAACGGACCTTCAATGGTAGTGCTTTCAGGAGATACAGATGTTATTGAAGAAATTGCCGAAGTCCTCGATAAGAAAGATGTTTTTCAACGTCTGCTGGCTGTAAATGTACCCTTCCACAGCCACCACATGGAGCCATTGAAAAATGAATTAATTACCTCCCTTGGTTCATTCAAAACTACTTCAACTCAAGTTCCATTTTACTCGACGGTTGAAGGTAAAAAAGTGAAAGGTGAAGATCTTAATCCAACGTATTGGTTTCGAAATGTTCGGGAGCCGGTTTATTTCACTTCTGCAATTGAATCTCTAATCAATGACGGATTTGATACCTTTATTGAACTTGGCCCCCACCCTATACATGCAATTGGCATTAATGATCTGATTAGTCAAAAGAAATCTAAAGCTTTAGTCGTACCTTCTTTACGAAGGAATGAGAATGAAAAGAGAACCTTTCTTTCTTCAGTAGCGGCATTGCATACATGGGGTTGCCAGATTGACTGGAAATTATTTTACGGTAATGATAATGGCTTTGTTAAACTTCCCCGGTACCCCTGGCAGAAGGAATCTTTTTGGTTAGAAACCGAAGAAGGAAAACGATTAAGGTTGGGCACCATTGAACATCATCCTCACCTGGAAAGAAAAACCTCCAGCCCAAGAGAAAGCCATAATATCCTGTGGAATGTAAATCTGGATAAGAGATCTTATCCATATATCGAAGATCACAAAGTACAGGGACCTATAGTATTTCCAGGAGCAGGTCATGTAGATCTTGTGCTGGGAGCTGCAATGGCATCATTTGGTGATAAATTTATTTCTCTGGAAGACATCAATTTCGAAAATGCTTTGTTTTTACCTGACTCCGGTGAGCCACCTGAAATTCAAATTGACATTTCTCACGACGCGGGCGATTATTATATCTATACAAAACCCCGCGGTATAGAAGCCCCATGGACCATGTGCTCCAATGGCAAAATGAATCATACAGGAGAGAAATTCAAATCAATCCCGATTAACCTGAATGAAGTCCGTAAAAGAACAATAATACCTGTTCCGGTTAAAGCAATGCATGATGAATTACTTGAAAGCGGCTTATATCTGGGTCCAAGTTTCCGCGCCATCAAAAAGTTGTGGAGAAGTGATGGGCACTGGGAATCTTTAAGTGAAATTGAAGTGCATGAAAGCATTCGATCTGAATTTCTCCAGTTCAATATACATCCCGGCGTTCTTGATAGCTGTTTCCAGACTGTGTTTGGAATCTTTAATGAACGGGAAGATGTTAACAAGAAGATGGGCGTATATGTACCTCGTCATATCGACAAAATAAAATTTTATACAAAGCCAAATTCGTTCAAATTGGTTGTCCACGGTAGATTACGCGAGTGGACTGATGAGTATGCTTTGGGAGAACTTTGGATTTTCAACACCGATGGCAGTTTGGTTGCCGAATTCCATGGATTCCTTTCACAATATCTTAAAGGGTCAAGAGGAGAAACCGGCAGTGAGCAGGAAAAATGGTTTTATGAATACAATTGGGTGATGAAGCCAAGAGCAGATCAGGAACTGCTTAGGAATCCCGGTAATTATTTCCAATCCCCGACTAAAATTAAGAGTAAAGTAAAAGAAACTATAAAAAAAGTTGTTACACGGCCGGAGCAAAGAGAATATTATAAGCACTATGAGCCGGAACAATATGCCCTCACGATCGAATATATCTGCACATCCCTGAGGGAATTGGGTTTTTCCTTCAAAACCGGACAAAAAGCGGACCTTAAATATTTAATTGATACTTATAAAATTATTCCACAACATTTCCGCCTTTTCCATCACATGTTTAATCTTCTGAAAGATGCCGGAATTGTAAAAGGAAAGGATGGTCATTATGAAATTGTCAAGAATCCGAAAGAACGGGATGTGAATAGCTGGATGGATGATCTGCAAAAGAAATATCCACAGTTTCATCATGAATCCACCCTGCTTGGCAGATGTGGCCCACACATCACGGGGGTTTTGCAAGGAACAGTTGACCCCATCGAATTGATCTTCCCTGAAGATAAATGGGATGCAATTGTAAAATATTATGTGGAAGGATTTGCTTTCAGGAAATACAATGAAATGGCCGCGAGGGTTGTCAAAGAACTTTTAGCCAGGCTTCCTAAAGATCAAACTCTGAGAATACTGGAAGTAGGTGCCGGCACCGGCGGTATGACTCAGGCAATACTTCCTCTACTCGCCGCGGATCGTACGGAATACATTTTCACTGACCTTTCTCATATGTTTATGCTAAAGGCGCAGCAAAGATTTTCTAACTATCCATTTGTTCAATACAAGATTATGGATATCGAGAATGATCCGGTTGAACAAGGTTTCACCCAAAATTCCTATGACCTGATAATAGCATCCGATGTAATTCATGCTACCAGAAACCTGGGAATTTCTCTTGGCAATGTGAAAAAGCTGCTTGCCTCTGAAGGAGTCCTAATGATGCTGGAAGTAACAAATTCTCCCGTTTACCTGGATTTTATTTTCGGCATGACAGAAGGTTGGTGGTTATTTGAAGATACCGATATCCGGCCAACGCATGCAACGATGGATCCTGCTCGCTGGAAAATGGTCCTCGAAAAAAATAAGTTTAACGATGTGGCTATTTACAGTGACTTCGAAAGGAATGATTCCTCATGTCAGAGCGTTATAGTGGCCCGCTCTCCCAGGATTGATCTTTCCAAATTAGTGAAAGAAAATCCCGGAAAAAAAGCCAGAGCTAATTGGCTTGTCTTTGCAGATGATAAAGGAGTTTCTGATAAGATTATGAATCATCTTAAGAAGCTAAATAAGAATTGTATAGTTATACACCGGGGTGGTGATTTTTCTGAAAGTACTAAAAATGAATTTACTATCGATAGTCTTGATCAGGAAGGTGCTGACAAACTAATCGAATATATCTCGGATGAAGACAATTTCCAGGGCTTGATTTTTGCCTGGGGATTAGATTCTGCTGATAACAATAAGCTATCTGAATCAACTATCATCAAAGCTGAAGAAGATTCATCAGCGATGATGATGAATATAATGAGAAAGCTTAACAAAATGAACTATGAGAAAAATCCGGATATCTGGGTACTACTACGAGGTACGCAGGTGGTGGGAGATTCTCCAACAACAATAAATCTTTCTCAGCAAGGACTTCGGGGAGTCAGCCGGGTAATAGTAAATGAATTCCCAAATTACAAAACCTCGCTTGTAGACTTCAGTTCACAAGTAAAAGAGGAGGAAATTCAATCTTTTATTGATGAATTATTTAATGATGAGCATGTTGATGAAATTGCATTCCGTGGAAAAAAAAGATATGTAAACCGCCTCGAAAGGCTATCAACAAGAAAAATAGCAAACTTATCACGGAAAACCGTTAACGCTGAAGGAACTCCATATGTTGCAGGTATTTCAGAATATGGAGTCCTTGATAATATCAGCCTGCGTCAAACCTCCCTGAGAAAGCCGGAAGAGGATGAAGTGGAGATTAGAGTAAAAGCATCTGCTTTGAATTTCAGGGATATCATGATAGCAATGGGGCTCCTGTCAGATGCCGCGGTTGAAGGCGGATTATTTGGAAGAACATTTGGATTGGAATGCGCGGGTGTTGTGAGCGCGGTAGGAAAAAAGGTTAAAAGTGTAAAAGTGGGTGATGCTGTTATGGCTACTGCCCCTTCCTGTATTGCCGGGTTTGCATATCCGAAAGGTTCTCACGTAGTTAAGAAGCCAAAAAATATTAGCTGGACTGAAGCCGCAAGTTTGCCCGTTGT
>Ga0299906_10003668_pt1 | contig 12658 bp, 9 predicted proteins | sample RVTome_14_FD_200259 | JGI IMG/M metagenome (GOLD analysis project Ga0299906, IMG submission 200259) | Soil microbial communities from uranium-contaminated site in the Upper Colorado River Basin, Wyoming, United States - RVT145D125 (version 2) ...
GGCGACCATCCCCCTGCTGTGGTTCGCCGGGGACCTGCCGCTGCGCGCGACGGTCGCCTGGTCGCTCGTCGTAGCCGCGAGCCTGTGGTTGGTGGGCGCGGCCATGCAGCGGCGGCTAAACATCTTTCGCGCCTTGTTGCTGCAGGCGATCGCCGCAGGGCTCGCCTTGCTTGCGGCCACCGCCTGATCACCAGGAACGGGCGCCGCGAAACGGGAGGATCTGCGGCCGGGCTCAGCCCTGATCGCGCCGGCGCGGGCCGGACCGCGGTCGACGGCTGCGGTTGCCCTCGCCACCGTACCCGAACACCGGGCCGCTCGAGGGGAACTGGCTGCTCTCGTGTGAATCCGGCTGGCGATCACGCATCGGTGGGCGGCGATCGACGTCGTCGTGGTGGGCATTGCCCGGCGGTGGATTGTCGTTGCGCGACTGGCCCGGCGGCGACCCGCCGTTGCGACGGCGCTGCGGTGCGTCCGCGCGTGCTGCGCGTGGTTCTGGCGCCGTGCCCACGGTCGGCAGTTCGACCACGACCGGATCGCGCAACACCTCGGCGGCGAAGGCCCGGATCTCGTCGGATACGGTCGTCGCAAAGAGCAAGGTCTGCCGCTCGACCGGCAGCGCTTCGGCGAGGCGACGAATGTCACGCTGGAAACGGATGTCCGTCAGGCGGTCGGCCGCATCGATCACGAACAGCTGAACGTGGCCGAGGTCGATGGTGCCTTTGGCGACGTGGTCGAGCAAGCGGCCGGTGGTCGCTACGACGACGTCGACGCCGTGTTGGAGGATTTCGGCCTGAGCCGTATAGTCGACGCCGCCCTGGATCAGTGCGCCCGTCAACGCAAGCCGCTGGCCATAGACGCGCAGGCCATCCTCGGCGCGTGCCGCGAGTTCACGGGTCGGCAGCAGCAGCAGGACGCGCGGCCCGACCGCGCTCTCTCCAGCTTGCGCTTGTACCAGGCGCTGAAGTGCCGGCAGGCCGTATGCAAGCGTCCTGCCCGCACCGTCGCCCGCCAGGGCGAGCACGTCCCGTCCTGCGAGGACGCTCGGGATCGTTTCCAGCTGCAACGCCGTCGGTTCGGTGTAACCCTGCTCGGCAAGGCTGTGCGCGAGTTCGGCCGCAAGACCGAGGCCCTCGAATGTCGTCTGCAAGCACATCTCCTGCGCGGTACGCGTGGCGTCCGCGTCTCTGTTCGGGGTCCAGGGCACTTTTTCGGCAGTTCGACCGGCCCGGCAGCTGCCTCGGCAGGACCAAACGGTCGCGGGCCTCCGGCCTGGTGCGGAACCCACGTGGGCCACCGCGGGCCCGGATTCCCGGCCTGGCGGTCGGCAGTTATCATACAGGCTTGCAGGGCGATCTGCCCGCGGAATCGGTGACCCGTGCCGGGTGAGGCCCGGGTTCACACAGCCCGCGCCGTACTTTGCAGCACCGGTCGAACGCGTTCACTCGGCGGGCAGCTCGCCGACCGCACGTCGCGCTTCGTCGATCGCCGCATGCGCATAGGCCGACCACGCAGAATCGGAGTTTGCAATCGTTACGCTGCCCACCCGCCGGCGCGCCGTCTCAATGATTGATTCGCGCTCGTCCCAGTCGTCGACGAGCGTGTTCGTGCCCCAGGCATAGCCATGCGACCAGCGATTGACGGTGATCGCGAGGATGTCCTCCGCGTCGAATCCGCCCGGACCGAGCATGCGCGTGAGGTCCGTGCGTATCGCCGCCTCGTAGTCCGCAAACCGACGCTGCAGCAGGAGCCCGCGCGTGGCACGCAGCGCGGCTCGCGGATCGTCAATCCCCGGCACCGAGGGCACGTGCACCAGGTGGAGCAGCATGGGTTCCGACGGGTCCCTCGGGCAGCGATAGCCGCCCATGCTGACGGGGTAGTCGAGCTTCACCCGTGAATGAAAGCTCGAGACCCCGTAGATCTCGTGCACCCCGAGGCGCTGCCAGGGTCGCCAGTTGCGCACCAGCACGTTCGAGTACACGAGCGGCAACTTGACGTTTCGCTTGAGCGCGACCGATTGCTCCGCCGGCAGCCCGCCGAGCACGTAGGGAATCAGCATGTTGAAACACGCGAGCACGACGTGGCGGGCGCGGAGGCGATGCAACGTCCGGTCGGTATTGGCGAGCACGCCCACCTCGACGACACCGCTGCCGTTGACAACGCGAACGACCGTGCTGTTGAGCCGGATGCGAACCCGGTTGCCCGCCCGGTCGAGCTCCTCGTAGCGCGCCCGAGCGAGAACGATGTCGTCCATGCTGCGGCCCGGGATGGCCGCCGGCACCAGCCGTCGGACCAGCAGCCGCGCGATAGACGCGTTGCCGTCCGGGAAGTGATAGATGTAGGGCTCCGCGAGTTCCGCCGCCGCTTCCTCGTCCTCCGGCATCGCGATGCCGGCGAAGCCGGGGTAGGCGTAGAGCCCGCAGTAGAGCGCCGGCAACAGCTGCGGCGGCAGCCCGAAGAAGTCCCGGGTCCGGCCGTCGAAGTAGGCGATGGCGTCGTCCGAAAGTCCCCAGTCCTTGCGCAGGAACTCGGTATAGGAAATCCCGGAGAGATAAGCCTCGCGCGCGGTATCGTCGGGGAACCGCGCCAGGTCGACACGCTTGCTCGTATACAGCTCGAGCAACTGCCGACGGGCGTCGGCACCGAGCGGAAAGTCGCTGATAAAAGCCTCGATCGAGCGGCCGTTGCGGCGGTCGCGCGGGATGTCGTCCGCCACCCAGTCGGTCGGATCGCCGATCACGAGCTTGTCGGTGCCGAAGCGCTCGCGATCAAAGAAACTGGCCCTGGCCAACCCGAGGCCCGGATAGAGGTTCTGGTCGAACAGGATGCGGAAGCGTGCGGGCTCGACGCCGAGGTCCTGCATCAGCGTGTTCACCACGGCGGAGAAGTTCGCCTGCGGGGACTGCAGCGCCTCGCTGCCCCCGTAGCCAATCAGCAGTCGCTCGCCGGCCATGAATTCGTTGCGACGCGCGTGCCCGCCGAACTCATCGTGATTGTCGAGCACCAGGATGCGCGCATCCTGGCCGAATCGCTCGCGATAGAAATGCGCCGCGGCGAGCCCGCTGATGCCGGCGCCAACGACGATGCAGTCGTATTCCTCCTCGACGCGCAAGCCGCCGACCCGGTAGCGTTTGCCCTCAAACGCCATCGTGTGCGCGGCCTCGAAGGAGCCGTCGTGCTGTCCCCGCAGACCGGTCAGGGCGGGCGGATAGACGGGTGCTCCCGCGCCCGCGGCTCGAAGACCGTCGGGCACGAGTCCCGCACCGATTGAGAGCGCCACCCCGTCCAGAAAATCGCGCCGCGTGATGTTGCCCACGACCGCCCCCCTGGCGCATGGTGCGCCCGCCAGCCTCCCGCTCGCCTGCGTTTTGGCGCTTTTGAGCCCCGCCTGGCCCCGGGGTGGTCCCCGGCCAGGTCGATCTGCTACCGTGACCGCCGCGGCCCCCGCCCAGACGAGGGGGCGGTTGAAATCACAAACAACAGGGGAGAAAAGGCATGGACCTGATCATAAGCCTGGTTATCGGCGGCATCGTGGGCTGGCTGGCCAGCATCCTGATGAAGGCGGACGCCCAGATGGGCCTGATCGCCAATGTTCTCGTCGGCATCGTCGGATCCGCGGCTGGCTTCTGGATCGCCGGCAAGCTGGGGCTCGCGGGCGGCGGCATGATCGTCCGATTTCTCGTCGGCATCGCCGGCGCTGCCCTGCTGATCTTCCTGCTGCGGGCGCTGGGACTCTTCAAGAAAGCCTGAAACGTGGGCTAGAGCGGCTGGAAGCGCGGCACTGGAAGCCGCGCCTCCGGCCTGCGATCCGAGCCGGGTAATGCCGGTGCTTCCTCGGTCGCCGACAAGGTCAACTGCGATCCAGGATCCATGCGAGCAGCCCATCGATCACCTGTTCGCGCTCGGGCTCGTTGAAGATCTCGTGGTACAGCCCATCGTAGATGCGGACGGTCTTGTCCTGCGACCCGATGCGCTCGTAAACGCCTCGGGCGGCCGCCAGCGACACGAGCCGGTCCGCGGATCCATGCATGATCAGCACAGGCATCCGCAGCGCGCCAGCATTCGCCTGCAGCATGCTCATGGCAGCGAGCAACTCGACCAGGGTGCGCGCCGGGACGGCGCCGCGATGCACGAGCGGGTCGCTCTCATAGGCGCGCACGACCTCGAGGTCGCGGCTGATGGCGTCCGCGGGCAGGTGCAGCACGCCGGTGTCCGGCGCCAACCAGGCCAGTAGTTTCGCCAGCGCGAGCCTCGGGCCCGGCCCGCCCTCGGTCGTGGCGACCGCCGGACCCGACAATATGAGCCCCCGCAGTGGCTGCGGATGACGCAATGCCAGGCTGAGCGCGATCGCGCCGCCCATGCTGTGGCCAAGCAGGAACAGTGGCAGGTCGGGATGCGCGTCCGCGACCTGGCCGACCAGCGTGCCCAGGTCGGCGACGGCATCGCGGAACCGGCCGAGATTCGCCCGTGCGCTTCGCGGCGCGTTGCCCGACCGTCCGTGTCCCCGATGATCGAGCGCATGCACCGCGAGGCCCTGCCCGGTCAAGCGTGCTGCGAGCGACGCGTAGCGGCCGCTGTGCTCCGCGAGCCCGTGCGAGATTGCGATTCCCGCGACCGGTGGCTTCGGCGGCAGCCAGGCCTGGGTGAATATCGGCGTCCCGCCGACGCCGACGAAACCCGAGGTGTGGTGACCCGGAGGCTGCGTGCCGGACTGCGGTAGCGCCGCGGTCCCCAGTGGAACCTGAACCGGTGCGGGGTGATCCCCGTCAACGCCGATGTGCATCGCCGAAGACCTCCAACGCGCGTTCTGCGACCTCGCGGCCGTGCTCCTGCACGAAGTGCCCGGCATGCGGCAACTCGAGCGGCGGCGGGCAGCCGCGTATCGTCCTCGCGAGCAGCTGCATTACGGGAGCGCCGAGCACCGGGTCCTGCAGGCCGATTGCCATGAAGGTCTGACCGTGCCATCGCTCGCGCAGAAATGCGGCCGCTGCGAGCGAGATCTCGACCCCCTCCATTTCCGGCGACACCGGCACGATCTGGGGAAAGCGCCGGACACCGGCCCGATAGGCGTGATCGGGGAACGGCGCGTCATAGGCGGCCGCCTCCGCCGCGCTCATGCCGGGGACCGAGCGCTGCATCAGCCGCGAGATCTCGAACTCCGGATGGCCGGCGACGTAGGCCTTCCAGGCATCGAAGCCCTTGCCCGGCGAACGACCCGTGCCGAGACCCGTGTTCATCACGATCAGTCGATCGAAACGCGCGGGAAACTCCATCGGCAAGGTGAGTCCGAGCACGCCGCCCCAATCCTGCACCACCAGCGTAATGCGTTCGAGGTCGAGCCGCTCGACGAAGCGCAGCAGCATGTCGCGGTGAAAGCCGAATGTGTAGCGCGCGTCGTCGACGGGCTTGTCGGAGCGCCCGAAGCCGAGGAAGTCCGGCGCGATCACGCGGTGCCCGGCGGCGGCGAACACCGGGATCATCTTCCGGTACAGGTAGCACCAGGTCGGCTGGCCGTGCAGGCACAGCACGGTGCGGCTACTCGGGCCGGTCGTTGGGCGCTCGTCGAGATAATGAATGCGCAGCCCGTCGTAGCCCGGCAGCGACTCGACATAATGTGGTGCAAAGCTGAAGCCCGGCAGGGCTGCGAAACGCTCGTCCGGCGTCCGCAATGCATCAATGCCGATCGTCACTGGTCGCCCCCCGACGTGACATTGCGCCGACTTACAGTGAGCGTAGCATTACCGGCCGATGGCCTGCAGCCGCGCGAGGGACGCGGCACAGCGAGGCGCCCCGTGCGCCATAAGAAACAGTACAACGGGAGCAACCATGACTGCGCATCCGCGATATTTCGTCTTGACCGCGCTCGCAATCGCTGCGGCGCTCTACCCGGAAAATCCTGCCAGGGTCGCTCGACTGCAGGCCGCGCCGCAGGTCGAAGTGATTGCCGAAGGACTGTTCAACCCGCGCGGCATCGCCTTCGCGCCGGATGGCCGCCTGTACGTCGCGGAGTCCGGCAGCGGTGGGGACGGCAACTGCGTCGTGATCGGTGACGGCGCCACGGCGTGCTACGGGGAAACCGGCGCGCTGACACGCATTGATCCCACGGGCGCCACTGCGCCGACGCGGGTCGTGAGCGGGCTGCCCTCAATCGCGGCCGAGGGCGGTTTTGCTGCGGTCGGTCCGTACGATGTGTCGTTCCTCGGCACCGGCAACGCGCAGGTGGTCCTCGGCTTCGCCGCGGACGCGTCTCTCCGCGCCGGTCTTGGGGCGAAGTCGCAGCTCTTCGGCAGCCTGTTGCAGGTGAGTGCCAGCGGCAAATGGAAGTCGGTCGCCGACGTAGCGGCGGTCGATTCACCGCTCAACCCTGACGGCGGCACGACCGACAGCAACCCGTACGGCGTGGCGGCCCTGCCCGCGCGGCGCATCGTCGCGGATGCCGGGGGCAATGCGATTTACGAAGCCCGCGCCAACGGCAAGGTTCGACTTCTGGCCTTGTTCCCGGCGCGCCTGGTCCCGGCGCCGCCGTTCCTCGGCCTGCCGCCCGGCACCGAAATCCCGATGCAGGCAGTGCCAACGACCGTGACCCAGGGTCCCGACGGCTGGCTGTATGTCGGGCAGCTCACCGGCTTCCCGTTCCCGATCGGTGGAGCACGGATCTTCCGCGTCCCGCCGCAGGGCGGCGAACCGGAGGTCTACCTCGATGGCTTCACGAACATCATCGACATCGCCTTCGATGTGTCGGGCAACCTGTATGTGCTCGAGATCGCGTCGGGGCTGCAGCCTCCCGGCCAGCTGATCCGCGTCGCCCCGGACGGCACGCGCACGACGCTCGCCGGCGGACTCGTATTCCCCGGCGGCGTCGCAATCGGGCCGGACGGTGCGGCCTACGTCACGAACTTCGGCATCTTCCCCGGCGGCGGCCAGGTGCTCCGCGTCCACGAGTAGCGGTGCCGGTAGCGGAGTAGCGGTGCCGGGTCGCGGATTCGCCTATAAACGATTCCAGTAGCGGTGCCGGGTCGCGGATTCGCGGATTCGCCTATAAACGAATCCAGGCCGGCAACGTTAACCCGGGGCGCGGGCATAGGGGGCGGGCGAGGTTGCCCGCCCCCATTCTTGTGCGAATGCGCTCGATTTGAGTCACGCGAGCCGCGCCACGCGGTGCGATGGTTGGTCGCACCTGCCTTGCCACCTGATGCGGTAGCCATGGCGCGACGTCCGCGAATCCATGTTCCTGGCGGTCTGTACCACGTAACACTGCGTGGGAATCACCGGCAGGCCATCTTTTTCGCTGAGGCCGACCGGCAGCTGCTCGACTCGATCGTGGCCGAAACGATCCTGCAGTTCGACGCGCGCGTCCACGCGTACTGCTGGATGACCAATCACGTCCATGCACTGGTCCAGGTCGGCGACACGCCGCTCGGCAAGATCGTGCTCAAGGTCGCCAGCCGTTACGCGCGCTTGGTGCAGGTCAGGCTCGAGACCACCGGGCATCTGTTCGAGCGCCGCTATTTCGCGCTGCTTGTGCAGGCGGATTCGCACCTGCTCGAAGTCGTTCGATACATTCACTTGAACCCAGTCCGCGCGGGTCTCGTCGAGGATCCGGCCCAGTATCGGTGGTCGAGCCACCATGCTTATCTTGGTGCTGCCGCGCCGCCTTGGGTCACGACGACGCTTGCGCTCGCGATGTTCGATCGCGAACTCGGCCGCGCGCGAGCTGCTTACGCTCGATTCGTCGCCCAAGGCCACGACGTACGCTTCGGGGTCGGCCCACTCGCATGCCATCCGGACGATTGCCGGGTGTTGGGGGATGACGGTTTCTTGCGGGCCGTGCGCACAGACGGCTGGCGCCCGCCGTCCCGCCAGACACTCAATGAACTAGTGTCTGCAGGTTGCCAGCGATTTGGCGTCTCCGAGGAACTCTTGATCTCGTCGAGCAAGGCGCGCCGGTTGACACAGGTTCGCGCCTATATTGCCGGCGAGGCCCTGGTCGGGCGGGTCGCCAGCCTCTCGGCCGTTGCGCGAAGGCTCAATCGCTCCGAGTCAGCCCTGCGGGAGTTGCTGATCTCGCATCCGCAAAATCGCAGATAGGCCGCGCCAGCTCCCAATGGTCCGCGCAAATCCGCGACCGGCACGACGCCAAATCCGCGAATCCGCGACCCGGCACCGGTTACTTGACCGCTACCTGAGGGTCGGTGTCGAGCACGCCGACGACCTGCACGGGCTCGTTGCCGCGCAACAACTCTGCGCCGCGGACGATGACCTGGTCGCCGGCCTTGAGCTTGCCGTCCACCGCGATCCAGTCGCCGTCAGCGACGCCGGCCTTGACGGAGATGCGCTCGGCGCGCTCTTCCCCGTTGATGCGGTACACGTAGAGCCCGTCGGCCCGGATGACCAGGGCATCGCGGTGCACCGCGAGCTTGCGTTGCGGTAGACCGAGCGGCAGCTCAACTTCGACGGTGTTGCCCGGGGCCAGCAGTCCGTCCACCGGCGGGGCCTTCACCAGCACCTCGAAGGACTGCGAACGCGGATCCCCGGCCGGGACGATCGTGCTTACGGCTGCGGTGAAGCGACGCTGATCGGAGGTCACGTTGACCGCGTGACCGGGCTGGATCGCCCGCACGTGGCGCAGCGGCACGAACAGCCGGATCTCAAGCTCATCGGGGTTGACGAGCCGCGCCACCACGTCACCGCGCGCCAGTTCCTCGCCGGCCCGGCGCATCCGATCCGCGACGACGCCGTCGAACGGCGCCGTGATCCGCGACCGTGCCAGCTGATCGTCCGTCTGTGCGAGCAAGGCGCGGGCGACTTCGAGATCCGCCGCGGCGAGGTCGCGATTCGCCTGCGCCTGGTCCACCGTGAACCGCGACACGGCGTTTCCGGAGTCGCGCAGCCGCGCAAGCTCGCGGTCGAGGCTCGTGAGGTTGACACCGGCGCGCTTCACCCGTGCCGCCTGCTCGGCGCGCGCGAGCGACAGCTCGCGGACGTCCATTCGCGCCACCAGCCCGCCCGCCGCGACGGCGGTGCCCGGCTCGGCCACAAACTGCAGGCGCCCCGAGACGCCCGCCGCCAGGTCGGCCGCGGCCCGCGACTGCACGAGGCCGGTGGCGTGCACCGACGGCGCGAGCTGCCGGACCTGCGCGCGCGAGATCTGCACCGACGCAGGCCGCTCCTGCGCCCGCGCCTGGCCGATCAGCACGACCATCAGCGCCGCGACGGCAACGGCCTGGCCGATTCGAATCCATTTGATAACGATCATGTCCGTGACCCGTGTAGACCGTCACTGGGAATTCCCGCCGGGACCAGGTTGATCGCCGGGGCATGCTCGGTCACCGGTTCCTCCCCCAATCGCAGCAGGCTCGGCATCATCATCCAGGTGAACGTCGTGCCGACGATCATTCCGCCGACCACGACCGCGGCGAGGCCGCGGTAGATTTCCGCGCCCAGCCCGGGCATGAAGATCAGCGGCATCATGCCGAGCACCGCGGTCAAGGTGGACAGCACGATCGGCCGGGCCCGGGTCTCCAGCGCTTCGCGCACCGCCTCGCGCCGGCTCAAGCCCTTGCGTTCACGGGCACGCGTCTGGTCCACCAGCAGGATCGCGGCGTTGACCACCAACCCGAGCAGGATGATGAACCCGATCATCGTGAGCAGGTCGAGTGCCTGGAAGCTGAACAGCCCGACGAGCCGCAGCGCGAGTATGCCACCGGCGATCGACGCGGGCATCACCAGCATCACCAGCAGGCTGTCGCGGACCGAGCGGAACAACGCGGCCATCAGCGCGAACAGGATCACCAGCGCGAGCAGGAAGTTCTGCGCCATGGCGCCCAGCGCCTCGTGCAGGTCGTTTGCCGAGCCGGCATAGGTGAGCTGCGTGCCCGGTGCCATCGAGGCGCGCACCTTGGGCTCGACGTCGTCGCGGACGATCGCGAGCGCCTCGTCGAGCGTCATGTCGTCGGGCGGCGTGAAATTCACGCTGACCGTGCGATGACCGTTGATCCGCACCAGTTGCGACGGACCGACGGTCTGGCGAATGTCGACGAGCTCCCCCACCGTCTGCACGCCGGAGGTCGGTGTCACGATCGGCAGTTCGGCCAGCTCCTCGGGCGAACGCCATTCCCGCGCCTTGACGATGATGTCCATGCGCTCGTTGCCGTCGAAGTACTCGCCGGCCCACAGCCCGCCCGTAAAGGCGCGCACGCTCGAAGCAACCTCGGTGCGCGTCAACCCGGAACGCGCGATGCGCCATTCGTCGGGGACCAGTTGCAGTTCGGGCTGGTTGAGTTCCAGCGCCGGGAACGGCTGCGGATAGGTGTCGTGGATCGACTTCGGAATCTCATCCACCGCAACCCGGGCGGCATCCATCAGCCCCGTCAGGTCCGCGCCCTGGAAATCGAGCCGGATCTCGCGGTCGTTGCCGCCATCGACGTTGAGCAGCGATCCGCGTTGCGAATAGACGGGGGTGTCCGGCAACCCGGCCATGAGCTCGTCGCGCAGCAGCGACACCATGCCTTTGATGTCGCGCGGATCCTTCGGATAAACGACCGCGACGCCACCGAAACCCTCGAACGCCGAGAAGTTGTAGTACTTGATCGCCGGTTCCTTGGTGCCTTCGAGGTAGGGCCTCAAGCGTTCGATGATGACCGGCGCGAACTCGTCGCGCGCCGTCTCGAGGTTGCCGCCGGGCGGCAGGCGGAAGTTGTTCCAGATCAGGTCCGTCTGCGCGACCGGCAGGTAGTCCACCCGCGGCGCGAGCAGCACGACGATCAGCGCGCTGGCGGCCGTCAACCCGCCGATCCACGCCCAGCGGGCACGCGACGAATCGGTGAGCCGCATCGCAAAGTCCGTCATGGCGGTCCACCAGTGCTGGTGCTGGTCCGCGGGTACGCCGCGGGCCAGCGCCCAGCGGTTGGCAGCCGGTATCAAGGTCATTGCAACCAGGAGCGACGCGGCATGCGAGACCGACATCGTGATGGCCAGGTCCTTGAAGAGCTGCCCTTCGAGCCCTTCCATGAACAGGATCGGCAGGAAGATCGCGACACTGGTCAGCATCGAGGCCAGCAGCGCGGGCATGACCTCGGAGGTACCTTCGAGCGTCGCCTGCGCCGGCGGGTGACCCATCTGCACGTAGCGCAGCACGTTACCTTGCGCGATCAGCGCCGCGTCGATCACGATACCGGTGGAAAATGCCAGGCCCGCCAGCGACACCACGTTCAGGGTGCGCCCCAGCAGGTGCAGGGTGATGACCGCAAAGAACAGCGACAGCGGGATTGACAGCCCGATCACGGCCAGCGCGCGTGGACCGCGCAGGAAATACCAGAGCCCGCCGACGGCGAGCAGGATGCCGACGCCTAAGCTTTCCTGCACGAAGCCGATCGCGCGACGCACGTAGACGCTGGCATCCCAGGACAATTCGATCGACAGGTTTTCCTTGGCGAGCGGCCCGGCGTTCAGCTCGTCGATGGCCACCTTGACGCCGTCGATCAATTCGACGGTATTCGATTCGGACGTGCGCTGCAGGGTGATGTAGTAAGCGGGCACGCCGCTGCGGAACGAGAACCAGCGCGCCTTGACGTGCTCGGTGCGCACGTCGGCGACGTCACGCAGGTACAGCGGGCGGTCCTCGCTCCAGCCGACCACCAGATCGCCGAGATCGACCACCGGCTCGCGGCCCGTGACGCGCACGGTGAACTGGCGCCGGCCAACGTTGGCAAAGCCGGCGGAGACGTCGCGCGCCGCGATGACGGTCTGCGCGAGTCGCTGCGGCGTCAGACCGAGCGCCGCCAGACGGTGCGGATCGAAGCTCACCTGTACTTCGCGCGGCCGGCCGCCCTCGAGGTTGACGCGCGAAACGCCGGTGACCCGTGCGAGTCGCGGCTCGACGACCTCCTCCATCAGCTTCTGATACTCGGCGCCGATGTCGGGCACGGTGTACCCGGGCAACGGCTTGACAAGCAGCGAGCCCGCGTTCTCGGTCTGCCAGTTGTCGCCGCCGAACACCTGGGGCTCCTCGGCGTCCGGAGGCAGCGGCGGCAGCGTATTGAGCCGCGAGACCACGTCGAGCATGACCCGGGTCATGTCCGTGCCCACTTCGAAGGTCAGGCCCACACCGCCCTGTCCGCGGTTCGATTCGGAGCGCATCTCCACCAACCCGGGCAGGCCGCGCATCGCCTCCTCGATCGGCTCGATGATCGCTTCCTCGAGCTCCGCCGGGGCAGCCTCGCGCCATTGCGCATTGACGAAGAGTTCCGGTTCGCGGGTGTCCGGCAACAACTGGATCGGCAGGCGGATCAGCGCCAGCATGCCGAACAGCAGGATGATCGCGGCGGCCGCGGCGACGGCTGCCGGGTTCTGGGCGCATCGCTCGGAGATCTTCATGCTCACTCCCTGTCGCCAACGGGCAGCTGCACCCTTGGATGCGGCAGGTTGGCAATTGGATTAGTTTGGCAGGCGCGGTTTGCGCCGGATGCGGCGATGCGCCGGGAGGTTGTGCCCGCGCGACCAACGGAAATGGGGACATTCCTGATTTTCCGGAAAGGCGCGACTCCCCGCACGGGCGGTCCCGGAAAATCAGGAATGTCCCCATTTCCGTTAGTGAACTTCCCGTTTCTGCACGTCGCCCTTGCTGGCGAGCGAGAACCGGGGCTCGGGCGTCGCGAGGACG
>Ga0299906_10003670_pt1 | contig 12655 bp, 11 predicted proteins | sample RVTome_14_FD_200259 | JGI IMG/M metagenome (GOLD analysis project Ga0299906, IMG submission 200259) | Soil microbial communities from uranium-contaminated site in the Upper Colorado River Basin, Wyoming, United States - RVT145D125 (version 2) ...
CCGACCTCGACATCCCGCTCGATAGCGACCCCGGAGTGATGCCAATCGTCCTCGTTGGCCCCGGTGACCAGGTTGACCCGCCCCCGCAACGCCTCGTCGGCGATGACCCTCGCCCCTTTGACTCCTACAGCACCGAGACTGCCCGGATCGGCCCCCAGCAGTGCCCGTATCTCCTCGGGGGTGGCGGGGCGGCTCTCCACGGTGGCGGTCGCATCGAGCAGCTTCTGCTCCTGGAGATCGTGGTCGCCCCTGAGCAAGACCAGGACTTGCTCCCCGTCGAGCACGTAGACCAGGGTCTTGATCTGGCGGTCGGGGCCTGCGATCTCGGGGTGAGCCTCGGCCAGGCTCTTGATGGTGCGGAGACCCGGAGTGGGAAAACGGTCGAGAGGCCCCGGGTCACCGTCGTCGACCACCGATAAGGCGGAGGTAGCCCGTTCCACGTTGGCCCGGTAGTCACAGTTGGCACAGGTGACGATCCAGTCTTCACCGGCGTCGCTGCGAACCATGAACTCGACCGACTCCGACCCCCCCATCGCTCCCGATGAGGCCTCGACGCCGACGGCATCGAGTCCCATCCGCCTGAAGATCCGTTGATAGGCGCCACGATGCTTCTCGAACCCGATATCCAAACCCTTCTGGTCGATGTCGAGGGTGTACGAGTCCTTCATGGTGAACTCGCGTACCCGGAGCAGACCGGACTTGGGACGGGACTCGTCGCGGAACTTGGTATGCATCTGGTACCAGATCTGGGGCAGCTCCCGATACGAGGAGAGCTCCAGAGCAGCGGTGAGGGCGAAGATCTCCTCTTCGGTCATGCCAAGGACCAGGTCGGCGCCTTTGCGGTCCTCCAGCTTGAAGAGGTTGTCCCCCATCATCTCGTAACGGCCGGACCGGCGCCAGATCTCGGCCGGGTGCAGGGTTGGCGGCACCATCTCCTGGCCACCGATGCCGTTGATCTCCTCCCGGATGATCGCGCCGACCTTGAGCCGGACCCGTTGCCCGAGCGGGAGGATGGTGTAAGAGCCTGCGGCGAGTTGGCGGATGAAGCCGCCGCGGACCAGCAGCTTGTGGCTGATCGCCTCGGCGTCGGCCGGGGGCTCTCTCAATGTCGGGATGAATGCTTGTGACCAGCGCATCTGATGGGGTCCGGTTGACCGGGGGCGACGGTAGTAGCTCGACTAGGCCCCGCGGAGTCAGTCGGTCTGGGCCACCTCGGCCACCCGGGCGCGGCGGTCCTCGGATCTGTTGACATCGCCCTGAATCTGGATTAGCTCCTCGCGAGTGGCGGCCGCGATCTCAGCCGCGTTGGCCTCGGCATGGGCCAGCCTGCTCTCCACGCCCTCTGCCACCAACTTGCGCGCCTCGTCGAGCAGGGCCTCGACCATCTCCGCCTCGGGCACCACCCGCACCACCTGCCCCTTGATGAAGAGGTGGCCTCTCCCCCGCCCTGCCGCGATCCCGATGTCTGCCTCTCTCGCCTCGCCGGGACCGTTCACCACGCAACCCATCACCGCCACCTGGATGGGGAGATTCTCCGCTTCGAGAGCCGCCTGGGCCCGGGTGGCGACATCGATCACGTCGACCTCGGCCCGCCCACAGGAAGGACAGGCGATGAGATCGAGCCCTTTGCGTTCGCGCAGACCGAGATTCTCCAAGAGCTGACGCCCGGCCTTGGCCTCCTCGACGGGGTCGGCGGTCAACGAAAAGCGAATTGTGTCGCCGATCCCCTCGTTGAGCAGAGTGGCGATGCCGGCAACGGACTTGATCAACCCCGCAGGTGGTGGCCCTGCCTCGGTGACCCCGAGATGGAGCGGGTAATCCACCGTCTGTGACAACAGCCGGTAGGACTCGATCATCGAAGGCACATTGGAGTGCTTGACCGAGATCTTGATGTCGTCGAAGTCAACTTCCTCCAGGTATCGAATCTCGATCAGGGCGGAATCGACCAGAGCCTGAGGGACCGCGCTGCCGTACTTCTCGAGCAGGTCCTTGTCCAGCGAGCCGGCGTTGACTCCCACCCGGATCGGAACCTCCCGATCCTTGGCTTCTCTCGCCACCGCCTTGATCTGGTCCTCCTTGCGGATGTTGCCCGGGTTCAGCCGAAGCCCTTGCACCCCTGCTTCGAGGGCGGCCAGGGCCAGACGATACTGATAATGGATGTCGGCGATGATCGGCACCGGCGATCGGGGGACGATCTCAGCCAAGCCCTGGGCCGCCTCGACCTCGTTGCAGGTGATGCGCACGATGTCGGCACCGGCGCCGGCGAGGGCGTAGACCTGGGCCAGAGTGCCGTCTACGTCGGCTGTCTTGGTCGTGGTCATCGACTGCACCGAGATCGGAGTACCACCGCCTACCGGCACGTTTCCGACGTGGAGCAAGCGGGTCTGGCGTCGGGTGATCACTTCACCGGGAACGGTATACGCGTTGGGCCCGGTAGTTGTCCCAAGTGACCCGTCTAGAGACTTATCGGATCGACGACGTCGAGGATGATCGCCACAAAGCCGAGAAAGGCGAACAGCCCGATCACCGCGGCCGCAACCGGGGCCAGCTTTCGCACGTTGGCCTCCCTGCCACTGACCTTCTCGTAAACAGCGACGGCGAAATGGCCGCCGTCCAGAGGGAACAGAGGGAGAAGGTTGATCGTGGCCAGAATGACATTGACAAAAGCGAGAATGCCCAGAAATGCGACCACGGACTGGGTTTGGTTCCCGATGTTGACGATGCCGATTGGGCTCACCGGCCGGATGTTCTCGTCTACATCGGTGTCACCGGCGAAAACCCCCACGTACTGCGCCAGACTCGATGGCTTGACCATGTCACCGATGGCCTTGAAGGTGAAGCCGATCCCCTGCCAGACCTGATTGCCGGCCACGCCGACCGAGCCAACAACCCCGGGCCGGTGTGTCTCGATCTCCGGCGAAACGCCGAGAAACACCGATGAACCGCTTCCATCCTCATCGTCACGCTCGATCAACACGATGTCGAGGCTGATCAACTGACCATCACGGCTCACCACCAGCGTGGTCGCTCCCGGGCCCAACTCAGTCAGGGCATCGGGCACATCCACCCATTCGGTGATCGGCGATCCCCCTATCGACGTGAGCACGTCACCCCTTTGCAGTGCCGCCAGCGCCGCCGGTGTGGGCATTCTTTCCTCGCCGACTAGCGCAGTCGGCACTACCTCGTCGACAACGGGCAGTGGCTCGGAGACGCCGTTGACGAGGACAATCCCGTAGAAGAGAACGAAGGCGATGAGGAAGTTCATACCCACCCCGGCCAGGACCACCACACTCTTCTCCCAAAACTTCTTCTCCCGATAGGTCCGGCCCAAGTCGACGGGAGATACCTCTTCCAATGGATTCATCCCGATGATGCGGACATACCCACCCAATGGAATCGCCTTGAAGCCGTATTCGGTCTCGCCCTTCCGGGTCGACCAGAGTCTGGGCCCAAAGCCAAAGAAGAACTCGGTGACTTTCATCCCGACAGCCTTGGCAGCGAAGAAGTGTCCGGCCTCGTGGGCGGTCACGAACAGGATGATGGCTGCGGCCGCAGCAATACCTCTGATCATTGCTTCACCGTACCCGTCGCCCTCGATTATCAGCAGGCGCCGGCGATCAAGGATGCCGCGGTTTCCCGGGCTTCACGATCGGCTTCGAGGACATCGTCGACAGTATCTACCGGCCGCCAGGGCACTGCGGTCAGGGTAGAGGAGACCACATCGGCAATCCCGAGGAACCCCAACCTGTGCTGCAGGAATGCCTCAACGGCGACCTCATCGGCCGCATTCAGCACCGCCGGCGACGAGCCGCCCCGCTCGCCGGCTCGGAACGCGATGTCGAGGGCAGGAAACACCGATCTGTCAGGCTCTTCGAAGCCGAGACTCAGCCCCGAGAGGGCAAATGGCGCGACCGGCGACTCCATCCGGTCCGGATAGGTGAGGGCGTACTGGATCGGTATCCGCATGTCGGGAGGCCCGAGGTGGGCTTTCCATGAGCCGTCGACGAACTCGACCGCGGAATGCACGATCGACTGAGGGTGGACCACCACCTCGATCCGGTCGTAGTCGACACCGAACAGGTAATGGGCCTCGATCACCTCCAACCCCTTGTTGAACAAGGTGGCGGAATCGACGCTGATCCTGCGGCCCATGTCCCAGGTGGGGTGACCCAACGCTTCCTCGGGAGTGACCTCGGCGAGCGACTCGCGAGATCGCCCCCGGAACGGGCCTCCGGACGCGGTGAGAATCAGTCGGGAGACCGACTTCTCATCTTCCCCCACCAGGCACTGGAACAACGCCGAGTGCTCACTGTCAACCGGTATCAACCGGCCACCATGTTCGCTCTGGGCCTTGATCACCACCGGCCCCCCGGCCACCAGGCTCTCCTTGTTGGCCAGGGCCACCCGGTTACCGGTCTCCAGAGCGGCCACGGTGGCTCGAAGCCCTGCCGCGCCGACGATTCCGTTGACCACGGTGACACCGGAGATCCGGGCGGCATCGGTCACCGCGTCGGATCCGAACTCGACAGAACGTCCAACGTGTCTGCGGAAGTCGTCTCGTTCCTCGGATGAGCCGCCGGCCACGATCACCCGGGCCGAGGGATGCTCAGCAGCAAGAGCGGCGAACTTGTCCGACGGCGACCTGGCAGCCAGAGCTATGACGCCGACACCGAGTTTGGCCACTACCTCCAAGGTTTGCGTGCCGATCGATCCGGTCGCCCCGAGGACGACCACGTCCTGAGTCACAGCAGCCCGAAACCCCGGAATAGGTAGTAGATGGCGGGGACCGCGAACAACAGACCGTCGATCCGGTCGAGGATCCCACCATGGCCGGGCAGCACCGATCCCATGTCCTTGACCCCGAGCGAGCGTTTGACCATCGACTCGGCGGCGTCGCCAATCGGGCTCACCACGCCGACCATGGCTGCGGCGACAAGGCCTTTGGCGATGCCGATGGTCTCCCAGGACGGGAAGGTGACCAGCACCGAGGCGACCACCGCCCCGATGACCAGACCCCCGAAGAACCCTTCCCAAGTCTTCTTCGGTGAGATCCGGGGCGCCAACATGTGGCTCCCGAAGGCGCGTCCGACGAAGAACGCCCCGATGTCGTTGGCTGCGACCACCACGACGAAGAAGAGGATGAAGGCCACTGGCTGGGGACCGGAGGCGATGAGAATGGCGAAGGCGAGCAGCCCGACCCAGGCCATTCCACCGATCGTCACCGCAGCGTCCTCGAGAGGCTGGCGGCGCGGGGTCACGGCCAAGAAAAGGATGGTGACAACGGCAAAGACGGCAGCCCAACCCGCAATGGCAACCGCGCCCGACATGTGCGCTCCCAGACCCATGAACACCACACCCAACAGTCCGAACAGAGCCAGCGGCCGGTACTCGTCGGTGCGGACCGTCGCGTAGAACTCTCCGGCGCCGACGACCATGACCATGATCACGAATGCGGTGAACCACCATCCGCCAAGCAGCAGACTGCCCAGGAACAGCCCGAAGACCACGAGAGCCGAGGCCACCCGCATTGCCAGATCGCTGCTCAGCGCCTGCTCGCTGGCTTCATAGTCCTCTTCGGTGCTGCTGATCGCCCCGGTCACGTCGTCAAACCCCACCAGCCCGCTGCCGACGCCCGGGACCGTGGCCGACACCGCCTGTTGTTGCCACTGCTCCTCTGCTGCCCGGCTCACCTCCTCAGCCAAACCTTGATACTCCTGGGTGGTGGAACCGGTGTACTCGTCGGACGAGTAGTCGTCGAGATTGCGCGGGCCGAATGCCTCCTGTTCGGCGAAGGCGACGGCATCGTCGGGGTCCGGCTCGTTCCCTCCCTTCGGAGCGGACGGCAGCGAGAAGACGTCGGCTCCGTCCGACTGGTCCTCCTCCGGGGAAGCATCGGGGGGACCGTCATCTTTGCCCTGATCCCGGTTCGGTGTCTGCTCGTCCATCAGACCTCCAGGAGCTCCTCTTCCTTGTGGGAGAGCAGCCGATCGATGGAATCCACGAAGCGGTCGGTCAGCTTTTGAAGCTCGTCCTCGCCCCGGCGGATATCGTCGTCGGAGATCTCACCGTGAAGCGCCTCCATGTCGGTCTTGGAGTGTCGACGGATGTTCCGCACGGCAACACGGCCCTCCTCGGCCATGTTCCTCACAACCTTGATCAGGTCCTTGCGCCGCTCCTCGGTCAACGGCGGGAAGGCGATTCGGATCACGTTTCCGTCGTTGGAGGGATTCAGACCGAGGTCAGAGGTCTGAAGCGCCCTGTCGATGTCGGAGACGGTGGACTTGTCGAATGGCTGCACCACCAACAACCGGGGCTCGGGAACCGAGATCGATGCCAGCTGCTGGAGCGGGGTCGGCGAGCCGTAGTACTCGACCGTTATCCGCTGGAGGAGCTGAGGATTGGCCCGCCCGGTGCGGACCGTTGAGAACTCTGATGCCACATGCTCGGTGGCCAGCTCCATCTTGTGCTCAGCCTCGGTCAGGAGGTCGCTGATCACGTGTCTCTCCTCGTCAGTGGATCACGGTCCCGATCGTTTCCCCGCTCACTGCTTTGACGATATTGCCAGGAGTGATCATCTCGAACACGACAATCGGCACTCCATGCTCCTTACACATGGTAACGGCGGTGGTGTCCATGACCCTGAGTTCCCGCGAGATGAAGTCCATATATGACAGATCCTCGATGCGGTTGGCGTCGCTGTTGGCCTTCGGATCGGAGTCGTAGATACCGTCGACCTTGCTCGCTTTCAAAAGGGCGTCGGCACCCACCTCGACCGCACGAAGGGCCGCCGTGGTGTCTGTCGTGAAGAAGGGATTGCCGGTTCCGGCGGCAAAGATGACAACCCGTCCCTTTTCGAGGTGCCGTATCGCCCGGAGACGGATGTAGGGCTCGGCGAGCTCCTGCATGGTGATGGCGCTCTGCACCCTGGTGGCGACCCCGGCTTTCTCGAGAGCATCTCGAAGGGCGAGAGCGTTGATCACCGTGGCCAACATCCCCATGTAGTCGGCTGAAGCCGGGTCCATGCCTTTGGCAGCCTGGGACACACCGCGGAAGATGTTGCCCCCGCCGACCACCACCGCGATCTCGACTCCGGTGGCGAGCGCCTCGGCGATCTCATGGGCGACGCGGGTCACGGTTTCAGGATCGATGCCATAGCCGACCTCGGGGTCGGCAAAGGCCTCGCCCGAGAGCTTGAGCACCACTCTTCTCATCGAAGGCTCGCTCACTTCACCTCCTACTCGCCCACCGCGACGCGAGCCACCTTGCGCACCGAGATGTTCTCACCCATCTTGGCGGCGAGCTGGGACACGAGCTCGCCGATCGTCCCGTCGAACTTCTCGGGGTTGACAAAAGCCTGCTCGGTGAGGCTGCTCTCGGCGAGGTACTTCTCGATCTTGCCATCGACGATCTTGTCGATCAGATTGTCCGGCTTCCCCTCCTCGCGCGCCTCGGCAACGAACGACTCACGCATCGCGGTGAGAGCGGTTTCGTCGGCTTCGCTCCGGTCGATCCAGAGCGGCTTGCCCCAGGAGACATGCAGCGCGATGTCGTTGGCCACCTCGATGAACTCGGTGCTCTTCGCCACGAAGTCGGTCTCACACGCCAGGTCGACCAACACACCGGCAACGGGGCGGCCCTGTTGAGTGTGGATGTAGTACCCGATGGTGCCGTGGTGAGCCGTGCGCTCGGCGCGTTTGGCGACCTGGAGCAGACCACGTTCTTGCAGGAGCTCCAACGCCTTGTCAAAGTCTCCGTCCGCCTCGGTCAGCGCAGACTTGGCGTCCATCATCCCGACACCAGCATCCTGGCGGAGCTTCTGAATTTCCTTGACGCTGAAGTCAGGCATCTGCCGGCTGCCCTTCCGCCTCCCCCACCTCGGGCTCGGGCTGTGGCTCGGCTTTGGTGTCCGCCTGTGGCTCAGCTTCGGGCTCGGGCTGAGGCTCGGTTTCCGCTTCGGCTGCGGCTTTTGGCTCCGGCCGGGGGGTGACGGGCACTTCCTCCTCGTCGCCCTTGGCCGCCTTGTTCCTTGACAGGTTGCGTCCTTCGATGGCTGCGTCCGCAATGGCGCCTGCGATGAGGTCGGCGGCCCGGATCGCGTCGTCATTGCCGGCGATGACATAGTCGACGAGGTCGGGGTCGCTGTTGGAATCGACGAGGGCGATGACAGGAAGACCCAGACGGGCCGCCTCGGTCATTGCAGTCGCCTCGGTGTTGACATCGACGATGAACACCGCGTCGGGGGTTCGCTGCAGGTCAACGACTCCGCCTAGGTTCTGCTCCAGCTTGGTCAACTCACGGCGCAGCTTGAGACGTTCCTTTTTGGGCAGCGCGTTGATCTCACCGCTGGCCTCGAGCCGACGCAGCTCTCGCATGTAGAAGATGCGCTTTTGGATCGTGGCGAAGTTGGTCAGCATCCCGCCCAACCAGCGATAGTTGACAAATGGCATCCCTGACCGGATGGCATGCTCGGCCACAGCCGACTGAGCCTGCTTTTTGGTGCCGACGAAGAGGACCGATCCACCGTCGGCCACGAGATCGCGGACATACCCGGCGGCCTCGGCCACCTGCTCGACGGTTTGGCGAAGGTCCATGATGTGGATCCCGTTGCGCTCCCCGTAGATATAGGGACGCATCTTGGGATTCCAGCGACGGGTCTGATGCCCGAAGTGGACCCCAGCCTCCAAGAGTTGCTTCATTGTGACTGCAGCCACAACTGTTCCTTTCTGGTTTGTGCCTCCGTCTGCCGGAAGAACCCACTCGACTCAGCGAGTGCCCTCTTTCGGGATATGCCCGACCAGCGAGGGTCAACAGACGTGTTTGATGACCCGGATTGTACGGTCAGCCGGGTTGCTTGGGTAATCGCAGTCCCTTCTGCTGTCAGAGAGGGCTGCTATCGGATCGGTCGACTGCTCTGTTGTCAGCCCCAGGAGGGCTCGCCGAGCCGGTTGCGCAGCGACATCATCGTCTTGGCATGTATCTGGCAGACCCTTGACTCGGTGACACCGAGCACATCGCCGATCTCGGCCAGAGTCATGCCCTCGTAGTAATAGAGGGTCACCACCAGCCGCTCACGCTGGGGCAGACGGTTTATCGCATCGACCAAACCGTGACGGGTCTCCTCCGCCTGAAACACCGTCTCGGGGGAGATACCGGCCGGATCGGCAAGCATGTCTCCCACCGAGGTCGATGAATCGGAGCCGACGAACTCGTCGAGGGCGGCGATTCCCGAGCGCCCGATCTCAGAGAGCGCTCCCTGCAGATCGCCGACCGGCATCTCCAACACCTCTGCGATCTCCTCGTCGGTCGGCGCCCGCTGCAGCGAGTGCTCCAGCTCGGTGATCGCGGTCTCGATCTGCCGGGCACGGGATCGGACCGAACGCGGCACCCAGTCGAGAGCGCGAAGCTCGTCGAGAATCGCACCCTTGATCCGGTTGATTGCATAGGTCTCGAACTTGAACCCCCGCTCTACCTCGAACTTGTCGATGGCGTCGATGAGACCGAACAGCCCATAACTGGCGAGGTCGTTGTGGTCCACCGAGCGCGGCAGCCCGGCGCCGACTCGCCCGGCCACATACTTGACCAGCGGCGAGTAGTGCAGGATCAGGCGCTCGCGCGCATCGGCGTCGGCCGAAGCCTTGAAGCGCTCCCATAGGGCGTCGACCTGATTGGTCTCAGGCCCTCGGGTGGCTTCGGTCATATGTCCCTCTCAAGTGCTGGCGGGTAACGGCAGTGTAGATCTGGGTGGTCGCCAGGTCGGTATGTCCAAGCAAATCCTGCACGGTTCGCAGGTCTGCGCCACCCTCCAGGAGATGGGTGGCAAAACTGTGACGAAGTGCGTGCGGAAAGGTAGCGACCCTTTTCCTGACCACTCGGCGGATCCCTCTTGAATCTAGCCGACCACCCTTCATTCCGACCCAGAGCCCATTCCCGGCGTCGGTTCCAGCCAGCCGGGACCTGCCTTCCTGCAGATAACGGCGCACCGACTCCTGGGCGGGCCGCCCGATCGGAATCCGTCGGGTTTTGCGGCCCTTGCCGACCACGGTGACCATGTCGCCGCCCATGTCGTCCACGGTGAGCGAAGCCAGTTCGGCGATGCGGAGACCGGTCGCGTACAAGGTGTCGATCAGTGCCCTGTCCCGCAGCCCTTCCGGAGTGCCCAGGTCGATCGACTCGATGGCATGGACCACGGTCCGGGTGGGAAGAGCATGTGGAAGTGGTCGGTCGAGCCGGGGCCGGGAGACTCCCTCGAAGGGGTTGGCCGTTGTCGATCCCCGTCGGCCCGCGTCGTTGTAAAACGAGCGCACCGCCGACGACTTCCGGGTCATCGACCGCTTTGAGTAGCCGGCGGCCGCCATAAACGCAAGATAGCGACGGGCGTGTTGACGTTCGACATCGGCAACCGACCGCAGACCTTCCTCATGGCAATAGGCGAAGAACTGGGCCAGATCCCGCCGGTAAGCGTCGATCGTGTGTGGTGAGAGGTCGCGCTGGTCACGCGCCCGACCGAGAAAATCGTCGACCGACGCCGTAACCCACTCCGGCAGTTCGGGTAATCGCACCCGCGTGATGCTATTGAAACTGCTGGCCGTGGGCGGGGAACATCGTCAAACGAAGGTCTCGAACGTGAGAACTCTGGATCTCACCGCGATCCGGGGACGACCACATCGCCCGAGCGCCGCGCCTCACCTGTGATCTCCATACGTGCCAGCCGGGCCATTGCCTGGGTCGGTGTGCATCCCCAGAACTCCGGGAGTTGGTCGATGGCGAGGCCGGTGAGTGGCAAATCGACGCCAAAGCCCCGCCTCGGGGCGGGGGCCCCGAGCACGAGGCTCAGCTCGGCGATCAAGTCATCGACCCCTAAGACCGGGTGAGCCCCATCGCGGATGAGCCGGTTGCACCCCATCGAAGCCGGCCGGTCGACATCGCCGGGGACGGCAAAGACCGGCCTCCCCATCTCGGCAGCGAGACGCGCGGTTATCAGGGCGCCACCAGTCTCCCCAGCCTCCACCACCACCACCGCCGAGGCGATGGCTGCAATCAGCCGATTGCGGGCTGGGAACCGCCAGCGATCGGGTGGGGTGCCGGGCGGGTACTCAGACATGATCGCTCCCCGACCGGCGACGATCCGCCGATAGAGGTCGGCGTTCTCAGACGGGTAGATCACATCGATGCCTGACCCGAGGACCGCCACCGCCTCGCCTCCCTCGGACAACGTGCCGCGGTGAGCGGCAGCATCGATGCCCCGAGCCAGACCACTGACAGTGGTCCACCCCGCCCCGGCCAATGCCCGCCCGAAAGCCTCGGCAAGCGTCAATCCGTAGCGGGTGCACTTGCGCGTGCCGACGACAGCAACGGCCGGCGCGGTGCTGGTCTCGCCCAGGACAAATATGGCGGGTGGCTTCTCCAGATCCCCCAGGCCTTCGGGATAGCTCGGGTGCTCCGGCAACACCAGTTTGTGATCAGTCATCACGCCACTCGCCGCGAAGTCCGATCGCCTCGGCCATGTGTGACTCCTCTACCCGCTCGACACCTTCGAGGTCGGCGATGGTTCGCGCCACCCGTCGTACCCGGTCGGCCCCCCGCGCGGTCAGGAGAGCGCTGCCGAGCGCCGCCGCGACGATCGCCGTTGCCTCGGTCGACTCGCGGGTCACCGCCGTCCGGATCGCCAGTTCCCGGTTGCTCACGCCTCGCTCCAGTTGTGCTGACCGGGCTATCTCGACCCGCTCGGCCACCTTCGCGCTTGGCTCTCCCTCCGGGCCCGAATACTCGCCCTCTTCGACCCGACCCACACGGACGATCAAGTCGAACCTGTCGAGCAACGGCCCCGATACCCGCGCCCGATATCGCCCTCGCAGGGCCGGTCGGCAGTCGCAAGGACGCCTCCGGTCCCCGTGGAAACCGCAAGGGCACGGATTGGTGGCCGCCAGGAGCTGGAATGAAGCCGGGAAATCGACTGTCGTGCCCCGTCGTGCCACCGACACGATGCCCTCTTCGAGAGGCTGGCGGAGGGTGTCGAGATGACTTCTCGGGAACTCAGCCAGCTCGTCGAGGAAGAGCACCCCACGGTGAGCCAGCGAGACCTCGCCCGGTACCGGATTGCCGCTCCCACCTCCGACCAGCGCCGCTTTGGACGCGGTGTGATGGGGAGCCCGGAACGGCGGCTGTCGATCGAGACCGCGGCGACGCGCGGCAGCAGCCCACAACATCGCGCTCTCGACCGCCTCACTCACCGTGAGACGGGGCAGGATCCCGATCATCCGTCGGGCGAGCATGGTCTTTCCGGATCCGGGAGGGCCATGCAACAAGAGATGATGTCCACCGGCCGCCGCCACCTCCAGCGCACGCCTCGCCATTGCCTGGCCTCGGATATCGGCGAGGTCGGGGCCTCGCTCAGCCGGCGGCGGCTCCCCTGGCAAAGCAGGCTCTCGCAGTTCGAGACCGTCTCTGAACATCTCCACGGCCTCGGCCAGACTGGCAACGCCGAACACCCTCGCTCCCGGAATCGAGGCCGCCTCTCCGGCCACCGCTGAGGCCACCAGGCAGGGAACCTGTCCCCGGGCGCTCAGCACACCGGCGCCGAGGGCGTTGGACCCGGCCCGCACCCCGCCATCGAGTGCCAGCTCTCCAACCACGACCGCCTCTTTCAGATCGGGGA
>Ga0299906_10003671_pt1 | contig 12654 bp, 8 predicted proteins | sample RVTome_14_FD_200259 | JGI IMG/M metagenome (GOLD analysis project Ga0299906, IMG submission 200259) | Soil microbial communities from uranium-contaminated site in the Upper Colorado River Basin, Wyoming, United States - RVT145D125 (version 2) ...
GATCGAAGCCGGGCGCGTCACCAGGCAGGAGGTGCTGTTCAAGGGCATCGGCCGCGTCCGCGACGTCGTGGTGGGACCGGACGGCCTGGTGTACGTGGCCTTCAACAACCCCGGCCGCATCGCGCGCCTGGTCCCGGTGCCCTGACCCGGATCATTCACGAGGCCGCCCGACCTTCCGAGTGAATGATCCGCTCTGGGCCGTCGAGAACCTCTCGACCGGCTCCTTTTTTCCGAACTCACCAGCGCGCATCGTCGTAATCGCGGAAAGCAAGCAAGGCCTGGCCCGGGGGGTGCCGCGTGGAGCAGCTCTGTTCGGACGTTCGTCTGGCGGCCCGGGTGCTCGTCAAGAGTCCGGGCTTCACGGGCGTGGCCGTGTTGTCGCTGGCGCTGGGCATCGGCGCCAACACCACGATCTTCAGCCTGCTGAATGCCCTGCTGCTCCGGCCGCTGCCGGGCCGGGATCCGGCGCGTCTCGCGACCGTGTATACGAGCGACTACAGCGGTCCGCTCTACAGCGCCTCGTCCTATCCCGACTACCTCGAATTCCGCTCGCAGAGCCGGACCTTCGAGGGCCTGGCGGCGTATGGAATGCAGCCGTTGGTGCTGTCCGACGCGGGCGAGAGCCGGCGGGTGTTGGCCCAGCTCGTGAGCGGAAACTTCTTCGACGTGATCGGTCTCGGCGCCGCCTACGGCCGCACGATCCTCCGGGCGGAAGAGACCCCGGGGCGGCACGCGGTCGTGGTCCTGAGCGACGCGTTCTGGCGCAGTCGCTTCGGCGCCGACCCGGCGGCGGTCGGGAGAGAGGTCGCGCTCAACGGCCGTCCCTTCACGGTCGTGGGCATAGCACCGCCGGGCTTCGCCGGCATGATGCGCGGCCTCTCGGTGGACGTCTTCGTACCCCTCGCGATGCGAGCCGAACTCGGTGCAGGGTCGCTCGCCGAGCGCGGCGACCGCGGCCTGATGCTGATCGGCCGCCTGCGCCCCGGCGTCGGCACCGAGGACGCGCGAGCCGACCTCGCCGTGATCGCGCGCCGCCTTCACGCCAGCTACTCCGACAACTGGACCGACCGGCTCGGCGAACCCCGCGCCGTCAGCGTGCTGCCCGAAGAAGCCTCGCGCGTCCTGCCACAGGTGCGCGGCCCGCTGTCGGGGTTCCTCGGGGTGCTGTTCGCCGCAGTGGGCCTGGTGCTGCTGCTCGCCTGCTCGAACGTCGCGAGCCTGCTCCTGGCGCGCGCGAGCGCCCGGCGGCGCGAGATCGCCGTGCGGATGGCGCTCGGCGCCCGGCGCGGCCGGCTCGTGCGCCAGCTTCTTGCCGAGAGCCTGCTCCTCGCGTGCGGCGCGGGAGCCCTCGGAGTCGCGCTCGCCGCTCTCAGCCTGAGGCTGATCCTGGCCTTCCAGCCACCCCTGCCCGTCTCGCTCGCCCTCGGGCTCGAGCTCGACCGCCGGGTGCTGCTGTTCGCGCTCGTGCTCTCGATCGCGACGAGCGTCCTCTTCGGGCTGTGGCCGGCGCTGCGGGCCTCGAGCGCCAGCCCGATCGAGTCGCTCACGGCCCGCGGCGCCGATTCCCCGGGGCGGCGACGTTTCGCAGCGCGCGACGCGCTGGTGGTCGCGCAGGTCGCCGGGTCGCTCGTGCTGCTGATCGGGGCAGGGCTCTTCCTGCGCAGCCTGGCGAACGCGAAGGCCATCGACCCGGGCTTCGACCCGAACGGCGTGCTGGTGCTCTCGATCGACCTCGGGGCGCAGGGGTACGACGCGGCGCGAGGGGCTCGGTTCTACGCGGCGCTTCAGGAGCGGCTGCTTGGACTGCCGGGTGTCGAGGCGGCCAGCGTCACGAGCGCGCTGCCGCTCTCGCTCGGCGGCGAGAGGCGCGGGCTGCGCATCGTCGGCTACGAGCCCGGCCCGGGCGAGGACATGGAGGTCCATTCGAGCTTCGTGGGTTCCGGCTACTTCCAGGCGATGCGCACGCCGCTCGCGCGCGGCCGGGGCTTCGAGGCGAGCGACGGCCCCGGCGCGCCCGGGGTCGTGATCGTCAACGAGGCGTTCGTGCGGCGGTACTGGCCGGGCCGGGACGGCCTGGGCGAGCGCCTGGTCGCGGGCGACAGCTCGGGGGACGTGCCGTTGCAGGTCGTCGGGGTGGCGCGAGACGGCAAGTACACCTCCCTGGGCGAAGAGCCGACGCCGTTCGTGTTCTACCCGCACCGCCAGCTGCATCGCGCGGAGATGAGTGTCGTCGTGCGAGCCCAGGGCGACCCCGCGGCGCTCGTCCCGGCCGTCCGCCGCGAGGTGGCCGCCCTCGACGGCACGCTTCCGGTGTACGACGTCAAGTCGCTGGTGGCTCACCTCGGCACGGCCCTGTTCCCGGCCCGAGCGGCGGCGACACTCCTGGGCCTCACGGGCGCCCTGGCGCTGCTGTTGGCCGCGATCGGGCTCTACGGCGTCCTGTCCTACGCCGTGGCGTTGCGCACGCGCGAGATCGGCGTGCGCGTGGCGCTCGGCGCGCAGCGCGCGGACGTCATGGCGCTCGTCGTCGGTCGCGGGCTGCGCCTCGCCGGCACAGGCGTCGCGATCGGGCTGGCGATGGCCCTCGGGGTGACGCGCTTCCTCTCGTTCCTGCTCTACGGCACGAGCCCGCTCGACGCGCCGACCTTCGCCGCGGTCCCTGCGCTGCTGCTCGCGGTGGCGCTCCTCGCCGCGTGGGATCCCGCGCGGCGCGCCCTGCGCGTCGACCCGGCGGTGTGCCTCCGCGAGGAGTAGCCGCAGGACCGTGGCCGCCGCACGCTCGAGCGGGAAGCGCCCTCAGGACTCCGGCTCGACGCGGCTTGGCAGCTCGTAGAGGACGGCGGCTTCGCCGTGCTCTCGTATGCGCTCGTCGTAGTACTTCACGATGAAATCGCGGCGGGCCAGCAGGCCCTTGATCTGCCCTTCGCTGAGCAGGTCCCGGGTGGCCGCCGCGAGTGTCGCCTGGTCGAGACGACGCAGCGCCTCCAGGAGACCCCGGGCGCATTGCGCTGCCAGGTTCTTGCGGCTCTTCGGTTCGTTGAACATCTTGAAGGCCCGGGTGTGGTCGATCATCCAGAGGCGCCAGTCCTTGTCGATCAGGAGGTTGCCCAGGTTGCGGTCGGTGTTGTAGATGAGCTGGTCGAAGAGGCGAACCTCCCACATCTGCCGGTTCCAGCGCTCGACGTCGGGAGCGCCGATCTTCTTCGCGAGCCGCGCCCGCTCGTCCATCAGGACGTCGTCCACCCACCAGGTGAAGCCGGCCCGTTGACCCTCGTGGAGCCGGACCACGGTGACCGGGACCATGCCGAGCCCGAGCAGCCGATCCAGGCGATACGCGGCGGCGTTGTTCTTTTAGCTGTCGCGGAACTCCAGCTCCCGGCCGCGGGGGAGATCGAGGAAGGGCCTTTCCTCGTCGATCGTCTGGACGAGAGCGTCGTGCTGGAGCTCGCCCTGGCGCAGCGTCGCCCGCCGGGCGCCGGTGATGCCGCCGCCTCCGGCGCCGCGCGTTCTCACGATCTTGGCTTCCTTCAGGAAGGCTTCCTGCTCGGCGTCGGTCGACCCGATCGCCCCGGGGGCCGGGCTCGCAGCCTGCTCGCTCCTGGAGGGCGAGAGCGTGACGCTCGCCGCCAGGGTTCAAACCAAGGACTACGCCATGCACGGCGCCCTCCGGCTACTTCGCCGTCGACCAGTAGAGCGCGCCGAACAGGAACGGAAAGGTGCCCGGCGTCTGCGCGCGGTGCTGCGGGCGGAAGCCGAGCAGCACCACCTTGCCCTTGCCGTAGGAGAGCGCCACCGCCGCCGCCTTGCGCGCGATCGCCTCGGGGCCGCGGATCCAGCCGGAGAGCAGCACGTCCGTGTACGCGGCGGGATAGCTCGCGAGCACGCGGCGCTCCATCTCGGGACCCGGCGGCGCCGTGTCGAAGGCGAGCGCCTCGTCCTGGAACACGGCCACGTCTGCCGGGAGACCGTAGGTCACGGGGTGATCGCCGCGGACCTCGGCGCGCAGCAGCGAGCCCGCGACCGCGAAATCCGCGCTGCGCGCGAGCGCGTTTCTCACCGGCAGGCCGAGCTCCTCGATCACGTACTCGGCCGAGGACGAAAGTGCGACGAGCGTCCCGCCCTTCTCGACGAACTCCTTGAGCGCGGCGGCGCCTTCCTTCTCCAGCCCGCCCGTGTACTCGGCGGGCAGCTCGGGGAAGTAGCGCATCGCCCCCTCGTCGCGTCGCGGCTTGCCGGTGCCGATCACCTCCTTCGTGACGTCCGGCAGCACGACCGCGTCGTAAGCCGCGTAGAGCGCCCCCGCGCGAACCGTCTTGTTGTCGAGCGTCTTCGGCTCGAAGCCGTACTGCTCGAGCACGAAGCGCGTCCAGCCCTCGTCCATCGACGCCGCCCAGGGCTTGTAGATGCCGACCTTCGGCGCGCGCAGCGGCTCGGCGGAGCCCGGCGGCGCCGGCACGGCGTTCCACGACTGGCCGGGAACGGCCTTCGCGGCCGCGGCCCTGGCGGCGGCGCCGTCCAGGAACACCGTCCCGGCCGGCCACTCGCGGCCACCCGCGCTCACCGCCGCGCGCGCGATCAGCACCTGGCCGCCGCGCAGACCCGCGTTCACGAGCCGCGCGCCTTCGGGGCTGCCCGGTGCCAGCGCGAAGGCCGTGCCCTCCAAAGGCAGCGACGGCGTGCTCGCCTTCCACGGCGACAGGCCCGCCGGGAGCGTCGTGCGTTCGACACTCACGCCCATCATCAGCGGCAGCGTCCAGGCCGCGACGTCGTACGGGCGCACGATGTCCTTGCCGGGAACGAGCCTGGTCTCGGGATAGCGCTGTGTGGTGAACAGCTCTTCGACGAAGCGGCCGTAAGGCTGCGCCAGCGGAACGTAGCCGTCGCCGTTCGTCGCCGTGCGCACTTCGACGCCGTGCTCGACGAGGAGCGCCGCGAGCCTGGCGGAGCCCGCCGCGTCGCGCTGAGCCGCGGGAATCCGGAAGGCGTCCTTCGCGTCGAACGTGGCGATCGCGTCCCTGGCCCGCGCGAGCGCGTTCCTGAGAAAGTCGGCGCGCCGCTCGGCGCAGCTCTCGAGGATCGCGTCGGAGGCGATCCGCTCGTAGTCCATGATGTCGCGTAGCCGCCAGGTCCCGCCCGGCCAGGGGTTCGGGAAGTTCGTCTGCGTGCCGTACTCGACGAGGCCCTTGCCGCCGCCCGAGAGCTCACCCGCCTCGATTCGCACGGGCGTCGCGAAGCGCACCGAGGCGACCTCGGTGAGCAGCCCCGAGATGTTCTTCCACCAGGCGGTGTTCTTGGTGCCGCCCGGCCAGTAGGCGTCGAAGACGTAGCTGTAGATGACGCCGCTCTTCTTCTGCTGCTCGAGCCGGAACGCCATGTTCGCGCCGATCAGGTTGACGTCGCGCCACACCAGCGGGTGGATGTCGGGGTCGACCGGCTCGGCATAGGGCGGCACGGAGATGCGCGGCCCGGTCTGTCCCATCTGGTGCTCGTCGAGCCAGATCTGCGGAAACCACTCGTGGTAGACCGCGCGCGTGACGGCCTGCGTCTCCTTCTGGGTGAGCATGAACCAGTCGCGGTTGTTGTCGTGGCCGACGTAGTGGTGGTAGAGCCAGGGCATGCGGCCGCCCTCGTAGCGCGTGCCGAGGTTCTTGCGGTACCACTCGGTCTCCATCAGCTGCCCGTCCGGGTTGATCGACGGCAGCAGCAGCAGCACCACGTCCTCGAGGCGCCGCTTCGTTTCGGCGTCCTCCGCCGTCGCGAGCGCGTGCGCCCACTCCATCGCCATCTGCGACGCGCCGATCTCGGTCGAGTGGATGTTGCAGGTGATGAACAGGAACACCTTTCCCTCGCGCACGAGTGCTTTGGTCTCGGCTTCGGAGAGGCCGCGCGGGTCGGCGATCTTGCGGGCGATCTCCTGCAGCCGCTTCTTGTTCGCGATGTTCTTCTCGGAGGAGATCGCGGCCAGGAACAGCTCCTCGCCGAGCGTCGTCTTGCCCAGCATCTCGAGCTCGACGCGAGGCGACGCGGCGTCGAGGGCCTTGAAGTAGGCGAGGATCTGCCGGTAGTCGGCGATCGTCTTGTCGGCTCCCACGCTCATGCCGAGGAACTCGGACGGCGTCTGGATGCTCGCGGCGCGCGCACTGGCGCCAAGGGCGTAAACGAGGGCGGCAGCGATCAGGGAACGGGTCTTCATGGGGCCTCCGGGGCGCGTTTGTTCTCAGGCCTTCTTGAGCAGCCGCTTCGCCAGCGTCACCGCGCCGCGGCAGGGATCCTCGACGTAGGTGACCTCGCCGATCGGGCTCGTGATCGCGGCCGCGAGCGCGCGGCGCATGTCGCTTCGCAGTTGGCTGCCTGCGAGCGCCAGGGGCGGGTTGGTGAGCGCGAGCCTGCGGATCGCCGTGTCGACCTGGCGGGCGAGGTCCTTGACACTCTGCTCGACGAGCGCCCGGGCGGCCGCGTCGCCGCCGGCGGCCAGCGTGCCGACCACGGGTGCGAGGCCGGCGATGTCGGCCGGCGTCATGCCGGGCGCGTGGACGTGGCGGATGAGAGCGCCCGCGTCCGGCAGCGACCAGTGGCGAAGGATCGCGCGCAGCAGCGCGTCCGCGTCGGCGCGCCCGTCCACGGTCTGCGTCGCGAGACGCAGCGCCTCGAGTGCCAGGCGATAGCCGCTGCCCTCGTCGCCGAGCAGGTGGCCCCAGCCCCCGACGCGCAGGGTGCGGCCCTGCGGCGAGCGGCCCAGGCACACCGACCCGGCGCCGCTGATGAGCGCTATGCCCCAACCCTCGGGCGTTCCTGCGGCCACGACCAGCTCCGAGTCGTTCACCACCACGAATCGCTCCGCGATCGCCTGGCCTCTGACCCACGCCGTGAGCTGGGCTTCGTCCTCGGGCCCGTCGATGCCGGCGAGGCCGAAGCACGCCGCGGCGATCCCGGTCTCGCGCCAGGAGCTGCCCTCGGGCAGGCGCCCCGTCGCGTTGATCAGCGCACCGTCGACGGCCATCGCGACGGCCTTCTGCGCGCTCTCGAAGCCCACGCTGTGGGGGTTGCTCCCCGGCCCGAAGCCGCGGCCCATGTTCTTGCCTTCGAGGTCGGTCAGGAGGGCCGTTGTCTTCGAGCCGCCGCCTTCGACGGCGAGCAGGAAGCGAGGGGACGCCGCAGTCATGATTCTCCAGGGTCGAATGAAGTCCGGCGCATGCTAACACGCGCCCTGGCGTAGCCCGGCGACGCGCCTCAGCGCCTTCGGGAGCGCGCCGCCAGCTTCTTCCCGCGGCGCGCCCGCGGCGCTTCGTCCGCGGCCGGCGCCTCGGCCTCGACGCCCACCCAGCCCGCGGGAATCGTCTCGCCCTGCGCCTCGAACAGGAAGCGCGACGGCACCGAGCTCGCGCGCTTTCCGTACTTCGCCCGCTCCTGGGCGAAGCTCAGCGTGAGCGTCGTCATCGCGCGCGTGATGCCGACGTAGGCGAGGCGTCGCTCTTCCTCGATGCCGGCTTCCGCGACCGCGCGCGCGTGGGGGAGCAGGCCTTCCTCCAGGCCGACCAGGAACACGTGCGGGAACTCGAGCCCCTTCGCCGCGTGGAGCGTCATCAGCGTCACCGCGTCGCCGCGGGTCTCGGGCTTCTCGTCGGGCTCGTCGCCGCTCGTGAGCGCGAGCTCCTCGAGAAGGCCGTGGAGCGAGGGCTCGGCCGCTCGGCGCACGTGGTTCTCGGCGAAGTTCAGGATCTCGACGACACCCGCCCAGCGCGCCTCGCGCGTCATCGGGTCGGAGTAGAGGCGGTTCACTTCCTCGCGGTAGCCCACCCGCTCGAGGAAGCGCCCGAGCTGCGACACGAGGTCGCGCCCGGCGGCTTCGAGACCCGACTCGTCGAGCACCTGGCGCAGCGCCTTGTAGCCCTCCACGGACTGCGGTGAGAGCCCCTCGATCTCGGAGGCTCGCTCGAAGGCCTCGCTCGCCGGGATGCCCTGGTCGGTCGCGAACGCCAGCACGCGATCGAGGCTCGCCTTGCCCACCCCGCGCGCGGGGGTGTTGATCACGCGCAAGAGCGACGTCTCGTCGCGCGGGTTCACGGCCAGCTTGAGGAACGCCACGACGTCGCGCACTTCTTTGCGGTCGAAGAACGACATGCCGCCGACCACGACGTAGGGCAGGCCGTTCGCGCGCAGCTCCGCCTCGAGCGGCCGGAACTGCACCTGGGTGCGGCAGAGCACGGCGAAGTCCCGAGGCCGCGCCTCCTCGATCCGCAGCAGCTTTCGCATCTCCGAGACCACGAACGCCGCCTCCGCCGTCTCGTCCTTGAGCCGCACGAAGCGCACGGCCTCGCCCTCGCCGCGCGCCGAACGGAGCGCCTTGGCGTGGCGCGAGGCGTTGTGGCCGATCACGCGGTTCGCGGCCTCGAGGATCTGCCGCGTCGAGCGGTAGTTGGTCTCGAGCCGCACGACCGTGGCGCCCTCGAAGTCGCGGGCGAAGCCGAGGATCTTGGAGATGTCGGCACCGCGCCAGCCGTAGATCGACTGGTCGTCGTCGCCCACCACGCACACGTTCCTGTGCCCGCCCGCGATCGCGCGCACGATCTCGTACTGCGGGTGGTTCGTGTCCTGGTACTCGTCGACCAGCACGTAGCGGTAGCGCTCGCGGTAGTGCGCGCGCACCTTGGGGTGCTCGTGCAGCAGCCGCACCGCCTCGAGCAGCAGGTCGTCGAAGTCGAGCGCGCGCGTGCGTGCGAGCGCCTCGCGGTAGCGCTGGAACACCGAGCCCACGAGCTGGTCTTTCGCACCCTCGCCCTCGGCCAGGAACGACTCCGGCGTCTGCATGCGGTTCTTGGCGAGCGAGATCCGCGCGAGCACGGCGGAGGGTTGCATCGTGGTCTCGTGGACCCGCAGCTCGCGCATCGCCTGCTTCACCGTGCTGAGCTGGTCCGCGGCGTCGCAGATCGTGAAGCGGCGGTGGAGCCCGATCGCGTCGCCGCGCTCGCGCAGCAGTCTGGCGCAGAAGGCGTGGAAGGTGCCCACGGTGATCTCGCGTGCCCGCTCGCCCGCGAGCGCCGCCACCCGCTCGCGCATCTCGCCCGCGGCCTTGTTCGTGAACGTGACGGCCAGGATGCTCGCCGGGTCCACTCCCAGTGAGACGAGGTGCGCGATCCGCGTCGTGATCACGCGCGTCTTGCCGGAGCCGGCGCCCGCGAGGACCAGCAGCGGGCCCTCGGTCGCGAGCACGGCCTCGCGCTGCTCGGGGTTGAGGCTCGCCAGCAGCGGGCTCGCCGCCCCGGTGACGCGACCGCGGGCCGCCAGCGTGGAAGAGGAAGTGCGTGCCAAAAGGGCGTTCTTATACCACGAGCGCGGATACGCCGTCCGGTCTTCGGCTATGATCCGGTGCCGCATGCTCTTCGCCAGCACCGCGCTCGCGGCCCGGATCGAGCGCGCCGACGCTCGGCTCATGAGCGACAGCGCCACCGCGGCCGCGCGGCGGCGTCCGGCGACGGGCGCCTTCGCGACACCGATCGCAGGCGGCTTCGCCACGTTCACGGCCCCGGGCTCGCCGCTCAACAAGGTGGCGGGGCTCGGCTTCGCCGGCGCGCTCGACCCCGGCGAGTTGGAAGGCGTCGAGCGCGCGTATGCCGAACGCGGCGTGCCCGTCCGGGTTGAGCTCTCGTGCCTCGCGGATCCGGGTGTCGGCGCACTGCTGACGCGGCGCGGGTACACGCTCGAGAACTTCGAGAACGTCCTGGGACGCCGCCTGCCGACCGATCCGCCAAAGGCGCCGCCCGAGGGCCTCGTCGTATCCGAGAGCCCGGCCGAAGAAGGCGCCGTCTGGCTCGACCTCGTGATCACCGGCTTTGCGAGCCCCGATCTGCAGGGCGTGCCGTCCCACGAGTCCTTCCCGCGCGAGGAGCTCGAGAGCGTGATGGCCGACATGGCGGAAGCCGAGGGCTTCGTCCGCTACCTCGCGCGGCGTGGGGGTGCTCCGGCGGGTGGAGCCAGCATGCGCCTTTTCGAGGGCATCGCGCAGCTCTGCGGCGCGGCGACGCTGCCGGAGCACCGTCGGCAGGGCGTCCAGAGCACGCTGCTCGCCACCCGGCTCGAGATCGCGAGCCGCGCCGGCTGCGACGTCGCCGTCGTCACGACCCAGCCTGGGTCGAAGTCGCAGGAGAACATCCAGAAGCACGGCTTCGAGCTGCTCTACACGCGCGCGATCCTGGTGCGCGAGCCGTAGCCGCCGGCGATCTGCTCGCCCGCCGATTCGGCTGTAGCATCGCTCCGTGACCACGACTTTCCGGACCGTCATGCTGTGGGTCAGTTTGGTCGCCGTGGTCTTCCTCGCGTGGCACTTCGCGCAGTTGCAGCGCAAGGAAGAGGTCATGGCATTCAGCGACCTCCTCGCAAGCGTCGACGTGGGCGAGGTGCGCTCGGTGCGGATCGACGCGCGCGACAAGGGGCCGGGGGCGGTCTTCCGCGTGACGATGACGGATGGCCGGCGCCTGCGCGTAGACGGCTTCTACTCCGACGCAGTCCTCCAGTCGCTGCGTGCGGCGGAGGTGCCGTTCTGGATCCGAACGGACGACACGCCGACCTGGGCGAACATGCTGATCTCGTGGGCGCCTTTCCTCCTGCTGATCGGCTTCTGGCTGTTCTTCATGTCGAAGTTCAAGTCCGGGGGCACCAACCTGGAGACGGCGCGCAAGGCGGTTACCGCGCGGCTCGACCGCGCGGAGCCGCGCGTCTCCCCGGCGGGCCTGTCCGGGGGCGCGGCGGCGGCACTCGCCGAGCTGCGCGCGTCGGCCAGGGCCGAGCCTCCGGCACTGGTGCTGCTCACGGGACCGAGCGGCTGCGGCAAGACCCACTTGCTGCGTGCGCTGGCGTCGGACCTGGCGTCTCCGTGTCTCGTAGCCGACGGGGCGTCGTTTGCCGAGATCTTCCTGGGTGTGGCTGCAGCGCGCGTGAGGGACCTCTTCGCCGAGGGGCGCAAGCAACGCGTCGCGTTCGTTGCCATCGACGGCATCGACGACATCTGCCGCAGCCGGACCGTCGACAGCCGCGGGGAGCGCGACGAGCGCACTCAGGCGATGCTGCAGCTGTCGACCTCGCTCGACGAGATCGCCGCGCCCGCGGCAAGACCGGCCGCGTTTCTGGGCGTGAAGAGCCGGCCGAAGCCGGCGTTCGCGTTCGTGGGTGTGACCAACCGGCCAGACCTGATCGACCCTGCCATCCTGCGGCGCTTCGCGCGCGTGGTGGCGCTCGGACCGCCCGAGCTGGACGAGCGCGCCTCGATTCTCGCCGGCCTGTTGCAGGCGGCGGGCGCCTCGGAGGGCCTCGACCCGCGCGCCGCAGCCTCGCGCACCGAAGGCTGGACGCGTGGCGATCTGCGCAGCTGCGTGGACGACGTGGTGCGCCTGGCTGCGGGACGCCTGCCGTCTGCCGCGGACCTGGACGTGGCGCTCGCCGCGCGCGAGCGTGTGCGAGGCCTGGTCCGGGCGGATCCCGCCTAGACGGCCTGCGGTGGCTGGCTCTGCCTTGGGCTGGGGCTACGCGGGCCGCTCTGTCGAGAAGCCCGCGGCGATCCAGCCGGTAGTCCCGCCCACGATGTTGTGAAGCGGTCCCGTGAACCCCTGCTGGCGCAGCAGGCTGCAGGCGATGTTGGAGCGGTAGCCGCTCGCGCACACGATCGCGATCGGACGCGAGCGGTCGAGTGTCCCCGACTCGCGCTGGAGGCGGTCGAGCGGGAGGCTCCGTGCGCGCGGGACGTGGCCGGCCGCGTACTCGCCGGGCCTGCGCACGTCGACGAGCTGGAGCGACGGAGACTCGGAAAGCTGGGCGCGCAGCTCGTCCACCGGCCACTGGGGAAGCGTCGCGACGTCGTGGCCGGCCGCCTGCCAGGCGGCGATCCCTCCCGCGAGATGTGCGGTCAGCTTCTCCAGGCCCACGCGCGACAGCCGCAACGCCGCCTCGGCGACGTGCGCCTCGTCGTCCGCGGCCACCAGGATCTCGCGCTGCGGATCCACGAGCGTCCCAGCCCACGACGCGAACTGGCCGCTGAGGCCGATGTTCCAGGAGCCGGGCACGTGACCCGCACCGAAGGCGGCTGCCGAGCGCACGTCGAGGACGAGCGCGCCCGCGCGGGCGCGAGCCAGGAACTCGGCGGGCGCGAGGCCGGGCGGCAGCGACCGGCCGGCGACCGGCGCAGCACCCGCGCGGTTGATCGCCACGTCCATCCCGAAATACGCCGGCACCTCCGGCAGGTCCAGCGTGGCGAGGCGGACGAAGTCCGGCTTCGACATCGGCCGCAGCGCGTAGTTCGTCCGGCGCTGCTCGCCGATCGTCGAGGACGTCTCCTGCGAGATGTTGCGCCCGCAGAGCGACCCCGCGCCGTGAGCCGGGTAGACGCCCACCGCGTCGGGCAGCGTGAGCAGCTTGCCGTGGAGCGAGTCGTAGAGCATCGACGCCATCTGCTCCGGGGTGTGGCCGGCGGCCCCCGCGAGGTCGGGACGGCCCACGTCTCCGATGAAGAGCGTGTCCCCGGTCAGGACCAGCTTCGGCTCGCTTCCGGCCTCGCTGTCCACGACCAGCACCGACACGCTCTCGGGCGTGTGGCCCGGGGTCTCCAGGAAGCGCAGCGCGACCTTGCCGACACGGATCTCGTCGCCGTCGCGCACGCCGCGATGG
>Ga0299906_10003672_pt1 | contig 12646 bp, 4 predicted proteins | sample RVTome_14_FD_200259 | JGI IMG/M metagenome (GOLD analysis project Ga0299906, IMG submission 200259) | Soil microbial communities from uranium-contaminated site in the Upper Colorado River Basin, Wyoming, United States - RVT145D125 (version 2) ...
GCGGCCGGGGCGTCCCCCAGGCCCACCAGCAGCGCCGGCTCGCTGGCGGAGAGGTATCCGACGGCCGTGCTGACGGTGAAGTGCTGGGTCGTTTCGGGAGTGACGACCCGGACCCTCGCGCCGATCCCGTCCCGGTTCGAGGCCGTTCCCCGGGTGAGGATGCGCAGCCACCCGCGCCGGTTGCCGCCCTCGTTCCGCAGCACCACGGCCCGCTGCCCCACGCTGCTCATCACCACGTCCACGTCGCCGTCGGCGTCCAGGTCGCCGAAGGCCGCTCCGCGTCCGGCCCAGACCTCCGACAGCGCCTCGCCGGCTTCCGCCCTCGCGAAGCGCCCGGACTGGTTCCGGAGCAGCAGCGGCGGCTGCAGGTAGCGCAGGTTCGGCTCGGTCTTCTCGATGGTGTCCATCACGTGCCCCTGGGCGACGAACAGGTCCTTCCACCCGTCGTTGTCGTAGTCGAGGAAGCGTGTGCTCCAGCCCGAGAAGGGCTGCGTGGCGGCGCCCACGCCGGAGCCGAAGGTGACGTCCTGGAAGCTGCCGTCTCCCGCCTGGCGGAACAGCCGGTAGCGCTCGTTGGAGAGGTTCGTGACCACGAGGTCGGGGTGCCCGTCGTTGTCGTAGTCGGCGAAGTCCACGCCCATCCCCGCGAAGGTCTTGCCGTCCTCGTTGAACCCGACTCCCGCCAGCAGCCCCAGCTCGGTGAAGGTGCCGTCGCCCTCGTTGTGGAAGAGGAAGCACTGCACCGAGTCGTTGGCCACGTACACGTCCGTGAAGCCGTCGGCGTCGTAGTCCGCGAAGGAGACTCCGAGCCCCTTCCCCGGGCTGGCGGCGATGCCGCTCTCGGCGGACACGTCCCGGAAGCTGCCGTCGCCCTGGTTGCGGTAGAGCACGTTCGCGATCGGGTCGAAGTTGTCGGGATGGCAGTAGGCCCGGTAGCCGGGCTTCTTCTCCCCGCACCAGCGGTCGTCGTCGAATCCCCACTCGACGTAGCGGGAGACGAACAGGTCCAGCCAGCCGTCGTTGTCGTAGTCGAAGAAGCCGGCGCTCGAGCTCCACCCGCCCGCGGCGACCCCGGCGGCGGCGGTCACGTCGCTGAAGCGGCCGTCGCCCTCGTTCCGGTACAGCGCGTTCGCGCCGTAGCTGGTGACGTAGAGGTCCGGGTCGCCGTCGTTGTCGTAGTCGGCAACGGCCACCCCCATTCCGTAGCGGTTCCGGGCCATGCCGGTGAGCCCCGCCTCCTCACTGACGTCGCTGAAGCTCCCGTCGCCATCCTGGCGATAGAGGCGGTTCCAGTACGCGGGATCCGACTTGTCGGGCTCCGCACCCGGGGGCATGGGGTCCTCCAGCCTCGCCCCGTTCGTGAAGAAGACGTCCAGGCGCCCGTCGCCGTCGTAGTCCAGGAGCGCCACACCTCCCCCCATGGTCTCGACCAGGTACTTCCTCGACGTCGCGGAGCTCCGGTGCTGGAAGTCGATCCCCACCTCGCTGGTGGCGTCGACGAAGCGCACCTCCGGGCTCCCGCCGTCTCCCGTGAGGAGCGTGGCCGCACCTGCCAGGGCCCCCATGAGGCTCACGGACCCGCTACCCACCGAGCCGCCTGCGCTCGACGACGCCCTCGGACTCACGGATCACGAACAGGTGCCCGGCCGGGAGGTCGCTGAAGGTCTCCTTCAGCCCCGAGGGCCACGCGACCTCCACGCTGTCCGCCGAGTCCCCGTCCCCCAGGCCGAAGTGCAGGCGCAGGTCGTGCTGGGAGTAGTAGCTGGATCCGCTCGAGACCTCGTCGATCTGGCGGTGCTCGCCGCGGGTGACGGTGACCCGGGTGCCGATGGCGGAGCGGTTCGAACGCGTCCCCACACACTTGACCAGGAGTGAGCGGTTGCCGCTCCCTCCGTCGTTGCGCAGCAGCGTCGGGGGGCCGTCCAGGTTGTTGACCAGGATGTCCACGCGGCCGTCGTTGTCGAAGTCCCCGAAGGCGCACCCTCGGGCCACGGCCTCAGCCACGATCGCCTCCCCCGCCTCGGGGGAGACGTCCCGGAAGCGCCCGGTGCCCAGGTTGCGGTAGAGCAGCTTGGGCTCCCGGTACGCGATGTGGAGCCCGCGCCCCTCGATCTGGGCGTAGACGTGGCCGTTGGCCATGAAGATGTCCGGCCAGCCGTCGTCGTCGAAGTCGAGGAAGCCGACTCCGAAGCCGACGTACTTGCGGTTGACCCCGAGGCCGGCCCGGAGGCTCGCGTCCTCGAAGGCGCCGCCGAAGTTGCGGTAGAGGGTGGGAACCTGCTCGGAGAAGTTCGTCCGGACGATGTCGAGCCACCCGTCGGCGTCGAAGTCGCCCACGCCGACTCCCATCCCCGCGAGCGCCACGCCGTCGGCGTCGAAGGCGCATCCCGCCGGCACGCCGATCTCGCGGAACGTCCCGTCGTGGTTGTTGCGGTAGAGCTGGCTGGGGGCGGTGTCGCAGGCGACGTAGATGTCCGGCCAGCCGTCGTTGTCGAAGTCGGCCGACGACGCCCCCATCCCGTACGATCCCACCGGCCGCCAGCTCGCGTCCGCGAACACCATGGTGGCGGGTCCGCGGGGGATCACGATCCCCGACGCCTCGGAGACGTCCTCGAAGGTGCCGTCGCCCCGGTTCCGGTACAGCAGGTTCGTCCCGCCGGCGTAGCCCTGGGGGCCGCAGGGGACCGGGATCTCGTTGTAGTGGCAGAAGGTGGAGTCCCCGGGCCGGGGAGCCTTCTCCGCGTCGAAGTTCACGTAGCTGGCCACGAACAGGTCCAGGTGACCGTCCCGGTCGTAGTCGAGGAAGCAGCAGCCGGCACCCCAGCGGCTCGGGTCCCCCGCCACCCCCGCCTGCTCCGAGACGTCGGTGAAGGTGCCGTCTCCGTTGTTGTGGTAGAGGACGTTGCGGCCCCAGTAGCTGACGAAGATGTCGTCGAAGCCGTCGTTGTCGTAGTCGCCGACGCAGCACGCCTGCCCCCAGCCGGAGTGGGCGATCCCGGCCTCCCGGGTGACGTCGGTGAAGGTGCCGTCCCGGTTGTTGCGGAACAGGTAGCTGGTGGGGCGGCCGTCCCGGACCGCGGGGTCGAAGCTGCTCCCGTTGACCAGGAAGACGTCGATCCAGCCGTCGTTGTCGAAGTCGATGAAGGCGGCGCCGCAGCCCATCTCCTCGAGCAGGAACTGCTTGTCGCTCGGATGGCCGGAGACGTTCATGGCCTTCGAGAGACCCGCGGCCGCCGTGACGTCGGTGAAGGTCGTCGGGCGGGCCGGGTCCGAGGGCAGCACCAGGCTGGCCGCGCCGCGCCGCGGCCAGAGCGCCCCGGCGGCCGAGCCCCCCAGGGCCCTCAGGAACCCGCGGCGGGAGGAGAGGGCATCTCCCCGGCGGCTCACCCTTCCGACCCGCCCGCCATTCCGTTGCGGCGGGTGTCCCGGCGCCGCTTCTCCAGCTCGTCCGTCTCCCGCTCGAGGCGCTTGAATGCCTCCAGGGCCTCGCGGCTCGCCTCGGCGTTGCCGAGGCGCCGCTGGAGGCCCGCCAGCACGTAGTAATAGGAGGAGGAGCGTCCGTTCAAGGCGATCGCCCGGTTCAGGGCCTCGACCGCCTCGTCCACGCGTCCCAGGCGCTCGTCGGCCCGGGCCTTCTGGAACCAGGCCCGGTCCGACTCCGGATCCAGCTCGATGGCCTCGCGCGCGTAGTGGCCCGCCTTCTCGGGCTCGCCGGCCCGGTTGTAGTAGGCGCTCAGGTTCGCGTGGGCTCCCGCGAAGCGCCCTCCCTGCTCCGCGTTCAGGGCGATCGCCTTCTGGTAGGTCGCGATGGCCCCGTCCGTGTCGCCCAACGCCTCCAGGGCGAACCCGAGACCGTCCAGGATCTCGACGTTCTCGGGGTCCAGCTCCAGGGCCGCCTGGAGCTGCTCCCGGGCCGGCTCCCAGTGGTCCTGGATGGAGAACAGCTTGCCCAGGTCGTGGCGGACCTCCGCGGAGTCCGGCTTGTAGCGGATCGCCTGCTCGAACTCGAGCTGCGCGGCATCGTATCTCCCGATGATCATCAGCGTCCGGCCCAGGATCTTGTGCGCCTCGGCGTTCCGGACGTCGAGCTGCAGCGACCTCGACAGAGCCCGGATCGCCTCCCCGACCTTCTCCTGGGTGAAGCGGGTGTAGCCGAGAGCGTACCAGCCCCACGCCGACTCGGGGTGCTCCTCGACGTACTGCGCGAGCAGCGGCTCGACCTCCACGAAGCGGCCGTCGCGGACGTAGCTCTCCAGCTCGGCCACCCGGGCGGCGGCCCCGGTCCCGGCCTCCGGGACCTCGGCGGCGGTGGGAGAGGGGGCCTCGGGCGCCGTCAGCCTCGCGAGACCGCGCTCCGCGGCTTCGTCGGCCGGGTTGAGCTCCAACGCCTTCGCGTAGGCCCGGGCGGCACTCTCGTCGTCACCCTGCCGCTCCAGGACCTCGCCCAGCGTGCGCTGCGCCTCGAGGGAGTCGGGACGCAGCTCGACGGCGCGGCGCAGCTTGGAGGCCGCCAGCTCCAGGTCTCCGCCGGCGAGGGCCGCGCGCCCCTCCGCCAGGTCCAGGCTGGCGGTCTGGTCCCGCTCCTCCACCTCCACCAGGGAGCGCCCCTTCTCGAGGGCCGCCGTGGCCTCTTCCTTGCGCCCGGCCCGGGACAGCGCCAGGCCGAGCTGGTAGTGCGCCTCGCCGCGCTCGGGATCGAGCCGGGCGGCCTCCTCCAGCGCCGCGATCGCCGCGTCGACCTCGCCGGTCCGGAGCAGCGCCTTGCCGAGGGAGAGGTGCGCCCGGGCGAAGGTCGGGACCAGCTCGATCACCTTCCGGAGCTGCTCGATCTCCCGCTCCGGTCCGACGTCGGGGCTGGCTCCGTAGGCCGCCGCGAGGTTGAAGTGCGCCTTCGCGAGCCCGGGAGCGAGGGCCACGGCCTTCTCCAGCTCCGCGATCGCCTCCTCGGCGTCGGAGGGGGTCAGTGCCGCGCCGAGGTTCGCGTGGGCGTCCGCGTACTCCGGAGCGATCCTCGTCGCCTCCCGGAAGGCGGCGATCCCGCCGGCGTCGTCCCCTCCCTGGATCAGCACCAGGCCGAGGTTGTTGTGGGCCTCCGCGTAGTCGGGCCGGAGCTTGATCGCCGCGCGGAACTCCGCCGCCACGGTGCTGCTGTCGAAGCCGAGCCGTCCCAGGATGCGCCCCTGGGTGTTGTGGGCGTCGGCGCGGCCGCGGTTCGCATCGAGGGCGCGCTTCAGGGCCGCGGCCGCGGTCCGCCAGTCCGGGGCGGGGCCGGCCGGCCCCGGGAGGTTGAGCCCGGCCTCGAGCTGGCCCACGGCCCGGTCCAGGTCGCCCATGCGGAGGAAGGTGATCCCGAGGTCGACGTAGACCGCCGCGGTGGGGGGCATCAGCGCGATCGCACGCTGCAGGCTCGCCCGGGCACCCTGGAGGTCCCCGGCCTCGCGCAGCGCGTTTCCGAGCAGGGCGTAGCTCTCGCCGGCCGCGGGGTCCAGCTCCGTGCTCCGTCTCAGCGCGCGCGCGCCCTGCTCCCGCGAGCCGCTGAACAGCAGCGCCGCGCCCAGGTTGTAGTGGGCCTGGGACGACTCCGGCCGGAGCGCCGTCGCCCGCTCCAGGTGGGAGAGCGCCGGCTCCAGCTCTCCGTGCTGGCCCAGCACGAACCCCAGCAGGCTGTGGGCGTCTCCGTGCTCCGGGTCGAGCTCGAGGGCCGCGGCGAGGTGCTCCCGGGCGGCGTCCAGGTCGCCGCGTCCCGCTGCATCGCGGGCTTCCTGGAGCAGGGCGTCCGCGGGGCTGGAGGCCGGCACAGCCCGGCGGGAGCCGGCGCTCTGCTGCCGGAGCGCCACGCCGAGGGCGTAGTAGCCCTCGCGCAGCTCGGGGTGCACCTCGATCGCCTTCTCGAAGGCGGCGACCGCCCCTTCCAGGTCGCCGCTCTGGCGCAGCGTCTGGCCCAGCTCGTAGTGCATGAGGGCGTTCGTCGGATCGCCCTCCACCACCGCGCGCAGGTGGAGCAGCGCGGCGTCGAGCTCCCCGATCTCCCGCAGCGCCAGCCCCAGGTTCATGTGGGCACCGAGGGCGTTGGGCTCCAGGGCGAGAGCCTGCTGGAACACCTCGACGGCCTCGGCGTAGTCGCCGCTCGTGGCGAGGGTGGACCCCAGGTTCGTGTAGGCCCGCCCGTAGCCGGGATCCAGGGCGATCGCCTTGCGGAACTCCGCGATGGCGCCCGGCAGGTTGGACGTCTCGGAGAGGGCGACCCCGAGCCAGTTGTGGGCGTCGGCGGAGTCGGGGGCGACCTCGACGGCCCGCTGAAAGACGCGCAGCGCCCGGGGGAAGTCGTCCCTGCCCCAGTAGGCGAGGCCGAGCTGCACGAGCCGCTCGGGGTTGGCGGGCTCCTGCCGGACCGCCGCCTCCAGCTCCTCCACCGACGCGGGCGCGACCCTTTCCCCCGCCCCCGGCTGCGCGGCTCCCGACAGGGAGAGGCCGAGGACGGGCACGGCCCACCAACCCGACGCGGCCCGGCGGGCCCTCACTCCTCGGGCTCCATCAGCCGGAGCTGCAGCCGCGACGTGGCCTCGTCTTCCTCCCGGAGGGAGCGGGCCAGCTCGAGCTGCTCGTCCGCTGCGTCCTGGCGCCCGGTGCGGGCCAGGAGCAGGCCGAGCTGGTAGTGGGCCCTGGTGGAGGAGGGCCTCAGATGAACCGCACGCCTGAGGTAGCGCTCGGCCTCGGCGTAGCGCCGCGCGTCCATCAGCAGGCCTCCCAGCACCTCGCAGGACGGGGGGTGATCGGGATGGCGCCGCAGCAACTGCTCCAGCATCTCGATCGCCTCGGCGTCGCGCCCCCGGTCCCGGGCGATCAGCGCGAGGTAGTGGTGGGAGGTCACCTGCTCCGGCTGCAGCCGGACGCTCTCCCGGAGCCGCGCCTCGGCCTCGTCCAGGCGTCCCAGGGTGTATAGCACAGTCCCCAGGGCGTACTGCACCTGCGGGTCCTCGGGCTGCAGCTCCGCGAGAGGCGCGAGCGCGGCCTCGGCGGCGTCGTACTGGCGTCTCCCCACCTTCGCGACGGCCAGGGTGTACTGGTAGGCCGGGTCCTTCGGCCGCATCGCGGCGGCCGCGGTCAGGGCCTCGTCGGCGTCCTGGAGCAGGTCCATCTTGAGGCAGACCTGGCCGAAGCCCAGCAGCACCTCGGGGTCGTCGGGCTCCAGCTTCCGGGCCCTGACCCAGTAGGAGAGCGCCCGCTCCAGCTCTCCCTGTCTTTCCGCGACCGCGGCCGCCTGGCGCAGCGTGGCGACCGCCTCCGGCCGGAGGCTCAGCGCGCGGTCGTAGCTCTGCAGCGCCCAGGCCGGGCTCCCACTCCGCAGGTACGCTCCGCCCAGGGCGACGGCCAGGTCGTAGGACCCCGGGGAGGCACCGCGCGCGCTCTCCAGAACGTCGATCGCGTCCGCGGCGAGGCCCCCATCCGCCAGGAGCTGGGCGAAGCGCAGGGAGAAGGCCTCCGGCGGGTCCTGCAGGCGCTTCGACCTCTCCGCCAGCTCGCCGGCGGCGGCGCGGTCCCCCACTCCCAGGTACGCCGCGGCCATCGTGAGCAGGCCGTCGGGAGACTGCTCGAGGACGGCCCGGACCGGGCGCGCCAGCTCCAGCGCGCGCTCGGGGCGTCCCTCCTCCAGCTCGGCCCGGGCCAGGGCCAGCCGGGCCGCGGGCTGCGAAGGGTCCAGCTCGAGGACGCGCCGGAAGACCCGCAGCGCCGCTTCCGCCTCGCCCCGGATCGAGTACACGTGCGCGAGAGTCAGGTGCGCCCCGAGCAGGTGCGGCTCCAACCGCACCGCCTCCTCGAGCAGCTCGGTGGCCTCCTCGAATCGCTCCTGCTGGACGCGGATCGCCCCCAGGACCGAGCAGGCCGCGGCGCGGGTTTCCGGTGCGGAGAGGGCCAGTTGCGCCTGCCGATCAGCCTCCTCGAGGCGCCCTTCCTGGACGAGGGCGGCCGCCCTCTGCAGGGCGTCGTGGGGCGGGGCCGCGAGGACCGCTGCCGGCAGCAGGGCGCACGCGAGCGCGGCGATCCCTAGCGATCGTGGGGGGGGGAGCGACAGGAGGGGCTCCGTCGCCCTCCCAGGAGACCAGCGGGCCTCCTGGGAGGACGAACGGCGTCGCCTACCGGCCAGGGCGCGCGGGAGGGAGCCGACGGCGAGACGGAGGGGAGGCCGCCTCGCAGGATACGAGGTTCCGTCGTCGTCGAGCCCACCGCACGTCCTCACGAACGACCAGATCGAGGTGGGCACGCACCGCGCTCCCCGGCCGGTCGGGATCTCGCGGTAGCGCGCCCACCTCCCGACTCAGAAGTCGACCCGCAGGCCGAACTGAGCCGACCGAGCCTGATTACACTGTGTGCTCACGGTGCCGAACGCGCCAGAGCTGAAGTTCGTGTTGGGACCGCAGAAGGTCACCGTGTTGAAGATGTTACCGAACATGGCTTCGAACCGCATCCTCACCGCGTCGGTCACGGCGAAGGTCTTGGAGAAGTTGACGTCGGCGTTGAACACGGAGAAGCCGCGCACCGAGCCGTCGTTGAACGGCGCGTTGCCGAAGGTGAGCGGTCCGGGGTCCTCCCAGGCCGCCGAGTTGAAGTAGTTGCTGCTCGCGGGGTCGAAGCTGCCGCTGTAGCCGATCGCGTCGGCGCCGGTGCGGTTCGGCCGCTTCTGGCCGTTGAACAGGAACCCGCCCAGGTCGTTGTTCATGTTGATGCGCAGCGGACGGCCGCTCTCGTAGCGGGCGATGCCGCTGATGTTCCACCCGCCGAGGACGGCGCGCTTGGCGCCGCTCCAGTCCTCTGGGTCGGGCAGATCCCAGGTGAAGCCGAACAGGGCCACGTGGGGCGTGTCATCGATGCTGAGGCCGTAGTCGGCCGTGTCCCAGTTGACGGGATCCTGCACGTTGCCGTTGATGCCGTTGTTGCCCTGCGCGCTCTCGGCGCCGTTGTTCTTCAGCCGCGAGAACGTGTAGCCCAGGCGGAAGTGGAGACCCCGGGAGACCCGCTGCTCGAGCACCAGCTCCAGCGCGTTGTAGAGGCTCCGGCCGAGCGGGACCCCCCGCCAGTTGACCCCGGTGTACTGCGGGTAGCGGCGGAGAGACTGCGCGACCGTGTTGTTGAAGCCGGGGTACGGCGGCGAGAAGCCGGCCTGCTGAGCGAGGGGCGAGTTGATGTTCGAGCCGAGCACTGCGGCACCCAGAGCCAGGACCGAGGGGTCGTTCATGTTCGCTTCGAGGCCGTTCCGCTGGCTGTGGTGGTTGAGGCGGCTCCCCTTGTTCCCGATGTAGGAGACGTCCAGCATGAGGTTGTCGGTGACCTGGCGCTTCAACGTCACGGACCAGTTCTGGAAGCGAGGCAGAGCCAAGGTGGGTTCCACGGCGTTGATGCCCTGGCCGTTCTGGAGCGTCGGATTGATCGACGGAGGCAGAACGATCTCCTCCGTGGGGAACCCCTGGTCGAGGTGGTGGGCCGGGAAGACACCGTTCGTCGTGTTCACGGCCGAGGGGTTGGTCTGGAAGCCCTGGTTCGGGTTGCCCGTGAACTGGGAGAACGCCACACCGGCGTAGTACATCCCGTAGCCGCCGCGGACCATGGTCTTGTCGTCGATGCGGTACGCGAAACCCGCCCGGGGGCCCCAGGCATCCCAGCTCGGGCTCTCGAAGGTCCGCGAGCCCGTGCGACCCGCACCCGTCCCCGCGAAAGCCAGGACGCCGGGCAGGCCGCCCGCACCGGGGTTGGGCTGGTCACGGACGAAGGAGGAGTAGTTGTCGTCCTGCTCCGTACGCGCCGTCTGGTAGTCCAGGCGGAGCCCCGCAGTCAGGGTCAGGTTGCTGCTGACCTTGAACTCGGCGTTGATCCACGGCGAGAGGTACGCCTCTTGCCAGGTCGGGTAGGTCAGGACGGTCTGGCGAGACGCGAACACCTGGCCCAACAGGAACGAGGCGTAGGAGTCGCCCGTGGTGGTGAAGTTGTTGCCCTGCGCATCGTAACCGCTCGTCGAGACGCGGTCGAAGTCGAACTCGCCGCCCGTCCCACCTACGGCCCAGCCCTGCTGCGGGAAGCTGTGGCGCCGATACTCCATGCCGAGCTTGACCGTGCTCTTGCCCTTGACCCAGGTCAGGTCGGTGCTGAACTGCCAGCGGTTGTTCTTCTCGAAGCCGAAGGACGGCCAGGAGAGGCCCATGGTGTTGTAGTCGCTGACGATTCCCCCACCGCCGAAGTTGATCTGGGGCGGCCCGGCGCCGGCCTCGAGCAAGCCGCTCGCCTGCTGGGATCCCCAGAGCCGGTCCGGCCAGCTGGCGCCGGCCGACAGGCTGGCCCCGCCCATGTACCACTGGTCCCAGGCCACGGTGCTGTGGCTCATCAGGTTGTTGCTGATGATCCAGTCGAACTGGCTGTGGATGTGGGTCGTGTAGATGCGCTGGGTGAAGCCCTCACCGACGTAGCTCGTGTTCGAGGCCGAGTCCGTGAGCGGATCGGCTTCGTAATCGCAGCCCTGGACGCCGCCGCAGTTTCGGACCGAGGGGCGGTTGTTGTAGTAGCCGCTGACGGTCATGCGGAAGCTCGGCGAGAAGTTGTGGTCGATGCGGCCCAGGATGTTCCGGGAGTCCAGCTCCCAGGTCTGGTCGCCGGCGGGGTTGCCCGCGACGTTGTTCTGGATCCCCGCCCGGTCCGTGGACGGAAGCTGGGCCGTGTACACCGAGGCCACGTTGCTGAGGAGCGGGTCGTTCGGCGGGATGATGTTGCCCGGATACGGATCGCGGACGGGGACCCCGTTGACGAGCCGCGTCGTGGCGGGGTTGAAGATCTGCCCCGCGAAGACCGGCCGGCCGAGCGCATCGGTACCCACCTGGCCGCCGAGCAGCGCGCTGAAGTCGCCGTTGCGGAACGCATCGATCGGGACCGTGTTGCCGAACCCTTCCAGGGTGCCCGAGCGGAAACGGGTCCAGTCGGCGTTCAGGAAGAAGAACGTCTTGTTCTTCACGATCGGGCCGCCCAGGGTGACGCCCCAGGTCTTGTTGTCCAGCGGGGGCTTCGGGTTGTCGAAGAAGCCCGAGGTGTTGAGCGACTCGCTGGCCAGGTAGCCGTAGGCGCTGCCGTGGAACTGGTTCGTCCCCGACTTGGACGTGTACTCGATGAACCCGCCGCTGGTGTGCCCGTACTCGGCCGAGTACGTGGTGGTGACGATATTCACCTCGGCGATGGCCTCGACCGGAGGCTGGCTCTCGTGGCTCTGCTGGTGCCCCGAGGCGTAGCCGAAGGCCCCGCCGTCGAACACGTTCTCCGCGGACATGGTCTGCCCGCCGTTGATCCGGGAGTTGAACTGGCTGCCCCGGAACATCGGGTCGCCGTTCGGCGTCATCGGCAGGTAGCCGGGCTGCATCTGCAGCACCGACTCGGCCAGCCGCGTGTCGGCCGCGGTGACGATGGGCAGGTCCTTGTAGTACTTCGCGTCGACCTTGTGGCTGACGTCGGGTCGCGTGTCGCTGAGACCGCCCTCGATGCTGACGACCTCGACTGTCTCGGTGATCTCGCCGACCTCGAGGGTGACGTCCCGACGGGCGACGTCACCGCCGTCGAGCTGGATGCCGGAGGTCACCGCGGTCTTGAAGCCCTGGAGAGCCACCTTGACGGTATAGCGGCCGAGCACCAGCGGGTTCGAGGAGTACGCCCCGGCGCTGTTGGTCGTCAGAACGACCTCGACTCCGGTGTCTTCGTTGGCGACGGTGACCGTCGCGCCTGGGATCGCGGCCCCCTGAGCGTCGGTGACGACGCCGCTGACGACCGCTCTGTCCGAGCGCTGCGCCCAGAGCGGAGTGCTCAGGAGCAGGCTCAAACACGTGAGTATGAGTACGGGACGACCTTTGCTCGAACGGCGTCTCGCCATATGCGACCTCCCCAAGTAAACGCCCAGGCCGCAGACTCGCCGCCTGAAAACGCTTACTCCTCTATGGGTGCCGTTTATAGGCCCTCCGGTCCAGCACTGTCAAGCGGAATCTCTCATATAGTCATACGATATGATGGAAGACAAAACTCATACCATATGACGCTCGACACCCAGGCGATTGATTCCGCTCGAGTTCCCGGTGAGCAGGTTCATGGACCGACGAGAACGGCGGATTGAAACGCTCTGAAAAGGGAGATGACAAACCGCCGAAAGGTGGCCTACCGGCGATTCCGATCGCTCTCGTGCAGGGCCTCGACCTCGCGTGACGTGCTCTGCACGAGGCGGCGCATGGCGTGACCGGCCCGCCTGACGTGCCGCCGCCGGATCGCATCGAGGATCGCGCGGTGGTCGGGCATCGACGCCTTTGCCCGACCGGGAAGCCGGCTCGTGGCCTCGAAGCTGACCAGGAGCGCCGAGTAGACGAAGTGGCCCATCTGCTCGAGGAGATCGTTGCCACAGGCCCGGACGATGCCCCGGTGGAACCTCATGTCGGCCTGGTTGAACGCCTCGAAGTCCTCGGTGCGTCCCGCGAGGGCCGTCTCCATGTCCCGGTAGGCGTCCTCGATGAACTGAAGCTCCCCGGGCCCGGCGCGGCGCGCGGCCAGCTCAGCGGCAGCGGGCTCGACCACGAGTCGCACCTCCGTGAGCTTCTGCAGGAACTCGGCCGGGGAAGCGCCGTCCTGCTGC
>Ga0299906_10003673_pt1 | contig 12644 bp, 12 predicted proteins | sample RVTome_14_FD_200259 | JGI IMG/M metagenome (GOLD analysis project Ga0299906, IMG submission 200259) | Soil microbial communities from uranium-contaminated site in the Upper Colorado River Basin, Wyoming, United States - RVT145D125 (version 2) ...
CGTGAGCAAGCTCGACAGCGCGGACGGCTCGCTGGAGTTCATCGGCGAGGACCGCATCGACCACACGCCGCGCAACGAGAAGCTCCTGCTCAAGCTGGGCTCGGCCTTCGACGTGGTCGGCGAGCGTCGCCAGGTGAACTACAGCGTGGACACCGCGCGCAAGGTGATCACCGAGGAGATCGAGGTCAAGCTGCGCAACCGCAAGGAAGAGCCGGTGAAGGTGATCGTGAAGGAGAACCTGTACCGCTGGGTCAACTGGCGTATCGTGTCGAGCACGCACGCGTACGAGAAGCAGGACGCGCGCACCATCCACATCCCGGTGAACGTGCCGGCGGACAAGGAGGTGGTGGTGCGCTACACGGTGCGCTACACGTGGTAGCGGCGCCCGCGCTCAGTCCGCGAGCTGCAGCACCTTGAAGCGCGCGATCTCGTAGCCCGCTCCGGACTCGATCAGGCGCAGCGGGATGAGGCGATAGCGCCGGTCGTAGGCGCGCATCTCGCGCGCGGCGGTCGGGGAGAAGGTCTTCGGCGGCATCAACAGAGTGAGCTCGTCGCTCGCCGCATTGCGCCCCAGGAGCAGCGTGCACAGAACGCCTTCGGCCGGCTGGTTGCGATTCGCCGTGATCAGCGGAAGCACCGTGACCGCCGCCCCGCCGTGCGCGACCGTCTCCACGGCGACCTGGCGCGTGTCGTCGTCCTCGCGCGTGATGCGGCGCACCAAGCCCGTGGTCCAGATGGCGTCGCCGCCGTCCCGGAAAGCGACCAGGCTGCCGACCTCGATCCAGCGCCCCTGCGGGCTCATCACGATGGCGTGCAGGCCGCTGTCGCTGCGGTTGTCGACCAGCCAGCTCTCCTGCTCGCTCACGAACGGATAGGACAGTCCGCCGACGTTGGCGGACACCTCGTCCAGGTCGTGCACCACGGCCAGCGGCGCGGACTGCGGGCGCCGGTTGTGCCGGCGCAGCGGCAACGGCGGACGCCATTGCCGCAGCAGATGTCGGATCGTGGCCCGGATAGCCTCGATGTCGAATTCCTGCGTCAGGCTGAGCTCGCGCGGCGTGATCTCGCCCTGATCGAGGCCGCGGTCGATCGCCTGCAGCCGCTCCACCGCCCGGCACACGCCGAAGGCGCGCGCGGTGAAGGTCAATTTGTCACCCGCCTTGAGCCGTTGCGGGCCCGCCTCCGAGCGCAGATCGATATAGTGCTGCAGCTTCTCGGTCGCCGCGGCGCTGATGACGAAATCGTTCACGGAGCGGACGATCAGGCGCTCCGCGATCTCGATCTGCTCGGGCAGCAGGGACGCCGGCGAGGACATGGCGAGAATCAATGCCTTCAGGAATTCGTGCTCGGCGCAGGAGTCCTGCGCAGCGCCGCGATAGAGCGGAAGCACCTGGCGCGCGAAGCCGTTCGCCTCGGCGAGAAGATACAGCCCGGCGAGTTCGCTCCACTGCCGCGGTTCCACGGGGCGATAGCGCAAGTACGACCACTTCAAGCGCGCCGCGCCGATGCGCAACGCGCGCGCGCACATGACCGGCAGCACGGGCGTGAGGCTGCCTATGCTGTCGGCGCCCACCTCGTACTTCGCCAGGCAGTAGCGATACCCCTGCGACAGCTCGAACAGGAAGGAAGACACGCTGGTCCACAGCTGCGTCTCCTGGAACTTGGTCAGGCGGCGCTGGCCGAGGATGTACTCGTGGGCGGCTTTGCGATAGTGCGGGCGGCCGGCGCGATCGATCAGGTCGACGATCTCGAAGGCGCGGAACGGCCGCACCCGATCGTGCGCCTTTACGCGGTCGAGCTGAGCCGCCAGCTCGCGCAGCGTGGCGAGCGGGTCGTCGCGCGGCAGGCCCTCTACCAGCATCTGCGTGGCGGCGAGGTCGTCCAGCCCTGCGGCCTGCTTCTTGGATTTGGTCCGGGTGAGAGGGAACATGGCGCGGCCGATATGTGAAAGATTGACAATATGGCGATGCCGCCTGGCGACGTGCGGGCCCACGCTGCCCGAATCCGCGCGTATCAAGCAAGGGCCGGGCCGGTGGCGGCTTACAGTCCGATGCAGAACCGCCCCGCGAGCGCCCACCGTAGTTCGCGTGGGGCGCACAGGTGCACGAGCGCTTGAGCGGGCGAGGCGTCGCATCCCGGTGATGCGAGCGAAGCGCGACAGTTTTGCATCGACCTGCCAACCGGCTGCGGGCCCTTTCTTGTATCCTCTCGGCCGTGATTTCTCCCCGCGACATCGAAGCGGCGGCCGCGCGCATCGCGCCGCACGTGCGCGTGACCCCGGTGATCGCCATGGAGCCGCGTGCGTTCGGCTCGCCCGCCCGGCTGGTGCTCAAGCTGGAGCTGATGCAGCACACCGGCTCCTTCAAGCCGCGCGGCGCGTTCAACCGCATCCTGTCGAGCAGCGTGCCCGACAGCGGCGTGATCGCCGCTTCCGGCGGCAATCACGGCGCGGCGGTGGCTTACGCAGCGCGTCAACTCGGCCACGTCGCGGAGATCTTCGTGCCCGAGCCCACGCCCGACATCAAAGTCGAACGCCTGCGCCGTTACGGTGCGCGCGTGGTGCTGGCCGGCGCGAACTACGCCGAAGCGCACCTGGCGAGCGGCGAGCGTGCGCGCGAGACGGGCGCGCTGGAAGTGCACGCCTATGACCAGCCGGAAGTGCTGGCCGGGCAGGGCACGCTCGCGCGCGAGCTGGAGCGTCAGACCGAGGGCCTGGACACGGTGCTGATCGGCGTGGGCGGCGGCGGCCTGATCGGCGGGGTGGCGGCCTGGTTCGCCGGCCGCGTCAAGGTGGTCGCCGTCGAGCCCGAGCGCTGCCCGACGCTGTACGCGGCGGTGGAGGCGGGCGCGCCGGTGGACGTGGAGGTCGGCGGCATCGCCGCGGACTCGCTCGGCGCACGCCGCATCGGCAGCCTGATGTTCCTCATCGCGCAGCAGTTCGTGCACGGGGTGGTGCTGGTGAGCGACGAAGAGATCCGTCAGAGCCAGCGCGCGCTGTGGGACAGCCTGCGCGTGCTGGCCGAACCCGGCGGCGCCGCCGCGCTGGCCGGGCTGCGCTCCGGCAGGTATCAACCGGCCGCCGGGGAGCGCGTCGCGGTCATCGTGTGCGGCGGCAACACCGACCCGGCGCGCTTCGCGGCGTGAGCATCGGGCCGCGGCGATTCACGAGGGTTTTTTCGAGCGCGCTTCGAAGAAGCGCTTCATCGCTGCCTGAGGCTCGCCGCTCGCGTAGGCCTCTCGCTGGATCCGCTTCGCCGCCTCGAGCGCGGCGTCGAAGCCGGGTTGGGTCAGCTCGCGGAAGCGGCGCTTGGTGAGCTTGAGCGCCGTGGCGCCGAGCCGGGTCAGATCCTGCGCGACCGCCAGGGCTTTGCCCAGCACCTCATCGCGCGGCACCAGGTAGTTGATCAGTCCCAGCTCGTAGCCGCGCTGGCCGCTGATCAGCTCGCCGGTGATCGACAGCTGCTGGTTCTGCGACAGGCCGAGGTGCAGCGTCATCAGGTACGAGCCGACGATGCTCGCCAGCCCGGCCTTGATCTCGGGTTGCCCCAGCTTCATCTCCGGGTAGCCCACGCGCAGGTCCGCGCACAGCCCGATCTGATACCCGGCGCCGGCGGCCACGCCGTTCCATGCCGCCACGCACGGCTTGTCCAGGTCGCGCACCGCCTGATACATCGCCTGCTGCTGGGTCAGCCACTGGTCGATGTCGTCCATCGTGTACTCGACCGACTCGGCCAGGTCCTGCCCCGAACAGAACGCGCGCTCGCCCGCGCCGGCGATCACCACCGCCCGCACGGCCGCGTCCGCATTGGCCTGCTTCAGCGCCGCGATCAGCGCGCTGCGCAGCGCGCGGTTCACGGCGTTGAGCGATTCCGGGCGATTCAGCGTGATCAGCGCGAGGTCGCCCCGGCGCTCAAGTCTGACTTCGTCGCTCATCTGCTCTCCTTGCGTCGTTTGCGGCCTCGGCGCCGACGGCATTCCGGCTGCGCCGTGGTTCACTCGATCCGCACGCCGGCGTCCTTCACCACCTTCGCCCAGCGCGTCATCTGACTCTGCAGATAAGCGCCGAACTGCTCTGGCGTGCCGCCGATGGTGCGCACGCCCTGCTCGGAGAAGCGGCGCTTCACCTCCGGCAGCGCCAGGGTGCGGTTGATCTCCGCGTTGAGCTGCGCCACCACGTGCTTCGGCGTGCCGGCCGGCGCCACGATGCCGAACCACACTTCGACGTCGAAGCCCGGTACGCCGCCCTCGGCCACGGTCGGCAGCGCGGGAGCCAGCGGCGAGCGCGTGGCGGTGGACACCGCTAGCGCGCGCAGCTTGCCGGCTTTGACGTGGGGCAGGACATTCGGCGCGTTATCGAACGCCACCTGCACCTGACCGCCGATGAGATCGGTGACCGCCGGGGCGCTGCCTTTGTAGGCGATGTGCACCAGGTCGATGCCGGCCATGTTCTTGAGCAGCTCCATGCACAGATGCGGGGAGGTGCCGTTGCCGGCGGACGCGTAGTCGATCGTGCCGGGGCGGGCTTTGGCCGACTGGATCAGCTCCCGCACTGACCTGACCGGCAGGTCGCGATTGGCGACCAGGAAGTTGGGCGCGCCCGCGGCCAGCACGACCGGCGTGAAATCCTTCAGGGTGTCGTACGGCAGGCGCGCGTGCAGGCTGGGATTGACGGCGAAAGCGAACGACACGACCAGCAACGTGTGGCCGTCCGGCGGCGCCTTCGCAGCGAGGTCGGTGCCCACCAGCGTACTGCCGCCCGCGCGGTTGTCGACCACCACCGGTTGGCGCCAGCGCTCGGTGAGCTTCTGACCCAGGGTGCGCGCGAGCTGGTCGTTGAAGCCGCCCGGCGGGAACGGCACGATGATGCGCAGCGGCTTGCTCGGAAACTCGGCCGGTGATGCAGCACCGGACGCCAGCACGCACGACGCCACGAGCGCGACGACGCCAAGCTGCACAGCGAGCGCCATAGGTTACGGTCTCCTCCTCGCGCGCCTCGCCCGCATCTGTGGCCATGAACCGGGCTCCGGTATCAGTCGGACTGCCGGCCGCGTGCGCAAGGATACTACAGCGCTCCAGCGGCACAGCGCCCGGCAGCGCTGGTGTACAGTGCCGCCGTCGCGCCCACGCCCCATGCCCGCTCCCGCCGCCTCCGTCCACCCGCGCGCATCGCCGCTCGAAGTGCTGCTGGTGTTCCTGAAGCTGGGCCTCACTTCCTTCGGCGGCCCGGTGGCGCACATCGGGCTCCTGCGCGAAGAGCTGGTCGCGCGGCGCCGCTGGCTGGACGAGCACGCCTACGCGGACCTGGTGGCGCTGTGTCAGTTCCTGCCTGGTCCGGCGAGCAGCCAGGTCGGCATGTCCATCGGACAGTTGCGCGCCGGCATCCCCGGCGCCATCGCGGCCTGGGTCGGGTTCACCGCGCCCTCCGCGGTTGCCCTGCTGTTGTTTGCCTACGGCATGCACACGTTGCGCGACGTCCTGCATGAGGGCGTGCTGCACGGCCTGAAAGTGGTGACGGTGGCGGTGGTGGCGCAGGCGGTATGGGCCATGGGACGGGCGCTGTGCACCGACCGCACGCGTGTCATCATTGCCGCGCTGGCCACCGGCGCTTGCCTGTGGCGTCCCGGCTCGATTATGCAGGTGGCCGTGCTAGTCGCCGCGGGCGTGGCCGGCTGGAGGCTTCTTCCGGTCGCCGCCGCGGCCGGCGCAGAGCCGGTTGCCGTTCCGGCCAGGCGCTCGATCGGCATCGCCGCCTGGGTGAGCTTCTTCGCGCTGTTGCTGCTGTTGCCGGTCGCGGCGCGGCTGAGCGGCCCCGGGGCGGTGGCGATGTTCGACAGCTTCTACCGCGCCGGTGCGCTGGTGTTCGGCGGCGGGCACGTCGTGCTGCCGCTGCTCGAGGCCGAAGTGGTGGCGCCCGGCTGGGTGAGCCGCGACGATTTCCTCGCGGGATATGGTGCGGCCCAGGCGGTGCCCGGGCCGCTGTTCACCTTCGCCGCCTACCTGGGGGCGATGATGCGCATCGAGCCGAGCGGCTGGGTGGGCAGCCTGCTGTGCCTCACGGCCATCTTCCTGCCCGGGTTCCTGCTGGTCCTGGGAGCACTGCCGTTCTGGCAGCAGTTGCGCGGCAACCGCAGCGTGCGCGCGGCGCTCGCGGGCATCAATGCCGCGGTAGTGGGGCTGCTGCTGGCGGCGCTCTACGATCCGGTCGCCGTGGGCGGCATCACCAGCGTGCGCGACGCCGGGCTGGCGCTCGCGGCGTTCGCGCTGCTGAGGTGGCGCGTAGCGCCGTGGCTGGTGGTGGTCCTCAGCGCCGTTGTGTCGGGGCTGCTGAGCAGCCTTGCGCTTGCGTGAGGGCCTATTTCCCGCTCAACAGCACTGCCGACTCCATCGTCTGCTTCGCCGTGTACAGATTCACCTGCTCCAGCCGCGACTCCGCGCGCAGGAAGCCGACGTTGATGTCCTGCCACACGTAGTACAGGCCGCCGGGCTGGGTGGTGAGCTCCAGCACCGCTGGCGGGTCGGTGTCCGACACGATCACGTGACGGCCGGGCGGCACTTCCCAGCGGAAGTAGCTATTGGGCGAGGTCGCGCCCATGTCGCGCCCATCCAGCAGAACCCGGATCTCGAACCGCAAGATGTCGCCGCGGTCGCGCAGCACGTAGATCACCGCTTTGTCCGGGACCGGCTGGAGCAGCCGCGCCTGGGCCTCGGCGGCGACGCCGGCAGGCGGCGATTGGGTCGCTGTGTCGGCGGCCTGGGCGCCCAGTGCGCAGCCGAGCAGCAGGACGGCGCCTGCGAGCAGAGTCGGTGTCTTCAAGATCGCCTCCTGATCGGTGTCGTGCAGGGTGCGGCAAGCACACTGCGCGCCAGCTTTACACGTAGGCCGGCCCCTCGATGACGGGACAGGCTTCCAGCAACTTCTCGTCCACCTCCACGCCGATGCCCGGTTTCTCCAGCGGCGCGACGCAGCCGTCGCTGCCCACCACATAGGGCGTGCCGACCAGCTCGTCACGGAAGCGGTTGCCCTTGGACACGTCGCCCTCGAAGTAGCCGCCGTTGTCGATGGCGCACAGGAAATGGATCGTGACCGCCATGTTGATGCCGGTCATGGACGTGTGCGGGTTGATCGGCAGCTTCCAGGCCGAGGCGAGATGAGCGATGCGCAGGCACTCGGTCACACCGCCCGACTTCGACAGGTCCGGCTGCAGGATGGTGATGACGCCGTCCTCGATCACGCGATGGAACTCGAAGCGCGTGTAATGGTTCTCGCCGGCGGCCAGCGGCACGCTGCCGAACGCGGCGGCCTGGGCGTAGCTGGCGTAGTCGTGGGGCGGGAACGGCTCTTCGAGCCAGCCCACAGCGTACGCCTCGAAGCCCGGCATGATCCGGCGCACGTCGGCCACGCTGTAGCCGGTGTTGGCGTCGGTGAGGATGGCGATGTCGTCGCCCAGCGCCTTGCGCACCGCCGCCACCCGCGCCAGGTCGCGCGCCGGCGTGTCGCCCACGCGCAGCTTCAGCGCCTTGTAGCCGGCGGCCACGAGCGGCTGCGCCTCGGCCACCAGCGCCTGCGGCTCCTGGTAGCCGAGCGACACCCCGCCGGCGTAGGCCGGGATACGCTTCGAGCGCCCGCCCAGCAGCTTGTACAGCGGCAGGCCCGCCGCTTTGCCGCGGATGTCCCACAGCGCCTGGTCGATGCCGGACAGGCCGATGGCCGCGGCGGCGCCCATGCCGTGGCTGCCGAGCTGCTTCGCGTAGACCTTCTGCCACACGCCGACCACGTCGTGCGCATCCTGACCGACGACGAGCTGCTTCAACGTGGTGTTGATCAGATGGGCCACCGAGCCCGGCGCCCGACCGTGATGCGCTTCGCCCCAGCCGACGATACCGGCATCGGTGGTGACCTTGACGATCACCGCATCGCGCTTCACGGCGCGGCCGATGCCGAGCGTGACGCTGTTCTTCGGGTCTACCGGAAACGATGTGGGGATCGCCTTGATGTCGACAATGCGCAAGTCTTCGGCGGGCATCTTCGTCTCCTCGGCGGCTGGTCTGGCGCCTAGTGTAGCCCGGATGAAGCGAAGCGGAATCCGGGCCGCCGCTGCGCCTGCTAGAGCGCGCTGCGCCGGAGCTGCACGCCTTCCTGCTTCAGGAGATCCGGCAGCAGCTGGGTGCCGAGGCCCGGTCCGGTGAGCGGATAGATGTAACCGTCTTTCACCGTGGGGACCTCGGTGATGACGTCCTTGTACCAGGTGCTGTAGTAGGCGCGCACCGCTTCCATGATCAGGGCGTTGGGGATGTGCATCATCAGATGGATGGAGGCGACCCACACCACCGGGCCGTTGCAATCGTGCGGCGCGACCGGACGTTGATAGCTTTCGGCGAGCGCGGCGATCCTGCGTGCCTCGGTCAGTCCCCCGCACCAGCCCACGTCGAGCATGACGATGTCGGCGGCCTGCGCCTGCAGCATGTCGCGGAACGGCGCTGTGCCGCCGAGCGTTTCGCTGCCGCACACCGGAATGGACGTGGACTGCGCGTAGTCCTTGAGCGTGGCGACGTCGCACATCTTGATCGGGTCCTCCGACCAGTAGGGGCGCAACTCCTCCAGCGCCCGGGCGATCTGCTTGGCCTGCTGCAGGCTCCACAGGGAATGGAACTCCGACATCACCTCGATGCGATCGCCCACCGCCTTGCGGATCTTGCGCCACGGCCCGAGGCCGAGCTCCAGGTCTTCGCGCGACAGGAAGCTGCCGGTGCTGCGCTCGGCGAGCGGATCGAACGGCCAGATCTTCATCGCCGTGAAGCCTTCGGACAGCAGGCTCTCGGACAGCTCGTCGGCGCGGTGGGTGAAAGCGATCTGGTCGTCGTACGGACCTGCGGGCTTGTCCTGCGCGGTGATCTGCCGCCGCGCGACGGTGCGCGTGTTGTAGTTGTAACCGGCGCAGGTGTTGTACGCGCGGATGCGATCGCGGCAGGCGCCGCCGAGCAGCTGGTAGATGGGCTGATTCACCGCTTGACCGAAGATGTCCCACAGCGCCACGTCCACCACCGACGCCGCGCGCACTTCGACACCGGCGCTGGCGAAGCCGAGATAGCTGTTCATGAGCTGGCGGCTGTGCTGCTGGATCGCCAGCGGGTCCTTGCCGAGCAGGGCCGGGGCGACCAGGTCGTGGATCTGCGCCTCGACCGCCGCCGCGCCGCGCGAGGTTTCACCCAGGCCGGTCAGACCCGCATCGGTGTGGATCTGGGCGAGCAGCAGGTTGGGCCGCTCCGGCAGGCGGATGGTCTCGATCGCGGTGATTTTCATAGCGGCCCCTCACTCCACTTTGATGTTGCGCTCGCGCACCAGCTTGCCCCACCTCGCGGTTTCGGACTTGCTCAGCGCAGCCAGCCGCTCAGGCGGGCCGCCCGCGATCCGCAGGCCGGCCTCGTCGAAGCGCTTGATCACCGCGGGGTCCTTCAGCGCGTCGTTCACCGCCTGGTTGAGCTTGGCGATCACCGCGGGCGGAGTCCTGGCCGGCGCGAGCACGCCCCACCAGGGAGTGATGACGAAGCCGGGGAAGCCCGCCTCCTCCATGGTCGGCACATCGGGCAGCTCCTCGGAGCGCTTCGCGCCGGTGGTGGCGAGCGCGCGCAGCGCGCCCGACTTGATGTGCGGCAGGATGGAGGGCGCGTTGTCGAAGAACAGGTCGATCTGGCCCCCGCGCAGGTCCACGATCACCGGCGCCGAGCCCTTGTAGGGCACGTGGGTGATCTCCACGCCCGCCATCTGCTTGAACAACTCGCCCGACAGGTGGGGGGAGCCGCCGTAGCCCGATGAGCCGTAGCTCAGCGCGCCCGGCTTGGCTTTGGCCAGCGCCACCAGCTCCTTCACCGTGCGCGCAGGAACCTTGGAATTCATGGCCAGCACGTTCACCACGCTCGCCACCAGCACCACGGGCGCGAAATCGCGCTCCACGTCATAGCCGGGCTTGGCGTAGATGCTCGCGTTGATGGCGCAGGTGCCGATCGTGCACAGCGAAAGCGTGTAGCCATCGGGTGCCGCGCGCGCGACCGCTTCGGTGCCGATGTTGCCCCCCGCGCCGGGCCGGTTCTCCACGATGATCTGCTGGCCCAGGCGCTTGCCCGTGTACTCGGCCAGCACGCGCGCGATGATGTCGGTGGCGCCTCCGGCGGGGAAAGCGACCACCAGCTTGAGCGGCCGGTTGGGGTAGCTTTGCGCGGCGGCGGCACCGCACAGCGCGGCGAGCGCGACAGCGGCGCCCAGGCGCAGCAGGCGTTGATAGATCATGCAGCAGGTCTCCGGAATTCCTCGTGCCGGCGGGGTTTCGCAGCACGGGTTGGATGTGTAGCATCGTAACCCATCGGCGCTGCGCCGCAAGCCGGCAATCCCCGCACCATGAAAATCACCGGTACGACCCGCCTGTATGTGATCTTCGGCGATCCGCTCAATAAAGCCCGCTCGCCGGAAACCTTCAACGCCATCTTCGCCGAGCGCGGCATCGATGCCGTGCTGGTGCCGGGCGAGGTGGACGCCGCCGGTTTCGCGGACGCGGTGCGGGGTTTCCAGCGGCTGCGCAATTGCGACGGCATCATCGTCACCATGCCGCACAAGCAGGCGATGTGCGCATTGGTGGACGAGCTCGGGGAGAACGGCCGCCTGGCGGGCGCCATCAACGTCGCTCGCCGCACACCGGATGGCCGCTGGATCGGCGATATGTTCGACGGCCGCGGTTACCTGGCTGCGCTGCGCCGGCGTGGCATCGATCCGCGCGGCAAGCGCGTCCATCTGATCGGGGCGGGCGGGGTGGCGCGTGCAATGGCGATGGCCTTGGCGCACGCCGGCGTTGCGACCGTTACGCTGCGAGATGTCGATGCGCGACGCGCGGAGAACCTGGCCGATGCCCTCAGCGCCGCCTTCCCTTCGGTGCAGGCCCGGGCACTGGGTGAGGACCAGTACGAATCCGACATCATCGCCAATGCCACGCCGCTGGGGATGAAACAGGGCGATGCGCTGCCTTGCGATCCCGCGCGCATTGCGCCGAGCACGGTGGTCACGGATGTGATTCCGAAGCCGGACATCACGCCCTTTCTGGCGGCTGCGCAACAGCGCGGATGTCAGGTCGTGACCGGACGCGAGATGGTGGAAGGACAGGCGGGGTTGATTGCGGAGTTTCTGCAGTTGCCGGTGCGGCCGGTGCGCCCTTAAGGCGCGATTCAAGAACCATTCGCCGCCTCTGGCAAGGCGGGACGGCGCCGGGCCCGCACCCCATCCTCTCGCGCAAACGGGACAGGGATCTCCATGGCTGTCCGCCGGCGCGGTGAGGTGTCTGCGGGGTGAGAGCCGGTCGCATCGAGTCTTGATCCACGCGACGACAAGGGGGTCTAGGAGGCCGGCAGCAACTCGAGCAAGACCACGCGGTAAGCAGGCCGGTACGCGGTGCGGTAGGCGTCGGAGTGTCGCACCACCGGATAGCCCTGCGCGACGATCGCATCGAAATATTCGCTCACCTGCGCTCGGCTGAAGGGAATGCCTTGCGCGTCGGCGAGGTCGCCCAGGCAGCCGCAGAACTTGGCCAGCTTCTCGGGCGAGGCGGTGAAGCGCTGGGCGGTCTGGACGAAGGCGTCGGCTAGAGCATCGACATCACGTCGCGCCGCGACGTAGGGACGCAGGTGGATGCGCGCGAGCTTGCCGTCCGGCGAGATGGGATCGGCGAGCGGGTCCGGCGGGCCCTCGCCGAGGCTCTGCGCCTCCGATCGCAGCAGCGCGCGCGCGGCGTCGGGATCGCGCACCGCGTGGCCCGCCCCCATCGCCGCCTGGTGCAGCAGCTTGTAGATGTCCGCCAGCTCCATGCCCGGATAGCGCTGCAGGTGCTGGCCCAGCAACTGGCCGATGAACTTCATAGGCGTGTACTCCTGGTGAGCGTGCTACAGCGTAGCGCAATTCCCTCCTGGCAGCTGCTCGGCATCGGCTCCCTCCGCTCGGCTGCGGCAAGCGTTCGAACCGCATGCAGGTCAGCCCTTCTTGAAGCGGGCGTGGACGTTGTTGTGCTTCCAGGTGCCGGCCTCGCTGAACTCGTTGAGCTCCAGGGACAGCGCCAGGTAGCGCTTGTCGTACAGCGCGGCGAAGTGCTGCTTGATGACCGCGAACAAGGCGTCACCGACGCGCGTCTTGGTGGCCTCGTCTCGGCCCGCGCCCATCTTCAGGGTGGCGTGGACGAACGCGTAGTCCGCGGCGCCATCGGCCATGCGATAGGTGTCCAGCTTGACGGCGCGCGAGCGGATGCCGCCGATCGGGAACACGCCGTGCTGTGCGATGAGCGCTTCGTTGGCCTTGCGCAGCAGGCCGGGGAGATCGCCGTCCTGCTCCAGGTTGGCGGTGAACTCGATGATGAGATGGGGCACGCGGCGTCTCCTTGATCAGGCGGGCAGCGGGAAGATCGCGTTGATCTGCCCGGTGCCCGAGCTGGCGAAATAGTCGGTGATGACTTCGACCTTGCCGGTGTAGCCGTCCCAGCCGAGCATCCCCAGCAGCATGGCGGTGTCGTGCATCTTGCCTTCACCCTGACAGGCCTCGGCATACAGCGGCAGCATGGCGCAGAACGCCTTGAAGTCGCCGCTGCGCCACAGGTCCACCACGCGCAGATCCA
>Ga0299906_10003676_pt1 | contig 12633 bp, 12 predicted proteins | sample RVTome_14_FD_200259 | JGI IMG/M metagenome (GOLD analysis project Ga0299906, IMG submission 200259) | Soil microbial communities from uranium-contaminated site in the Upper Colorado River Basin, Wyoming, United States - RVT145D125 (version 2) ...
CTCGGCCCTCCTGGAGGATTCCAGGGGCGACCTGTGGGTCGGAACGGACGGCGGCGGGCTGGACCGGCTGGACCGGCAGACGGGGCGTTTCACGCGCTACCGCCACGACCCCGACACTCCGGGCGGCCTGTCGTCGAACGCCGTCCTCTCCCTCCACGAGGACGACGCAGGCAACATCTGGATCGGCACGTGGGAGGGCGGTCTTCAGAGACTGGCTCCCCACACCGGACGGTTCACGACCTTCCAGCCCGATCCCGCCGCACCGACGCCGGTCCACTACGAGCACGTCAGGGTCATACTCGAGGAGAACGACGGCGACCTGCTGCTCGGGACGCAGGAGTCCGGCGTCGTGGAGATGCACCGGCGATCCGGTCGTTTCACGCCGCTCGCGAGCCGCTACCCCGATCTCGTCGGCGTGCTGATCTACACGATGACGGCCGACGAGACCGGCGACCTGTGGATCGGTCACTCGTTCGTGGAGCACCTCGACCGGGAGACTGGCCGGGTCATGCCATACCGGCTCGGAGCGGACTGGATCCTCGACATACACGTCGACTCCCGCGGTCACGTCTGGTTCGGGACGGACACCGCGGGCCTGTGGGCGCTGGAGCCGGCGACAGGCACCCTGCATCAGTACGGACGGGAGCACGGTCTCCCTTCGGAGACCGTGCAGTCCGTGACGGAGGACGAGGAGGGGAACCTCTGGCTGGGGACCAGTCGTGGCCTGGTCCGCTTCGCGGACGGAGTCTCACTTCCGAGCGAGCCCCGAATCCTCGTGTTCGACGTTCGAGACGGGCTTCCCGGCTACGAGTTTCGGCTCGGGGCCAAGCTCAGGACCCGCAGCGGCGAGATCTTCCTCGGCGGCCAGCGCGGGCTGACCCACTTCACCCCGGCCGAGTTCCGGCTGGATCGACGCCCCCCGCGGGTCGTTCTGACAGGACTCGAGCTGATGCAGCAGCGGGTCCATCCAGGCGAGCCCGGCTCGCCCCTCGACAAGGCGATCGGCGAGATCGAGCGGCTCGTCCTGGCGCCGGAGCACGCGGTGGTCACGTTCGAGTTCGCGGCTCTCGAGCATCTCGCGCCGGCCAAGAGCCGCTTCCGCCACCGGCTCGTCGGATTCGACGAGGACTGGAGCCCACCCGACACGGCGGGAAGCGCGACCTACACCAACCTGCCGGCCGGAAGCTACCGTTTCGAGGTCGTCGCCGCCAACGGAGACGGCGTGTGGAGCGATACGGCAGCAGCCGTCGAGGTGCGACGGACGCCACGCTTCTACGAGACCCGCTGGTTCGGCGCCGGGATTCTCGCACTCGCGCTCGGCCTCGCCACGGGCCTGCACCGGCTGCGGGTGCAGCGGCACCGGCGGGCAGAGGCCGAGCTCGACCGACGCATCCACGGCGCTCGGGCCGAGATCCGGACCCTGTCGGGCCTGCTCCCGTTTTGTGGCGGCTGCCACATGGTCCGGGACGACGCCGGCTACTGGAGCGAGATCGAGGTGTACGTCAGCGACCGGACCGCGGCAGCGTTCTCACACGGGATCTGCCCGGACTGCCTGAGGGAATACCGCGAACGGCTGCATAGCGTCTCGATTCCGGCTCGCTCCGGATGAGCCCTCTAGCGCGCATCCTGGTCCAGGACCAACTCCAGCCCAGAAGTGCGGACGAAGAACGTCGATGTTGATCCTAAGCGTCCTGGCCGGGGTCGGCAGCCGGCCGCGCAAGCTCGGTGGACGTACCGATGGGCAGCGTCCCTAGGAGGACGACGCCCGGTAAGGCCGGCTTCAACGGCTCGCGCCCGTTCTACTCGCGGTGCCAGAGCCTCACGCTGCCACCACGACCACGCCTCTCGAAGGCGCCCCCGGAGGCTACCGACGGCGGGAGAACGTGACCACGCTGACCGAGCGTGCGGGCAGCGACACGCCGAAGCTCCCATCACCCCGGTCGACCGCCAGCTCGGCCGGCTTCACCGCGTCGGGATCGTCGAAGGTGTTGTGGGCGTCGATGGCGTCGCCCGCCAGCACCCGCCCGCTGGTCGCCGCCGCCTCGAAGCCCGCCACCCGGACGGCCACGTCGATCCCGTCCCGGGCGTGCAGGTTGACCAGGGCCAGGACCAGGTCTCCCCCCCGCGTCAGCGCCGAGCTGGCCGATACCTGCGGCACGGAGACGTCGCCCAGCGCGTATGCGGGCACTTCTCCGTCCTCCACGGGCACGAAGGTCGCCTCCTGAAACGGGACGTACATCTCGAACGCGTGATACGTCGGCGTCCGGAGCGTCTCGCTGCCCTGAGTGAGGATCACCGCCTGCAGTACGTTCACCGTCTGGGCGATGTTGGCCATGTGCAGGCGCTTGGTGTGCCGGTGGAAGATGTTGAAGTTCAAGGCCGCCACCAGCGCGTCGCGGATGGAGCTCTGCTGGTACAGGAAGCCGGCCCGGCTCCCCTCCTCCCGGTCGTACCACGTGCCCCACTCGTCGAGGTAGATGCCGATCTCACCGTCCGGGTCGTTCTTCTCCAGCACCGCCTCCTGTGCCGCGAGATGGCCGTCGACGAGCATCGTGCGCCAGAGCGTCGAGATCCACTCCTCTTCCCCGAAGCCGGTGGCACGGCCGTGCTTCGACCAGTCTCCCGTCGGCAGCGTGTAGTAGTGGTGGCTGATGCCGTCCATCGCGTGCATGTAGTCCGGGGTCGTGCGCACCCCGGCCGAGAGCGCCTCGGTCCAGTCGGTCTCCGCGTTTTGGCCTCCGCTGGCGACCTTTTTCGGCATGTTGTCCCGGGGCCCCTTCAGGAACACCGAGTAGCGCTTGAAGACGTCGGTGTAGTACTCGGGGGTCATGTTGCCGCCGCACCCCCAGGTCTCGTTGCCGACCCCGAAGAACGCGACCTTCCAGGGCTCGTCGCGGCCGTTGGCTCGCCGCAGCCGGGCCAGGCTGTTGTCTCCCTCGGCGGTCATGTACTCGAGCCACTGGGCCATCTCCCGGGGGCTCCCGCTGCCGACGTTGCCGGCGATGTACGCCTCGCTCCCGAGCATCTCCACGAGGTCGAAGAACTCGTGGGTCCCGAAGGCGTTCGTCTCCTCGACCCAGCCCCAGTGGGTGTTGATGCGGACCGGACGCTCCTCCCTGGGACCGATGCCGTCCCGCCAATCGTACTCGTCGGCGAAACACCCCCCCGGCCAGCGGATGACAGGGATGTGCAACTCCTTCAACGCCGCGATGACGTCATCCCGGAAGCCCCGGGTGTTGGGGATCTCGGAGTCCTCCCCGACCCAGATGCCCTCGTAGATGCCCCGTCCGAGATGCTCGGCGAACTGACCGTAGAGAAAGCGGCTGATCGTGTCGCCGGGCTGGTCGGCCCGCACGACCAGGTCGATCTCTGCCGCTCGAGCGAAGGTAGCCGTTCCCGCCAGCAGCGCGGCCGTCAGGACGGTTTGGATCGATCGGTACGAGCGACTCGTCTTCCGTGTCATCGCCTTGCTCCTTCGAAGCCGAGTTGGGGCTACGGCCGGGAGTCTACTGCGACTCGAGACGGAGCGACTGATCTTCCAGATCGGCGCGCCTCCCATCCGGATCGACGTCATCACGTCGATCGACGGTGTGGCCTTCGAAGACGCGTGGCGGGAGCGCTTGCAGCCCCATTTCGGAAACGAACCGGGTCGACGTCTTGTCTCGTCGTCACCTCATCGAGAACCAGAAGGCGTCGGGCATTCTTCGCGCCGTTCGGCAGGCAGCCAGGCCCGGTCAGATTGATTCGCCGCTGAAGTGAGTGTCGGCCTGCAGGCCCGACCGCGACTCTCCACTACGTGACGACGGAGAAGCCCTCCCGCTCCGTCGTGGCGGCCAACGGCTGGTCGAGGCAGCCGAGCGAACGACGAAAGGCGCCACGACGACTAGATCTGATGGAGTCGGATGAACCCGAGCGACCTCATGGCGGCGAAATCGCCGTCGAGGGACCAGATCGGGAGCTCGTTCTCGGCCGCGACCGCGGCGATCAGCAGGTCTGCGACGCCGAAGCGTCGCCGGGCACGCACCGCTCGCTCGATCCAGCCCTCCATACGTTCCCAGGTCTCCGCTCCGGGATGGAACAAAGGCAGGGCCGAGAGGGTGCGACTCAGCCGGGGGAGGTCGGCCGCACTCGATCCGCCGAGCATCTCGATCCGGATTGGAGGGGTCATGGCCACCTCGCTCGCGTCCAGCAGGATCCCCAGGTGCTCGGCTTCGCGGCTGCGCCCCCGCCGCAATGCCTCGACCCAGACGGACGTGTCGACGAGGATCACGAACGACGGCGGGGCCGACGGCGAGACCTGGGCAGGTCAATCTCGAGCTTCACCTTGCCGAGCATCGCCTTGAGCTCTTCGACCCGCTTCCTGCGCACCAGCTCCTGGAGCGAGAGCACGACCGTATCGGTCTTTGACTTGAAGCCCAGCAGACGGCGCGCTTCCTCGATCAGGGGCTCGGGCAGATCCAGCGTGGTTCGCATACGAATCAGTCTAGATCGTATGCCTGGAGGCATCAAGACTGCCGCCTCCGATGCACCTTCTCCGCGTAGACGAGGGGTTCGACGGGGAAGCCCTCTCGCTCCGCCGTCGCAGCCAGACCCTGGTCGAGGCAAACGAACGTCAGCGTCGCTGGCCGCCCTTCTGCGGCGGCGAGGCCCGCGGCGAGCTGGGGCGAGTCGGCGGCGCGCAGATCGTGAACGCGCAGCAGGCGACAGGCGTTGTCGCGCAACGGCTCGGACGGTTGCACCTCGTGCCAGGTCGCGGCGAACAGCTCCAGCCTGCGCCGGGCAGCGCTCGCCGCCCTTCGCTGCAGCCTGCCCTCGCGCTCGAGGCGCGAGATGGCCGACTCGCATTCGACCCGCGCGCCCCACCAGGCGAGCACCCCGCTGTCCGAGCGCAACAGCGCGCGCATCCGTCCCGATGCCTGCTGCCGGACGACGAGCGGCGCCAGGGCCGAGCTGTCCCAGAACCTCACCGTCCGCGGCGCCGCTCGTCGACCAGCGCCGCCACGATGTCGCCGCCGGAGACGGGAGCGGGAGGCGCGACACGCGCGATCTCGTCCAGGAGCGCTTCCCGAGCGCGGCGGATGATACCCGCTCGCTCCAGCCGGGCCAGCCGGCCGTCGTCCTGGCCTGTCTCGTCAGACTGCGCGACGGGCTCCAGTCGCGCGACGGGCCGCCCTCGGTCGGTGACGATCACGGTCTCACCGTGTCGTACGCGATCCAGCAGCGCACTGAGGGAGTTCTTGGTCTCCGATATTGTAGCCATCTTCACATGGCTATTATAGCCTTTGCTGGTCCTGGAACACCTCGGCGCAGGAACTCTGTCCTACGGCAGCCCCGCGCGGCCGATCAGATCGTCGAGGCGCGGGTCTCCACGCAGGCCGTCGAAGGGGACGTATGGCAGCTCCAGAAAAAAAGGTAGGGATGGCGTGCCGGTATCTCGCCGGACCCGGATCCTCCGGAGCGCCGGCCCCCAATCTCAGGTGAATCCAAGGAAGGTCCCAGCTCCCTCTGATCCGTCTGCCCCTCCCCCGGCCGACCTTCCCGGCAGTTCGAGGACGGAGGAGGGAGAGATGAGAGCCACCCACGCCAGCATCCTGAGCCTGCTGCTCGCGGGAAGCCCGGCCGGGGCTTCCGACGTTGCCGGTACCCCGAGCGACCTCGACCGGGAGGCCTTCCTCCTGTCTGCGTCGATCCGGGACATGGAGACCCTGCCGGTCGGCTGCACCGAGCCGGCGAAGGCGATCCTCGACGACGGAGCCACGGCACACCCCGCCCACATCCAGACGGTCGACGTCTACCGGGATCCCCCCTTCGACTACATGCGCGACTCCTACAAGTTCAACGTCGCGGCCTACCGGCTGGCGCGGCTGCTCGGGTTCGACCGGGTGCCCGTATCGGTGGAGCGCACGGTCGGCGGCGAGAGCGCCGCCGTGACCTGGTGGATCGACGACGTCGCGATGATGGAGAAGGAGCGCGCCGACGCTGCCATCGAGCCCCCGGACCCCGCCGACTTCGACCACCAGATGCAGCAGGTCCGGATCTTCAGCCAGCTCGTCCACAACACGGATCTGAACCCCGGCAACGTCCTCATCACCGAGGACTGGAGGGTCTGGGTCGTGGACTTCACCCGCGCCTTCCGCGTCGGACACGAGCTGGAGCGGGAGGAGCTGGGCGGGCGCATCGACCGCAGCCTGTACGCCGCGATGCGGGACCTGGACCGGGAGGCGGTGGTGGCCGAGCTGAGCCCCTACCTCACGGAGCCCGAGATCGATGTCGTGATGGCAGGGCGGGAACAGGTCGTCGCGTACTACGACGAGCAGATCGCGGCGAACGGCGAGTCGGCGGTCCTCTGCGACGACGTCCACTGACGCGACCCGAGTGGGAAGAGGAATCATGAGAGCAGGAGCGGCGTTTCCAGGCTGGATGACGGTGGCGGTCGTGGCGATGGCGCTGAACGCCGCCGCGGCACACGCGAGCGAAGCAGATCTCGAGACCGTGGCCCCCCGGTTCATGGGCCCGGGCGGCGAGGCGCTGCCCTTTCACGACGAGGCCCAGGCCCTCGACTTCCTCGGTTCGGCCCGGGTCGTCCACTCCGAGCGGGCCAAGGGGGGCACGAGCGGGGCCCGCAAGGTGCTCCTCGAGGCGAGCGGCGTGCGCGCCCACGCGGTGTTCCGGGACCAGGCCGTGGCCAAGTTCTTCGCCCAGATCGAGGGAGAGGGGTTCCACAAGCACTTCCGCGATCACCACGTGAACGAAGTGGCCGCCTACCGTCTGGCCCGGCTGCTCGGGCTGGACGCCGTGCCCCCCACCGTGGCGCGCAGGATCGACGGGCTGGAGGGATCGCTCCAGCTCTGGATCGAGGGCGCCGAGACCGAGAAGAGCTATCTGCAGCGCGATCTCGGCCACCTGGAGTGGCTGAAGCACCGGATGCAGGTCGACCAGATGAACGTGTTCGACGCGCTGATCCGCAACGTGGATCGCAACCTCGGCAACTACCTCACCGTCCCATCCGGGGCCGTCTGGTGGGTCGACCACACCCGCACGTTCTCGAGCATCCCGGAGATCCCGGAGATGTGCCGCGTGGAGCGCGTCGACAAGGACTTCTGGCTCCGCCTCACGTCGCTGCCGGACGAGCACATCGTCGAGACCCTCTCCCCCATCCTGGAGGAGCCGGAGATCGAGGGCGTCCTGGAGCGGCGGCGGATGATCGTCTCGCTGCTGGGGGCCCGGCTCGAGGAGAAGGGACCCAGCGCGGTGCTGTTCAGCCTCGCGTACGCACGGCCCTCGCGCTGACCGGACCGGGAGCTCCGGGCTCGGTCCGAATGGCCGCTCGTGACGTCCGGGATCCGCCCTCTCGGGTCACGTGCTAATCTCGGCCGGAAGGGACTCCGGCCGTCGTCGGCCGCGATCGCGCCGCCGCCGGAGAGGGCCGCCCATGAGCTGGCGCTTCGGCGAGTGCGAGCTGAACCGAGCGACCCGGGAGCTCTCCCGCCAGGGCTCGGTGGTGCCGCTCACCCCGAAGGCGCTCCGCCTCATGGAGCTGCTGCTGGAGCGCCATCCCGCCGCCGTGTCCCGCCACGAGATACGGGACACGCTGTGGCCGGACACGGTGGTGTCCGACTCGAACCTGGACTCGCTGATCTGGGAGCTCCGCACCGCGATCGGCGACAAGCCCCGGGGCGGCGCGCTGAGAACCGTGCGGGGCTTCGGCTACGCCTTCTCCGGCGACGTCCTGCCGCTGACGGGGACGGCGCCCCCCAGGCTGCCGGCGGCCATCCAGCCGCGGCTCGTCTGGGGTGACCGAATACTCCCGCTCCGGCCGGGCGAGAACGTGCTGGGTCGCGACGTGGAAGCGACGGTGTGCCTCGACGCCGCCAGCGTCTCCCGGCACCACGCCCGGATCGTCGTCGAGGCGACGCGGGCCTACCTGGAGGACCTCGGCAGCAAGAACGGCACCCGCGTGAACGGCGAGACACTGAGCGGTGCGCGCGAGCTGAAGGATGGAGATCAGATCCGCCTGGGCGAGGTGCAGCTCCTTTTTCGCTGCCTCCCCTTCGACGGACCCACGGCGAGCCAGGGGATCTGACACGGCGTTCCGCCTCGGGCGGCCGCCGTTGACCGGGCGCGTATAATCCCGGGCCATTCGCACGCAAGGAAGAGAGGCCGCCATGAACCTCGCGCTCGCCCCCCTCCTGCTCGCCGTCGCCGCGTCGTCCCAGGCAGCGGGCCAGTCGGAGTCGATCCCGGTGACGATCCGCGTCGATGCCGGCGCAACCCGGGGCGAGCTGGTCCCGATCTGGCGGTTCTTCGGCGCCGACGAGCCCAACTACGCCTACATGAAGGACGGTCAGAAGCTCATCGAAGCCCAGGGTGAGCTGCGGCCAAAGGACGTGTACTTCCGCGCCCACAACCTTCTCACCTCGGGTGACGGCACGCCTGCGCTCAAGTGGGGCAGCACGAACGCCTACACCGAGGACGCCGAGGGCCGACCCGTCTACGACTGGACGATCGTCGACCGGATCTTCGACACCTACCTGGAGCGCGACGTGCGCCCCTACGTTCAGGTCGGATTCATGCCACAGGCCCTCTCCACGAAGCCCGAGCCGTACCGGCACGAGTGGCGGCCGGGGCTCCCCTACCAGGACATCTACACGGGCTGGGCTTACCCGCCCAAGGACTACGGGAAGTGGGAGGAGCTGATCTACCAGTGGGTGCTCCACTGCATCGGGCGCTACGGGAAGGACGAGGTCGCGACCTGGTACTGGGAGACCTGGAACGAGGCCAACATCCCCTACTGGCAGGGAACCCTCGAGGAGTTCCTGAAGCTCCACGACCACGCCATCGCGGCCGTCCGCCGCGCGCTCCCGGAAGCGAAGGTCGGTGGGCCCGACATGGCCGGCTCCGACCCGGAGTACCTCAGGGCCTTCATCGACCACTGCCTCGAGCAGGGGACGCCTCTCGACTTCATCGCGTTCCATGCCAAGGGTCGCCCCGAGTACGTGGACGACCACGTCCGCATGGGGATCGCCCGCCAGCTCGCGACCATCGACCAGGGGCTCGCGACGGTCGCGTCGTATCCGCAGCTCCGGACCACGCCGATCGTGATCGGCGAGTCCGACCCGGAGGGCTGCGCGGCTTGTCAGGGACCGCAGCTCGCCTACCGCAACGGCACCATGTACTCGAGCTACACCGCCGCGAGCTTCGCCCGCAAGCACGACCTGGCGGCGCGGCACGGCGTGAACCTGCAGGGGGCCCTCACCTGGGCCTTCGAGTTCGAAGACCAGCGCTACTTCGCCGGCTTCCGGGCCCTGGCCAGCAACGGCATCCCGCTGGCTGTGTTCAACGTGTTCCGGCTGTTCTCGAAGATGGACGGCCAGCGGGTAGCCGCGGAGAGCTCGGCTCAGGTAGCCCTGGACGCTATCCTGGAGAACGGGGTCAGGGCTGATCCCGACGTCGGCGTCCTCGCGAGCGCCCGCGCAGGCCAGGTCGCGGTAATGGTCTGGCACTACCACGACGACGACCTTCCCGGCCCCGACGCAACCGTCGAGCTGAGCGTGGCCGGGCTCCCCGCCGGGCTCCAGCGCGCCGAGCTGTCCCACTACCGGATCGACGAGCACCACAGCAATCCCTACGGGGCCTGGTTGCGAATGGACTCCCCGATCGCCCCGAACGAGGACCAGTACGCGGAGCTGCTCGCGGCGTCGGAGCTGGCTCGGCTGGAGGCACCGTCGGAAGTGGCCGTGGCAGACGGCGCGGCGAAGCTGGGCTTCGCGCTGCCGAGGCAGGGGGTGTCGTTGCTGGTGGTGGGGTATCGGTAGGGGGGGGCGGTGAGTTGTGAGTCTCGAGTTATCAGGCGGGGTGGTCGTTCCGGCGTTGGTTTCGGCGGTGCACGTCCTGAGCCTGGGGATCGGTCTGCCGGCGGTGTTCCTGCGCGGCCGGCACCTGCGGCGGGCGGCCGGGTCGCCGGAGGCGGTCGCCGACGTGCTGAGGGCGGACGACATCTGGGGCCTCGCCTCCCTGTGGCTGTTCGCGTAGCGCGCCAGGACCCGATCGCATCCCAGGAGAATCCGCGGGCCACGTGCCTGCGGCGCGAGGAGATCGAGAAGCTCCCCAACGGCCGCGACTTCACGGACGTGGTGGGCCAGGTGGCCGGCGACAAGCGAAACCCGTCGGTCGTTGGTACTCCGAGGGCACGCCCGCAAGGCCGATCGAGGAGGTCCCCCAGATCACCCGATCGCCTTCGTACACGCCCTCGTTGTACTGGTCGTTTGACGATCGTAGCTGCTTCCTCCAGAATGGAGGAAGATCGGAGGATCGAGATGGCGACCCTGAACGTGAAGAACGTTCCCGAGAGCCTCTACCGCAAGCTCCAGCGGCGCGCGCGCCGGGAGCATCGATCGGTCGCGCAGGAGGTCATCCACATCCTCACCCGCGTCACCGAGGCCTCGGCGCCCGCCTCGATACTGGACCTCAGGGGGCTCGGCAAGGAGACCTGGAGTCAGATCGACGCCGCGAGCCACGTCGCGAGTGAGCGGAAGAGCTGGGACTAGGCTCGTCTCTCTCCTCGGCGACGGCCCGGCCGGACTGGACACCTGTGTCTTCATCTACTTCGTCGAGGAGCATCCGCGATACCTGCCCCTGATCGAGCCGCTGTTCGAGCGCGTCGACTCCGGCCGGCTCCGGGCCTTCAGCTCGGCGTTGACGCTGCTCGAGACCTTGGTGGTTCCCTTCAGGGCGGGAAACGCGGTGCTGGGGGAGCAGTACGAGCACCTCCTCACGTCGAGTCGTGGGCTCACGCTCGTGGAGATCGATCGCGCCCAGTTGCGTGCCGCTGCCCAGCTACGGGCGCGCACCGGCATGAAGGCACCGGACGCACTGCAGGTGGCCGCAGCCCTCGGCAACAACTGCAGTCACTTCGTCACGAACGACCGCCGCCTCCCCCCCGTGCCCGGCTTGACGGTCGTGCTGCTCTCGGACCTCGTTTGAAGTGGCGGACCGGCGAGTCCTGACTCAAAACTCAGAACTCAAAACTCAAAACCACCCGTGCCAGCTCCCACCACCGAGAACGGCTCCGTCAGCTCCACGAAGGTCCCGGCCAGCATGTCGCTCACACCCATCACCAGCTCGTAGTCGCCGGGCCGCGCCCCGGCCAGGTCCAGGCGCACCTGCCGCATCAGGTGGCCGATCGAGGTGGGCTGGATCAGGGAAGGCTCGGCGCGCGTCACGAGCGCACCGTCCGCGGCCCGGACGACGTAGCCCATGACCACCCGGGGCAGGCCGGACTCGTCCCGCTGTGCTCCGAACACCTCGAACTGGCAGTAGACGTCCGCGCCCTGCTCGAACTCGCGCCGTGCGACCGGCAGCGCCTCTCCCGGGACGCCCTCGACCTCTCCCTCTTCGCGGCGGGTGTCGCTGATGACCGGGGTCGACACCCGGAAGCCCTGCAGGGCGGGGACCTCGAACTCGTGCTCCACGGTGCCCACTGCGGCCGAGCGCATGTCCCGGACGGCGATCTTGGCCTTGTAGTGACCCGGCCCGAGGTCGAAGTCGCGGCGGACCGTCAGCCCGTCCTTCAGCATCTTCTCCCGGGTCTCGGGAAGGAGCTTCATCTCCACCTTCTGGTCGTAGCGCGAGTACTCGCCGGTCTCGCGCTGCGCCGCAACGAGAACGAACTCCACGCCCCCGACGTAGCGGCCGTCCCGCTCCTCCAGCTCGACGGCGCCCACGTCCACCTCGGTGGTCACCGTTACCTTCGCGATGCCGATCCCGACCTCGCCGCCGACGGCGTGGGTCATCCGCAGCGGGATCTCCGCCATCTCGAAAGGCGAGTCCAGAGCCTCCTGGAAGGCCTGGTCCACCCCGGGCTCGGCGTCGACGTCCTGCTCGCTGGGCGCGTAGTAGCCCTTGCGCGCCCGGACCTCGATGCCCTTCCGCCCCGGCACCTTCACGGTGATCTCGCGAAACTCGCCGTCCCGGGCCAGGTTCGTCGGGTTGTAGCCGAGGAGGTAGTAGCTGCTGTTCTCCTGCGCGATGCGCTCGAAGGCCCCGGCGAGGTCGTTCGTGTTCTGGATGACGAAGCCTCCGCTCTCCGTGGCGAGGCCGTCTGCTCCCTGGGTGACCTCGAAGTCCTCCGAGAAGATGAACCCGATGTCCTTCTGGTTCACCGGCGGGCCGAACTGCGCCGTCATCAGCGCCGGCATTCCCTCGAGCCCCTTCGCGTTGACGAAGTAGATCGCGGTGTTGGCCCGGCGCGTGGCCCGGACCACCCGCCGGAACTCGCGAACCAGGTTCGGATCGTAGATGAAGCCCTCCGAGACGAGAATCAGGGACTTGCGGCCCTCGGCCGCGTTCAGGGACTCGAGGGCGCGCTCCAGGGCGTCCAGGGTGATGTTGTGGCGAGCGTGGGACTGGCGGTAGACGTCCCCCGCCTTCTGCATCAGGTAGGGGTCGATGGAGGTGGCGAAGTTGCGGGCCTGGGACGGCTCGTTGTTGGAAGGGAGCACGACCCCGAAATCCTCGAAGCGGCGTTGGACCCGGAACGCCATGTCGCTGTCGCGCCGGATGAAGATCCGCATCGCCTCGTAGGCGGTCATGCGCTCCCGGGAGTTGTCGGCGGTGTAGAGCCCGTCCAGTCGC
>Ga0299906_10003677_pt1 | contig 12632 bp, 7 predicted proteins | sample RVTome_14_FD_200259 | JGI IMG/M metagenome (GOLD analysis project Ga0299906, IMG submission 200259) | Soil microbial communities from uranium-contaminated site in the Upper Colorado River Basin, Wyoming, United States - RVT145D125 (version 2) ...
GCGGGGCGGGGGGAGATCGGGTGCGACTACGACCTTCTCCGGTGGCGACTCCGTCACCGGGAGCGGCGCCGATGGGGTTGCCTGAGGGGATGGTGCGGATGAGGATGTGGAAGGCCGTCCGACCAAGCCAACGAAAAGGGAATAGAGCGCGAGCGCCCCCGCGGCCAGCACCAGCGCGAAGATCTTCGCCGCCATGTAATTCCTGCGGGCGCGAGCCGCCTTCGGCGAAACCCGCAGGACCCGGGTGGGCGCGCTTCCGCTCGTGCGGCGACCCGGCGGGCGCGACCCAACTCGTTCGCGAGTGGAAAAGGGCGCGGTCTCGGAAAGGAGGTCGCGGTGAGCGTCGACGACCGACCGCAGCGCTTTCTCCATTTCATCGGCCGTGGCATAGCGCGCTTCGACGTCTCTCGCGAGTGCGCGCTTCAAAACCGCCTGCAGCGCGGGAAGCTCCCGGCCGTTCGGCGCCAGGAGCGCCGGCGTCTCCTTGCCGAGGGTCTTGAAGAAGATGGCCTCGATCGTGTCGCCCGAGAAGAGGGCCCGATGGGTCAGGATCTCGAACAGCACGACTCCCAGACTGAAAATATCGGCTCGGCCGTCGACGGGCTTTCCTCGAAGCTGCTCGGGGGAGATGTATCCCGCGGTTCCTACGATCAATCCGGACTGAGTCCTCTGGGTCTGCATCCAGCGAGCGACGCCGAAGTCCATGATCTTGGCGGTCCCGTCCTTCAGGACGAAGATATTGGCGGGTTTGATGTCTCGGTGAACGATTCCGTTCTGGTGGGCGTGGGCGAGCCCTCCGCACACCTGAACGAGGATCTCGAGCTTATCGCCCATGGAAAGCCTCCGCGTCTCCGCGAGCTGCTCGAGGTCCGAGCCTTGGAGAAGCTCCATCGCGATGAAGGGCGAGCCGCCCTGGTCATAGCCGAGATCGTGGACGGTGACGATGTTGGGGTGATGAAGTCTCGCTACCGCCCTTGCTTCCCGCTCGAAGCGCTCACGAAGCTTCGGGTCTCCACCCGAGGAGCTCGACATCACTTTGACGGCTACGTCCCGCTTGAGGTCGGGGTCGTGTGCGAGAAAGACCGTGCCCATGCTCCCTTCCCCGAGGAGCGCTCGAGCCTTGTACTTCCCTATGGCCTTCACGGCCTTCGATTTTCAGCAAGAACCGTGCCCGAGGTAAGTCGTTGTTTTCTTGTTGCGGGAGTCACGTGGACGGGTCCAAACCGCTACAACAAGGTGTAACTCCGTGTGGAACTCACTACGATCCCGGTGACGCTTCGCCGAGGGGTGAACGCCAACCCCTGGACATCGAGCCGTTTGAGGGCGCGTCCGGACTGGCTTTCGCGGGCACGGGCCTTGCTTCCTTTGGTTACGAAAATAAGGGGGTTCTGGTGGTGCCGACCGCTCCCTCGCTCGTGCTCGCTCTCCGCCTGTCGTCCGGTTGTATCGCACCCGGCGAATACCCTGTCGTCGACACCTTCGTCGATCCCGGAATCGACGTCCGTTCCGCAAAAGTCTATTTCCGCTCCGACAAGTATCCGAAGTTCTACTATATCGAGATGAAGCCGCAGGGAGCCGGACTGCGGAGCGTCCTCCCCAAACCGAGTGTCGTGACCGAGCGGATCGTCTATTACATCGAGACGGTGGATATCACTTTCAATAGCGTCGTCAGCGCCGAGCTGGTCCTCGAAGTGAGGATTGATTGTGTCGCGGAAGAGAAACGCGAGGAAGTCGCGAGCGTTCCCCCCGAGATTACCGTGGGGTCCGTCGAGACCGGAAGCCCGGCGATCCCTCCGGGCTTCGAGGCAGCGGGAATCGTTGGATCCATCGCATCGACCGGGATGCTGACCGGGCTCGGAGGCAGTTCTTCGTTCGGAACCGCAATCGCCGTCGGCGGCCTTGCGGCCGCGGGAACGGGCGGTGCGGTCGTCGCGGTTTCCGGGGGAGAACAGCAAGCCCCTCCTGGAAACGAAGCGCCCTCCGGCTCTCCTCCGACGACCACCACGACCGCCGCGACAACTACCCCGACACCAAGGGTGACGACCACGACTACCACCGCCGCGGCGACGACCACGACCACCACCGCCGCGGCGACGACCACGACCACCACGGCGGTGACGACGACCACGACCGTCCCGACATCGGCGACGGTCAGCGCCTGTTTCTCCGCCTCGTTTCCCGGGAATTCCTGCAACTTGAAGCTCGACGCCGGTTGCTCGACGGGTCCGATAACCTCGTGGGACTGGGTCATCGACCCCGGCTCCGCTTTCGGAGGGTCCACCACCGCCCGCGGACCGACAGTCAATCGGAACTTCCCCCAGTGCGCGGGGGAGACCGTCCAGGTAACCCTCACGGTGAAGGGATCCGACGCCGCTTCGGATGCCACACGCCAGGCCATCAAGCTTCCGGCGAGCCAGAAGCAATCACTCCGCGAAGCCGAGCTCGCGTCCTGCACCTTCACGAGCTTTCTCTCTGCGGAAGAGCTCAGCGGGAGCGTCGTTCTCGACCGCGTTCGGCTCGATAGCGTGCGGGGTGGAATCTCAGTGAGCCATGTTCTGCGAGCTCACGCCGGCTCCCACGAGGTAGAAGCGTTCCTCACCGCGACCCAAGAGGAAGAAGCCCTCTGGACGTTCGACTTCTCATCCTGTGAAACGCTCTTCCCTTCGGGCCTCGAACCTCGCCAGGGACAGGTGATCGTTTCCGAAGGACGACGAATCACGTTTCGCTTGAACGGCACCGGGAGCGGGCCTCTTCAGTTCCGGTTTCGTCTCTCCCGCTGACGACCTCCGCTACTCCGGGAGGATGTCCATGACCCAGATGTCGCTCTCATCGAGCCGCCAGGCGAAGTAAAGAAATGTCCCATCGGTTGCGAGGGCATAGGGGCCCATCTTGCCCGGCCGACCCGCCAGGTCGGTCACTCTTCGCTTCGTTCCATCCTCGATCGTATAGCCCCAGATGCTGTCCTCGGCGGGACTGAGATAATAGATGTGGCGGCCGTCCGGCGCGAAGCGGCCGACTCTGCTTTCGAACCCCAGGCTCTCATTCTCGGATCCATCCACGGACCATCGCCATCGGCGGCCATCCTTGGCGTTCTTGTAGAGAATCCAGCGGCCGTCGGGCGACCAATCATCGGACCGGTCACCGTCCTTGATGAGCGGAGAGGGCTCTCCGCCTTCGGCGTCTATCACCCACGTCTGGGCTGGCTGCGGGCCGGCGCTGAAGACTAGCCTCCTCCCGTCGGGAGACCATCGCGGGTCGAGATCGTTCTCGGCTCGGTGGGTGAGCTGGCGCGCGGGGCCCGGCTCCAAGGGTAGAACCCATATGTCGCGGTTGCCGCTGCGATCGGAGTGGAACGCGATTTCTTCGCAGCCGGGAGACCACGCCGGACCCCAGTCGGATGCGGCATGCGCCGTCCGTTGTTGCGGCTCGCCCCCATCCGCCGGCATTACCCAGAGGTTGAGGCTGCCCGCGCGATCGGAGCTGAAGGCAAGGAGTCGCCGGTCGCGGCAAACGTCCAGGGATTCGACGTGGGCCTGCTCCGAAGTGAGCGGCACGGCATCCTGCCACGTGGCGGGACGGTCCCTCAGAATGGGCACCCGCCAGATGTTCGCGACCAGACGACCCTTGGCGAAGGCGAGCTTCGAGCCGTCATGAGAGACGACGGCTGGGCCATGGAGCCCGAGCGCGACCGTCACCGCCTCGGGAGGGCCCTCGGGACTACCGTCATCGCGAAGCCTCTGACGCCAGAGATCCATCGTGCCCCCGGCGTTGCTGACATAGTAGAGGCTTCCGTCCGCGCGGAAGCTCGGGCCCCAGAGGTTCGTTCGTCCATCGCTCAAGGGCGTGGCCTCACCGTCGCTCTCGCGCAGAAGCCAGAGGCGCGTGGCCGGCGAGTTGTACGAAGGCGCTTCCACCAGCGCGAAGAAGCGGCCGTCTTCGGACCAGCTTACGTCGTACAGACGGCCGGGGAAATCGGGCAGCGCCAAGTCGCGGAACTCGCCCGAGTCGATTCTCGTGATGCGGAGCGAGTCGTCGCCGCCGAGGCACGCCAGCTCTTCTCCGTCGGACGACCACACCGGGTGCCCCCGCTCCGGCGGCTCGGCGAAGCTTGCGACTTTCCGGGCGGGGCCTCCCAATGACGGCATCACGAAGCAACCCCCGCCATCGCGACTCGAGGAGAAGGCGATCTGCGCTCCGTCGGGGGACCAGCTCGGATGCATGTCCGCCCCCTCGTGATCCGGAGTCAGGTTCACCGGAGGACCTCCCGAGACCTGGCTGACCCAGACGTCCCAGTTTTCTCCGCCGGCCAGGGCGTTGTACGCGACGCGGCTAGAATCGGGCGACCAGGTGGGATAGGCCTCGACCCCCACCGCGGCGGTGATCTGTCGCGGCCGCGCGAGCTTCGGGAGCGAGCTTCGGGTTTCGAGTACGAGACCGCCGGCCAGAAAGCCGATGACGCCGGCAATGAGCGCGCTCGCCAGACTCGCAAACGAGCTTACGCCGCGCCTTCGCGGAGCGGCGGCCGTCGGGACTTCGGCTTCGCCGCTTGCCAGATCCTCCTTGCAGTCGTCGAGCTCGTTTCGCAGGTCGAGAGCGGACTGAAAGCGCCGCGAGGGGTCTTTTTCCAGGCATCGTCTGACGATCCGTGCGAGGTCCCGTGGAATGTCGAGCTTGACGTCGGACAAGGGACGGGGCCGATCTTTGAGGAGCGACGACACGACGCCCGCCGGGCTGTCTCCGCGGAAGGGAAGCTGGCCGGTGAGCAGCTCGTAGAAGAGAACCCCGAGAGCGAAAATGTCGGAACGATGATCGACGGCCTTGCCCTCCGCCTGCTCCGGCGACATGTAACCCAGAGTGCCCACGAGCATGCCTTCCTGAGTTACGGCCGTAGTTTGGATCTCGCTGATGCTGGCGCCCTGGTACTCACGGCTGAGCTTCGCGAGGCCGAAGTCGAGTATCTTGATTAGGCCCTCGTCGGTCAGCATGACGTTCGAAGGCTTCAGGTCCCGATGGGTGATCCCTCGCTGATGCGCGGTCGCGACACCGTCGGTGAGAGAGCGCGCGACCTCGAAAAACCTTCCTAGCGGAAACCCGTTCCTGGGCAGGAGCTCGGCGAGGGTTTTCCCGCGAACCAGCTCCATCGTCAGGAAATGCACGCCGTCGGACTCCTCGATGGAGTGAAGAGTGACGATGTTCGGATGGCTGAGAGCCGCCACCGCCTTCGCCTCGCGTTCGAAGCGAGCCCGGCGGTCTTCGTCCTTGGCGAGCTCCGTCGGGAGAACCTTCAGCGCCACCCTGCGAGAGAGCTTCGTATCCTCGGCGAGGTACACGTCTCCCATTCCGCCGGAGCCGATTTTCTCCAGGATCTTGTAGTGAGAGAGGGTTCGCCCGACCATCGCGAGGCTTGCGTCAATGGTACGAGGGGGCGGGAGGCGGGCGCAATCGGGCCCCTCGCTCGTGGACAGTCAGGACAGCTGCGAGAAGAAGTCGTTCCCCTTGTCGTCGATGACGATGAATGCGGGGAAGCTCTCGACGTCGATGCGGAAGATCGCTTCCATTCCCAGCTCTTCGTACTCGACGACTTCGACTCTCTTGATGGACTCGAGCGCGAGGATCGCCGCCGGTCCTCCAATGGAGCCGAGGTAGAAACCTCCGTGCTTCTTGCAGGCGTCCGTCACCGGGCGCGAGCGGTTTCCTTTGGCGAGAGTGACGTGGCTGCCCCCGTGCTCCATGAAGAGATCGACGTAGGAGTCCATTCGTCCCGCGGTCGTCGGGCCAAAGGATCCCGAGGCATAGCCCTCGGGAGTCTTCGCCGGGCCCGCGTAGTAAATCATGTGGTCTTTGAAGTACTGCGGAAGCTCTTCGCCGCGGTCGATCCGCTCCTTGAGCTTCGCGTGGGCGATATCGCGGGCCACGATGATCGGTCCGGTGAGTGAGAGCCTCGTCTTGATGGGGTAGCGCGACAGGGTCTTTCGGATCTCCGTCATCGGCCGGCGCAAGTCGATGGGAACCACCTCGCTCGCGAGATCCTTCGCCTCGACCTCGGGAAGGAACCGCGCCGGGTTGGTCTCGAGCTGCTCGAGAAAGACTCCGTCGTGCGTGATCTTCCCGAGCGCCTGCCGATCGGCCGAACAGGAGACTCCGATCCCGACTGGAAGAGACGCGCCATGTCGGGGCAGGCGAACGACCCGGACGTCGTGGCAGAAGTAGGTTCCGCCGAACTGGGCCCCGATCCCGAGCTTTCTCGACCGGTCGAGGATCTCTCTTTCGAGCTCGAGGTCGCGAAACGCTCGCCCGAGCTCGTTTCCCGTCGTCGGCAGCTGGTCCAGATAGCGGCAGCTCGCGAGCTTCACCGTCTTGAGAGTCATCTCCGCGGAGGTTCCGCCTATGACCACCACCAGGTGGTACGGGGGACAGGCGGCAGTCCCCAGGGTCTTCATCTTGTTCTCGATGAAATCCGCGAGTGTACCGGGATTCAGGATGGCGCGGGTCTCCTGGTAGAGATAGCTCTTGTTGGCCGACCCCCCGCCCTTGGTGACGAAGAGAAAGTGATACTCGTCGCCCTCGTCGGCGTAGAGCTCGATCTGAGCCGGCAGGTTGGTCCGGGTGTTCTTCTCCTCGTACATCGAGAGCGGCGCCATCTGCGAGTACCGGAGGTTCGTTTTTGTATAGGTTTCGTAGATTCCCCGCGAGATCGCTTCTTCGTCGCTACCCTTCGTGAGCACGTACTGTCCCTTGTGGCCGACCACGATCGCCGTTCCCGTGTCCTGGCACGAGGGGAGGATCATCCCCGCAGAGACGTTCGCGTTTTTCAGCATCTGAAGGGCGACGAAGCGATCGTTGTCGCTCGCTTCCGGATCGTCGATGATCTTCCGCACCTGTTCGAGGTGAGAGGTGCGGAAGAGGTGAGAGATGTCGCGGACCGCCTGGCTCGCGAGCAGCGAGAGCGCCTCGGGCTCGACCACCAGGGCTTTCTTTCCAAGGATTTCGGCCTTACTGACCCCTTCGCCCGAGAGCTTGCGGAAGGGGGTCTCGTCGCAGCCGAGCTCGAAAATCGGTTGGTAGCGGAAAGAGCTCACTCGTTTGAGGATAGCACAGGGGCTCGGGCAGGAACGGTGAGGAGCAGAGTCGTAGCCGCGAGAGCGAGGACGGAGCCGAAGAGGAAGGGGGCTTTCGGTCCGAGCCCGGAGAAATCCCCGATGCCTTGCCAGAGAATTCCCGCGAGGACGCTCGCGGGAAGGGCTACAGCGCCGACGACCGCGTGATAGAGGCCGTAGGAGCTCCCGAGCTTCTCGCGGTCCCGAACGAGATCGGCGACGAACGCCCGGCCGACGCCCTCGGTGAGCCCGTAGTAGAGGCCGTAGACGACGAACAGCCCCGCGACGTGAGACGCCTCGCGCGCGAGAGCGAAACCGAGGTAGAGAACGGCGTAGAACAGCCATCCGGCGGCGATGACGCGCCTTCGTCCGAGGAGGTCCGAAAGCCGCCCCGCGGGGGCCGAGACCAGCGCGTAGACGACGTTGAAGCCGACGAGCATTGCGAGGATCCCCACGACCGAGAGACCGCGCTCCGACGCTCTCAGCACGAGAAACGAATCCGAGGAGTTGCCGAGAGTGAAAAGAGCCACAGCGAGGAGAAAACGCCGAAACGGCGGGTCGAGCCCTCGAAGCGATAGTCTGCGGCTCTCGGAGCTCGGTCGCTTCGATCCGCCCACCTCTTTCGCGCCCAACGCGAGCACTGCGACCGCGGCGAACGCGGGAACGAGGCTCGCGAGAACGAGGAGTCGAAAGGTCTCGGGGGCGAGCGCGAGAGCACCCTTCTGCGCCGACCAGACGACCGCGAGCGCCACCAGGAGCCCGACCACGGCACCGGCGCTGTCGAAGGCGCGGTGCACACCGAATGCCAGGCCGCGCGCTACCGGCGAGACGCTCTCGGCCAGGAGCGCGTCCCGGGGAGCGCTCCGGACCCCCTTTCCGAATCGGTCGAGCGCGCGAACCCCGAGGACTGCGCCCCAGGAGCCTGCGAGAAGCAGCAGCGGCTTCGAGGCGGCGGAGATTCCGTAGCCCGCTACCGCGAGCCACTTTCTTCTGCCGAGGCGATCCGAGAGGAAACCCGAGCCGACCTTGAGAAAGCTGGAGACCGCCTCGGCCACTCCCTCGATGAGACCGATCGCCGCCGTTCGCACACCGAGGACACCCGCGAGAAAGAGCGGGAGGACGTCGAAGACCATCTCGCTCGAGACGTCGGTGAGAAAGCTCGTCGCCGAGGTGATCCAGACGTTGCGATGGAGCTTCACATCTCGTCTATTACGGGATTCGAGAGGACGCCGATCCCCGAGATATCGACTTCGACGTGGTCGCCCGCCTTCAGGAACCTCGGGGGCTTGCGCTTGGAGCCGACCCCTCCGGGAGTGCCCGTTGCGATCACGTCTCCCGGCCGGAGCTCGTAGATCGTCGAGAGGTAGTGGATCAGAAACTCGATCTTGAAGGTCATCGCGGAGAGCTCGGTCCTCTGGAGCTCCTCGCCGCTCACGCGCGTGACCAGCGTCTGGGCGTAGGGATTGGGGAGCTCGTCCGCGGTCACGATCCACGGACCGAAGGCTCCGGTGCGATGGAAGTTCTTTCCCGGACCGAACTGGGTCGTGTGGCGCTGCCAATCCCGCACGGAGCCGTCGTTGTAACAGGAGTAGCCGGCGACATGAAGCATCGCCTCTCTCTCCGGGATGTGGCGGCCCGACTTCCCGATCACCACCGCGAGCTCGCCTTCATAGTCGAGCTCGACGGAGGCCTTCGGCCGAACCATCGCCTGGCCGTGGCCCACCTGGCTCGCGGCGATGCGCAGGAAGAGCGTGGGGTACTTCGTCGGCTCGCGTCCCGTCTCCTGCCGATGCTCGTCGTAGTTGACGCCGACGCACCAGATCGCGGGAGGATCGGGGATGACCGGGAGGAGCTCGACCTCGTCCAGAGCGAGGTCGGATTCTCCTGCTGCGGCGACGGCGCGCACCCGTGAAAGCGCGTCGTCGCCGGCCTCCAGGATCTCGCGAAGTCTTCGCGGAAGTGAAGGGGCTCTCTTCGAAAGTGAGGCGAGCCGATTCTCCCCCACCACCACGCCGACTCCCGGCGTGCTCGAGACACGATAGGAAACGAGCTTCATGGGAGAAACGATACTATAGGGGCTCCCCGGCGTGAGCTAAGCTGGCGGAGAGGATTCTCGGAGACAACGGGGAATGAAGGAAGTACGAACACTCGAAGATCTGGTGATCCGGGATCGGGAGCACGAATGCGACGGGGTCGGGCCGATGAAGGTCTGCGTCCGGGTCATCGCGGTCGCGGAGCTCCCCACCCGATTCGGCCGGTTCCGCATCGTGGCCTTCTGGAACAACCGAGACGAGAAGGAGCACGTGGCCCTGGTGCGGGGCGACGTCATCGGGGCCGCGAACGTCCCCACGAGGCTCCACTCGGAGTGTCTCACCGGAGACGCCATCGGGTCTCTGAGGTGCGATTGCCGCGATCAGCTCGAGAGCGCTCTCGAGAAGCTCGGAAACGAGCCCCGAGGTCTCCTTCTGTACTTGCGCCAGGAGGGTCGCGGCATCGGGTTGGTGAACAAGATCCGCGCCTACGCTCTCCAGGACAAAGGGCTCGACACCGTGGAAGCGAACCTCGCCCTCGGATTCCGGGACGACGAACGCGACTACGCCATCGCCGCCCACATGATCGCGAGCTTGAACGTGCGGTCGGTTTCGCTCATGACCAACAACCCGAGAAAGATCGGGGCGCTCACCCAGCACGGGGTCATGGTCGAAAGAAGACTCCCCCACGTCATCCCGCCGAACGGGCACAACCGCTTCTACCTGGAGACCAAGCGCGATCGTTCCGGCCACTGGATCGACTTCGAGGGAAAACCGCATCTTTTGGAGCAAAGCGACCCGGTGGTCGTCGACGGGATGGGCGATTTCGAGACCGAGAACCGAGAACTGAGAACCGAGAACTGACCCTAGCAGGCTGCTGAAGAATGCATCTGCAGCCTGCGCGAGCGGACGGTCCGCCTACGCGCGAAGCGCTTCGGCGGGACCCGCCCGTAGCCTTGGCGGAGGCGGGAGCCCGGCGCGCCGCCGTCCGCAGCGAGCCTGCGAGCGGAGGACCGCGCGCGAGCGAAGAGCGAGCGCGCATTAATGGATGCCCGCCGACGAAAGGCCGTGCCGCGGGGGTGGGGCCCCGCGGCACTATTGCACTCTACTGTAAGCCCTCGATCTTTCCGTTCACGAGGTCGATGTCCTCCGCTCGCGGCTTTTTCGGAAGGCCGGGCATGCGCAGGATCTCTCCCGTGAGCACCACCACGAATCCGGCGCCGGCGTTGATCTCGATTCCTCGAACGGTGATGTCGAAGTTCCGCGGACGACCCAGAACCTTGGGATCGTCGGAGAGCGAGTTCTGGGTCTTGGCGATGCAGACGGGAACCGACCCGAAGCCCAGCTTCTCCGCGTCCGCGATCTGCTTCTCCGCTTCCTTGGTGAAGACCGCGTCGCGGGCCCCGTACATCTTCCGCGCGATTTTGCGGACTTTGTCGGGAATGGAATCCGAGAGCTCGTAGAGCGGCCGGAAGGCAGCGCCGGGCTTCGCCGTCTCGGCGACGACGGTCTTCGCGAGCTCGACCGCCCCCTCGCCGCCCCGCGCATGGTGATCGGAGAGGGCGAAGGAAACCGAGAGCTCCTCGCAGCGTTTCCTCACGATCGAGACTTCTTCGTCGGTGTCGGAGCCGAAACGGTTGAGGGCGACGATCGGTGGCTTTCCGAGCTCGCGCACGCTCTCCACGTGCTTTTCGAGGTTCTCGAGCCCGGCGGCGACTGCCGCGGCGTCGGGCTTGGTGAGGTCTTCCTTCGCTCGCCCGCCGTGCATCTTGAGCGCGCGCACCGTGGCCACCAGGATGACCGCCGCCGGATCGAAGCCCGCGGCGCGGCACTTGATGTCGAAGAACTTCTCCGCTCCAAGATCACAGCCGAAGCCCGCCTCGGTGATCGCCCAGTCCGCGAGATGGAGCGCGGTGCGGGTCGCGAGGACGCTGTTGCAGCCATGGGCGATGTTGGCGAAAGGCCCGCCGTGAATGAGGGCCGGCACCCCTTCGAGGGTCTGCACCAGATTCGGTTTGAGGGCGTCGGCGAGGAGCGCGAGCATCGCTCCCGTGACCTTGAGCTTCGCCGCCTCGATCGGCGTCTTGTCATAGGTTAAGCCGACGATGATGCGATCGAGCCTCTTTCTCAAATCCTCCTCGTTCTCGGAGAGGCAGAGGATGGCCATGATCTCGGAGGCGGCGGTGATGTCGAAGCCCGTCTCCCGAGGCACTCCCTGGAGAGGCCCCCCGAGCCCGACGATCGTGCTCCGAAGGGAACGGTCGTTCATGTCGAGAGCGCGCTTCCAGAGAGCCCGGCGGGGATCGATGCCGAGGGGATTGCCGAAGTACAGATGGTTGTCGAGGACCGCGGAAAGAAGGTTGTGGGCGGTGGTGACGGCGTGGAAGTCCCCGGTGAAATGCAGGTTGATCCGGTCCATCGGGTAGACCTGGCTGTAGCCGCCGCCGGTCGCGCCCCCTTTCACGCCCATGCAGGGTCCGAGTGAGGGCTCGCGAAGCGCGAGACAGACGCTCTCGCCGATCTTCGCGAGCCCCTGCGCCAGGCCGATGCTGGTGGTGGTCTTGCCTTCGCCCGCGGGCGTCGGGGTGATCGCGGAGACGAGGACGAGCTTCGATCGCTCGTTCCTCCTCGGGCGGGAGAGCGCCGAAGGCTCGATCTTCGCAATCGTATGCCCGTAGGGCTGGAGGTCCTTTGACTCGAGCCCGAGCTTCGCGGCGATCTCGGCAATGGGTCGGGGGGTGATGGAACGGGAGATCTCGATGTCGCTCTTCATCCTTCTTCTTTCTGGCTTGCCAGCTCTCGAACCTTTTCTTTGTAGGCGGTGATGAGGGCGCGGGTGACGGGGCCCGGCTTTCCGTTTCCGATGCGGGTCTCGTCCACCTGGACGATGGGAACGATCTGACGGGCGGAGGCGGTGAGGAACACCTCGTCCGCATTCAGGAGCTCTTCGGGTTTGAACGCTCGCTCTTCGACGGTGAATCCCTTCTCGCGGGCGACTTCAATTACGAGCTCTCGGGTGATTCCCTCCAGGATTCCGGCGGAGATCGGAGGAGTCCGGACGACGCTCTTCGCTACGAGGAACAGGTTCGACATCGAGCCTTCGGCGACCTCCCCTTCGGGGTTCAGCAGGATCGCCTCGTACGCCCTCCGGCGGTGGGCCTCGCGGAGCGCCAAGAGGTTGGTGAGGAGGTTCGAGGACTTGATTCGGGGATCGAGGCCGCCGCGCGTGGCGCGCATCATCGGAACGATCACGGCGCGGGCGCCATCGCGATAGAGGCTATCGGGGTATTCCGGGAGCGGCCTCACGATCACCACCACCGTGGGCCTGGCCGCGGAGCCGGCGCGATAGTCGATGGAGCCGACTCCGGCGGAGACTATGATGCGGATCGACGATTCGGGGTTCCCCGCGGCCACGAGGGTCTCTTCGACCCGGGCGGCGAGCTCCTCGTCGGTCACTTCGAGCGCGATGTCGAGGGCCCTGGCCGACTCCCGGAGCCGCTCGAGG
>Ga0299906_10003678_pt1 | contig 12624 bp, 7 predicted proteins | sample RVTome_14_FD_200259 | JGI IMG/M metagenome (GOLD analysis project Ga0299906, IMG submission 200259) | Soil microbial communities from uranium-contaminated site in the Upper Colorado River Basin, Wyoming, United States - RVT145D125 (version 2) ...
CGGTCGAGCTCGCGCCGACGATCTGGATCCCGTCGGGGTTGTTGGCCGAGATGACGTTGAGCTCCGATGCCACGAGGCCGCCGACGCGGTTGTTGGGGGAGTTCTGGATGAAAACGCCGACGGCGTTGGTGTTCGGCCCCGTGCCCGCCTTGTTCGTGCCGACGTAGTTGCCGGTGACGATGTTATTCGACGTCCCGGTGACGAGGCGGATCCCCTGGTCGAACTCACCGATGACCAGCCCCCGGATCGTGCTTCCGGAGCTTGCGGCCCCGCTCAGGATCAGGCCGTCCGCCGTGCTCGGGGCTAGGACGCCGCTGAGCTCGATGATCGGTGTTCCAGCGAAGCCCGGCTGCGTGGTTCCGTCGATGATCACGACCGTCGTGATCGTCGGCAACGCCGAGGCCGGGCTGATCGTCTGCGGGCCTCCACCCCCGATATTGAAGTGGATCGTGTCCGTGCCGGCCAGGGCGTTGGCCTCCTGGATGGCGGCGCGCAGGGTACATACGTTGCCCGCGGCTCTGCAGACGCCGTTGCCGATATTGGAGTCGACCCCATCGCCCGTGCTGTCGACGACGAAGATGGCCGCATGGGCCGGACCGACGAGGACGAGCATCGAGCACAGCAGCAGCGAGCCCGCCCGAACCGCTCGGTCTGCCGGGAGCTTGGCCGAGGGGCCGCGCATTTTCGCCGAACCAGAGCTTGGGAGGCTGTCCTTCATTAGGGAGATCCAACTCGTACGGAAGCTGAGTGCAAGAGGAGTGCCATCGAGTTCGCCTCTAATCCCTTCTGGATTAAAGCATTACAAGATGAGCCGCTCGAGGAGAGGACCTCTGCTTGGATTCGCGGGCTGACCTACAAGTGGCGTGCTTCGAGCTGTTTCCGGACCCCTCGCCTCTCGGGGCGTGGGGTATTTCAAAAGGGACGGTGGGTTTCTCTCACACGAAGCGCAGGGAATAACCCCTTCCCCGCTGAGCTCACGATGTCCCGAAGCGTCAATCCAAGTCGGAAACCGCCTGGGACCGATCCAGGAGGGATTCGCCAGAACGCTTTCCAGCTATCTGATGACCCTCCGCCTGATCCCGCTCTCTCCCTTCTTTCTCGTCAACATGGTTTCGGGATTGACCCGGGTGGGTGCAGGAGCTTACGTCGCGGCTACGGCCATCGGGATCATCTCGGCCGCCGTCTCCGCGGTCGAAGCCCGGTTCCCGGCCCGAGCCATTCTCCTCGTCGGACACAGCCTCGGAGGCCAGCTCGCAGCCCTTTCCCTTTCGCTCCGGCGTCTCCGCGTCGATGGGCTCGTCCTCGTCGCCTCGGGAAGCGCACACTTTCGAGCCTGGCCGTGGCCAACGAGGCCGAAGGTCTTCGTCTTCGTCGCGGGGGTGGCGCTTGCCTCCGCGTGGCGAAGGGGAACGGGAAACGCAGGAATCCGATCTCGGACGCGGAACATGTGCACTACGGCGCGTGGGCTCATGGAAGCGGATACCGGATGCCGTAGACGACACCTTCGTCGGTTCCGACGTAGATCATCGAGTCGAGAAGGTTCATCGACGGTGCGCCAATCGCCGCGCCGCCGTCGCCGAGCTGGATTCTTTTCGCCGGCAGGGGACTCCCCGCGACCATCTGATAAAGATAGCCGTCCGCCCCGCCCACGACGACGTGGTTCGATCCGGGGACGAAGAGCGGAGTCGACGGATAGGGGATGGTGCTCACGGGCCATCCGGCGAGGACGGTGTAACCCGCACCGTCGTCACGCAGCAACCAGACTTTGTTGGTCGTTGCGAAGAACAGCTCCATCGTGCCGTAGCGCGGGAACAAGAATCCCTTGATCGCGCCATCGTTCGCGTCGAAGACCCATTGCACCGCTCCGTTCGCGGCGTCGAGAGCGACCACCTCTCCACCGGTCGTTCCCACGTAGACGCGGTTGTTGAAGAGCACCGGGCTTCCCTCGACGTCGGTTCCGTTGGTGACGCCGGGAAGATCCGAAGCCCACTCGAGGCTTACGGAAGTAGCGTCGAACCTGAGACACCAGACCGTGTCCGGGCTCCCTGCGGCATGGGAGGTGAAGTACAGGAGCCTCCTGCCGAGGCCCACGTCCGCGTAGCTCACGGAGGGCCCGCCACTGATGATGCCGATGGTGGAGCCGTCACCGCCCTGGAGCACCGAGTTGTCGAACGTCCAAACGATGCCTCCACTGGCAAAGGGATCCAGAGCATGGAACAGGTTGGGCGGCGTCGAATTTCGAGTACCTACGAGCACCCGGTCGAAGGAACCTGCGTAGGCGGACCAGATGCCGCCGGGAGCACCCTGAATCCGCTCCCCCAGAGGCGGGCTTTGCCATTCGAGAGCTCCGGTTTCCGCATCCACGGCGTAGACCTGTCCGTCCTGAGAACCGAGGAGCGCCACGCCTTTGGCCGCGCTTCCCACGGGGAAGGGCAGAACGGGTGGTCGCGACTGGGCCGGTTCGCCCAGCCGGAAGGGCTTCCAGTTCGCGGGCCAATCGCCTCCCGATGGGCTTCCGACCATCGCGTGAACGATGCTGTCGTTGGACACGGCGTAGACGAACGCCGCCGCACCCTCGAAACGCAGGCCGGGAGGCGCCATCGACGCGGCGCCGGTGCTGTAGGCCCATTTGACGTTTCCCGAATTGTCGAAGGGCCGGGCTTCGACCTCGACTCCCGCCGAGTAGTCCGTCCCGTCGTGGACGAAAGCGGTGTAAGAGTACGTCGTGCCGTTCGTGAGGCCGACGTCGTCCCAGGTCCCCATCGCTCCCGCCGTTCCAAAGTCGTCGCGAACCAGACGGGCAATCCCCAGATCGTAGGGATCCGTGGGAAAGACGCCGTCGTCACGAGCCAGAATGCGCGTGTGGTCGTAGGCTCCCGGCGGGTTTACCCACTGTAGACGGTTCTGAGTGCTGGTGGAAGTCGCGGTGAACACCTGCACTTTTCCCGAAACGAGAACGGTGATCCTCTTGTCGTCCTCGTCGGTGACGATATCGTCGTTACCCACCTCGAGCTCGAGCCGGTCTGTCGGCGAGGCCGAGAGGAAGTTCGCAAAAAAGAGACCCTCGATGAGTACGTGCTCACCGGGGTCGAACGGCGCGTTGACGGTGAGAACGGCCGTCCGATTGGCGTCCTCGAAGGCCACCAGGAGGTTGACCTTGGCTGCCGCGGGGCCCGACAACGTCGCCATGTCCTCGAACGGATCCCAGGTCATATCGAACGTGGACGGGATTCGGATTCGAATGTTGGTTCCGGGAGAAATGCTCGCGGTGGTTCCGTCGGTCACGGTGATCGGCCGCGAGAGAGTGGGCGGATCCCCGACGGTGAACTGCTGATCGCGATCCGAGGAGAGGACCGCCGTCGCTCCCGCCACGATGGTGATGGTCTTGTCGTCGAAGTCCGAGACGACACCGTCGTTTCCCGCCTCGAGCTCGAGATTGGAGAGCGGTGCAGGCGCGGTGAAGCTCACGAAGCCCACCCCATCCACCGTCAACCAGTCGCCTGGAGCGAAGTCGATCCACACGTCCAGAACCAGCGTCTTCTCACCGTCTTCGAAGAACGCCACGGTGGGATCGACTTTTGAGGAGGCGCTGCCCCCGAGGACGAGGGAGTTCATCGACGTGTTCCACCGCATGGGAAACCCGATTGGGATCCGGATGCGGATGTCGTTTCCGGCGGTGATACTCCCGACGTCGTCGAGGATGGTGATCCCCGCCGCCGGCGTGGGGGCGCTTCCGACAGGGAAGCTTTGATTCGCGCTCGAGGCGATCTGCGCGCCTCCCGCGATCGGTACGGGCACGGCGAAGTCGAATCTCTGGGCAGCGGCGGTAACGTTCGCACAGTACTGGAACAGCAGGATGTCCGTCTTGATCAAACGCTCAACGGGATAGGAGGTATAGGCGCCGGAGGCCACACGGGCTCGCACGAAAAAGAGCTCTGGTCCCCCATCGACCGAGTATTCGGTCCAGTTGAAGGGATCTCCCGTCCAATAGACGGTGCCGCTTTGACTGAGGTGGCTCGTCTGGTCGACGAATCCGAACGCCGCCTCGAGATTCGCCCAACCGGTGTCGTCCCAGTACTCCCATTGGAGATCGACCAACCCCGATCCGGGAGTCGCGAGCTCGACGTTCAAGCCCCGAAATTTGGAATCGGCGCCAAAGTACAGATAGTTCCCCCGGCGCGCGCCGTCCAGGGGGTCGAGGTCGATGGTGAAGTTGCGAGCGGCGTCGGCAAGATACTCCTCGGGGCTCGCGGTGAGCCCCCCGTGGGCGATCCGGGCCGGGGTCGATGAGGTCCCGCCATAGACGCGAATCTCGTCGTAGATTCCCGGCGAGCCGGCTTGAGGGGTGCGGCGTCCGATCTGGAAATTCGCGCTCACGTTGCTGGCGGCGAGATAGAGGCCTGTGCTTCCGCCGGGGTTGGGCTCGACTCCGTTCACGAAGATCTTGAGCTGAGTCGGGACCGGGAGGGCGTCGTCCCACTCGAAGCGGAGGTGCACCCATTCGTTGGCCCGCCAGCCGTAGCTTCCCGCAGCCGCCACGATTTCGGAGACATTCCCGAGGCTGACGATGCGAAACCGTAAACCGTTGATGTTGTCTTTCTCGAACAACCAGTTGTTCGCGCCGTTGAAGTCGTAGCCGCCGAGGGCGTGGCTCACACCATCGTCACTCGGGTAGGCGGGCTTGTACCAGAACTCGATCGCCCCTCGGGCGGGGGCGAAGTTGCCTGCGGTGGGAAAGCGAATGTAGGAGGTCGAATCGGGGGTCTCTGCTCCGTTTCCGTACCGCGCGGGGACGAAGCTCACGGTGCCCGAAAACGCCCCGGCGGTTCCAACGTCCGGCAGAGTGTCGAGCGCGGCCAGGTCCTGAAGCGTCGAGTGCCAGAGCAAACTGTGCGCGAGGTAAGCCCGGGACACGGGCTTTACGTCCGCTTTGAAGTCGATGCCGCTCGCGAGGCCCACCCCCTCGAGAGCGACTTGAGGTCCGCCGAGAGAGTGCCACCCGCGAATTTTGAAAAACGGCGAATAACGAACTGCTGCGCTACCGTCGATATCGAAACGGAGCCCGATTACGGGATCGAAGGTAAGGACATAGGCGGCCTCGGATTCGTTGAAGTCGTCGCCACCGCTCGTGTTCTCCGTGGGGTCGAGCCAGGGAGCTCCTGTCAGGACGCTCAGGCTGTCGGGAGAGCGGTAGTCAGTCCGCCTCGAAGTGACCTGAGAATCGACCTCGCCGAAGAAATCCGTCGGCTTGAAGTAGGTTACGAAGCGCCAGGTTTCCTGAGTGTTCGCGAGTATCGTTGCCGGCGTCTGCTTCTGCCAGGTCGCGCCGCGGTATTCGTTCGCGGGATTGGCAAAGACGTCGGTTACATCCGCGGCAGACCAGTCCTGCGAGAGAATATGGAGAAAGTCCGTTCTCGCCTCGGCCTCCTCGATCTGGAACAACAGGAAGTCGTCGATGGGCGGACTGGGGAAGCCGACGCCCGACTCGCTGTACGCAGTCCATGCGGAGAGCGGCGGGGTCGAAGCCGAGTGGACGACGAGGCCGAGACCCTGCGCGTTCGCATTTACGTTGGACGTGCTTTCACGCGTCCAACGAAGCGCCATCTTGCCCGAAGGATAGACGCTGTAATCGCCCGTTGCCCTCAAGCCGGCGAGGATCGAGGGGGCTCCCGACTCGTGTTGATAGAGGGCATCCTGACGGAGCTTGACGCGCGTCGACGTCGCTTCGATGAGGTGGAGTCTCATGCCGGGAGCGTTCTGCTCGGTGTTGAACCACTGACCACCGCTTTCGATCTCATCGTAGAGAAGGGCATTGTGCTCCGCCGTGCCCCCTGCGAGGTCGTAGAGACGTGACGGATCGGTTTCGAGGTCGTAGAATCTTCCGAGCCCTCCACCCGTCTGGACGTCGAAACGCATCTCGAACTTCGCGGGCGCGGTGACGGTGATGGAGCCCAAAGCCTCCGCCGCCTGGAGGTCGGAGCAGGTTCCCCCTCCCAGCGTGAACAAGACGTTCACCGGCGGCGCAATGCCTTCGCTGAAGGCCAGACCGCTCGAGCATCCGACGGCGAGCTCCATGGGGCCCAGGGAGTCGTTGATATCGGTGCCGCCCGAATCGTGCACCAGGCTCTCGGGCCCCCAGGTGGTGCCATCGAATCGCCTCGTCCAGATCCGTTTGTCTCCCTTCTCGTAATAGAGCAAGAGGTTCCCGCCCTCGACGGCGCTGAGCCCGACTTTGCTCGTCGTCCCCGCCCCGGTAACGTCGGTCGAGACACGGGACCAGGTGTCGTTCATGCCGGGATCCTTCTTGTAATGAACGGCCCGGCTGTTTCGGTTGACGTAGATCGCGTTCAGCACCCCGTTCGTGTCCCGGACTGCGGCAAAGCGCATATGCGCGCTGTCGTCCAGCATGACGCGCACTTCGGTCGTCGCATCCTCGACGAGAAGGGCCCCGAGAGTCGATACGTCGTACCACGCGGAGTCGAAAGAGCCGGCACTGGCGTCGAACTTGACGGAGACCAGGCGGTGGCTGCCGGCGGAATAGACGCTCGCCGTCGTCGTACGGAGAATGACCAGGTCGTTGGGGTCGGAGCCGCCCAGAGGAAGGACCGCTCCCGCCGAGAAGCCTCCCGAAGTCGTACTCGAAAGGGCCGGCGCCGCGTAGTCCGACCAGACCGGAGCGTCGAGCTGGCTTCCGACGGTGAGGCTTCCCGCGTCGGTGTTCGCGGGGCCGGCGCGCCACATGACGGGCCTCCCGTTGATGATCGCCGCGTTGAGCTGCTGATCGGAGGCGCCGCCGACACCCGCCGGCACTTCCGGCGCGTTCCAGAGGATGGAGCCGTCGCCCAGAAGCGTTCCCTTGCGATAGTAGCGTTGACTATCCGCAGCTCGATAGCCGAAGGCGACGATGGTGTCGCCCGAATAGCGCACCGCCCACTCGAAGTCGGCGGGGTAGAAGGTGAAGACCGCTCCCTGCGGGCTCCAGACGACGCCATCCCAGGAGCTGAACAGGACGAGTTGGCTTCCGTCCCGAACGGCGACCCAGTAGTGACCGCTGGTCCAGTGGGTGACGTATTTGCTGGCCGACGGCATCGCATTCGGTGCCGTCGTGGTCACGATGAGGGACGCCCCCTCGGAAACGGATGCCGCCGTCAGGACGGCGACGGCAACGACCCATCGCGCCGGAGAGATCATTTATTTCAATTCGTCGAGGTAACAGGACTTCCACGAAGCAGGTTCCGTGCCATCCTTCGAGCGGCGCGAACGACTCGGACAAGGCCCTGCGCTGTGCGGAGTTGTCCAGAGCCCTGGCAAAGCGGCCCCCTCGAGGTGTAGGGAAATTGCCGCGCGAGTTCGAGAAATTCACGATTACTGGCTTCTCGATTGGGATCAGGGGGGGAATTCCGAGCCTGTCGCTCAGAGGCAATGGGCGAGGACCAGCGTCATGTCGTCGGTTTGCTCGAAGCCGAGGCCCTCCACCACGTGGTCGACGAGCCGGCGGGGAAAGCCATGAGCGGGGAGCTCCTCGGCCTGGAGAAAGCTCATGCAGGTCGCCACGAGCCCCGCCTCACCGAGCTCCTCACCGCCCGGCGACTTCGCCTCGAGGAGACCGTCGGAGTACATCAGGAGGGCATCGCCCGGATCGAGACGCACCTCCTCGACCTCGGGCGACAGCGCCTCGAACATTCCGAAAGCGTGTGCCGTGGCTCCGAGCTTGCGCACCGGGGCGCCGCCGGAGACGAGGATCGCCGGCGGATGGCCGCAGCTCACGTACCGCAGCACGCGGCTCGTCTCGTCGTAGACCGCGAAGAAGAGCGTCGCGTAGTGATGCGGCTCCGTCGACTCGAAGAAGTGCCGGTTCGCGACCTCGAGGAAGCCCGCGAGGTCGGACGCCCCGTGCCCCACTCCGCTTCTCAGGATCGCCTGGAGGCTCGCCATCAGGAGCGCCGCCGGAAGCCCCTTTCCCGAGACGTCAGCGAGCGAGAACGCGAGCCGTCCCGCCCCGAGCGGGACGAAATCGAAGGTATCGCCGCCCACCGCGCCCACCGGGCGGCAGTGGCCCGAGAGCGTAAGGCTCGAGAGCGCGACCGGGCTTCCCGGCCAGAGCTTGCGTTGCACCTGGGAAGCCACCTCGAGCTCGTTTCGCGAGTAGCGCACGGGTTCTTTCTCGGTGTTCTTCCCGATCGTCAGAAGGAGCTCGCGATTGTCCCAGGGCTTGGTCACGAAGTCGCGGGCCCCGCGCTTCATCGCTTCGACCGCGAGCTCGATGCTTCCCCAGGCGGTCATCACGATGACCGGGGGAGAGTTGGGGATCGAAGCGAGACGGGTGAGGACATCGAGGCCTTCCTCGCCCGAGGTGGTGTCCCGCGTGTAGTTGAGGTCCATGAGAACGGCGTCGAAGTGCTCGCGCTGGACCGAAGTCACGATGGCCTCGGGTGAGGTCACGGTCGAGGCCGAAATGCCTTCGGCTTTGAAAAGCAGCTCGAGCGCCGTCAGCACGTCGCGCTGATCGTCGGCGATGAGGAGGCGCTTCATCGTCTTCATCGGGCCGAGCTGGTGCAAAGGCGATACCACCGGCGGGATCCCGAAGAAACCGGGCGTCTCTCGTTTCTCGTCGAAGACCCTGTGCGTCCCTGGAAAGACTGGTCCCAGAATCGGACATCCCCGATGTGGTTTAATCCGCGACATGGAAGCCCTCGGAATCGACATCGGCGGAACCGGAATCAAGGCGGCAAGAGTGGATGCCCGGACGGGGAACCTGCTGACGGAGCGGATGCGGTTTCCCACGCCCAAGCCTTCGACGCCGAAGCGGGTGGCCAAGGTGGTCCGGGAGGCGGTTCGCCATTTCGGTTACGAGGGACCCGTGGGTTGCGGGTTTCCCGGCGTCGTCCGAGGCGGCGTCATCCGGAGCGCCGCGAACGTCTCGAAACAGTGGATCGGCGTCCGAGGGGATGAGCTCTTCAAGAAGGCAACGGGTCTCGACTTCTTCGTCGGAAACGACGCCGACTTCGCCGGTCTTGCGGAGATGCGCTTCGGCGCGGGGCGGGGCCGGAAGGGCCTCGTCATCATGCTCACTTTCGGGACGGGCATCGGAACCGCTTTCTTCATGGACGGCAAGCTCATTCCGAACGTCGAGCTCGGCCACCTGGAGATCCGGGGGCGCGAGGCGGAGAAGTGGGCGTCGGAGAGGACGCGCATGGAAGAGGGATTGAGCTTCAAACGTTGGGCACGACGCGTGAACCTGTACCTCGGCCGGCTGCACGCCTACTTCTGGCCCGAGCTTTTCATACTGGGCGGCGGCGCGAGCAGGAAGTTCGAAAAATTCAAGAAGCATCTCGATGTCCCGTGCGATCTCCTTCCTGCCGAGCTACGGAATCGGGCGGGGGTGATTGGGGCCGCTCTCGCGGCGTCCCGGGCTCTTCGAATCTGAGCCCGCCCGGATGCGAACATTTCTCCCGGTTTCTCCGTCCAATGGATCAGGCTGCCCCAAGACGTGGATCTGACGCTCGTGGCCCCGGAAGGAGAAAGCGCGGCGGCCGCTCTGTCTTCCGACTCCCTCGCCAAGGCCGGGATCTCCTGGGAAGCGAAATCCCGCCTCTCGGAGGCATCCGGCGAGTACGTCCTGGTCGTGGCGCGCGGCCACCATCTCGACCAGGACCTCTTCGAAAGGCTCTGGGCCCGCCGGGCCGAGGTGGAAATGGTTCTGGCCTCGCGCTACCTCCGCGGAGGAGGATCCGAGGCTTCGGCGGCCGCCTCGCTGGCGACCCGGCTCGCGAACCGCGCCGTCCGTCGGGCGCTCCGAGTTCCCTGTCACGATCTCGCGAGTGGAATCCACCTGTACAAACGAAGCGCCCTCGGGGAGCTCGGATCGACCACACTCGAACGCTCGTCGTCCCTGGAGCTCCTGGTGAGGTTGCACAACCTCGGGTTCAAGCTCCGAGAAGTCGCCTACCATGAACGCGGGAGACCCCGGCTCGGACGGACCCTCGCGGAGCTGGCCGCGGCCTTTCGAGAGATTCCCCGGCTCGCGAAGATGCGCCGATCTCCCGAGGCCGCCGATCTCGACGACATCGCCTTCGAAGCCCTCCCCCCCTGGCGGCGCCGCCGCCTCGCGGAGCGCAAGCGGACGATCGTGAGCTTTCTCGAGGTCGACGTCCCGGTTCTCGACGTCGGCTGCGGCTCGAGCCGTCTCATCCAGGCGCTCTCCCGAGGAACGGGGCTCGATCGCGATCGCAAGAAGCTCCGGTTCCTTCGCGGCCGCGCCCGCGCCATCGTGGGGGGCGAGCTTCCGCGGCTTCCGTTCCGGGACGGGAGCTTTCCCCAGGTCGTTTGCTCTGACGTGATCGCGTCGCTCCCGCCGTCGACCCCGTATCTCCCGGAGCTCCGCCGCGTCCTCAAATCCCGTGGGACTCTGGTTCTAACCACGAAAGCTTCGGGAGGCACCGAGGCCTCGATGCGCGACGAGCTTCAGAAGAACGGCTTCGCCGTGGACGAAGTCCGAAAGATCCGCGGACCGGAGCTCGTCTTTCGCGCGGTGCGAAGCGAGACGTAGTTCTTTGGTGCAAGAAGGGGATGGGAGAGATGAAGGGACAGGGGGATAAAACCCGAGGTCAGAAACTGGATCGACTCGGATCTTATCCCCTTATCCCCAACATCCCCTTATCCCCGTTCTTACACGTCTTCAAAGCGCTCGTCTCATGACGATGGCGGAGGCCGGGCAGGCGCCCCGTAGCTCCTCGGAAGCTTCGAGCTTCGGATCGGCCTCCTCGCGCGGGAGCGGCGCGAAGCCGAACCTCGGGAAATAGTTCTCGGCGGTGGTGGTGAGAAGGTAGAGGGTCTCGACACCCTTCGCTCGGGCAAGATCGAACAGACGCTCGACCAGCCTCGTCCCGAGCCCGGTCCCTCTCGCCGGGCTCGCGACGGCGAGAGACCGGAGGAGCCCGACGTTTCCGTAGCTCTCGAGCCCGACGCAGCCCACGACGGTTCCGTCCTCCCCTCGGGCGACGAGGAACGAGTCGAAATGCTCGGCGACACCGGCGACGGGAAGGCTCGAATTCCGAAGCAAGGCGAGGACCTCGGGAAGCGAACCGGGCTCAGCGCGATCGATCATTCCGCTCTCCACTACGTTTGTGTGCTATATAAGTAGCAATCAGAGAGGCAACCATGAACCACCCCATAAACGGAGTCTCCTACGAACGCCGCCTGGTGCTCGGCCTGCCGCTTCTTCTCGCGGGCTCGGCCCTGCCTTCGCCGCGGCTCCAGACGAACAGCTTCTCCGAGCTCACGAAGACCTGCAACTCCCTCGCCCGAGAACTGCTCGAGGAGAAGGCGCTCAATCCCGACGAGTACCTGTCGAGGCTCGCGAGCCTGGGCGCCGGCCTCGAGCCCGGCGACGTCCCCACGGGGAAGCTCGGGCGCTTCGCCGACTTCGAGCCTCCCATCGAGCTCGGGCCCATCCATCGCGAGCTTCCCATCGTGATCATCCAATGGAAGTTCGCGCCCGGCGCGGTCCTGCCGCCGCACAATCACACTCCCGGTCACGTGCTCTCGCTCTGTATCGAGGGCGAGTGCCGCGTGCGCCACTTCGATGCCATCGAAGCCCCGCCTCTCGACTCCCGCGAGACGTTTCGGATTCGCGAGACCGAGAACCGCGTTTTGCGCCCCGGCCGTTCGACCTCGCTCACTCCCGAGCGCGACAACATCCACACATTCGAGGCCGGACCCGAGGGCGCCCTCGGATTCGACCTCAACACGTTTCTTCCCGGCGAGGGCGACTGGTCGATGCTCGAGCTGGAGGATCAGCCTCTCAAAGGTTACGAGCGGGTCTTCGAGGCCCGGTGGATCGGCAAGCCCGCCTGACCTTTCGTACGGGTGCGAACGCGATAGATCGCGGAGTCGGCGGCGATGTAGAGATACGAGCCGTCGGCCAGGTCTTCGCCCCAGGCGGAGTTCGCGGCCGGCGCGTCGATCTCGAAGCTTCCCAGGTGGGTCCCGTCGGGAGCGATGACATGGATCCCGCCGGGACCGGCGGCGAAGAGGTTTCCACTCTCGTCGACATCGAGCCCATCGGGAACGCCTTTCTTCGATCGGGCCCACTCCGTCGCGTCGAAGAGCACGCGCCCCGGCCCGAGAGTCCCGGCCTCGAGAACAGGGAACGCCATCCAGACGGCGTGTTTCCGATCGGCGTTGCTCACGTAGAGCGTCTTCTCGTCGGGGGAGAACCCGATCCCGTTCGGCGCCGAGAGCTCCGTCGTGAGGAGGGTGAGGGTTCCCTCCGGCGAAAGACGATAGACGCCCTGGAACGGGAGCTCTTTCCCGGGGTCGTCGAAAGCTCCAGGGAGCCCGAAGGGCGGGTCGGTGAAATAGATCGAGCCGTCGGATTTGAAGACCAGGTCGTTCGGACTGTTGAGGCGCTTGCCCAGGTAACGATCGGCGAGAGTGGTTTTCCGCCCGTCCGCCTCGAGCCGCGCGATCCGCCGATCGCCGTGCTCGCAGAGAACAAGCCTTCCCTCGCGGTCGAAGGCGAGGCCGTTCGACCCCGGCTCGCGTCCGGCAAAGGGCGCGCTACCGGTGTAGCCCGAAGGCTTCAGGAAGAGAGACGCTCGTTCGGGCGGACGCACCCGATAG
>Ga0299906_10003679_pt1 | contig 12623 bp, 9 predicted proteins | sample RVTome_14_FD_200259 | JGI IMG/M metagenome (GOLD analysis project Ga0299906, IMG submission 200259) | Soil microbial communities from uranium-contaminated site in the Upper Colorado River Basin, Wyoming, United States - RVT145D125 (version 2) ...
AAGGAACCGCCAGTGCGCCAAAACACCCGCCGCTGCGTGGCGAGACCCGGAGGAGATGGCGCCCCCAAAAGCCAGGAAAACGTCCTTCTCCCGAAGAAACGGGTTTGCGAGCCGGGCAGAACGGTCTCGTGGTCCGTGGAATGGTTCTTGCTGCAACAAGCAGTCTTGAGGCCGATTAGCGTGAAATGCCCCAGTCTGACTGCACAGCAGAACCCCTCTACTTGGAGGTTGACGAATGGTTAACCGAAGCATGACGTGCCTGCCCCTGGCGGCAGCACTGCTATGGCTCCCGGCCGTCGCTGGGGCGAGCGAGGCCTCGAGCCTCGCATCTCAGGTCGAGTCCATCCTGTCGTACTCGGCACCGGCCGAGCCCGCGGAAAACGGTCAGGAGCCACGGGAATCCTCGAAAGCCACGGAGGATTGCCGGAGCTGCCACGAGGACAATCTTTCCCTGTACAACCGCACGTACCACGCCGCCCAGGAGGAGAGCTGCTTCTCCTGCCACAAGGGCGCCGCTGCGGAAGAGCACCTGAAGGGACAGCAGGAGGGAAACGACGTCCCCGGACCGAGCATCGAAGCTCTCGATTCGAGCGAGGCCAACGCCATCTGCCTTTCCTGCCACGAGAGCTCGCATCACCCGACGTGGGAAGGGGGAATGCACGACCGGCGCGACGTGAAGTGCATCGATTGCCATGCGGTGCATTCCTTCAAATCGGAGAGAAGCCAGCTGAAGGAGGTGTCGGCCTCCGAGACCTGCTCCGCCTGCCATTCGGCGATTCGCGCCATGTCGCTCCGCACTTCGCACCACCCGGTGCGCGAGGGTCTCATGGGCTGCGAGAGCTGCCACAACCCCCACGACGGAAGCCGCCCGAAGATGATCAAAGCGGACTGGGCCAACGAGCTCTGCCTGCAGTGCCATACCGAAAAGCGGGGTCCGTTCCTCTGGGAGCATGCGCCGGTGAGGGAGAACTGCCTCAACTGCCACAACCCCCACGGCTCGAATCACGACAAGCTCCTCGTGGCGAAACCGCCCTATCTCTGCCAGAGGTGCCACCTCAACACCCGCCATCCCGGAACCCTCTACGATGGGGTCAACGCCGGCGGGACTCTGGCGGCGGCGTCGAACCGGGCGGTCGAGCACGCGTGCAAGAACTGCCACCAGAACATTCACGGCGGAAACGCCCCGTCGGGGCCGTACCTTGGACGTTAGGAGACGAGCCATGAAGAAAATCGTCACAACCCTCGCGTGCCTGGCGCTGGCCGGATCCACTTACGCCGCCGAGGACAAGCCGAAGCTCGACTTCGTCGGTCCGTTGTTCGGCGAACTGCTTTCGCCGGTCGAAGCCCAGGAGGGCTCTGACTTCCACGTCGGATCGTTCACGTTCGGCGTCTGGCAAAGGGACTCCGATACCGTGTCTTCGAAATTCCTGGAGTATCGCGATATCCCCAACGGCGCGGTCGCTCCCCTCTTCCGATTCCAGGGCAAGAAGGGAGACTTCCGCTACGACCTCATCGGGCACGACGTCACGCAAAAGGACCAGCAATACGCGGGGCGGTTCGAGGGCAATAGCTGGAAGTTCGAGATCGACTACACCGGCATCCCCCACGGATTCGGCAACTCCGGCAAGAGCATTCTCGAGCCCGTGGGCGAGACCGACTGGAGGCTCAGCGACACCCTCCAGCAATCGTTCCAGAGCCAGGTGGCGGCGCTTCCCTCCAATCAGCGCACCTACCCGTTTCTCGCGGCCATCGCGGCGCCGACACTCGCCGACAAGCCCCCCGCGATCGATATCGGCCTTCAGCGGAATCGAACCAACCTGGCTTTCTCGCTCCTGCCCGGAGGCAAGAATTTCGACGTCGGGGTGACCTACTTCCACGAGCGGCGGAGCGGCTCCCGAACGAACCACGGGACTTCGTTCGGATTCAGCAACGTCGTCGAGACCGCCGATCCCATCCGGTATGTCACTCAGGACTTCGGCCTGAACGCGACCACCAAGGGGAACTGGGGCACCGCTTTCGCCGCGATGCACCTGAACGACTTCTCGAATCGCTTCGAGACGTTCTCGTTCGACAACCCCTGGAGAGCGGTGGACTCGACCGACCCGAACGCCTATCAGGCGCCTGGCAGCGGCTCCATCAACGGACCGAAGAGCGGCCTTCTCGCGCTTCCCCCGAGCAACAAGGCCTGGAACCTGAGCGGTGGAACCACGTTGAAGTTCGGTCCGCGCACCCGGCTCACCGCCGACCTCCAGTTCGGTCAGTGGACGCAGAACGAGACCGCCTTTATTCCCTTTACCACCAACACCGCCATCGTGACGCCGTCGGGCGAGCCGGCGACCAATGCCGCTCTGCTTCCCGCCTCCGCTCTCGATGGAAAGATCGACGTCTTCGCCATCAACGGGTTCTTCACGACCCGGGTCACCGACGACATCAGCTTGAACGCCCGCTACCGGCTCTATCAGAACGAGAACGACACTCCTCAAATCCGCTTCGAGGAGGGCTACGTTCGCTTCGATGCGGTGTGGGAGGAAATTCCGCGCATCAGCGTCCCCTACGGTTTCGACAGCAACTACCTCGACGTCTACGGAACGTTCGACGCGGGGAGCATCCTGGGCTTCGAAGTGGGCTACAAGTGGAACAAGATCGAGCGCGTCTACCGGGAGTCCGAGCACACGACGGAGAACACCCTGAGGGCCGCCGCCGACTTGAAGTTCGGGGGCGGAGTGCTGGTGCGCGGCGTCTACGAGTTCGGAAGCCGCGAGTACGACCAGTACGACTCCATTCACGGCGAGGAAGCCTCGTTCCTCGAGGAGGGCCCTCCGGCGAACCTCACGGTGCTGCGACGCTACGACCAGGCCAACCGGGACCGGAGCCGCGTGGGCGCTCAGGTGCAATGGGCGCCGGACAGCGCGATGTTCACCCTGTCCGCGGCCTACTATCTGAACCGGGACGACTACGACGACTCGCCCGTGCCCTGCGTCGCGGCGACGCCGGCGGATCTCGCCTTCTGCCCGGGCGGCTCCCAGACCCCGCTCGGCCTGATGAAGGCGGAGTACGAAACCTTCAACCTTGACGTCGACTTCTCACCGGGCGAGCGCACGACCTTCTACGGTTTCTACTCGCGCGAGGACCTCTTCAATTACCAGACCGGCCGCCAGAGCGGTGCGACCATCAACTTCAACCCGACGTCGAACTGGATCTCCACCGTGGACGACAAGGTCGATACCCTCGGTGCCGGAGCCAACTTCACGCTGGTGCCGGAGAAATGGTTCCTCGACCTCTTCTACCGTTACCAGAAGGTGGACGGCGACAACGCCATCGAAGCCGGCCCGGCGCTTCGTCCCCCCACCAACCCGGCACAGAGCATCGCCGAGTACGACGACACCAGGATCAACTTCGTTTCCACCCAGGTGCGCTACAAGCTTTCCCGGGACTGGACCTTCGGTCTGGGGGCGTTCTGGGAGGACTACGAGATCCGGGACACGCAGACGGATCAGGTGCTCTTCTACATGCCGGGATCCTTCTTCATCAACGCCAACAATACCGATTACCAGGCCTGGGTGGGGTGGCTCAATCTGAGCTACAGCTTCTGATCCGTTGCTCAAGGCCTCCAGGCCATGAAGAATCGAAGGCTCCTTCTCTGGAGCGGGTGAAAGTGGACGTCGCTGAACGGTTCCAGCGGTTCGCTCGTTAGCCGCGACTCGTAGTTGTAGTCGGCGTCGCTCGCCTCCGGAAATCGAAGTCCCGCCCGGTACGCCTGAGATTCGAGCGCCGGCGCAGAAGCCCGGAGACGGGACCAGTCCTCCCCACGTCCGGCACTGGGTTTGCAAGATACGTCGAGCGGAGGTTGCAAGGGACCATGAACGCTCTCGACGGACTCATTCCCGAACCGCAGCGGCTCGAGCTCGATCATGTCGACGTGGCGGCGTCCCCCGACGAGGCGTGGCGGGCCGTTCGCCATGGAGACCTGGCGCGCTCGCCTCTGGTTCGCGCGCTCTTCGCTATCCGGACAATCCCGGCGCGATTTCGAGGCGATGAGGTCCAACCGACGGCGATGAGAATCGATGACATCGTCGCCCCCGACAAACCGGGGTTTCGACTTCTCGCCGAATCCGAGCACGAGGTGGCGGTGGGCGCCATCGGCAAAGTCTGGGAGCTCGACATTCCCTTCGTCGACGCGCCCTCCGCGGAGGAGTTCCTTCGATTCGAAGAGCCTGGTTACGCCAAGGTCGCCTGGGCGCTCCGCGTCCTCCCGCAGGGCGATTCCGGATCCCGCATCGAGATCGAGGTCCGGGTCTCCGCGACCGACGACGAGTCCTGGCGGAAGTTTCGGCGCTACTTCCGGCTCATCGGTCCGGCGTCCCGCTGGATCCGCCACCACCTGCTGCACTCGTTCGCAAGCGAGCTAGGAGCACCGGAGTCGGCGGAGAACGGGCGTCCGCTTCCCGGAGATGACCTCCTTCCGGACGCGGCGGCGCAAGTGACCGACGCCATCACCATCAAGGCTAGCCCCGAAGCGCTCTGGCCCTGGCTGGTGCAGATGGGCTGCCGCCGCGCGGGCTGGTACAGCTACGACTTCCTCGACAACGCGGGAATCGAGAGCGCCCGGGAGATCCACCCCGAGCTTTCGCGGATCGAAGTCGGCGAAACGCTGCCCGCGACGCCCGAGGGAGACGACGGCTTCGAGGTCCTCCGGGTGGAGCCACCGCGAGCTCTCGTCCTGGGAGGCCTGTTCGATCCCGCCGCCAACTCTCAGCTCCCCTTCGGGTCGCCTCGGCCCGAGCGCTACTGGCACGTGAGCTGGGCCTTCGTGCTCGAGCCTCTCAACGGCGAAACGCGCCTTCTGGTGCGAGCGCGGGCGGCATTCTCGGAGAAGGAGCGGCTTCACGCAGCCTGGATCCGCCCGGTACACCACTTTATGGAGCGGGCGCAGCTCCGCGGGCTCGCGGCGCGGGTCGAGGGTCGTCTTCCAAGAGACGGTGCTCGCGAGGTGGCAGCGGGGCTCCTCGGTGCCTCGGAGATGACGGTCCGTTTTCTCACGCCGTTTCTGCGCGGTGAGAGAAGCCACTGGGGGCTGGGCGAAGAGGCGGCCGGGCGGGACTATCCTGGCGACGATCTCGTCGAGCGCCCGCGCTGGAGCTGGACGCACGGAATCGAGATCGACGCGCACGCCGAGGACGTCTGGCCCTGGGTCGCCCAGATCGGCGCCGACCGTGCGGGTTTCTACAGCTACCAGTGGCTCGAGAACCTCGCCGGATGCGATCTTCGAAATGCGGAGACCCTTCACCCGGAGTGGGAGCATCGCGCCGGGGACACTCTGGTGCTCCATCCGAAGGCTCCGCCGATCCCGGTAACGGACTTCGAGCCGGGCCGCTATTTCCTCGCGCACGCGCCCCGCGGTGCCGGGGAGTCCTGGGTCACGGTGAGCTGGCTTTTTCTCGTCGAGCCGCTGTCCCCGGGCCGCAGCCGATTCATCAGCCGCTTTCGCTCCGATTGCTCGGACGATCTCGCGACCCGTCTCGCCTACGGTCCCCTCCTGGTCGAGCCCGTGGGGTTCGTGATGGACCGGCGCATGCTCCAGGGGGTGAAAGAAAGGGCAGAGCGACATCGAGTCTGAAAAGGGGAATCGAACGCCTTTGCGCCTTTGTGTTTTTTTCCGTTGCATTGGATTTCGCCATGGGTGAGTTGGTACAGGACTTTCTAGAGCCGGGCGTGGAGCTTCGAGAGACTCACATCTCCTGGGTTTTTCTCGGTGCTGACGACGCATTCAAGGTAAAGAAGCCGGTTTCGCTCGGCTTTCTCGACTTCAGCACCAAGGAGAAGCGCCGTGAGGCCTGCGAGGCGGAAGTCCGGCTCAACCGCCGCTTGGCGCCCGACGTCTATCGAGGCGTCCTCCCGGTGACCCTCGACTCCCTCGGCCGCCACCGCTTCGGAGGGGAGGGCGACCCGGTGGACTGGGCGGTTTCCATGAAGCGCCTTGCGGACTCGCACCGTGCGGACGCGCGGCTCGAGCGCGGCGAGCTCACCGGTGAAGACATCGAGCGCGTCGCCGGGCGGGTGGCGCGATTCCACCACGAATGCGGTCCGAGCGAGGCGGCCAGGCCGTTCGGAACCGTCGAGGCGATTCGATTCAACGTTCTCGAGAACTTCGAGCAGACGAGCTCCACGATCCATCGATACCTCGACGCCAAGAGGGTGAAGGAGCTCGAGGCCTGGCAGTTGCGTTTCCTGGAGGAGCGCCGATCGCTGTTCGAGGAGAGGCTTCGCACCGGCCGGATCCGCGACGGTCACGGCGACCTGCGGCTCGAGCACGTCTATCTCGACGAGCGCGATATCACGATTCTCGACTGCATCGAGTTCAACGACCGGTTTCGATACGCCGACGTCTGTGCCGACGTGGTCTTCCTGGCGATGGATCTCGCCTGGCACGGGCGAGTCGATCTCGCGGAGCGCTTCCTCGCGCGCTACGCGCGCGAGGCGGGAGACTACGATCTCTACCCGCTCGTGGATTTTTACCAGAGCTACCGCGCGTTCGTTCGTGGAAAGATCGCGTCGATGACCGCCGGCGGCGCGGGGGCGTGCTTCGAGGCCCGGGAGCGCGCCGCCGCCGAGGCGCGGCGCTACTTCCTTCTGGCCATCGCTTCCGAGCGGCAGGGGCTCGTGTCTCCGAGAGTCGTCGCCGTAGGCGGGCTCATCGCTTCAGGAAAGAGCACGATCGCCGAAGCCCTCGGGCGGGAGACGCAGGCCCCGGTGGTGGATGCCGATCGGACCCGAAAGCACCTCGCCGGGGTCGCGCCGGAGCAGCCCCTCCCCGAGGGGCCGTGGGCAGGCGTCTACTCGCCGGAGTTCACCCGCAAGGTCTACTCGGAGCTCTGCCGGCGCGCCTCGGCGGTGCTCGCGTCGGGAAGACCCGTCATCCTCGACGCGTCGTTTCGAGCCCGGGCGCATCGCGCCGAGGCGGGGCGGCTCGCGCGGGAGACGGGAGTCCCCTTCCTCTTCGTCGAATGCCGCGCTTCGGAAGCGCTCTGTCGCGAGAGGCTCCGCGAGCGGGAGAAAACGAGAACCGTCAGCGACGGCCGAATCGAGGTCTTCGGCGACTTCGCTCGCAGCTGGGAGCCCGTCGACGACCTGGATGTGTCGGAGCACGTCGTCCTCGACGCCAGCGAGCCCGTCGCCGCGAATCTCGCGACGCTCGCGAGCACCATCCCCTTCCCCGCTCCCGGCTTCACCGGTTGAGCCGGCTCACGAGGGTCCCTCGAGGAGCTGCGCCGTTTTTCGCAGGCGGTCCGCGTGTCCCATGATCACCACGATATCTCCCGCTCGAAGCTCTTCCTCGGGCATAGGGTTGAAAAGCATCGTCTCCTGCCGCTTCACCGCGACCACGATGACGCCATAGTCGTGATGGAGCCGCGCTCCTGCGATCGTCGTTCCCACCACCGGAGAATGGGAGGAGACCACGGCCTCGCCCAGGTTCATCTCCAGGTAGTGGCGGTCCGCCACGTAGTCCATGAACTCCAGCACCGTGGCGCTGGTGGCCGCCTGCAGGATCCTCTGGCCCGTCAGGCGGTAGGGCGTGACCACGACGGTTGCGCCCCCGCGCAGGAGCTTTCGCTCACCGCCATCGTCGGCGGCGCGCGCGATGACCCGGAGCTTTTGGTTCAGCGCCTTGGCGGCCACGGTGACGTAAAGGTTGTCGGCGTCCGAAGGGAGGAGCGCCAGCACGCATTGGGCGCGCTCGATGCCCGCCTCCTGGAGAGCCTCGTCGGTGGTGGCATCGTCGATGCGGAACAGGTACCCGAGATCGGCGAGGTGAGACTCGGCGCCGGGGTTCCTCTCGATCACGCAGAAAGGAAGGTCCTTGTGCGCGAGCTCTTCGGCTACCGGCTTGGCGAAACGGCCGAAGCCGCACACGATGAAATGATTCTCGAGACTCCTCAATTGACTGCGCATCCGCCTCCTTCCGATTCCGCCCAGGAGCTCGCTCTCCAGAACCACCTGACCCATCCGGGTAAGCGTATAGAGCGCCGTTCCAAGCCCGCCCACGATGAGGAAGCTCGCGAAGAGCCGCCCCGCGCCGGAAAGAGGATGGATCTCCCCGTAGCCGACGGTCGAGAGCGTGGTGATGGTCATGTAAAGAGAGTCGAGCACCGGCCACCCTTCGATGGTCGTGAAGCCGGCCGTGCCGACGAAGGTCCACCCGACGAGCATCGAGATCCCGACGATGAGACCGCGTGGCCAATGGCGAGGCACGAGGGGAGCCTACAAGAAAAAGCGGGCGATGGGGATTTTCACGCGGCGGCGGGCCGAAATCCTCAAGGGGGTGTTTGGCACGCGGCGTGCAAAAGCAGGCTCTGGAGGGTAGAGATGACACCCTACAAACACCTGCTGTGTCCCGTGGATTTCTCGGACTCGTCTCGCCGGGCCCTTGAATGGTCCTCGAGGTTCTCGAGAGCGGTCGGCGCGCGCCTCACGGTTCTCCACGTCGTCGATACCGGTCTTCTGTCGCTGGGAAATCTCGTGGCCGTGCCCAATGCCTTCGACGAGCTCCGCCGGAGGGCCGAGGAGGCCATCGTCGAGCTGAAGCGCAACGTCGACCTTGGGCATGCGGCCGTCGAGATTGCGGAGGGCGGACCCGAGGACGTCGTGGTGAATGCCGCCAACCGGGGGGACGTGGACCTTCTGGTGATGGGCACCCACGGACTCTCCGGCTTTCAGAAGTTTCTCCTCGGTTCGGTCAGTGAAAAGGTGCTCCATCGGGCGCAGGTTCCACTCCTTTCGATCTCGCCGAGCGTCGAGAAGACCGCCGGAGGCGGGGACCCTCGTACCGTACTGATGGCGATCGACTTCGGCCCCGAATCGCAGGCGGTCGTCCGCCATGGGACCTGGCTCGCGGAGCATTTCCGAGCGAAACTCATCGCCCTCCACGTCGTTCGCGTTCCTTACGTCGTCCTGAACGAGAGCAGTTTCGAGCCCCTGACCCGAATGGAAGTGGACCGCCTCACCGAGTCTCTCGTATCCAAGAGGCGGGAGGACCTGGAAGCTCTGTTGCCCGAATCGGCGGGCGGTGAACGAGAAACGATGGTCCGGGTGGGGGCACCCTTCGAGGTCCTGCGCGCCGTCGTCGAGGACCGGGCGGTGGACATGGTCATCCTGGGCGCGGGAGGCCACGGCGAGGCCGGCATCCGGTGGCTGGGCTCGACGTGCCACAAGTTGGTTCGCCTCGCGCCATGTCCGGTGATGGTCGTTCGTTCATGAATACGGAGGGGAAGAACGCAAAGACGCAAAGACGCAAAGACGCAATGAAGAAATCCCAGGAGATGACCAAAGACGTTGCGTTGCTTCCCCCGCCGACTAGTGCCCGGCTTCCTGGAGCTGGAACTTCTTCATCTTGTAGCGGAGAGCGTCCCGGCTGATGTTCAAGAGCTTCGCGGCGCGGGTCTGGTTTCCCCGGGTGCGCGCCAGGGCCTGGCGGAGAAGCTCTTCCTCGACCTTCTCGAGGGACGTGCCTTTCTCCGGAAGCGCGATGTCCGGAAGGGCGGCGTCGCTCGCGCCGGGCGAGTACTCGGCGACGTCGAGAGGGAGCGCGTCGGCTCCGATGTGAGTCCCCTCTTCGAGAATCATCGCGCGCTCGATCAGGTTCTTCAGCTCGCGGACGTTTCCCGGCCAGTGGTAGAGCGAGAGAAGCCGCTCCGCTTCCGGAGTCAGGCCCGAGATGTTCTTTCCGAAGCGCGCGTTGTACTCGCTGACGAAGTGGCGGCAGAGGAGCTTCACGTCGTCGCCCCGCTGGTGTAGCGGCGGCAGCGTGATGGTCATGACGTTCAGGCGGTAGTAGAGATCCATCCGAAACTTCTCCTCATCCACCATCTTCTTCAGATCGCGGTTCGAGGACGCGATGACGCGGACGTCGACCCGGATGTCCTGGACGCCGCCCACCCGCTTGAAGCTCTGTTCTTCGAGGACCCGGAGGAGCTTTGCCTGCAGGCCCAGCGGCATCTCCCCGATCTCGTCCAGGAAGATGGTGCCGCCGTCGGCCAGCTCGAGAAGTCCCTTCTTCTGCTGCCGGGCGTCGGTGAACGCCCCTCTCTCGTAGCCGAAGAGCTCGCTCTCCACCAGGTTCTCGGGGAGTGCCGCGCAATTCACCGCGAGGAACGGGCGGTCCGCCCGGGAGCTGTAGAAGTGAATGGCCTTGGCGAAGAGGTCTTTGCCCGTTCCACTCTCGCCCTGGAACAGGATGGTCGTCGCCGGGCTCGCGGCGACCTTCTTCATGAGCACGATGGCGTTCCGGATAGGCTCCGACTGGCCCACGAGATTCTCGAAATTGAAACGCTTGCGGTCGCGGTCGCGGAAGTGGCGCACCTCCTGCCGCAGCTTGAGGGTCTCGAGCGCGTTCGCAATCGTCGCGCGCAGCTCCTCGAAGTTGAGGGGTTTGGAAACGAAGTCGTAGGCCCCGAGTCTCAGGGCGGCCACCGCGTCCTCGAGCACCCCGTAAGCGGTCATGATGATGACCGCCGCCCGGGGGTTCCATTCCTTGATCGCCTTCAACACCTCAAGGCCGTTCTTGTCCGGCAGGTGAACGTCCAGGAGAACGAGATCGGGGGTCTCGCTCTCCACGAGCTTCAGGGCCGTTTCCCCGTTGGGGGCTTCGAGCGCGCGATAGCCCCACGTCGAGAGCTTCTGCTGGAGAGACCAGCGAATCAGGTCTTCATCGTCGACGACGAGAATACGGTCGAGCGCCATGGTGATTTATGGTAAATCAGCGCAAGGGCCAGGCGTCCCTAGGTCCGGAGGCCCAATCTCGGCGACATCGGGGCACCTGGCCAGCTGCAGTCGAGAAGTAAGCAGGAACGCTGCCAGTTTTCGCAGTCTGTCAGGTGCGCGCATCCCCAAGCAAATGAAGGGCATGACCGAAGGGGCTTCGCGGCAGAGTCTAGACCCGTGCGTGAAAAGGCGCAACTCGTCGCGAACTCGCGCCAGGACCGGCTATACAGCGCCCTTCGGAAAGCTCTTCTGGCAATGGCCGCATCTCCACCGGTCGCTGTCGGGTCTCAAAACATGGCCTCCCCAGAAGAACGCCCCCCGAGCGCGGTCCTCGCTGAGCGAGTCGGGAAGCGGACCGTAGAGAATGGGGACGAGCGCGTTCTCCTCGCACGCAGGGCACCGCTGTTTCCTGCCGTTTGCGTTCTTTTGCTCAAACATTGTTCTGTTTTGGGCAGCCAAGCGCGGCAAGAACCTCCGTCCCTGCCTTACTCGGCCGACATGCAAAGAGTGTTCCGTGCGCCTATCGAGGCCTTGGTATGAACGTTGCACCACCGAAAGTCGTACAGGAGCGGAAACGTGACAAAGAAATCAGTCAGCGAGGTCTTTCGTAAGGATATGCGGCCCAGCCTCCAGACCCCCTACGAAGCGCGGGACAGAGAAAAGTACCCCGACGACACCGTTTGTCCGGATTGCGGCGCGGTCGTCTTGAAGGGCAAATGGACCTGGGCCAAGCCGCGGCGGAAGGACGACGTGGCTTCGATGGTCTGTCCCGCGTGCCAGCAGATCAAAGACGACTACGCGGGAGGAATCCTCACTCTCTCGGGAAGCTTTCTGAAGGCTCACCGTGAGGACATCCTGAATCGGGTGCGAAACATCGAGACGGCGGAAAAGACGGATCACCCGCTGCAGCGCATCATGGGAATCGTCGACAAGGGGGAGGACGTCGAGATCCGGGCCACGTCGGAGCACCTGGTGGCGCGCATGGCCAAAGCTCTGAAGAGCGACTTCAACGGAGAGCTCGAGCTCTCGTTCTTGCGGGAGGAGAACTTCGCCCGCGCGCATTGGAGGCGGAACTCATGAAAGTCCAGGATCTGATGACGACGGAAGTGGGCACCTGCCGCGCGTTCGACGGCGCGGATCGGGGGGCGCAAATCATGTGGGAACGGGATTGCGGCGCCGTTCCCGTTCTCGATCAGGAGGGCTCGGTGGTGGCGATGCTGACCGACCGCGACCTCTGCATGGCGGCGATGACCCAGGGAAGAGCGCTCTCGGACATACGGATCTCGAGCGCGATGAGCCGGAACCTCTGGTCCTGCCGTCCCGACGACGACCTCTCGCAGGCGGAAGCGGTGATGCGGACGCGGAAGGTGAGACGGCTCCCCGTCGTCGATGCCGAAGGCAAACTCCTCGGAATTCTGTCGCTGAGCGATCTGGCTCGCGCGTCCATGGCGCCGAAACGCGGGAGGGAGCAGAAGAAACCGGTGGAGCCGTCGGAGGTCGGAGCGACTCTCGGCGCCATCAGCTCGGCCGGCGACTGAGCCGCGCTCACCCTCCGTCGAGGACGTCCCGAACTTTTTTCGTGAGCTCTTTTCGAGTGAAGGGCTTTTCTAGAAACGACAGCCCTCCCTCGAGGATTCCATGGTGGAGCAGGGCGTCGTCGGCATGGCCGGACATGTAAAGCGCCCGGATCGCGGGCCGACTCTCCTCCAAGCGCCTCACCAGCTCGGGGCCGTGGATTCCCGGCATGAGCACGTCGGTGAGGACGAGGTGAATCGGTCCCTCGTGGGCCCAGGCCACCCGCAGAGCCTCTTCCCCGTCCCTCGCTTCCAGCACCCGGTAGCCCGACTTCCTCAAGCTTCCCACCG
>Ga0299906_10003681_pt1 | contig 12621 bp, 9 predicted proteins | sample RVTome_14_FD_200259 | JGI IMG/M metagenome (GOLD analysis project Ga0299906, IMG submission 200259) | Soil microbial communities from uranium-contaminated site in the Upper Colorado River Basin, Wyoming, United States - RVT145D125 (version 2) ...
CAGGCGATCGAGCGCTTGGGGCGAAGCCGACGCCTGCCCAGAACGGCCACCAGCGCCATGCCCGAAGGCAGGAGCCAGTCGCGGCGGGCCTCGGGAACGAAGGTGCGGCCGACCTCCGTGCCGGTCCACTCGACGACGAGTGTCATCGTCGCCATCGGCGTGAAGAAGGCGCCATCTCCCCCGACCTCGGCCGCGCCGAGGACCGAGGTCATCACGGTCTGCGTGCTGCAGTTGGGGAAGGGCGCGCAGAACACGGACTGCGCGCTCAGGAGCCCGGGGCTCGTGGCCTGCAGGGTCCCGGATCCGTATCCCGTGGCTCCGAGGGGCGACGGCAGGAAGAACGCCCCTGCCGCGAAGAGGCCGCCGGATGTCAAGATGGTTCCGGAGAGGGAGAACGTCGCGAAGCTGCCCGGCCCGGCGGTCAGCGAGTCGATGTTCACCGCCGAGAAGACGAGCGTCATCGTTCCGTCCATCGGGGACGCCGTGCCGACGGACGTGATCTCGTACTCGATCTCCACCTGCCCCGCCGCGGCGAAGCGCGCGACGCTCGCGACGAGCAGCGCAGATACGAGCCACGGAGCGCGAACGCTCATGCCGCGATCCTCCCGGGTGATCGAAGCGATTCTAGAGGCTCCGTCCGGACCCCGGCGGACGTCGATCGCGGCTTTTCGCCCCGTCCGCTACGCAGACGCCAGGATCACCCGCTCCAGGATCGCCTTCTGGGCGTGGAGGCGGTTCTCGGCCTGGTCGAACACGATGCTCTTGTCGCCGTCGAGCACCTCGTCGGTGATCTCCTCGCCGCGGTGGGCGGGCAGGCAGTGGAGGATCCAGGCGTCGGGGGCGTGGGCGAGCAGCGCGGCGTTCACCTGGTAGGGGCGGAAGAGCTTCAGGCGCAGCGCGTGCTCGTCCTCCTGGCCCATGCTGGTCCAGACGTCGGTGTAGACGAAGTCGGCGCCGCGGACCGCCTCGACCGGGTCCGTCGACCACGAGATGCGCGCGCCGCTCGCGACCGCGAGCTCCTCGGCGCGCTTGCGGACGCGCACGGCCGGGCGGTGCGACTCGGGCGTGGCGAGGCGCAGCTCGAGCCCCAGCACCGCCGCGCCGAACACCAGCGAGTTGGCCATGTTGTTGCCGTCGCCGACGTAGGCGATGGCGGCGTCCTCGAGCGGGTGACGCTCGGCGACCGTCTGGAGATCGGCCATCACCTGGCAGGGATGGAGCAGGTCGGTGAGGCCGTTCACGACAGGGATCGTGGCGACCGCGGCCAGCTCCTCGACGAGGTGGTGGGAGTAGGTGCGCGCGACGAGCACGTCCACCCAGCGCGAGAGGTTGGTGGCGACGTCGGCGGCGCTCTCGCGGGTGCCGATCCCCACCTGCTCGGGGCGCAGCAGGATCGCGTGGCCGCCGAGCTGGGTCATACCCGCTTCGAAGGTCACGTGGGTGCGCAGCGAGGGCTTCTCGAAGAACATCGCCATCGAGCGGCCTTCGAGGGTCTGGGGGCGCTCGCCCCGCTTCAGCATCGCCTTCAGCTCGGCGGCGCGCGCGAGGATCCCGCGCAGCGCGTCGGCGCTCCAGTCGGCGAGGGAGACGAAGTCCTTCGGCACGGGCGCCGCTACCTCCCGAGGAGCGTTCCCACGCCGGTGTCGGTGAAGATCTCCAGCAGGATCGCGTGGAGGATGCGCCCGTCCACGATGTGGGTGCGCGAGACGCCCGACTCGAGCGCGGCGATGCAGCACTCGATCTTGGGGATCATGCCGCCGCGGATCGCGCCCTCCTCGATGTGCTTGCGGGCCTCGGGCACGGTGAGCTGGGGAATCAGCGCGCCGCTCGCGTCGAGGACCCCCTCGACGTCCGTGAGCAGGATGAGCTTCTCGGCGTGGAGCGCCTCGGCGATCGCCCCAGCCGCCTCGTCCGCGTTCACGTTGTGCGTGACGGCGTCGTCGTCGACGCCGATCGGCGCGATCACCGGGACGTAGCCGGCGTCGAGCACCGCCGTGATCGGCGCCGGATCGACCCCGCGCACGCGGCCGACGCGCCCGAGGTCGCGGTCGGGCGAGGTCCGCTTGGTCACGCGGATCATGTCCCCGTCGCTCCCCGTGAGGCCGATCGCGCGGCCCCCGGCCTGCTGGATCAGGGCGACGATCTCGCGATTCACCGTGCCGCCGAGCACCATCTCGACGACGTCCATCGTCTGGTCGTCGGTGACACGGAGGCCGTCGACGAAGGTCGTCTCGACGCCGAGGCGCTCGAGGGTGCGGCCGATCTGGGGCCCCCCGCCGTGCACGATCACCGGGCGCAGCCCGATGAACTTGAGGAGCACGACGTCGCGCGCGAAGGAGGCGCGCAGCGTCGCGTCGGTCATCGCGCTGCCGCCGTACTTGAACACGATCGTGGAGCTCGCGAAGCGCCGGATGTAGGGCAGCGCCTCGACGAGCACCTCGGCCTTGTCGATCAGATCCTTCATCCGCGCGTTCCCCGCATTCCCGCAGCCCCGCCGCCCTCGCGGCGCGCGCGCGCCACGTCCTCGACGGATTCGAGCAGGGAACGGTACAGGAGGACGTTGCGAGTCGCTGCGGAGAGCGGCGCCGCGACCAGCTCGGCGAGTCGCGCGCTGGCGCCCTCCTCGGGAGCCGGGAAGATCCGGGCGACGCCCAGCACCCGGCCGCGCACCCGCAGCGGCACCACGAGGAGCGGACCCTCGGCGCCGCTCTCGGGCGTGTCGATTCCGGCGTCGTAGCGCGGATCGCGTTCGGGGTGGTCGGTCGCGACGACGGCGCCCGCGGCGAGGCAGCCGCCGGTCAGGCCGCGGTCACGGGGCAGCACGGCGCGCTCGCCCTCGACGCCGTCGACGCGTGCCTCGCAGACGAGCCGACCCGTCACGTTGTCGATCAGGAAGACGCCCGCGGCGCGGGCCGACGCCGCGCGGGCCGCGGGCCGGAGCGACGCGGCGAGGAGCCGCTCGGGCTCGATCTCGCGCGTGGCCGCCTCGGCGATCTCGCGCATCATGTCGACCCAGGGCCCCGCATCGACCGACGCCTCGGCAGGCCGGGGATCGGCGGCGGTCCGGGAGGTCGCCGCGTAGAGCCGAAGCAGCGCCCGGTCCTCGTCGTGGAGGGCGTCGCCATGCGCCGGGTCGTCGGGAAACGCTCCCGTCTCCAGTGCGCGCTGAGCCTGGGCGCGCGCCAGTCCGAAGACGTCGGCGAGCGCACCCGCGGCGTCGTCGCCGGGCTCCGAGAGCCGAGCCAGCCGCTCGCGCAGACGCTGCCAGCGCCAGAGCGCGTCGTGGGCCGCCAGGGCGCGCGCCACGGCCAGGCCGAGCTCCTCGTCGTGGACCGGCTTCGCGAGGTAGTCGCAGGCGCCGCGGCGCAGCGCCTCGAGCACCAGCTCCTGATCGCCCTGCCCGGCCAGCGCGATCACGCGCAGCGCGGGGCGCTCGGCGAGGAGGGCGTCGAGCACGCCGAGCGCGTCGGGCTTCTCGGCCCGGACGTCCAGCACGACGCACGCGATGCGCGGGTCCTCGATCGCCTTGCGCGCCTCGACCCCGCCGCCGGCCAGCTCGCACGCCACGCCCTCGACCGAGAGCGCGTCCCGGATCGTCTCGCGAAAGTAGCGATCGCCGTCGACGATCAGCACGCGCTGGCTCGGCGTCACACCTTCGGCCACGTCCTTCCCCTGCTCATAGGATGAAACGGGACAGGTCCTCGTCCTCGATCAGCTCCTGCAGGCGCCCGCGCACGAAGGCCTCGTCCACCACGTGTCGCGATCCGGCGAGATCGGGCGCGTCGAAGGAGAGGTCCTCGAGCAGCTTCTCCATCACCGTGTGCAGACGGCGAGCGCCGATGTCGTTGGAGCGCTCGTTGACGCGCCAGGCGAGCTCGGCGAGGGCGGCGATGCCGTCCTCCTTCCACTCGATCGCGACGTTCTCGGTGGCGAGCAGCTCGGTGTACTGGCGCACCAGCGAGTTGCGCGGCTCGGTAAGGATGCGGACGAAGTCGGCGGCCTCGAGGGGCGCGAGCTCGACGCGGATCGGGAAGCGGCCCTGGAGCTCGGGGATCAGGTCGGAGGGCTTCGCCTCGTGGAAGGCGCCGGCCGCGATGAATAGCACGTGGTCGGTGCGTACGTTGCCGTGCTTCGTCTGCACCGACGACCCCTCGACGATCGGGAGCAGGTCGCGCTGGACGCCCTCGCGCGACACGTCGGGACCCGACTTCCCCGAGGCGCCCGAGGCGACCTTGTCGATCTCGTCGATGAAGACGATCCCCGACTGCTCGACACGCGCGATCGCCCACTCGCGCACCTGGTCCATGTCCACCAGTCGCGTCGCCTCCTCCGAGGCGAGCGCCTCGCGCGCCGCGGCGACCGACATCTTCCGGCGCCGGGGGCGGCTCGGCATCAGCCCCCCGAGCAGGTCCTTGAACTGCATCCCCATCTCCTCGACGCCCTGGGGCGTGAAGAGGGAGATGGAGGGCGAGGCGCCGCCGCCGTCCTCGAGCTCGATCTCCACCTCGCGCTCGTCGAGGCTGCCGTCGCGCAGCATGCGCCGCAGCTTCTCGCGGGTGGAGTCGGGCGAGTCGCCGCCGCCCGGGCCCGGCAGCGGGATCGCCCGACCGGGCTCGGGAGAGGGGGGCGGAGCGGCGGGCGGTGTCGGAAGCAGCGCGTCGAGCAGGCGCTCCTCGGCGCGCCGCTCGGCCACGGCGCGCACGGCGCGCTTCTCCTCCTCGAGCACGAGCGCGACGCCGAGCTCGGTGAGGTCGCGCACGATCGACTCGACGTCGCGCCCCACGTAGCCCACCTCGGTAAACTTCGAGGCCTCGACCTTCAGGAAGGGCGCCTGGGCGAGCTTGGCGAGGCGCCGCGCCACCTCGGTCTTCCCGACGCCCGTCGGCCCGATCATGATGATGTTCTTCGGCGCGATCTCGTCCCGCAGCTCCTCGGGCACCTGCTGGCGCCGCCAGCGGTTGCGCAGCGCGATCGCGACGGCGCGCTTCGCCTCGGCCTGACCGACGATGTAGCGGTCGAGCTCGGAGACGACTTCTCGAGGAGTGAAGGTGCGCAGATCGCTCACGGCAGCGTCAGGACCGTAACACGGTCGTTGGTGTAGATGCAGATCTCGGCGGCGATGCGGAGCGCGCGTTCGGCGATCTCGGCCGGCGCGAGGTCGGTGTTCTGGGAGAGGGCGCGCGCGGCGGCGAGGGCGTAGGAGCCGCCGGAGCCGATCGCCGCGATGCCATCGTCGGGCTCGATGACGTCGCCGTTCCCCGACACCGCGAGCACCCCGTCGGGGCTGCCGACCAGCAGCATCGCCTCGAGGCGGCGCAGCACGCGATCGCTGCGCCAGTCCTTCGCGAGCTCCACGACGGCGCGCCGGACGTTGCCGGGATGCGCTTCCAGCTTCGCCTCCAGGCGCTCGGTGAGCGACATGGCGTCGGCCGCGCCGCCCGCGAAGCCGATCAGCGCCCCGCCCTTCGTCGCCGCCCGCACCTTCTGGGCGCCCTGCTTCACGATCGCGTCGCCGAGCGTGACCTGGCCGTCCGAAGCGAGGGCGACCCGTCCGTCGCGGTGGACGGCGATCACGGTGGTGGAGCGGACACGAGCCTCAGTCATCTTCCCGATGCCCCTTCCTTCGGGTCGCCCCGGAGCGCGCGCGGGGATGGGTGCGATCGTACACCTCCGCCAGGCGCTCCACCGACACGGCGGTGTACTTCTCGGTGGTGGCGAGACTCTTGTGCCCCAGCAGCTCCTGGATCTCGCGCAGGTCGGCGCCCATGTCGAGGAGGTGGGTGGCGTAGCTGTGGCGCAGGCGGTGGGGATGGATCCGGCCCTCGACCCCGGCCCGCCGCGCGCGACGCCGCAGCACGCGGCGCACGTCGCGCACCCCGAGTCGACGCGTTCGCCCTTCCCGCGCGCGCAGCGCCGTGAAGAGCGGCGCGTCGGCAGCGCGCCCGGCCGCCCGCTCCGCGAGATAGCGCTCGAGCGCGCGCCGCGCCTCGCGCGGCACGGGAACGATGCGTTCGGCTCCGCCCTTCCCCAGCACGCGCACGTCCCCGCTCGCGAGGTCGAGGTCGCCGACGTCGAGGCCGGAAAGCTCCGATACGCGCAGGCCGGCGCCGTAGAGCAGCTCGACGACCGCGCGGTCGCGGCGCGCGCCCTCGTCTTCGCGGGCGCCGGCCTCGGGCGTCGGGTCGACGTCGCCGCGCTCGATCAGCGTCATGCAGTCGTCGACGCCGAGCGGGCGCGGGAGCCGCTTCGGCGTGCGCGGAGCGCGCAGGCCGGCGGTGGGGTCGTCCCCGCGCCATCCCGAGCGGAGCGCGAAGCGGAAGAAGCCGCGCAGCGAGGCGAGCTTGCGCCCGAGCGTCGCGGGATGACGCTCCCCGTGGAGCGACGCCAGGAAGTCGCGGACGTCGTCGCCCGTCGCGCGTGCGACGGCGCCCCCGCTGAAGGTCTGGAGCTGTCGGAGGTCGGCGAGGTAGGCGCGACGCGTGTGGGGCGAGAGGTTGCGCTCGTCCCGCAGGAAGGCCTCGAAGTCCGCGCGCTCGCGTTCGGCGCTCGGGGCCCGCGAGGCGCTCATGCGTCACCCATCCGGGCGTCCGCAGCGAACGCGGCGATCCCGCTCAGCGCGCGCTCGGAGAGCAGGGCATAGCGCTCGCGGCGGCCCCGACGTCCGCCGGGACCGAGCGGAGGGAAGAGGCCGAAGTTCACGTTCATCGGCTGGAAGCGGCCGCGCGGCTCCCCGGAGAGGTGGGCGAGCAGCGCTCCATGCGCGGTGGCGGGGTCGGGGCGCGGCGCCTCGAGCCCGCGTGCCGCGAACGCCACCTGGATCCCGGCCAGTCCCCCGAGCGCCGCCGACTCCACGTAGCCCTCCACGCCGGCGAGCTGACCGGCCACGTAGACGCCCGGGCGGGCGCGCAGCTCCAGCGTCGGAGCGAGGTGTCGCGGCGCGTTCACGTAGGTGTTGCGGTGCACCGACCCGAAGCGCGCGAACACCGCCTCGCCGGCCCCGGGCAGCGTGCGGAGCAGGCGCCGCTGCTCGCCGATGCGGAGCTTCGTCTGGAAGCCGACGAGGCTGTAGAGCACGCCGCGCTTGTCCTCCTGACGCAGCTGGACCACGGCGTGGGGACGCCTTCCGGTGCGCGGATCGCGGAGTCCCACCGGCTTCATCGGCCCGTAGGCCAGCGTATCGCGCCCGCGACGCGCCATCTCCTCGATCGGGAGACAGCCCTCGAAGTAGAGTGCCGCCTCGAAGGGGTGGAGCGGCACGGTGTCGGCGGCGACCAGCGCGTCGACGAAGGCCTCGTAGCCTTCCCGATCGAGGGGGAGATTCAGGTAGTCGCCCGGGCCGTCCTCGTAACGCGACGCCCGGAACGCCACGTCCATGTCGATCGAGTCGGCGTAGACGATCGGCGACAGCGCGTCGTAGAAGTAGAGGTGCTCCTCGCCGAGGAGGCGCTGCAGATCCGCGGCCAGGGCGTCGGCGGTGAGGGGCCCGGTGGCGAGGATCGCGCGACCCTCCGCCGGAATCACATCGACGCGCTCGTGGACCACGCGCACGCGGGGGTGCGCGCGCAGCGTGTCGGTGATGCGTGCGGCGAAGGCCTCCCGGTCGACGGCGAGGGCCTGGCCGGCGGGCACCGAGGCCTCGTCGGCGGCCTGGATCACCAGCGATCCGAGCGCGCGCATCTCCTGCTTGAGGAGGCCGACGGCGCTCGTCACCCGGTTCGAGCGCAGCGAGTTGCTGCACACGAGCTCGGCGAAGGCGTCGGTGTGGTGCGCCGGGGAGCGCTCCTCCGGCTTCATCTCGACGAGGGTGACGTCGAGCCCGCGCCGGGCCGCCTGCCAGGCGGCCTCACAGCCCGCGAGCCCGGCCCCGATGACGACGACGTGCAAGCGCGGCTCCGAGGATCCGGGAGGGAAGCCCGAGGTTAGCTCACGACACGCCAGCGGCCGTCGCGATCGCGGGAGATCCGACCCGCGAGCTCGAGCTCCAGCAGCGCCGATGCGACGTCCTCGGGCGCGCGTCCGAGACGCCGCGCCACGGCGTCGCCGTCGCAGGAATCGCGGCGCAGCAGCTCGAGGATCTCCGCCGTCGCCCCGGAGTCCGGCGCTTCGGGGGACGCGCTGCGGCGCGTCGACGGCCACGCGAGCGCGTCGAAGAGATCGCGCGTCTCGAGCAGGGGTGCGGCGCCATCGCGCAGCAGCCGGTTGGTGCCCACGTGGTGCGGACGATCGATCGGACCGGGTACGGCGAAGACGTCGACGCCCTGCTCCGCCGCATGGCGCGCGGTGACGAGCGAGCCGCTCCGCTCGCGTGCCTCCACCACGACCACCGCGAGCGAGAGGCCGCTGATGAGCCGGTTGCGCAGCGGGAAGAATCCCTTGCGCGGCGCGGTGCCGATCGCGAACTCGGTGACGACGGCGCCGCTCGCCGCGATCCGATCTGCGAGCTCGCGATGGGCCGCGGGATAGACGTGATCGAGGCCACAGGCCTGGACGGCCACGGTGCGACCGCCCGCCTCCAGCGCGCCGCGGTGTGCCGCGGCGTCCACGCCGAAGGCGAGCCCCGAGACCACGGACACGCCCGCCCGGGCGAGCTCACCCGCCACGCGCCGCGCCACCGCGAGCCCGTAGGCCGAGGCGGCGCGGCTCCCGACGATCGCGACGGCGGGCGCATCGAGGGCCGCGGCGTCGCCGCGCAGCGCCAGCACGGGCGGGGCGTCGTCGAGGCCGAGGAGGCCTCCCGGGAAGCCGGGCGCACCGAACGGCATCAGCCGCCCGGAGAGCCTAGCCAGGGCCCGTTCGGCCTCCCGGAGGCGCTTCTCGGAGGGCCAGGCCTCGTTCAGGGCGTCGATCGCGCCTCGGGGCGACGCGCCGCCGCGCAGCAGGGCCGTCGCCTCGCGCGGGCGCAGCGCCGCCGTCATCTGGAGCGCGAGCCAGTCGCGCTCCGTCCCGTCGCGCCGATCTCCGGACACGCAGGTCTCCCCGGGACCGGGGCGGCCCCGAGGATGACACCCGGCCCCGCGGCGGGCTACTGCGCGCTGTTGTCGCCGCGGAAGAGGTCGCCCAGCTGGAGCTCGGTCCGGGCCTTCGTCACGAGGGCCACGGCCGTCTCCTCCTCGGCGCGCACCACGAGCATGCTCGCGATGACGCGGTCGGGCACCTCCACCGACTCGTCGCGGGTGACCTCGCGCGCCTGATCGCCCACGCGATAGACCTCGAGGGGGCTCCCCACCTCGAGACCGTCGAGGGTTCCGCGGTTCAGGTAGACGAAATCGGACCAGCCCAGCAGCACGCGCCGCATCGGGAAGAAGGTGATCCTGCCCTCGACGCCCTCGGGAACCGGTCGCACCTCGATCTCGGGGGGCAGCGCCTGGCGCGGCATCACGCGGTCGCCGATCTCGATCTCGCCGGTCGACATGCGGATCGAGGCCAGCGAGGTCTCCGGGTAGGTCTCCTCGACCCGCACCCAACCGAGGATGTCGACGTGGTAGCCGAGCAGCGCGCCCGTGTCGGGGTCCATCACCTTCTGGTTGGTGCGGAAGAGCGTGAACTCGTCGCCGGGCTGCACCTCGGCCTCGCCGAGCCCGATGAAGAGGCCGTCCTCCTGGCTCATCATCATGCGATCGACGTCGCGCTCGACGACGCTCGCCGCGCTCTCGTAGACCTGGGGAGAGATCAGGCCCGTCGTTTCGCGCGCGCTGACCTTCACGATGCGTGCGGGCGCGGGCAGCATGGGCGCGGGCTCCATGCCGGGCACCGCGTCCTCCATCGCCGCGGGCGGATCGATCGCGGCCGGCTCCTGGGGCCGGTTCGCGAGCATGGCGTCCGCCTCCTCGGCGGTGACGCGCCGCATCTCGGTCGCGGTGATCCAGATGCGATCGCCCGGATGGATCACGTGGGGATTCGCGATCTCGCCGTTGTCCTTCCAGATCGACGGCCACACCCAGGGCGTGCCGAGGTAGGCGTCGGAGATGTGCCAGAGCGTGTCGCCGGAGACCACCAGATGGATGCGGCCCTGGCGGCCCTCGGAGTCCCAGCCCACCGCGCCCAGCGGGGGCCCGGGCTCGGACGCCATCGGGATGGGGGCCGCGTCGCCGGAGGCCTCCGATTCCGCCGGCTCGACCACCCCGGCCTCGTCGGCCGGCGGCATCGCCATCTCCGCCTCGGGGGCGAGAGGGTCGGAAGCCGAGGCGGGGACGTCGGGCAGGTCCGCGTCCGTCACCGCGATCTCGGCCGCTCCGGGGCCGTCTCCGGGTCCCGGCTGCTCCTCGGCCGTCACGGCCGCAGACGCCACGAGCCAGCACAGGGTCCAACCCAGGGTCCGCTTGCAGGAAATCATCGCCACCCTCCGGCTACGGCGCTCCCGCGGAGCGCACCGGCCCCGTTATCGGACGCTCCCCGGGGTGGCTTGAACGCCTGGGGGCCGGGATGCCAGAGGGGGGCGGGAGCCCGGCTCGGAGCCCTAGAGGCGGTCGCGGAGGCGCCGGGCCTCCTTCACCCAGCTGGGCTCGGTCCCCACCGGCACCCCGCGGGCCTGCTGCGCCTCGAGGTAGGCGGCGTGGGCCTCGATCGCCCGGTCGAGGGTATCCCGGGCACTCACCTTGTCTCCGCTGGCCTCGTAGGCCATCGCCAGGTGGTGGCGGACCAGGCCGAGGTTGGTGTCGTCGGGCGGCATGCCGGCCTCGGCTTCCTTCAGGTAGCCGATGGCCGCCGAGGGAACGCCGCGGCGATACAGCACCCAGCCGAGGGTGTCCGCCGCATTGGGATCGTCGGGGAGCAGGGCCTTCGCATCCTGGGCGAGGTCGAGGGCCCGGTCGAGGTTCTGCCCCTCCTCCGCGTAGAGGTAGGCGAGGTTGTTCTTCGATTCCGCGAGGTCGGGCGAGAACTTGATCGCATCCTCGTAGTGCGCGATGGCCTTGTCGCGATCCCCACCGAACTCGTAGAGCACCCCGAGGAAGTGGTGGACGTTCGGCTGCTCGGGATTCCGCTCGAGCGCCTTCTCGTAGGTCTCGATCGTCTGCGCCGTGCGGCCGGTGCGGACGTAGAGCTCCGCCAGGCGGCGGTAGGCGGTCATGTCGTCGGGATCGAGCTCGATGGCGCGGTTGAGCGCCTCGGTCGCGGCCTCGACGTCGCCGCGGGAGAGCGCGGCCGCGGCGGCCAGCTGCTGGAGCTTCGGATCGTCTGGGTTGTCCGCCACCGCCTTCTCGATCCGCGCGAGGCCCTCGGTCTCGTTCCCCATCTGCTTCTCGAGCTGGAGCAGGGCCCGGAGGATGTCCGGGTGTCCCGGGATCTCCTCCAGCGCGGCCATCAGGTAGGCGTGGGCCTTCTCGTTGTCCCGCGTCGCCGTGTAGATCCGGCCCAGCGCGAAGTTGACCTTCCCGTCCCGATCCTCCTCGGGAATCGACTCGACCTCCTCGAGGGCCTCCTCGACCCGCTTCAGGTGGACCAGGCTCTGCGCCAGCTGGATGCGCATCTCGTGGGAGTCGGGCACCTGCGCGAGGTAGCGGCGTCCCTCCTCGACGGCGTACTCGTGCTCGCCGAGATCGGCGTGAACCTCGGCCAGGACCCGTCGCGCCTGGAAGAGACTGGCGTCGATCTCCAGCGCGCGCGCAAGCTCGCTGCGCGCCACGGAGCGCTGCCCCGTCATGCGCAGCGCGGTGCCGAGGAGGAAGTGCGCCTCGGCCCAGTCGGGCCGGACGTCGATCGCGGAGCGGAGGTCCTGGATGGCTGCGTCGTACTCGCTGGCAGCGAGCGCGAGCTTCGCCCGGACGAAGAGTCCGCCCGGATGGGAGGGCTCGTCGGAGAGCACCTGCTCCACGAGGGCGCGCCCCTCGGTGACCTTTTCGGGTTCGTCCTGCCGGAAGCCGATCTCGATCAGCACCTCGGCCTTCCGCAGCAGCGCGGACTCGTCGTCGGACGCGAGCTCGACGGCGCGATTCGCGGCCGCGAGCGCGGCGTCCAGGTCTCCCTGGCGGCCCCGGTAGCTGGAGAGCACCAGGAAGGGACGCGGGTCGTTGGGCGCGGCTTCCGTGGCGCGCTCGATCAGGGCGTCGGCCTTCTCGTGGTCGCCCTGGCTGCGGTGGAGCTGGGCGAGGGCGTAGATCAGCTCGAGCGGCTCCTGGGCCTTCTCGATGCCCTCCTCGAGCACGGCGATGGAGTCGTCCACGCGCTGGCGGCCGAAGAGGAAGTTCCCCAGCAGCGCGTAGGCGCGCTTCTTGTCCTTGGGCTCGGCGAGCTCGAGTCCCTTGCGGTAGGCCGCTTCGGCCTCGACGTCCCGCGTCCGATCCTCGGCGTAGAACGACGCGAGGGAGAGCAGCGTCTGCATGTTGGGGACGTTCTTCGCCGCCTGCTCGAAGAGGGGTCCGGCCGTCACGCGATCGCCCTTGCGACGGTGGTAGTTCGCCAGGACCAGCAGAGGCGCCTCCTCGTCGGGTGCAACCTCGACGGCGCGCTCGTAGGCCGCGAGGGCCTCGGCCTCCTGCTCGAGGGCCTCGTGCGCCTGCCCCTTCACCAGCCACGCCTTCTCGTCCTCGGGCGACTCCGCGAGGATCGCGTCGGCGCGCTCGAGCGCCTCCTCGATCTCTCCGGCGTAGATCGAGATCTGTGCGAACTGGACGGCCGCATCGT
>Ga0299906_10003683_pt1 | contig 12617 bp, 9 predicted proteins | sample RVTome_14_FD_200259 | JGI IMG/M metagenome (GOLD analysis project Ga0299906, IMG submission 200259) | Soil microbial communities from uranium-contaminated site in the Upper Colorado River Basin, Wyoming, United States - RVT145D125 (version 2) ...
TTGTCGCGCCCGCGCGGATTGATCTTGAGATCCCACGACTGCGGATCGTCATGCCCGTCGTTGCCGATGTCCCTCGGCACGTTGTAATGGTAAATCTTCCCGACGCGGGCGGCGGTGTAGCCCGCGAGGCGGAACATCTGCGACAGGCTCTGCACTTCCGGCAATCGTTCACGCAGGCGAATGGCATTGCGGCGGATCAGCGTCTGGTCCGGATAGAGCCCGGTCATGAACGACGCCCGGCTCGGACCGCACAGGGGGTACTGGCAGTACGCCCGCGTGAACCGTAGCCCCTGGCTCGCCAGTCGGTCGATGTTGGGCGACCGCACGGTGGGATGCTCGTAGCCGCCCAGGTCGCAGTTCAGATCGTCGCAGATCATGAACAGGACATTGAGCTTTGTCGCGGCCACCGCGGTCGAAGGGGTTGCCGCGCAAACGGTCAGCAATGCGAATATAGCGAAGCGGTTCATAGTCATGGTTACCTCTCACCGCACAGTATAGCAGGATCACCGCCGGCACACCTGCCCATCCCTAAGAGCGTGTTTAAGAAGTCGAAATCGCTGGTGCGAGAATCCCTTCTCGCACCCGAAAACGGGCGGGAATCCCTTCCCGCCGCGCGGTGAGGCAGGAGCCCCGTGCCGAACGGGGGCGAGATGGGAATCTCGCCCCAGCTTTTTAGACACGCTCTAAGGCGCGTCTTGTCCTGGGTACCGGTTGCCGGTAGTCTCGCTTTTCGTCCTACTACGCACCGTTCGCGTCCACTGAAAGCGGGAGTTCTAACCATGAACCGACGTGAATTCTTGCAAAGCGCTTCGTTATCCACGGTCACGCTCGGTTCGTGGTTATCCGCACGTGCCGATGACGCGGTCCCGGACCCGTCCACGCGCAGCAAGCTGAAGATCACGCAAGTGCGCGTCGTGCGCCCGCGGCGGAAGCGGCCTTGGCCCACCTATCAACCGGCTCCGGGTTCCTGGTCGACCGGGAGCGTGGAAGTGGCCAACCCCATGTCGATCTATCCCAAGTATAAACCCCAACGCTCGCTGTTCATGGCCGACAACCTGGGCGCGTCCGCGGTTCAGATCGTCACCGACCAAGGGGTCACGGGGATCGGCTACGGCGGATCGGGGACCGAGTTCGTCGTCGAACGACACCTCACCAAGCTGCTGCTCGGCGAAGACCCGTTCGACGTCGAACGTCTCTGGGACATCATGTGGCGGTCCACGCTCTATTACGGGCGCAAGGGGCTGGTGGTCCATGCCATCAGCGCCGTCGACAACGCGCTGTGGGACATCATGGGCAAGGCGCTGGGGGTGCCGGTCTATACGCTGCTGGGCGGTGTGACCAAGCCGCGCATTCCCGGGTATTGCACGGGGAACGACCTCGAGCAGCACGTCGAATTCGGGTTTACGAAACTCAAGTTGGCCGTCCCGCACGGACCCGCCGACGGTCGGGAGGGGATGAAGAAGAACATTGCGCTGGTCCAACGGGCACGGGATCTCCTGGGCCCCGACGGCGAGATCATGCTCGACTGCTGGATGGCGTTTACCGAACGATACACGCTCGAGTTCGCCGAGATGCTCGAGCCCTACCGCGTGTACTGGATGGAGGAGTGTCTGCATCCGGACGACTACGCGGGCTTCGGGCGTTTGAACGCGCAGATCAGCTCGACGCGCATGGCCACCGGCGAGCACGAGTACACGCGGTACGGCTTTCGGCAACTGCTCGACCACAACGCGGCCGACATCTGGCAGCCCGACATGAACTGGTGCGGCGGACTCACCGAACTGCGGCGCATCGGGGCCCTCGCGGCGGCGCATGACATCCCGGTGATCCCGCACGGCGGATGGCGAGGCGGCGCGCCGCATTACATCATCTCCGCCACCAACAGCCCGTGGTGCGAAATGTTCATGCCTCCGCCGGGCGGACCCGACGAGGTGTACGCGCGGTTCGAGGAGGAGAACCACATCACCCGCGGCCCCGAAGGCATTTACATGCGCCCGTCCGACCGGCCCGGATTCGGCTGGGATCTGGTGGTGGACTAGGAAACGAAAGGACCCGACCGACATGATCAACAGGATCCCGCGAACATTCCTGGTCGTTCTGTTTTGCTTGTTGAGCGCGCCGACGCTCTGTGCCGAGCCGACCGACGTGATCGTGATCGGGGGTACGCCCGGCGGGATCGCTTCGGCGTTGTCGGCGGCGCGGGCGGGTCGAACGGTCACGCTGATCGCCGATCACGACCGCATCGGCGGCATGATGACCAGCGGGCTCGGTAAGTGCGACATCGAAAACCGCGGCATGATCAAGGGATTGTTCCGGGAGTTCGTTCGACGGGTGCATACACACTACGTGAGCACCTACGGCCTGGAGCACGACAACGTCAAGCGGTGTCGCGACGGTTACTACTTTGAACCTTCGGTGGCCGAGTCGGTCTTCGAGGCCATGCTGGGCGAACAGCCGACAATCACGGTGCTGAAAGGTTGGCGGTTGCAGTCGGCTCACGTCGCCGACGATCGCCTGAACGCCGTCGAAGTCGTCCATCGAAAGACCGGACAAAACCGTACCGTGCGTGGTCGGGTTTTCATCGACGCGACGTACGAAGGAGATCTCCTGGCCGGGGCCGGCGCGGAGTACCGACTGGGACGCGAGTCGCGAGAACAGTATGCCGAACCGCACGCGGGGGTGATCTACTTCGACTACCAGACGAAACGGTTTCTGCCCGGCACGACCGGTCAGGGTGACGATCGACTGCCCGCCTACACGTATCGGCTGTGCCTGACCACCGACCCGACGAATGCGCATCGCTTGACCGAGCCTCCACCCGAGTACGATCGGACGCGGTATCTGGGTTACTTGGACGACTACAAGGCGGGTCGGCTGCGCGGGCCGAAGGTCTTCAAGCCCGGTCGCGGCTACAACCCGGCTCACTTCGGCACGCTCGTCCGCGCGCTTTCCGTGACGGAGATCCCCAACGGCAAGGCCGACGTGAACATCAATCCCCGGCCGTTGGGCTTCCCGTTCCCCGAAGAGAACCGCGGCTACGTCGAGGGTGATGATGCCGCGCGACAGCGTATCTGCGCCCGGCATCGGAACCTGACGCTCGGTTTGCTCTGGTTTCTGCAGAACGATGCCGCCGTGCCCGCGGCGCACCGCAAACTCGCCAACGAACTGCACCTGCCCAAGGACGAATTCGCCGACACCGGCCACTTTCCCTTCCAACTCTACGTGCGCGAAGCGCGTCGTCTCGTGGGTGAGTACACGTTGACCGAGCATGACATCACCGGCGACGGCAAGGAGAAAACCCCCCGTCGCCACGAAGACAGCATTGCCATCGGCGAGTTTCCCATCGACAGTTTTCCCTGTCGCAAGCGCCAGCCCGACGACACGATCGTGCTCGAAGGTTATCTGGGCATGCTCGATCACATCACCCGGCCGTACGAGATTCCGTATCGCATCATGATCCCGAAGCGTATCGACGGTCTGATCGTGCCGGTGGCCGCGTCGACCACGCACGTCGGCTACTCGTCGATTCGCATGGAGCCGACGTGGATGGCGCTGGGGCAGGCCGCGGGCGTCGCGGCCGATCTGGCCGTCCGACACGACGTCGCGCCGCGTCGCGCACCGATCCCGGCGTTGCAGCGCGCGCTGGTGCAACAGGGTCAGGTAGTTCGGCACACGGGAGTAAGCTCTACGCCCACGGTGAGCGCAGGCGCGCCCCATCCGGTCGACAATCCCGGATCGCCGTTGATGTTGGCCGGCGACTGGGTGCCTGACGATCCGCGGACCATCGATTTCGCCAATTTACCCCGGTTGCCGAGCCGACATGTTGTCGTCAGTGACGTGCGTGCCGCCGACGGTGTCAACCAGCACAACTATCTGGTGCATCACGGCGGGAAGTTTTTCGTGATGTGGAGCGATGGGCCGGGCGTCGAAGACAAGGTCGGGCAACGGGTGAAGTTCGCCACCAGTCCGGACGGATTGACGTGGACTGAGCCGAAGTATGTAACGCCGGTACCGCCCGGTTCGGGCAAGGATTCTCCGTTCTACGGTACGCGGACCGCCAAGGGCTGGCGGTGGATTTCACGCGGATTCTGGCCGCGCGAGGGTGAATTGCTCGCGTTGGCGTCGTTGGACGAGGCGGCTGGTTTCTTCGGGCCCGGGTTGGCGTTGCATGCGTTTCGATTCAACGCGAGCGACGAAAGCTGGGAGAATCTCGGCGTCATCTCCGACAACACGATCAACAATTTCCCGCCCAAGCGCCTGCCGACCGGCGAATGGATGATGTCCCGACGCTCCCATGACTACAAGAAGGCGGGCGTTCATTTTCTGGTCGGTGGTGCCGAGCGCGTGGACCGTTGGAAATCGTATCCCGTGCTCGGTTCAAGCAGCGAGCTCGCGGCCGAGGAGCCGTACTGGTGGATCCTGCCGGACCGCAATCTTATGGCGCTATTTCGCGACAACCGTCGCAGCGGGAATCTCTATCGCTCGTTCTCGGTCGACAACGGCCGGACCTGGAGCAAGCCGACGCGAACCAACTTCCCGGACGCCACCTCGAAGATCAACGGTGTGCGTTTGCGCGACGGGCGCTACGTGCTGGTATCGAACGCCAATCCGAAGAAGCGTGATCCGCTGGTGCTCTCGATCAGTGACGACGGAATGGTGTTTCACACCATGCGCTACCTGGTGGGCGGTCGCCGCGTCGACTACCCGCACGTCATCGAGCACGACGGCCACCTGCTGGTCGCCTTCTCCGGCGGCAAGCAGACCGTAGAAGTGCTCGAGATTCGCCTCGCCGACCTGCCGCAAGCCGACCAAGCGCCCGCGGGTCACGAGTGATCCGGCTTGGTTGTGGCAGTCGCTTCTTCTTTCTCCTTTGATTTCGACGTGTCTCAATTGCACGCCACTCCGGATTTGATCTGAATCGACCACGCTGACGAGCCGATGCGCAGTGCACCTTGGTTTAGGTCGGGTGCGCTTATTGGACCCACATTACAATGTAGCGTTCTTTCACGAGGAGGAAGGGGAACATGGGCATTCACGGCGTTGAAAGATGGCGGCGGTGGCTTAGCGCCGTCGGGTTGTTATGGGTCGGAGCGGCGCTGATCGGCTGCGCTCCGGCGGGCAATGACCAGGACACATCGGATACGACCGAAGCCGATTCGTCCGCGGCCCGCAGCTTCGTGAGCGCGGGCGGTACGGCGGGGTTGGCCACGAGCACAAGCGCGAGCGGCGCGACCGTGATCGCCTCGTTCGATCCCGGCGCGTTCGTGCTGACCGATGGATCGTCCGACGAAGCGATCGCGCCGGTCGAGTTCGATGAAGGCGGCACCGGCGGTGATCCGCCTCCGCCTCCCGAAGGTGACGGTGGCGATCCACCTCCGCCCCCCGAGGGCGACGGCGGCGATGTACCTCCGCCTCCCGAGGGTGACGGTGGTGACCAACCTCCACCCCCTGAAGGCGGCGATCAACCTCCCCCGCCCGAGGGTGACGGCGGCGATCAGCCTCCGCCTCCCGAAGGTGACGGCGGTGATGTGCCTCCTCCGCCCGAGGGCGACGGCGGCGACCAGCCTCCGCCGCCTCCGGAGGGGTTCGAGGCATTTCCGCCCGATTTCGAGTTTACCGACGAGTTTCAGGAGTTCGTCGACGGCAGCTTCACGGGTGACGAGCCGCTGAAGTTCGAGGAGATTCCGTTCGACGAGTACTTCCAAGAGCACGCGCTCGACGAGCTCTATTCCGACCTGCCGCCTGATTACAAGGAGCAGTACTTCGGCGAGTTCGCGTTCGGCGACGTGCCGCCTCCGCCGGAGGGATTCCCCGAGTTCCCCCCGCCGCCCGACTTCATGGGCACTGACGGTGAGTTCGTCCCGTTCGAGTTCGATCCCAACGCGCCGCCGCCCGAGGGCATGCCGCCGGAGTTCTTCGAGTTTGACGTAAAGCGCGCGGAGCTGGAAGCGTTCCTGGGAGAATTCAAGTTTGAGGGTTCACCCGGCGACATCGACTTCGAGGCGCTGGCCGAGTTCCTGCCCGACGGTTTTCTGCCGCCCGAAGACGTGCTCGCGCTCTTCGACGGGTTCGGCGACGACCATCCGCTGATCGGCGAGGACGGCTCGGTCAATCCGGAGCTGGAGGGCGCGTTCCACGAACGTCCGCCGGTCCCGGAAGGTTTTGACGGATTCGATTTCGAAGGTGATTGCCCGCAGTTCGACGATCTGATTACGGTCTACGACGAGAAGAACGTCGACGAAACAATGCGCGGGCAGGTCAACACGACCCGAACCGAGGAGTTGCCCGACGGCTGCGTGGTCAGTTGCAGCGACACCACGCTCATCGAGACGGTGCTCGGCGAGTCCATCCCGCTGCTTTCAGTCGCTCCCGGCATCTTCGAAACGCAGTGGACGGTCAAGGTCCGGCAGATCACCACGACCGTCTTCAAGAAGGTCGCCCCCGACGGCGGCGAGGAGACCTTCAAGGTCACGCACGAGATCGTCGGGCTGGTGCTCTGGACGGTGGTGATGGAGGAAGTCGACACCGACGGCGACGGCGAGCCGGAGCAGATGCACGTGCACGGTACCAGTGATTACGAGATCCTCTCGTCGGAGACGACCGGTGAAGCGCCCGAAGGGTTGGGCGCGCCGCCGGAGATGATCCTACCCTATGAGTACGATGCGACGATGGACTTGGCGGGAGAGGCGTAACCACCGCTCACGCCGGGTAGAGATCGTTGAATCCACGACGGCGTCGTCCGGCCACCCCGGGTGACGCCGTTTTTTTACGTAGCGAGGGATAACACTCGCTCCCCTTCGGGTCGCCGCTAAACGCTCATTTCTCGTTCGCGGGTATGCCGTGCTGTCTAATCCTTGACGTTGGCGGCCTTGTAGTCGGCCAGGAAGCGTTCGAGCCCGATATCGGTGAGCGGGTGGTTGATCAGTTTCTCCACGGTGGACCAGGGCATGGTGGCGATGTCGGCGGCGAGCTTGGCGGCCTGGAGAATGTGGAGCGGGTGCCGGAGCGAGGCGGCGAGGATCTCGGTGCTGAACCCGTAGTTGTCGTAGATTTCGCGGATGTCGGCGAGCATGGCCATGCCGTCCTGGCCGATGTCGTCGAGCCGGCCGAGGAACGGCGAGCAGAACGTCGCTCCGATCTTGGCGACCAACAGGGCCTGGAGCGGCTGGAAGATGAGCGTCATGTTGACTTTGATGCCCTGATCGACGCACCGGGCCAGCGCCCGCAGCCCGGCCGGGGTCGTGGGCAGCTTCACCACGACGTTTTCGGCGATTTTCACCAGTTCGGTGGCCTGCGCGAACATTCCGTCGGTGTCCGTGGCGGTCACCTCGGCCGATACCGGGCCCGGCGTCAGTTCGCAGATCTCGGCGATCAGGGCGGAAAACGGCTTGTTCTCCTTGGCGACCAGCGACGGGTTCGTGGTCACGCCGTCGAGGACGCCCATGTCGCGCGCGGCTTTGATCTGGTCGATGTTCGCGGTGTCGATGAAGAATTTCATGCTGCCTCCATAAATCCGTTGCGTCATGTCGATACGCGTTGTATCGTCCCGGCCCGCGCCGATTCGGTCGCCGTTCATCGGCCTCGGCGTCGAGGGCGACGGGACCATGCTACATTATTCCGGCCGATTCCTGTAGTATGGTTCTGCGATTGCGTGGCAATCTGTTCGAGCCGGGGCCGGTCGAGCGATAGAATAAAGAGGGAAGCCGGCGGTCGGACGCCCCCCCATTGCGGAGCCCCGGACGAAACCCGAACCTGGACGAGACCCGATGCGAGCGTATTTTCGCAACATTTACATCACCATCAAGACCATCCTGATCGGGATGCGGATCACGCTGAAGTACTGCTTCGCCAAGACGATCACGGTGCAGTATCCCGATATGGCCCCGGTGCTCCAGAAGCGCTACCGTGGGTTCCATTTTTTCGAGATCGAGAAGTGCATCGCCTGTGACCAGTGCGCCAAGGCCTGCCCGATCGACTGCATCTACATCGAAAAGTCCGGCCCGCGCAAGATCGACAAGGCATCCGGCGTGGCCACGGGCGGGGCGATGACCCGGTACGCCATCGACTACGCCAAATGCATGTTCTGCGCCCTGTGCGTCGAGCCCTGCCCGACCGAGTGCATCCACATGGGCAACATCCACGACATGTCCGGCTACTCGCGGGAGAGCATGATCGTGGAGTTCACCGAGCTGGCCCGCGAGGGTCTGCAAACGCCGCAGCCGCTCTGGATGCAGAAGGACAAGCTGCCCGACTGGGCCGCCGAGCGCAAGCAGCACTGGCAGGCGTTCGCCCAATCGAAGGACACGCTGTCGAACGATCCGCTGCGCAGGCGAGAAGAGATGGTCAAAGCGCTGGCCGAGCAGAAGCCCCCGAAGAAACCGCCGGCCGAGAAGGCCGAACCAGCCGAGGCGAGTTCGTGATGGTTTAGCGACGACCCCGCGGAGAGCGCGTTTCGCGTAGGAATTAGAGTATCAACCGTGGTGAACCTGACCGACTTACTGGCTGAAGCGAGCTTCCCGGTACGGGGCGACACCAACTCCGACTTGGTGTTGGGGCTGTTGGCGTTCATCGTGCTCGGGTTCCTGATGGCGTTCGGGGCGCTCTTGGCGGGATGGTTCGTCAGGCCCAAGCTGGACCATCCGGAAAAGGCCGCGACCTACGAGTGCGGCGAACCCACGTTCGGGTCGAGCTGGGTGCAATTCGACCTGCGGTTCTACGTCGTCGCCCTGGTCTTCGTCATCTTCGATGTCGAGATCGCCCTGTTCTATCCCTGGGCGGTCGTGTTCGGCGGAGGAACGCTGACCGAGACCGATCCCGAGGTGCTCGCTCAGGTCAAGGTCGGTGCGTTGTGGGACATGCTGTTCTTTTTCAGCGTACTGGTGGTCGGTTTCCTCTACCTCTGGCGATACGGCTATCTGGATTGGGTACGGGCCTCGACCGGCCAGCACCACGAGGCGGTACTGGACCACAAGTCGGTGGACCATGAGGCGGTGTTGGGGACGGTTCAAGCGGATCGCGAGACGCAAGGAGCGTGACGAATGTCCTGGATTGAAAACCGATTCGAGGAAGGGCTGATCATCACGTCGTTGGACTGGGCGATCAATTGGGCCCGGACCAGCGCGATCTGGCCGATGACCTTCGGCCTGGCGTGCTGTGCGATCGAGATGATGGCGGTGGGCGCGAGCCGATTCGACATCGACCGGTTCGGGGCCGGCGCTTTTCGCGCGAGTCCCCGGCAGTCGGACCTGATGATCGTCGCGGGCACGGTGACTTACAAGATGGCGTCACGGCTCAAGCGGCTCTACAACCAGATGCCCGACCCGAAGTACGTGATGGCGATGGGGGCGTGCACCATCGGCGGCGGGCCCTACTTCAAGCACGGCTACCACGTGGTCAAGGGCGTGGACCTGGTGGTCCCGGTGGACATCTATATCCCCGGCTGTCCGCCCCGGCCCGAGGCGTTGCTCGAAGGGCTCATGCGGCTCCAGGACAAGATCAAGCATCAGACCCTGGCCAAGACCTGGGTGACGCGAGAAAAGGAAAGTCAACTCGCCGAAACTGTGGCATGACGGCGGTATGACGAACACGGAACGGCAACGATGTCCCCCGAAGAAATCAGCGATGTGCTGACCGGCGCGTTCGGCGATGGGGTGGTCGAGGTTCAGATGGACTCGTCGCACCCGCAGGTGGTGGTCAAGCCCGCGTCGTGGCCCGAGATCGCGACCTTTCTGCGCGACGACGATCGACTGGGTTTCACCCTGCTGCGATGCATCACCGCGGTCGATCTGCTGGCCGACAACCAGTTGGCGTGCATCTATGACCTGATGGCGATGAAGCCGGGGGCGACGCCCGATGCGCCCTGGACCTCGCCGCACGCCATCGCGGTGACGATCAAGGTCGATCGCGACGCGCCGAGAATCCCCTCGGTCGCCGAGGTCTGGCCCGCGGCCGACTGGCACGAGCGCGAGGCGTTCGATTTGATGGGTGTCGAATTTTCCGGACACCCGGACCCGCGGCGGATTCTGTGTCCGGACGATTGGGAGGGACATCCCCTCCGGAAAGATTACGTCTTCCCCCGGGCGTATCACGACATCCCCGGCTCGACCGAATATGAACTGTCGAATCCGGTGCACTGATTCGCACGAAGCGAATCCGGTCAGCAAGAATCGAATCTGGGAACGGACATGGCGATTGAGTTGGAATCGGCGATCGAGTTGGAATCACAGGCGGACCTGCTGGTCGATCTCGACCGCACCGCGTCGGGCGACGTGCGGACCGAAGAGATGCTGGTCAACATGGGCCCGCAGCATCCTTCGACGCACGGCGTGTTGCGCCTCGTGCTGCGGACCGACGGCGAGATGGTCCTCGAGGCCGTGCCGCACATCGGCTATCTGCACCGCTGTGCCGAGAAGATCGGCGAGAACGTGCAGCCGTTCCAGTACATCCCGTACACCGACCGGATGGACTACCTGGCCGGAATGAACAACAACTACGCGTTCGCGTTGGCATGCGAAGCCTTGGCCGGGGTCGAGATTCCCGACCGTGCCGCCTACCTTCGCATCATCTTCGTCGAGCTCAACCGGATCGCCTCGCATCTGGTGAGCATGGGGGCCTACGGGCTCGACATGGGCGCGTTCACCCCGTTTCTGTACGCGTTTCGCGAGCGCGAATACATCCTCGATTTGTTCGAGTCGGCGTGCGGAGCCCGGTTGACCTACAGCTATATCACCATCGGCGGGGTGACCGACGACGTGCCCGAGGAATTCGTCGACACCTGCACCGAGTTCCTCGATTACTTCGAGCCGAAGATCGACGAGTACAACAACCTGCTGAGCTTCAACCAGATTTTCGTCAAGCGCACCGCCAACGTGGGCGTCATCAGCGCCGAAGACGCGATCGCCTGGGGCCTGACCGGGCCCTGTCTGCGCGGCAGCGGGGTGCATTGGGACCTGCGCAAGGTCACGCCGTACGACATCTACGATCGCTTCGACTTCGAGGTGCCGATCGCGGTCGAAGGCGGGACGGACGGGATTCCGCCCGAGGTGGTGGTGGGTGATTCGTGGAGCCGGTATTTCGTTCGCATCCTCGAGATGAAGCAGTCGGTGCGGATCATCCGGCAAGCGCTGCGCGACTTGCCCGCCGACGGTCAGCACAAGGCCAAGCTGCCGCGCACCTTCAAGCTGCCCGCCGACGAGGTCTACTACGAGATCGAGAACCCGCGCGGGCAGCTCGGGTTTTTCGTGTCGGGCGACGGCTCGGCGATTCCGACGCGGGTCAAGGCGCGGGGCCCGAGCTTCTGTAACCTTTCGATCACGTCGCATGTGTGCCGGAACTGCCTGCTCGCCGACGTGCCGGCGATCGTCGGCAGTATCGATGTCGTGATGGGTGAGGTGGATCGTTAGCGACGGACATCGGCCCGAGACGGACATCGGCCCGAGACGGACATCGGCCCGAAAGGGGTTGCCGAATGTAGTAGCGGACATTTGCCCCGTAGGGGCTTCCGAATGTAGCCAGGGGTGGAGCGCAGCGCAACCCCTGGTCAGTGAACGACCCCATGATCCCCGCCCCGTAGGGGCGGACGCATGCATGACGCGCAGGTTGGTGCGGTCGTTCGCCTGCCCCTTCCGGGGCAGGGATTCCGTCGCCTCGCCAACCAGGGGCTTCGCTGCGCCCCCGGCTACATTCGCCGGCCCCGTCGGGGCCGAACGTGCTTGGCCGTGGTTGCGCTGCGTTGAATCGCAGCCGCACCGACCGCGTAGGGAGCAGCGCTTGGTCAGAGAGGGTGATGACTCGACTGGGCCACTGCTGACACAGCCGTGGCACACGGCTTCTGGTTTTGCCCCTTTTCACGGCGTGCCCAGTCGCTATCATCTGCGACTTCGCGTGCCGGCCGGTGTGCGGCCGCCGGCCGTCGTGTTTTTGAACAGTCTCAGTCTGGTTTTATGAGTCAGCATTCCTTCACCGTACCCTGGGCTCCACGCAAGCCGCGCCGCTATACCGGCGTGCGCGGGCTGATCGTGGCGATCGCCCGGCTGGCCTATACCGTCTTCGGGCCGATCGTCCGGAGGTTTCCGTCGGCGTGCTTCTTCGGGGCGGTGCTGACGGTGATCCTGGCGGTCTGGGCGCACGCGCTGCTGTTTCAGTTCGCCGAAGACTGCGTCAACAGCACGAAGTACGACATCAACCGGAGGGACAGCGGTGTGCTGCCGCTGCTCGGCACCGAGTATCCCTTGACGATTGCGGAGTTAAAGAACGGGCTGGCCAAGCCGACCGCAGCCAAGGGCGCGGGGTTGCCGAGCGCTGTGGCCGGTGTGCTCGCTTATGTCGTCTGGATCGCTCAGTTCGAGCAGGCGCGAGACCTGGCCGCCATCGCCGGCATCATCGGGTTCATCTCGCTGGTGCCGATGTACACGATCTGGTGGGAGCGCAAAGTGGCGGGACGGATTCAAAGCCGGCTCGGGCCGATGCGCGTGGGCGGCTGGCACGGCTGGTCGCAATCGCTCGCCGACGGCATCAAGCTCATCGGCAAGGAAGACCTGATTCCCGAGGGGGCCGACAAACCGTTATTCATCCTCGGGCCTTATATCGCGTTCGTTTCGGCCATCTGCGCGTTCATC
>Ga0299906_10003687_pt1 | contig 12605 bp, 3 predicted proteins | sample RVTome_14_FD_200259 | JGI IMG/M metagenome (GOLD analysis project Ga0299906, IMG submission 200259) | Soil microbial communities from uranium-contaminated site in the Upper Colorado River Basin, Wyoming, United States - RVT145D125 (version 2) ...
TGCCGGGCGCCCGCTCGAGAGATAGCCCGAGACGAAGCGTGCTGCAAGGCCCAGGCTGCGAACGGCCTCCATCATGAAGAGCGCAAAGTCCCGGCAGTTGCCGGAACGGCTTTCCAGCGTTTGCACCGGGGTTTGCGTTCCCATCTCCTCGCGCCGCGCGTAGGCGAACTGGTACTGGATCGATCGGGTCATGCCGGTGAGGATATCGAGCGTGCTGCGGCTGCGGTCGGCCTCCACGAACCAGCGTGCCCAGGTATCCACCTTGTGCCACGGATCGGGGTAGGCCCGCTCGATCGTGCGAGCGAGATCCGGGATCTCCTCCACCGGGTAGCTGAACGGGTAGCGCAGGGCATACACATCGAGCACGACTTCACGCTCGGCGACCGGAAACTGCTCGACCCGGATCGTGGAGTCGAACACCAGTTCCCGGCCGGGTTCGCTGAAACTCGCGATCGCGACAGAGTTGCCGAACACGTCGTGCAGCCAGCGCACCGAGGCCGCTGGCTGAATCGCCAGAGCGGTATCGAGCAGCCGCAGGTCGTGGCTGTCGCGCGGCCGTATCATGAGGCGATGGACACCGAACTGGACGGAATTAGCGTACCGATATGCCGTCCGATGACGGACCGTGACAACAGTCATGTGCGAGCGCCTCGAGTAGAACGAATCTGGATTGATGCGAGCATGCGGGCCGGCTGCGGCGAGCCCGCTAACTGCGTACTACGTGCATTCTCACTTCGACCGAGTGCTCCAGTTTGTCGTCAACCAGTGGAATCACCCGGTCCTCCCGCTCGATGCCATCGACGGTGACCGCCATCCCTTCGGTCTCGTCGCGCACTTGCAGCACGGCGATGCGATAGACCGTTTCCCGATACCGGTAGTACAGCATGAAGGCTTTCCAGTCCGCGGGCAGGCAGGGGGCCAGGTGCAGCTTGTCGACGTCCAAGCGCAAGCCAAGGAGCGACTCCACGATGAGCCGATACATCCAGCCGGCGGAGCCCGTGTACCAGCTCCATCCGCCGCGGCCGATGTGCGGGGCGAGCGCGTAGACATCGGCCGCGACGACATAGGGCTCGACTTTGTAGATTCCCAGCTCCTTCTGTGATCTCGCATGGTTAACCGGGTTGATCATGGCGAACAGTTCCCATGCCCGCTGCTTGTCGCCCAGGGCGGCAAACGCCATCGCCGCCCAGATCGCCCCGTGCGTGTACTGCCCGCCGTTCTCTCTCACGCCCGGGACGTATCCTCGGATATACCCAGGGTCCATATCCGACCGGTCGAACGCAGGATCCAGGAGCTGGATCAGCCCCTGGTCACGACGGACAAGGCGTCGATAGACCGCGTCCATAGCCGTGCGCGCGCGCACGACGTCGCCCGCTGCGCCTGAGCCTGACGGCGTGGCGGACGGCCCGCAGCCCGACAGGACCGCCCAGCTCTGCGCGATGGAGTCGATCTGGCATTCTTCGTTGCCGGCGGATCCGAGCGGGGAGCCATCGTCGAAGTAGGCCCGCCGGTACCACTGCCCATCCCAGCCATTGTCCTCGAGACTTTGGCGCAACCGGCGCTGCTCGGCTTCGCAGCGTTGCGCGAACGGCTCATCACCTCGCAGCCGCGCCACACGGGTGAACTGCGCGAGCACCTCGCACAGAAAGAATCCCAGCCATACGCTTTCGCCCCTGCCGCGTATGCCCACCAGATTCATCCCGTCGTTCCAGTCGCCGGAGCCCATGAGCGGCAGACCGTGCTCGCCAAAGCTCAGCCCTTTCACGATGGCCCGAACACAGTGCTCGTACACGCTGCCTGTCTCGGCGGAGCGGTCGGGCTGTTCGTAGTAGGAGTCGTCCTCCGGGTTGACCGAACGACCTTCGAGAAAGTGCACCGGTTCGTCGAGTACCGCCGCATCTCCCGTCGTCAGCACATAGCGGCAGGCCGCCAACGGCAGCCAAAGATAGTCGTCCGAGCAACGGGTGCGAACGCCCCGGCCAGACGGCGGATGCCACCAGTGCTGCACATCGCCTTCACGGAATTGACGGCTTGCGCACCGGACCAGGTGCTCGCGGACAAGCCCCGGTTGTGCGTGGATCAGGGCCATCACGTCCTGCAACTGGTCGCGAAATCCGAACGCGCCACCGGATTGATAGTATCCGCTGCGTCCCCACAGCCGGCAGGCGATGGTCTGGTACAGCAGCCAGCCGTTGGCCAGGACGTTGAGCGACTCATCCGGTGTGTGCACCTGGACGGCGCCCAACGTGCGCTGCCAGTGCTGGCGCACCGCGTCGAGCGCGCCGCGCGCAGCAGTCGCGCCGCGGTAACGATTGACTAGGATGGCGGCGCCATCGGCATCTCGCCCTACGCCAAGCCTGAAGACGATCTCTTGCTCCTGTCCCTCAGCCAGTTCGACGCTCACCTGGATCGCGGCGCAGGGGTCCAATCCCGCCCCGGTCTTACCCGAAAGGCGTGAACGCGTCATGGCGGCGGGACTTCCACGCGTCCCGTTGCGTCCCAGGAACTCCGTGCGGTCGCCGGTCAGCGTCCGGGTCGGATCGTCCACATCGAAAAAAGCGACCCAATCCGCGAAGTCCGTGTTGTACGGGTTGCGTGCATACAGCGCTCCACTCTCAGGGGCGATCTCCGTGCGCACGTGCATGGCCGACTTCGAACGCAGATCTCCCAGCACCCACTCCACGTATCCGGTAGCGGAGAGCTTCCTGGGCCGCTCCGACTCGTTGCGCAATTTCAGCACTGCGAACTTCACCGCCGCATCCAGCGCGGTGTAGACCCAAAGCTCCGAGTAGATGCCGCTCGAGCTGTGCTCGAACACGCTGTACCCGAATCCATGCCGGCTCACATATGGCATCGCCGCGGGGCAGGGGAGCGGCGCCGGCGACCAGAACGCGCCAGTCTCCTCGTCGCGCAGGTAGAGGGCCTCCCCACTCGAATCGGTCACCGGATCGTTGTGCCAGGGCGTCAGGCGGAACTGATGCGCGTTTTCTGCCCAGGTATAGGCCACCCCGTTTTCCGAGATCACGGTGCCGAAGTGGGGATTGGCAAGGACGTTGACCCACGGCGCCGGGGTCGCTCGGTCGGGGGCGAGTGAAATGACGTATTCCCGCCCATCGGGCGTGAATCCCCCCAAGCCGTTGGATAGGATCAGATCGCGGCGTGGCGCCACGCTGGCGGCCCACAGTTCGGGCCGGTGGGTCCGGGTCGGAGCAAGCCGCGCAACCCGCTTGTCCGGCGCAACCCGCCGGTTGACCTGTTCCGCGAGCGTTCCCCGCTCGTCCGTAATCACCACGCGGGCGACGGATTGGAACAGGATGCGATCCTCGGTCGATATCTGCTCCCCGGGTCGTACGAAGATGCCGCCTGGTCGATCGATCGCAGTCGCCTCCACCCCTGCCGCGATCAAACCCATGATCTGCTCCTGCAGCCGTTGCCTGTAGCCCGCGTGGTCTTCGCTCCAGATCACCAGATCGACCGCCAGCCCCTTCAGCCGCCAGTACGCATGGGCCTGGACCAGCTGGCGTACCAGATCGATATGGGCCGGGTCTCCAACCTGCAACAGCACGATCGGCAGATCACCCGAGATCGCATAGCCCCATAGGCCGGATTGTCCGCGGCGGTTCCTGATCAGCACGGCCGCGTTTGCGCGCATCGAGGCATTGGCGTAGATGACGGAACTGGCCAGGCGTGCGTAGAGCTGCGCGTCCGCCTCCGTGGCATTGATCTGTCGCAGCACGACCTGGCTGTGCGTCCAGGCCAGCTCGAACACCCTGTCCGCAAGCCGGCGATCCTGGTACCTGTCGACCAGGCTCAAGGCTGCCTCGCGGGTATCGCCAATACCGGAAACCATATCCAGGGTCGCCGATTGGTCCGGATCGAGCGTTAGGCGATATCGGATCGCGGCGATCGGGTCGAGCACCGAGCCCTCTCCGCCTGATAGTGGCCCGGGCGCGCTCATCGCTTGCGGCGCGGCAACGGTACTTCCGCGGCCGATGAACTGCATGCGGTCCGTTTCGAAGGAAATCTCTCCGATGTCCGCGCCATGCACGGCCATCAAGTGGAACATCCACGGCACCCGTTCGTCGAGGGAACGGGGACGCCGCGTGCACAGGATCGCCCGCCGCTCAGTCAGGATCTCGGTCTGCACGAACAGATTGCTGAAGGCGGGATGCAGAGCGTCCGCGGCCGGCGGGGCCAGCACCACCTCCGCGTAACTCGTGACATCGAGCGCTCTGCGCGTCCGAGACCGGTTGGTGATGTGGATCCGGCGCAGTTCGATGTCCTCTTCGGGCGAGACGACGATCTCGGTATGCACGTCGAAGTCGTGGTCATGCCGCCGGAACTCCGCGCGGCCCTCCGAGAAAATCGCTTCGTAGTGCTCCGACCGTTGAAGGGTTGGCTGATACGCGGTTGACCAGTACGCTGCGCTCTCCACATCGCGCAGGTAACAGAACGTCCCCCAGTTGTCGCATGTGGTGTCCTCGCGCCAGCGTGTGACGGCCAGGTCCTTCCAGCGGCTGTAGCCGCCGCCCGCGTTCGTGACCATCACGTGGTAGCGGCCGTTGGACAACAGCTGGACCTCCGGTATCGGGGTATCCGGGCGGCGGAGCACGCGCACGGGCATTTGCGGTTCGGCGGAAGTCGCTCGCATCTCGACCAGCTCTGCGGTGTGCGGCAACAACCCCACGGCCCTTGGGACCCGCTCCTGGAGCAGCAGCATGGTCGCCTGGAACGATGGGTCCGACTCGAATCGCTTCTGCATCGGACGGGCCCGGAGCAGATAGGCCAGAGCGAGCAAGCTCATGCCCTGGTGATGCGTCATGAAGGACCGTACCACCACCTTCGAATGGCCGCGCGGCAGACGTGATGGGGTGTAGTCGACGGCCTCGAACAGGCCGAACTTCCCAGCCAACCCTTCGGCGGCCAACCGCTGCAGATTCGCGCACGCCTCCTCTGGAGCCACGGTGAGCGCGAGCACCGAAGCATACGGCGCAATGACCAGGTCCTCGGCCAGCCCGCGTTTGAGCCCCAGACCGGGCACCCCGAAGGCGCGGTACTGGTAGTTGAGCCCGACGTCGACCGTGTTGTACCCGGATTCCGACATGCCCCACGGTACGCCGCGCTGCTTCCCATACTCGATCTGCCGGTCTACCACGGCACGGTAGGTCTGGTCGAGCAGGGTGTTCTCGTAGGTCGGCATCACCAGGAGGGGCATGAGGTATTCGAACGTCGAGCCGCTCCAGGACAGCAGTACCGGCTCGCCGGCAGCCCTGGTGAGCAAGCGCCCCAGGGCGAACCAGTTCTCCTGCGGCACCTGCCCTTGCGCGATCGCCACAAAGCTGCACAACCTCGCTTCCGAAGCGAGAAGGTCGTAGTAACTCGAGTCCCGACGCAGTTCAGCGACGTTGTACCCGATGGTCATCAGATGACGTCCCTTGTCGTACAGGAAGCCGTACTCCATTTGTGCGAGCTTGCTCGATAGCAACGCCAGGCTCTCGATGGCAGCGATGCGCGCCCGGGCGCGAACGCTGGCCTGCGTGATGCGCTGTCCGAGGTCGGCCAGCCAGCCGCGTTCCTCGGGTGCCATTTCCCCACGCAACCGACGCTCGATCCCGGGCAGGCACCTCGCCTCGAGTCCGGCCAGTTCGCGCAGCGTTGGGATCGCGCCGAGATCCGGCAGGTCGGCAACGCCACTCGGCGCGGCTGGCAGCGTAATCCACGCAGCGAGATAGGTGAGCTCGTCGAGCGCGATGCGGCATTGTCGCGCCAGCGCCTGCGCCCACCGGCTGGCTTCGCTCTGGAGACTGCCATTCGAGCTGGCCGCGACTGCCGCTGCATTCGTGCCCAGTCGATCCAGGGCCACCCGCGCCTGCGTGAGCGTGGCCGGCCCCGAAGCGCACGCAGACTCCAGGTCCAGCTGAAATCCGGCGAGCGCGGGCGGTTTGGTTCCTTCCAGGTCGTCCATAAGAACCCCGAGCGTATCGCTCAAGCCCTGGAACATCCGTGGCCCGAGGATCTTTTCGTCGAGAAGCGCAACCAGACCCGGGCGCAAGGTCAACAGATGACCCGCGAGATTGCCGCTGTCCACTGTCGAGACGTAGAGTGGAGTCAGTGGCTTCAGAGACTGCGTGTCGTACCAGTTGTAGAAGTGCCCCCGGTACCGCTCCAAGGAGTCCATCGTGCGCAGCGCATTCGCGGTCCGCTCGATGAGCGTTCCGGCCGAGATGTAGCCGAAGTCGCAGGCAGCCAGATTTGCCAGCAATCCCAACCCCATGTTGGTCGGCGAGGTGCGGTGCGCGACTCTTCCGACGGGATGCTCCTGATAGTTGTCGGGCGGCAACCAGTTGTCTTCCTGGCCGACGAATGTTTCGAAGAACGCCCAGGTCCTGCGAGACAGTTTGTGGAGAAAGACCGTCTGATCTGCGCTCAGTCTTGCGCTGCGGTGGGGCAGCGGCCGGCTGATCCACCAGGCGATTGCCGGAGAGCAGAACCAGAGCAGCAGGATGGGTGCGGCCACGGCCAGCGCAGCCGGCCTGGCGAGCAAGAGGCACAGCGCCACCGCGACAGCGATCACCGGAGCGACCCACATCGACCGTATGGAGCTGGAGAGGTCCGCGCGGGTGTTGCCATCCGGCTCGCTCGACGCCGTCCATTCCAGAAGCCGCTTGTGTGTGAAGAGCATCCGCCCCGCGGTGCGCGCTATCGCGTCCAGGCTGAAGACCGCCTCGTATGGAAGGCACGCGAGAGCAAACGCCGCTTGGCCAGCGCGTCTGGCAGCAGAACGAACCGTGGCGGCGAGATGCGCGCGAAGCATGACATCGTCTGGTTTTTGGAATAGCTCCAGAACGGAAACAATCAGCGCCGGCGTCAGCATGACTGCGAGCACCGCGAGGGTCCAGAACCACGCCGGAGACAGGATCGTCCAGCCCAGCAGGAACAGGCCCATCGACGCCGCCGGCACCAGACTTCGCCGCAGGTTGTCGAGAAGCTTCCAGCGCGACAACGCCGACAGAGGATTCCTCTGGCGGCTGGGACGCTCGCCCCCGGGAACGCGAGACAACAGCCAAGGCACAAGCTGCCAATCCCCGCGAATCCAGCGGTATCGCCGAGTGACGTCCGTGCTGTAGCGTGCAGGGTGCTCCTCATACAACTGCACGTCGCTCAGCAGTCCGGCGCGTGCGTAGCACCCTTCCAACAGATCGTGGCTGAGGATCCGGCTCTGGGGTAAGCGTCCGTTCAGCGCCCGCTCGAACGCATCGATGTCGTAGATGCCCTTGCCGATGAATGAGCCTTCCTGGAACACGTCTTGGTAGACGTCCGACACGGCACGGGTATAGGGGTCGATCCCTGCGTCGCCTGCGTACAACCGCGCATAGCGGGACCGGTTGGTGCCGGGCAGACTCACACTGACGCGTGGCTGAAGGATGCCGTAGCCCTCACCGACCCGCTGCTTGACCGGGTCGTAATGCGCACGATTCAGCGGGTGCGCCATGGCTCCGATCAGCTGCCGGGCGCAGCCCCGCGGGAGTTGCGTATCGGTGTCCAGGGTGATCACGTACTTCACGTTCAGCAGGATTTCGGTCTCACCGACGACGAGCGAGAAGTCCTCCCCCGAGGCACCGCGCAGCAGAGCGTTCAGAGCCGCGAGCTTTCCTCGCTTTCGTTCATGACCCATCCAGACCCCTTCCTGATCGTTCCAGCGGCGAGGTCGATGGAAGAGGAAGAACGTGTCCGCCTCTTCACCTGCGTACTTCGCATTCAGCGCGGCGATTCTCTGCTGCGCCAGATGCAGCAGCGGTCCGTCCTCTGGAAGTGTTTCCTGCTGCGCATCCGTAAAATCTGTCAGCAGGCAGAAGTGCAGGTTGCTGGTGCGATTGGCGAGGAACCTGACTTCGAGCGCGTCGACCAGATCGTCGATGTTCTGGGCGCTTGTGAGCATGGTCGGGATGGCGACGAGCGTGCGCGATTCGAGCGGGATCCCCTCTGCGAAGTCCATCCGTGGAAGCACACGCGGCGCCGTCAGAAGAGTCGCCAGCCAGTTCACCAGAGCCACCGCCAGTTGACTGCTGGCCAGGATGCAGAGGATGCCGATAGGGACCAGCACCCAATCATTGCGCACGCTGCCAGCATCTGCTGCCGCCACCAGGAACCCGGTAAGCGTGGCGGTGAGCAGCGCGATCGCGCCCAGATAGAGAAGCAATGGAGACCGCCCCATGCTTCTTCGGAAGACCTCGCCGATGGGAAGGCGTACCTCTGCCGTCCGCTCGAGCTGAGATAACCCCTTGTCGATCAGGTAGAAACCGACGTGCGCCGCGCGTGCGTCCCCGCTCACGTCAGCCGCGCCCGCATGCGCCAGCCGGATTGCCGCGCGTGCCACATCCTCCTCGGAGAGCCGGCTACCTCTGGCGTTGCGTTCGACGACGTGCCGGTAGCGATCGCGGGTCGCGAACTCCATCCCGCCGTAGACTCCCGCAGGATCCTCGCGCAGTGTGCGCTCGACGACGCTCATCGTCTCGACGAACTCGCGCCAGTCCATCGCGCCGAGGAAGCGAAGGCTGGCGATGCTGTTGCTGATCGAGACCTGATCAGCAGCCTGTTGCTGGTTTTCCGACTGCACCAGCTGCTCGATCGTCAGATGGGATTCGGAGAGTAAATGCTCGACCCAGGTCAACGGGAGTGCCAAGGCGGAGCCCTGCCCCTGCAGGCGGCGCGCGAACTCCGAGACGAACGGCGTCGTCATCGGCGGACCCGATCGCGCCATGTCCGCAACCACCAGGATCAGGCTTTTGGGATCCTTCTCGGCGATCTCCATCATCTGATCCGCCCAGGAGTCGGCGAGGTTCCGCTCGACCCTTCCAGCGGCAATTCGCACCGCGACGCGACGAAGATTCTCGATCAGCGCCAGCCGCAGCATGATCGGGATGGCCCAGAGCTCGCCCAACTTGAGCGCGGTAACGGTCTGATAGGCGGCCACGAACCGGCTCAGACTCTCCGCGTCGACGCGGCCATCACCGTGCGCGATCGTCTCCAGCGCCAGGTCATACACACGCGGCAGGCGAGCGGAAGGACCGCGGGCCAGGCGCGGCAACTCGCGGCTGTACCCCGGCGGCAGGTGCCGCTTGGCCGTTCGGATCTGCTCCTCGATCAGATAGAAGTTGTCGAGCAGCCATTCCCCGGCCGGTGTGATGCGCCGGTTCGCTTCGACCGCCTGCGTCAGGAGGTGGCACACCCCGGCCAACAGCGCTTCATTCGCAGCCAGTCGCGGGAGAAGCTGGTCGGCAGCGCCCCCCTGAGCCAGCGTGTGAGAGGCGGCGAGCGCCTTGCCGTGCTGCTCCATCTGATCGGCACTGAACAACACCGATCGCAACGGCGGCTCTTCAGCGGACATCTTCGTCCGCCAGCCCGTTCGTCGCAGACGCTCGCCCAGGCGGACAAGAGGGGCGAGGAGGGTCCTGCTGCTGGCCATCACTTCAGACGTCTCCGTCTGCGCAGCGGGATTTCAGTGATCGGGAGCGCAACTGCCATGGGTTCCAAGTGGACGCATCCAACGCTGTCTGAGGGGAAAAGGGGGACCCAAAGGAACTGGACGAGATACGCGCGCACGCGCACCCGCCGGGCAATCAGGGTTCATGCGAAGCTCGGAGGGAATCAATCCGCCGTGGGGTCAGGCGCCCCCGCTCTGCCCAACAGCCCCGGGCACACTTGTGAAACATCACCATACCGCCAGGTGCCAACCAGCAACACCCGACTGCTAGCCTGGATAATTCATGAAGGACTCGGGATGATGGCGAGCCAAGTTCCGAGCCAGTTGCGGCTCGACTGGCGCAGCCGTGAGACTCACTCTATCGGCAAGACAGGCATGCCGCAATGGCCGGAACATCGGCCGCCAGCACCCGAGTAGCCCGGCGCAACACACTGTACCCAGATCGCATCGCGCACAAACCTGTCGATCAGACGCAATTGCTCACTCCGGGGGCGTCCTCATGAATTATCCAGGCTAGTTAGTTGCAGCCGCCTCCGGCTCGGGCACAGAGATGCCATGCGATCAGTACTTGCACTCGGTCATATCCCGGCGTGCGCGCTTCCGCGTTTAGTCCTCGGGTGGCGCCAGGCCAGAGAGCACCCGAGCCGTCGGGGTCGCCTGTTCTACCGACGAGCCCGGCCAGCTCAATGACGCCGCATTCGGTGCAGGGCACCGCCGGGAGCACACTGCCCACCCCCTGCGTCACGCGGTTGGCCGGTCGGGCTGGCTCGTGCGGTGGCGCCCGTAACGTCCTGGCTGCCGGGCGGTCACCGAGCCCGGTGGGGGTGGGAAACCACCCAAGATGAGTCGCGAGGCCTGTCGCGCAGAATAGGCTCAGGCAGAGCCCTGGAATCCACACCATCGGGTTCGAGCCTGTGCCGCGCCGCATTCGCATGTTGATCCCCTTCACGTTTGCGCTTGCACGAAGTTGATGTCGCTGGGATCCGGGCAGCCGGCCGAGCGCTGCGTCGCCCGTTCCCGATTCCGCTTCGCTTACATTTCCGTGATCCGGCCGAACCCCTGGGACAGGGTATTCCCGCCTACCGACTCGGTCTGTTCGCTGGCGTACATAGCGAAGCAGCCTCGAGTGTGGCCGGCTCGCCACCCGTTAGAATCGCCGCAGCGGTCGGGTTTGAACGGTAAGGGGAGCACAGTGCAGGGCATCGGGCAGGAAAGAGGCGGGGCGATAGCGCGCGCGCTGTGGCTGCTGGCCGCGGCTGCGGCCGCCGGCGGCGCGTGGGCGGGCGAGCGGCCGCTATGGGAGGCCGGCGCCGGCGTCGCCGCGCTGCGCCTGCCCGACTATCGCGGCTCCGATCAGTCGCGTAGCTACCTCTACCCCATCCCCTACCTCAGGTATCGCGGCGAAGTGCTGAAGGTGGACGATCGCCGCGGGCTCGCGGCGTTGCTGCTCCTGCAGCGCGGGCGCGCGGAGATCGACGTGTCGCTGAACGCCTCGCAGCCCGCGCCGAGCGACCGGAACGAGGCGCGCCAGGGGATGCCGGATCTCGACCCGACTCTCGAGCTCGGACCGGTGCTCAAGCTCAGGCTGTGGGAAGACCGCGGACGCTCGCGCGAGCTTTCGCTGCAGCTTCCGGTGCGTCCGGCGTTCGCGATCGACTTCCCGAGGGCGCGCTACATCGGCGTCGTCTTCAACCCCGTGCTCGATTACTTTCTTCGGGACACGGGCCCGGGCGGGGGCTGGCGGCTAGGCTTGCAGGCCGGTCCGGTATTCTCGGACGGCCGCTACAACCGCTACTACTATCAGGTCGATCCCGCGTTTGCTACGGCGGCGCGGCCCGCATACGACGTAGGCGGGGGCTACGGCGGCACCCAGTTCACGCTGAGCCTCAGCAAGCGCTTCCATGCGATTTGGATCGGTGGCTTCGTACGCGCATATGCGCTGCAAGGCGCGGTGTTCGAGGACAGCCCGCTGGTCCGGCGCCGCTCGGCCGTGCTCGCGGGCGTGGGCATCGCGTATGTCTTCGCCGAGTCCGCGACACGGGTCGAGAGTGGGGACTAGTAATTCCACCTCTCACCACGAAGCCTGCCCTGGACTCGATCCAGGGACACGAAGGCACGAAAAAACCCCGAACAAGGGGCCAGAAGCTCTTCCGGCACCCGCCGGCTCTGCTATCCGATGTTTCGGAACTAAAATGTGTCACTTTACCAGCAGCAGTGGAAGTGCACGGCAGCCGGTGCAGGCATGGAGTTCTCCCTGGGGGCCATCGCGCCCCTGGCGGTGAGAGCGTTGTCGTAAGGCCGCAGGAAAGATGACCGACCCAGCCAACCGCATCATCCGCTCCGCCACCGCGGACGACGTGCCGCTCGTTCTCGAATTCGTGAAAGCGCTCGCGGAGTACGAGAAGCTGAGCGGCCACGTCACCGCTACCGAGACGACCCTGCGCGAGTCGCTGTTCGGTCCGCAGCCGGGCGCCGAAGTGCTGCTCGCGTCCGAGAACGACACGCCGGTCGGGTTTGCCGTGTTCTTCCACAACTTCTCGACCTTCCTCGGCGTGAAGGGTCTGTGGCTCGAGGACATCTTCGTCAAGCCCGCGTTCCGCGGTCGCGGTCACGGCAAGGCGCTTCTGCTGCATCTGGCGCGCATCGCCCACGAGCGCGGCTGCGGCCGGTTCGAATGGTCTGCGCTCGACTGGAACACGCCGGCCTGGGACTTCTACAAGGCGCTGGGCGCAGTGCCGCTGGAAGACTGGACCATGTTCCGGCTCACCGGCGCGGCGTTGGAACGGCTGGCAAAGATGCCCGGCTGACGACGGCATAGTTGGAGCACACGAAAAAAGACACGACCTGATCTGGAGGCACCCATGACCGGCGTGCTGGGACGTAACCCGCGCGCCGGGGTGCAGGCCAACTGCGCCGTGATCCTGGTGGAGCGTGCGGCAAAGTGGCGCAACGGCAAGGGCGCCACCATCTTGTCTGGCTCGGGGCCGCGGCGACCGAAGCCGGTGTCGGAAGCCGGTGTCGGAAGCCGGTTGACCGGGCAGGCGTACCCGTGTACAAAGGAAGCGCAGGATCCTCAAGTAGCGAATCGCTGCTCCCTTGCCGCAGCCGCCGCGGCATCTGC
>Ga0299906_10003688_pt1 | contig 12605 bp, 10 predicted proteins | sample RVTome_14_FD_200259 | JGI IMG/M metagenome (GOLD analysis project Ga0299906, IMG submission 200259) | Soil microbial communities from uranium-contaminated site in the Upper Colorado River Basin, Wyoming, United States - RVT145D125 (version 2) ...
AACGCGTGAAGGTTGAATTGTTCCCCTGGGAGAAACTGGATTATGTTGACCAGGTAAAGAAAGCATTTAGGATCAAATAGACATGGCTCAGGAGGTTATGGTGGCTCTCAGATTTTTTTGAGAGCCTTTTTTTGTTCTTTTAGTTTGACGGCCTGACGGGCGCAGTAATCGTGAACCTATTATCAGCCGCCAGGGGCCGATGTAGATCTGTTGGCATCAAAGAGTGATTATTAAACCTTGAATTCCATTATATTTCTGTCATCAAATTGACATGGACATAAGAACGATCATTATTCAGCTTGGATGTATCCTTCACCTCGGCGGCGATATCCTGGCACAAAATGGGGCAGACGCACCAGCCGACACTTCAAAACTGCTGCCGGAAGCGGTGGTTAATGCATATCGTTATGGTCGACCGATGAGTGAAGTGCCAGCGTCGATAACTGTTGTTGATGAGACAGAACTGCATCGGTTTAATAATACGTCTATTCTGTCAACAGTGAATACCGTGCCCGGAGTGCGTATGGAGGAGCGGTCACCCGGAAGCTATCGTTTTTCGATCAGGGGTAGCCTGTTGCGATCCCCGTTTGGTGTTCGTAATGTGAAGATCTACTGGAATGGTCTTCCCATGACGGATGGTGGCGGTAATACATATTTAAACTTACTTGATTTCAATGCGATCACCAACGCGGAAATCGTCAAGGGTCCGGGTGCAAGTCTATACGGCGCAGGTACAGGTGGCGTTGTATTGTTACACAAGTCTTATGCCCTTCAACCTCAACTTCAATTTTCGTCAGTCATTGGAAGCTATGGCTTACAGCGTTATCAAACGGCGCTTCAAGCGGGCACAAAAAAGGTCCGGGCGTCCATTCAATTTGCACATCAGCAGGCTGACGGGTATCGAACGCAGGCGGCAATGCGCAGAGACGCACTAAATGCGGACGTGCGAATAGCATTGAATGCCAAGAGTACGTTGTCGACAACATTGTTTTATACGGACTTGTTCTACGAAACTCCCGGAGGCCTCACACTGGCGCAATTCGAGGAAGATCCGCGCCAGGCGCGCCCCGGAGCGGAAGCTACTATGGCCGCCGTGAAGAACAAGTCGGGGTACGGTGGAATCTTATTTGAACACAACTGGAATCCTAATTGGATAACAACAGCAGGGCTTTATGGATCCTCCATTCAATTCAGGAATCCATCGATTCGCAACTATGAAAGCAGAGAAGAAACTAACGTTGGAGGGCGTACCGATACGCAATATTCATTTGAGAAAGAACGATGGAAAGGTAAATTGACTTTTGGAGGTGAATATCAGTACTTCTTCTCACCGGTGCAGGTGTTCGACAATAACGGCGGATCTCCCGGCTCCAGTATTGAAGCTGATGATGAACTTACCTCTCGGCAATTCCTATTGTTTGCACAAGCCGAGTTTGAATTACCACGGGGTTTTTTCCTCACTGTTGGCGGCAGTGCTAATTTTCTCAACTATGATTTCTCTGCGCTGCTAACTCCTCCGGTCATCGTTCAGAAACGCGAATTTGATCCGGTGTTTTCTCCCCGGGTGGCCTTGCTCAAGAAGTTAGGCACACACCTTTCCATATTTGCAAGTTTTAGTAAAGGATTTTCCCCACCATCTCTCGCGGAGGTCAGGCCTTCAACAGGAACGTATAATAATGCGCTGAACCCTGAGCAAGGGACCAGCGTTGAAGGTGGCTTCCGAGGAAATGCCGCGGGTAAACAACTTCAGTTTGATTTTACCGTGTATGACTTCAAACTTGATGAAACGATAGTTATCCAACGCGCTGAAGATGGTGCCGAATTCTTTGTCAATGCCGGCAAAACCAGTCAACGGGGAATCGAAACGAAAGTGTCCTGGACACCGGATATTCTTTCGCAGAACATTAAGCGACTGAATTTTTGGATCACCTACACTTATAATCACTATCGCTTTGTCGATTATGTCCAGGATGGTGATGACTTCTCGGGAAACAGACTTACTGGTGTCGCCCCTACGATTGCTATTTTCGGGCTTGATTTAGGTTTCCGCCATTTGTATGGAAACTTTACAGCAGGATTCACGGATGCCATACCCCTCAATGATGCCAATAGCGCGTACGCAGATTCTTATATGCTGTTGGGCGCGAGGATAGGTTACAAGGCAAGCCTGGGAAACAGTACGCCAATAGACGTTTTTGCTGGCATAGATAACGCCCTGGATGAACGCTATAGTTTGGGTAATGACCTCAATGCGTTTGGAGGCAGATACTACAACGGGGCGGCTAGGAGAAATTTCTACATCGGAATCACGCTAACTCCTTATCTTAGAAAAGGACGATAGCGGGGTAATAACGGGAAATGCTACAAGAGGTTCCATCCGTCGTGCAACAAGGAGTGCAATCATTGTTATCGGATCGTGGGATCGGTGACATTACAGGTTTTTCATTTGTTGGCGGAGGTTGTATCAACCATAGCGGTAGATTGAAGACGGATTCGGCGGATTTCTTTCTAAAATGGAATGATGCCATCAAATTTAAGGCTATGTTTGAAACGGAAGCACTAGGCCTACAGTTGTTCCGTGATCCAAACATCATTAGCGTGCCTGAAGTCATTGGATATGGCGAAGCACGCCCTTATCAGTTCTTGCTCCTGGAATTCATCAATCAGTCACCCCCATCAAAGAATTACTGGAGTGAATTTGGAAAGCAGTTGGCACAGATCCATCGGATACGGGGGAGGCTATTTGGGTTGCACCGGGACAATTACATGGGCTCACTGCCCCAATCAAATGAGGAAAGTGACTCGTGGTCATCTTTTTTCATTAAGCGACGACTTCAGCCTCAGGTGCAACGGGCACAGAATGCTGGCTTGTTGGATAGTAAGTCGGTGAAAGCATTTGAGCTCCTGTACAAAAATCTGCAAGACCTTCTTCCGGAGGAAGAGCCGGCACTACTGCACGGGGATTTGTGGAGCGGTAATCTTATCACGAATAGCGATGGTGGCCCATGCTTGATTGATCCGGCTGTTTATTATGGCAACCGTGAAGTTGACCTGGCGATGACCCGATTATTTGGTGGCTTTAGCCAGGAGTTTTATGACGCCTATCATGAAGCTTTTCCATTACCTCCCAACGACTTTGATCGGGTTGACTTGTATAATCTATATCCTTTGCTCGTGCACCTGAACCTTTTTGGATCGTCCTATCTTCCGGGCATAAAGGCTACACTCAGGCGTTTTGGGGAATGAGTAGCAAATTTGCGAATATCCTGTAATATTCATTTAACAAAAAATCTCAGATTCCTGCCGCTCTTCGGTGCCACGGTTGAGCGCTTGCGCTATCTTGAATTGTTGCGGTAACCTTCTCACCTTAAAACAAACGTGCTATGAAAACTCTAACTCTCAGAATGCTATCGCTTGTTGCGCTGGGTCTTGGCGCAACATTTTTTACCACGTGTTCTACTGTCGACGCGTTGGACGACGTCGACTTCGATGGGACCATAGAGGGAACAATCAATGTCAATGCCCCTGACGAGGGTACTAATGTAGCCTATTCAGACGTTGTTATTCTGGATGCCAAGGATGATCCGGATATTAATCAGTACGCTGATAAAATCAAATCATCTACGATCAATTCGATTGGCTACCAAATTACCTCCTATGATGGGCCCGCGGATGCAAAGTTTTCGGGCACATTGGCGTTTGGTGGAGCATCGCAATCAACGGCGGCTGTCTTTTCTGCGGTTGCTGACTTTGATTTCCAGGCCGCTTACTCCTCAGGCGAGATTTTTGGCCTGACGTTCAGCCAGTCGGATATCACTACGATTCAAAATTTTCTGCAACATGAAAAGGCTGTGAAATTTTATTTGGATGGAACACTTACCAAAACACCATTGTACTGCACTGTGAAAATTTATCTGGAGGTGTCGGTAACAGCTTACGCCTTGCAGTTTATCGGATAAGTCGTTCCTACACAACTATACCCCCTGCCTGGCAGGAGGTATTTTTGTTTTTAATGCTTCAATGATTTGAGTTGCATGAATACGTGAGTTCTCTATGAACCACTTGTTCGTTTTGAGCCCGCCGCACATCACGCCGGCGAGATACAAATTGGGAACGTTCGTTTCCATAGTCTTTTCGTTGTACATGGGTGTGTGGAACTCATCGTCCTTAAATCTGATTCCACAAGCTTCCATGAATTCAAATGGAGGCTGGTATCCAGTCATCGCCAACACAAAGTTATTGGGCAACGTCAATTCCTCCTGTGGTGTTTTCACCTTCACAGAGGTCTCATCAATCTGCAACAATTCGGAATTGAAGTAGGCTTTTATTGAACCTTCCTTAATTCGGTTCTCGATATCTGGTTTAACCCAATATTTTACAGTCTCACCTATTGCAGGTTCGCGGATAACCATCGTTACGCGGGCACCCTTTCGAAAGGTTTCGAGGGCAACATCAACCGCGGAGTTCGAAGAACCAACCACCACAATATCCTGTCCAAAATAGGGATGGGGTTCATCGTAATAATGTTTGACTTTCGGCAATTCCTCACCCGGAATATTCAGCAGAAATGGGAGGTCATAAAACCCAAGCGCAAGTATGATCGCCCCGGCCAGATAAGTTCCTTTCGATGTTATAATCCGATGATACCCTTCCGCGTGTTCCATGGAGGTAACGGGTTCGTATAGCTTAATATTGATATCCCAGCTCATCGCCACTCTCCGGTAGTATTCAAGCGCTTCAACGCGATTGGGTTTCGCTCCATGGGATATAAAGGGAACACCTCCAATCTCAAGACGATCGGAGGTTGAAAAAAAGGTCATGTTCAGCGGGTAGTTGTAAAGGGAATTCACAAGGCATCCTTTTTCAATGATCAGGTAACGAAGTCCCGCTTTCCTGGCCTCAATACCACAGGCTAAGCCGATCGGCCCGGCACCAATAATAATAAGATCTAAATCGGCATTTGAATTCATGAATAAATGGTATTTTGGTCGACCGTTGAAATTTGGGATTCGTTACCCAAAGATTAAAATAAAAGGCGTTATCCGTGCTGCGAAATAATCTCATCGTCGCTTTTAGAAACCTCCTCAAAAATAGGATTTATTCCGTCATCAACTTAGTAGGGCTCAGCATCGGGATTTCCGTTTTTGTCATTGTTTTTACATTCATTGAATATGAAAAGCGCTTTGATCAGTTTCATGTTAACAAGCGCCGAATCGTTAGGGTTCAGCAGGATCGTTTTAGTCAGGGCGAAAAGACAGAACAAACAGTTGCAGCATGTCTGGCAGCGGGTCCCGCGCTGAAGGAAGCGTTACCCGAGGTGCTTGACTTTGTGCGAATAAGTATGACCTCGCCCATTGTCCTGTATAACGGGCAGGGGTATAAGGAGGAACGCGCATGTTTTGCAAGTTCGTCATTCTTCAAGATTTTTACGTTTCCACTATCGCGGGGTAATGATTCACTGGTTCTAAAAGACCCATACACCGCGGTCATTTCCGAGTCCCTGGCAGCAAAGATTTTTAAAGGAGAAGATCCCGTTGGCAAAGCTATCAGTTATCGTGGTGCGTATGAGGTTGAGATAACCGGGGTCTTTAGAGACATGCCCCAACAAAGTCACATTCAATTAAATCTTATCATTTCGTTTGCCACATTTGAAAGACAAGCGCTGGAGGAAGTGATCGCATACCCCTGGCGTTACGATGGGTATCAGACTTACTTATTGCTCGATGACAACAGCGACTTATCTGCCATTGAGGGAAAATTTGCAGACCTAATAGCTACCCACACCGGCGAATGGCTTTCCAGAACAAGGCAGCAGATGGTATGGCATCTTCAACCACTATTGCAGATTCATCTTTATTCGGGGTTTGAAAATGAATTTCAGCCAAACGGTGACCACAAAAATGTCTTCTATCTTTTTATGGTAGCCGTTTTTATTATCGTAATCGCCTGGTTTAATTATATAAGTCTGGCCACGGCGAAGTCCCTGGAGCGAGCAAAGGAAGTCGGTATTCGAAAGGTTCTTGGCAGTTACAGAATGCAGCTCGTTGCTCAGTTCCTGGCAGAATCATTCGTGCTGAATGTGATGGCCGCGAGCATTGCCATTGTCATTGCTTACCTTCTCCAACCCTACTTCAGTGAGCTGACGGGGAGACCGATCGTCTTTTCAGCCCGCGACACCAATCTTTGGTTAACGCTGGCAGCGGTAGCAACAGCCGGAAGTATTGGCGCGGGTATTTATCCGGCCTTTGTTTTATCGGCTTTTCAGCCAGCCCTGATCCTGAAAGGCAAATTCATGGGGTCAGCTTCGGGCCGGCTGGTAAGAAAAGTTATGGTTTTGGCGCCGTTTATTACAGCCATTATCCTGGTGAGTTGCCTACTCATTATCAAAGAGCAGATTTCGTTCTTACGACGGCAGCAATTGGGTTTTGATCTTGAACAAAAGTTGGTAGTTCGCGATTCAGAAGTATACGATTCATCCTATAGCAGAAGGTTGGCCACTTTCAAAAACGAGCTGAATCGCATTCCCGGTGTTCGACAAAGCACCTATGTTAGCGTGGTTCCGGGCGAGCCTATCGTATACGCAGCCAATAGCGTTCGAAGATTGAAGGCTGATAAAGCAGACGTAAACCTTTACAAACGAATTTGGGTTGACGAACATTTTATCGAAGTTTATGGATTGACCTTGCTGGCAGGTCGTAACTTCACTACAGAAAGCCCGCCGCGAAAGGCATTGCTGGTCAACGAACTCGCATCGAGGACGCTGGGATTCAGGAATCCGGAAGAAGCTGTTGACGAGAAAATAATATTTATGGAGGATACCGCAACCGTAGTAGGTGTGGTTAACAACTTCCACCATGAATCACCAAAAGATCCGATGGCCCCGGTAATTTACGGCTTCAGGCCGGACGGCGGTTTGTTTTACATTATACCGGTGGAAACATCGACAGTTCGAAATGTTGTGGCGGCCGTGGAAGGTCTTTTTCAACAAGTATTTCCGGGGCAGCCCTTTGAATTTTTCTTCCTTGACGAGCGGTACAACAACCAGTACAAGCTGGATGTTCAATTTGGAAAAGTGATTGGTGTGTTGTCTGTATTGCTCGTCGCTGTTACAGGACTGGGGCTGTTTGGATTATCTGCCTATACGACATCGAGCAGAACGAAGGAAATTGGTATTCGAAAAGTTCTTGGAGCCACCGAAGGCCATATTATGGCCATGCTTTGCAGAGAATATTTCGTCTTGATTGCAGTGGCCGCTGTTATCGCGATCCCCTGCTCCTGGTATACGATGAGTATCTGGCTTGATTCATTTGCCAACAGGATTGCAATTAGTTTGTGGATGTTCCTTCTTCCGGCGATTTTCATCGCACTGATTACGTTGATCATCATCAGCTTTCAAACTATCAAAGCAGCAGTGACCGATCCGGTAACAACGTTACATCATGACTAAGCCCATTGTCAGCGGGCGCGGGGATTTCGAGAATTCATAAAATTGGATTGAGTATCCCTCAGACCGTGCTTCTTGTGCCATAAGAGCCGAATTGGTGCATTTTCTACCTTAAATCCCAAATTCACTTTACATTTGCATTCCAAAAATGGAATAAAAGGAAAATGAGAGAAGTTCGTGTTCGGTTTGCACCAAGTCCGACAGGTGCATTACATATTGGAGGGTTAAGAACCGCCTTGTTTAACTTTTTGCTCGCCCGGCAGCACCATGGCACTATGATTCTTCGTGTAGAAGATACGGATCAAACCCGTTACGTTCCCGGGGCCGAAGAGTACATTACAAAATCGTTGGAATGGGTTGGCATTAAGATTGACGAAGGCGTAGGCGTTGGAGGTCCGCATGCACCTTATCGCCAGTCTGAGCGCAAGCCAATGTACAAGCAATACGCGCAAAATCTGGTCGACGCGGGCAATGCATACTACGCTTTTGATACGGAGGATGAATTAAATGCGATGCGTGAGCGTCTCAAGGCAGCGGGAGTTGCATCGCCGCAATATAACAGTATAACGAGGATGCAGATGAGAAACTCTCTCACCTTGCCGGCAGAGGAAGTGGCTGCGTTGTTAGAAGCCCAGACACCACACGTGATAAGATTAAAAGTACCGCGTAAGGAAGAGGTAAGATTAAATGATATGATCCGAGGTTGGGTAATGGTGCATTCATCCCAGATTGATGACAAGGTGTTGATGAAAAGCGATGGGATGCCTACATACCACCTTGCCAATGTTGTCGACGACTACCTGATGAAGATTTCACACGTGATCCGCGGTGAGGAGTGGCTTCCCTCGGCGCCACTACACGTGCTCCTATATAGATTTCTCGGGTGGGAGGAAGTAATGCCGCAATTTGCGCACCTTCCGTTACTGCTGAAACCAACCGGCGATGGTAAGCTTAGCAAGCGCGACGCCGACCAAATGGGGTTCCCTATATTTCCGTTGGATTGGACTGATCCTGCCACCGGCGAGAAAGCATCCGGGTTTCGGGAATCAGGCTATCTTCCAGAGGCACTGGTAAACTTCCTGGCATTTCTTGGATGGAATCCTGGCACCTCACAGGAACTGTTCACAATGGAGGAATTGATTAAAACGTTTTCGGTCGAACGGATCGGCAAAGCAGGTACAAAATTCGATATTCACAAGGCGCAATGGTTTAATCAACAATATCTCCGCGCAAAACCCGATGAAGTGTTGGCGGAGTATCTGTTGGCATCCCTGAAGGGGGAGAACATTACCTGCTCTTCAGGAAAAGCAATTAAAATTGTTTCCATCATGAAAGAGCGCGCCACATTTCCAAACGACTTTTGGGATCAGGGAAGGTTTCTTTTCCATGCGCCTACTTCGTTTGATGAAAACATCGTCCGGAAAAAATGGAATGACGAGGCCATCAAAGTGCTGACACGGTATAAAGATGCCGTTGCCAATCTTACTTCGTTTGATGCCACCCTAGCTAAAGCGACACTGGAAACCGTCGCTCATGAGGTGGGTATCGGTACAGGTAAGATTTTGCAGGCTCTTCGCCTATCGATTACCGGTGTGGGCGTTGGTCCGGATCTGATGATCATCATGGAGATTGTCGGCAAAGATGAGGTGGTAAGCCGAATAGGTTTTGCACTTCAGAATCTGACTCAAAAGGTGGAATAGATTAGATCACGAATTTGCGCCGAGGCTATGCATAACGGCAAACGATGCGTAACTTTGACTATGGCAAAAAAGACCCGTAAGCCCACTACGAAACCCAAGCCGCGCGTCCATAAAGACCTGCAGGGCCTGGATATCACGATCGACCAGTTTGGTGAAATCAAGGCGAACATGAATATAGAGAAACTTAACGAGTTTCTTGACAAAAATGTAGACGATAAGAAGCTTGCTGAGCGCGATGACTACGAAGAATTAAAAAAAGGTGAGACTAAGAAGAAATAGTTTTCTGGTTGATCCTTCGTAGTCATAATTTCAAAATTTGGATTTTGGCAACAAGATTCCCGCGGTATCCGTTCAATCCATCATATCAAATCAAAAGACTATGGGAAGGTCGCACGAAATTGACTTTGAAATAAAGGGTGAAAGTATTCAAATCGTTGAGATCGAACTGGACCCGGGTGAGACCGTAATTGCGGAAGCCGGGGCCATGCTATTTATGGACGATGGCATTCAATTCGAAGCAAAAATGGGGGATGGATCAAATCCAAGCCAGGGATTGTTTGATAAACTTCTTTCGGCTGGTTCGCGTGTTTTAACAGGTGAATCGCTTTTCATGACACACTTCACCAATAACGGCAGGTCAAAAGCGCGCGTTGGTTTTTCGGCGCCATATCCGGGAACGGTTATCCCCATTGACCTCTTACAAAGTCCGGGTAACGAGCTGATCGTCCAGAAGGATGGCTTCCTTTGTGCTGCATTTGGAACCAAAGTCGCCATAACCTTTAATAAAAAAATTGGTGCGGGCCTGGTTGGCGGAGAAGGGTTCATTCTTGAAAAGCTGACCGGCGACGGGAAGGTTTTTGTGCACGCAGGAGGCACCGTCATAGAGCGAACACTTAACAACGAAACATTGCGCGTGGATACCGGATGTATTGTGGCTTTCGAACCTCAAATTGATTTTGATGTGCAGAGAGCCGGGGGGTTGCGATCGATGGTTTTTGGTGGTGAAGGTATTTTTCTGGCTACGCTTCGGGGTACCGGCAAAATATGGCTTCAGTCCATGCCAATCCGTAAGCTTGTCCAGGCACTCGAACCTTATGGACGAAATCGAGGTAAGGAGGCAAGTTCGCTCCTGGGAGGACTACTTGAGCGTTAGCTCGTCCCCTTGCTTTTTGTGCCGGAAGTAAACATCTCCGTGCTTTCCGGAATCTATCTCCATGCTCTATTGAAATGACATTAACACCTCCTGATTGACCGTCGCAGCGATTCGAGTCACCCTTTTGAAAGCTTGAAAGGGCATGTTAGCTTTAAGTTTTCACGAGGGGCATGCATCACTTAAAAGTAGGACTGATACGGGAGGGAAAAACTCCGCCGGACAAACGGGTCGCGCTCACGCCATTGCAGGCGGAAGAGATGGTGCAACGCTTCCCACAGGTTAAGCCATATTGTCAGCGAAGTGAGGTCAGGTGTTTTGACGACCAGGAATATGAAACGCTCGACATCGAACTAGTTGAAGACTTGACCGATTGTGATATTCTTTTGGGAATAAAAGAAGTGCCGGTTTCTGAATTAATACCCAACAAGACCTATTTGTTTTTCTCCCACACCACCAAACAACAACCTTACAACAGAAACCTGTTGCGGAGCATCCTGGAAAAGAACATTAAGTTAATTGATTATGAGGCGCTGAAGGACAAGCAGGGTAATCGCCTTGTTGCCTTTGGGAGATATGCTGGTATCGTCGGGGCGTATAATGCGCTCTGGACGTATGGTCAGCGATACGGGAGATTTAGGCTACGAAGAGCGTTTGAATGTTTCGATGTCAATGATCTGAAACTCGAACTTCGCAAAGTGACATTGCCGCCTGTCAAGATCATTCTCACCGGTGCCGGAAGAGTTGGCAAAGGTGCGATGGAGACCCTTGACACAGCAGGAATTCGCAAAGTAAGTGCCTTTGATTTCCTGTCACGCAACTTTGATGAGCCGGTGTATGTTCAGCTAAGCAGTGGTGATTATCATACCCGGAGGGCCGGGGGACATTTTAACCGGGAAGAATTCCACAAATCACCAGATCACTATGATTCTCTTTTTGCTGTCTTTGCGAAGGTTGCCGATATATTGATCGCAGGTGCCTTTTGGAATCCGAAAGCTCCGGTATTGTTCACACGCCAGATTATGATGGAATCGGATTTCAAGATTCGGATTATTGCCGATATAACCTGCGACATAGAGGGATCGATTCCCAGCACAAAAAAATCGACAACTATTCCCGACCCGATTTATGACTATGATCCACAAACTGATCGGACAGGACCTCCATTTCAAAATGATAATTTTGTCACCGTAATGGCGGTTGATAATCTTCCCTGCGAACTGCCGCGGAGTTCATCGGAAGAGTTTGGGCGCGACCTCATCGATCGAATCCTCAAGCCGCTTTTTGTCGACGACCCGGAGGACATTATCGGACGGGCTGTTGTGGCGGAAAACGGAAAACTCACAGCGGGATTTGTTTACCTGACTGAATATGCAAGGGGTGAGGAAGATTAGAACAACGAACGGTGGCGTGGGAAAACCAGCTTCAGACCTCGTTTATTTTTTCCGGCAATGTCAAGGAACAATTGGCTTCCACGCAGGTTTCCCTGAATATCCCAATAATAAAACCTCCCGAACTTTCCCTGGTTAAAGGATTGTGATGTCACTGATCCCATCCAATAGGAACTTCCCAGCAGGCCGTTTGTGTTCACCGGAAGCGTTAAGCAGGGTCGTCCGGGCTTATAAGTCGTGGTAGTACGGTCGGCGGAGAGTCCGGGAAGTGACCATTTTGTCGGGCTGCGTTCCGGTCCGGCATTTGCACCAGGGATGGAACTCACCCTTGAGGAGTAAGTATCGATCGTAGATTGACCAATGCTCTCTACGGTAGGTAGCAAGCACAAAACGCCAACCAATGAAAATGAAATACCGATCTTCATTTGAAAAGGAAGATACTATTTTTTCTGCGCAAAGTAATAGCTTTGCACTTTCAATTTGAGAACAGTAGTGAATTTGCCAATTTATGCCAGCAGAATCGATCAACAAGAAGGAAGAAATGGCAAACGCTGTGTCCACGGAGTCGGGGCTGCGTTAGCCCGCGGGCGCTTTGTTCTTGCTGATCGTGTATTCCTCTTTGTTCGGAACCTTCTGGCATGTGTCAGCTTTTATTATTCCGACCATCATTTGTATCACTTTGCGTAAATGTCAACGCTCTATCATTCCTTTACATCCGGCGTGTGTAAAATCATTGTTTAGAAAAAATTTGATCACATGCCATTCATTTATTATTAGCAGGCACCAATACGTCTTTTGTATGAACAAATTCAACAGTTGGACAGGGTTGGATTATCTTTGTGCTGGTATGGGCACGTGTAATAATAGTGATTGTGCTTAAAGCGTTTTATACCGGGAGCAAAGAAACGATTTCAACCGGG
>Ga0299906_10003689_pt1 | contig 12604 bp, 11 predicted proteins | sample RVTome_14_FD_200259 | JGI IMG/M metagenome (GOLD analysis project Ga0299906, IMG submission 200259) | Soil microbial communities from uranium-contaminated site in the Upper Colorado River Basin, Wyoming, United States - RVT145D125 (version 2) ...
GTACAGGGTCGTGTACGCGAGCCCGGATTCCCTGATTCGTGCCGACCGCGTCGACGTGTCCTCGGCCCGCGACGGCGTCACGATGCGCGGCACGCCCGCCCGCGGAGCGCCGGGAGCCTAGTCCCCTGGAAACGTGATGACTCACATGATTCCCGGGCGGGGCATTCCGGCGCGCTGCGTTGCTCGTCCCTCGAATATGGCCGATATGCTCGGTCGTCGCGCCTTGCGAGCCGGGCGCCGCGCTCCGGGACTTATCCAAGCCATCACGTTTCCAGGGGGCTAGGAATGCGCCGGGCCGGCCTCGTCGTGGCGCTCGGGCTCGCGGGACTGGGAGCGGCCGTCGCCGCCCAGCAGCCGTCGTTCCGCTCCGGCATCGACGTCGTCTCGCTGAACGTCACGGTCACCGACGGCTCGGACCACTACGTCACCGACCTCGAGGAAGCGGACTTCGGCGTCTTCGAGGACGGCGTCAAGCAGACGCTCACCTTCTTCACCCGCCAGGAGCAGCCCATCGCCCTGTCGCTGCTCCTCGACAGCAGCGCCAGCATGGAGGACCACCTGCCGATCCTGCAGCAGGCGGCGCGCAACTTCGTGCGGCGCCTGAAGGCCGACGACATCGCGCAGGTCGTGGACTTCGACAGCAGCATCGGCAAGCTGCAGCCCTTCACCGGCAACCAGGAGGATCTCGACGGGGCGATCAACGCCACGATCGCCGGCGGCTCCACCTCGCTCTACAACGCCGTCTACATCGCGCTGAAGGAGCTGCGGAAGGTCCAGGCGGTGTCCGAGCAGGACATCCGCCGCCAGGCGCTCATCGTCTTCTCCGACGGTGAGGACACCTCCAGCCTGGTGTCGTTCGAGGAGGTCCTGGATCTCGCGAAGCGCTCGGAAACCTCCATCTATGCCATCGCCCTGCGCGGCGAGGACTCGCAGCCCCGTGGCTTCCGCGAAGCCGAGTTCGTCATGCGGACGCTGGCCCAGGAAACGGGCGGCCGGGCGTTCTTCCCTCGGCAGATCGAGGACCTCGACGGCGTCTACTCGCGGATTGCCGACGAGCTGGCGAGCCAGTACTCGCTCGGCTACACCTCGGCGAACCCGCGCCGGGACGGGCAGTGGCGCACCGTCATCGTGCAGATCGCGCGCGAGGGCGCATCGCCACGCACGAAGCGGGGCTACTACGCCCCGACGACCCGTTGAACGCCAACGTCCTGCCGTTCGCGGTCTACGTGGTCGCGGCCGTCGTCTACGCCGTGTACTTCGCGAGGCGCGAGCCCGCGGTCGGGCGGGCGGCCACCACCATCCTGCTGCTGGGCACGCTGGCACACACCTTCGTGATCGGAATGCAGACGATGGAGGTCCGGTACGCCCCGGTCTCGAATTTCTCGTGGGCGGTGTCGTCGTTCGTCTGTCTGCTGGCGCTCTCCTACCTGTACCTCGAGCTGACGACCGACGAGCGCGCCATGGGCGTGTTCATCCTGCCCATAGCCGTCGGACTGCAGGCCGTGCCCGTGCTGCATCCCGGCGACGAGGCGGCCAATCCGCTGCTCGACAGCCCGTGGTTCTGGGTGCACATGGCCTCGCTGATGTTCGCCTACGCCACCTTCGCCATCGCCGCCGTGCTGGGGCTCATCTACATGCTCCAGTTCACCGAGATCAAGAAGAAGCACCTCGGCTACCTCTACACGCGGCTGCCGTCGCTGCACGTGCTCGACGCGATGAACTCACGCGCCGTCGTGGTGGGCTGGGCCTGCCTGACGTTTGGCCTGGCGGTGGGCGTCTTCTGGGCCGTAGAGGCGCGGGCGCTCGCGCCGGACAACGCGAACCTGCAGGCGATGTCGCTCGGTGACCCCAAGGTCTTCATCGCCCTGCTCACCTGGACCCTCTACTCGTTCTCGCTGTTCGCGCGACGCGTGCTCGGATGGCACGGCCGGCGGGGGGCCTGGCTGTCGGCGGTGGGCTTCGCGATCGTGCTGCTCAACTTCCTGGCGGTGAGCAACTTCCTCCAGACGAGCCACACGTTCCAGTAATGCACTTCTTCCTGCTCGGGCTGAGCCACAAGACGGCGCCCGTCGACCTGCGGGAGCGACTCGACTTCGCCAGCCGGGACCTCGGCGCGGCGGTCGAGGCGCTGGCCACCCGGCCCTCGGCGGCCGAGTCGGTCGTCCTGTCGACCTGCAACCGGTCCGAGATCTACGTGGCGAGCAGCGATCCCGAGCGGGCGCGCGAGGAGATCACCGCCTTCCTGAGCGAGTACCACGCGCTGCCGGCCTCGAGCTTCACGCCGCACGTCTTCACGCACGACGACGAGGCGGCCGTCCGGCACCTGTTTCGCGTGGCCGCCGGCCTCGACTCGCTGGTCGTCGGCGAGCCGCAGATCCTCGGCCAGGTCAAGGAGGCCTACCACGCCGCCGCCGACCGGCGCTGCACGGGGCCGATGCTGACGAAGCTCTTCCACTGGTCCTTCGTCGTCGGCAAGCGCGTGCGCGCCGAGACCGGGCTCGGCGAGGGCGCCGTCTCGATCAGCTTCGCGGCCGTCGCCCTGGCGCGCAAGATCTTCGGGCGGCTCGACGGCCGGCGAGCGCTGATCGTGGGGGCCGGGGAGATCAGCACGCTCACCGCGCAACACCTGCGCCGCCAGGGTGTCGGTACGATCGCGATCACCAGCCGCACGGCGGCACACGCCGAGACGCTGGCCGCGGAGGTGGACGGCGCCGTGGTGCCCTGGGACGGCCTGGGCGAAGCGCTCGGCCGCGCCGACATCGTCGTCACGGCCACCGGGTCCCAGCGACCGATCCTCACGCGCGCGCAGGTCGAGGCGGTCACGCGCCGTCGTGGGGATCCGCTCTTCATCATCGACGTCGCGGTCCCCCGCGACGTCGAGGCCTCGGTCGGCGAGATCGAGCAGGCCTTCCTCTACAACGTGGACGACCTGCAGGCCATCGTGCACGAGAACCTGTCGCGACGGAGCTCGGAGGTCGAGCGGGCCGAGGCGATCGTCTCCGAGGAGCTCGCCCGGTTCCTGGCCTGGCGTCGCTCGCGCGCCGCCGTGCCGACCGTGGTGGCGCTGCGGCAGCGCTTCGACCGCATCCGACGCGCCGAGCTGCAGCGGCTCGAGGCCAAGCTGACGCATCTCACGCCCGAGGATCGCGCGCGCGTCGACGAGGTCACGCGCCTCATCGTCGAAAAGCTCCTCATCGAGCCGACCGAGCAGCTCAAGGACCTGCCCGACGAGGAGACGCAGATCGCCTACACCGAGGCCATCAACCGCGTGTTCCGCCTGCGCGAGGGCGAGCCGTCGCCCATGCCGGGCGACTCGGCCGCCGAGGCGACGCCGGCCGATCCTCACGATACGTAGAGGCTCGATGTCCCCGTTGACGCTCGGCACGCGTGGCAGCCCGCTCGCGCTCTACCAGGCCCACGCGGTCGCACGGCTGGTCGAGGCCCGCTCGGGGGTCGCGAGCGAGATCGTCGTCATCCGGACCTCGGGCGACCGGCTGGGCGAGAGCCCGCTCGCGGAGGCGGGCGGCAAGCGTCTCTTCGTCAAGGAGCTCGAGGACGCGCTGCTCGCCGGCACGATCGATCTGGCCGTGCACAGCAGCAAGGACATGTCGGCGGTGCTCCCCCAGGGGCTCGGCATCGCCGCCGTGCTTCCCCGGGAGGACCCCCGTGATGCGCTGGTCCTCCCCTCCGGGCGCGCCGTGGCCGACGGGGATGCCGGCATCGACGAGGCTCTGGCCGGCACGCCCCGCATCGGCACGAGCAGCGTGCGCCGGACGGCACAGCTCGCGATGCTGAGCCCCGACGCCCGCTTTCTGCCGGTCCGCGGCAACCTGGGTACGCGACTGCACAAACTCGACGCGGGCAACTATGATGCCCTTGTGCTCGCTGCCGCCGGACTTCGCCGTCTCGACCAGGGTGCACGCATCTCGGCCCTGCTGCCGGTGGAGCGCTGCGTGCCGGCGCCCGGACAGGGGATCATCGCCGTGGAGACGCGGGACGGGGACGCGCGCGTCGCCGGCGCGTTGGCGACCATCGACGACCTGGACACGGGACGCGCGCTGGCCGCCGAGCGAGCCGTCGTGGCGCGTCTCGGCGGCGGCTGCCAGATGCCGATTGGCGCCTACGCCCGCATCGAGGGCGACCGGATCACGGTGACCGGCGTGGTCGTGGCGCCGGACGGCTCCAGGTCGGCGCGCGCCGAGGTCTCCGGCCCCGCGCACGAGGCGCGTGACACCGGCGCCCGTGCCGCCGCCGCCCTGCTCGCGCGCGGTGCCGACGCGATCCTCGACGAGGCCCGCCGGGCGCTTTCGACGGTGGAAGGCCGGCAGGAATGAAGAACCCAGCGGTGTTTCTGATCGGTACCGGGCCCGGCGATCCCGGACTGATGACGGTTCGCGGTCTCGACTGCCTGAGCCGGGCCGACGTGGTGATCCACGACCACGAGGTGCCGGCGCGCCTGCTGAAGCGGGCCCGGCCCGGCGCCGAGCTGATCGACGTCGGCGGCGGCGTCCGGCAGCAGATGGCGCAGGACGCGATCTCGCTGCTGCTCGCCGAGAAGGCGCGCGAGGACAAGATCGTCGCGCGACTCAAGCGGGGGGACCCCTTCCTCTTCGACCACGGCGGCGCCGAGGCGCTCTTCCTGCACGAGCAGCGCGTGCCCTTCGAGGTCGTGCCCGGCATCCCGATCGGCGTGGGCGTGCCCGCGTACGCGGGCGTGCCGGTGACCTATCCTGGCGGGGGCGACACCGTCACGCTCGTGCGCGGCTACGAGGACCAGAGCCGGACGCCGCCCGACATCGACTGGGAGAGCCTGGCCAGGCTGGAGGGCACCGTCGTGTGCTACGCCGGGCCCCAGCAGCTTCCGCGCATCCTCGAGACGCTGCTCGAGAAGGGGTGGACGCCGGACGAGGCCGCCGCCGTCGTCTACGACGGCACGCTCACGAGCCAGCAGGCCGTGTCCGGCACCATCGCCGACGTGCTCTGTGCCGTCCGCGATCATCCGCGCCGCACCCCGGGCACGCTCGTCGTCGGACGCGTCGTCGGCTTCCGCGATCACCTGCGCTGGTTCGACGCGCGGCCGCTGTTCGGCAAGCGCGTGCTCGTGACGCGCCCGCGGGAACAGGCCGCCGAGATGCTCGACCGGCTGGCCGTGCTGGGCGCCGAGGCGGTCGAGGCGCCGATGATCCGGATCGAGCCGCCCGAGGATCCCACGCCGCTCGCCGACGCGGCGAGCCAGGCGGCCACCTTCGACTGGATCGTGTTCACCAGCGGCAACGCCGTCGAGGCGTTCATGGCGGCGCTGCTCCGCGACGACCGGGACGTGCGGGCCCTCAAGGGACCGCGGCTCTGCGCCGTGGGCAGCGGTACGGCCGAGCACCTCGCGCACTACGGCATCAAGGTCGACCTGGTGCCGGCCGAGTTCAGGGCCGAGGCGGTGCTCGCCGCCCTGGGTGCCAACGGGTCGCTCGAGGGGCAGCGGATCCTGCTGCCCAGGGCCGACATCGGCCGGGACGTGATCGGCGACGGACTCCGCAAGGCCGGCGTCTCGGTGACCGACGTCGTCGCCTATCGGACGGTGCTCGAGGACGCACAGCGCGAGGGAGACCCCGACATCTACCGCATGCTGCTCGACGGCGAGATCGACGTGGTGACCTTCACGAGCCCGTCCGCCGTGCGGAACTTCGCCGCCATCTACGGCACGGAGCAGACCGTGGATCTGCTGTCGCGCACGGTGGTCGCGACGATCGGACCGGTCACCGCGGAAGCCGCCCACCAGCTCGGCGTGGAGGTGGACGTCCAGCCCAATTCGGCCACCATCACCGCTCTGGTCGACGCCATCGCGGCGTACGCGGCGAGGGAACGATTCGCAAGCGCGTAAAGAGGTTCGGAGTGCACGGGCATGGCTGTTGAGATGAGCGCTCGGCTGGCGTTGACGCGCCGGCCGCGACGCCTGCGTCGCACCGAGGCGATGCGCGCGCTCGTGCGCGAGACGCGGCTCTCGCCCGACGCCTTCATCTACCCGCTCTTCGTCTGCGACGGCGAGGGCGTCCGGCGCGAGATCGCCTCCATGCCCGGCATCTGCCAGTTGTCGGTGGACGAGGCGGTCGCCGAGGCGCGCGCCGCGAAGGCCGAGGGGGTGCCCGCCGTGATCCTGTTCGGCATCCCCGGCCGCAAGGACGCCACCGGGTCGGCCGCGGCCGACCCGGACGCGCCGGTCCAGCGGGCGGTCCGCGCGCTGAAGCGGGAGGTCAGGGATCTGCTGGTCGTCACCGACGTGTGCCTCTGCGAGTACACCTCGCACGGGCACTGCGGCATCCTCGAGGGCGAGGAGATCGTCAACGACCTCACGGTCGAGCATCTGGCGCGCGCCGCCGTCTCGCACGCCGCGGCCGGCGCCGACGTCGTGGCACCGTCGGACATGATGGACGGCCGCGTGGCGGCCATCCGGCAGGCGCTCGACGAGCGCGGGCTGGAGCAGACGGCCATCATGTCCTACGCCGTGAAGTACTGCTCCGGCTTCTACGGCCCCTTCCGAGAGGCGGCCGATTCGGCTCCCGAGTCCGGCGACCGCCGCAGCCACCAGATGGACCCGGCCAACGTCGAGGAGGCCCTCCGGGAGGTCGAGATCGACCTGGCCGAGGGGGCCGACATCGTGATGGTCAAGCCCGCGCTGCCGTACCTCGACGTGCTGACGAAGGTGAAGGCACGGTTCGGGCAGCCGACGGCCGCCTATCAGGTGAGCGGCGAGTACTCGATGCTCAAGGCCGCCGCGCAGCGCGGCTGGCTCGACGAGCCGCGCGTGATGCTCGAGACGCTCACGGCCATCCGCCGGGCCGGCGCGGACATGATCGTCACCTACTACGCGCGCGAGGCCGCCCGGGCGCTGTGAGCCGCGCGGCTGTGAGGCACCGGACGTCGTGAAGAAGCCCGTCCGCTCGCGGCAGCTCTTTGCCCGCGCCTCCGCGGTCCTGCCTGGCGGCGTCGACAGCCCGGTTCGCGCCTTCGGCGCCGTGGGCGGCGTGCCCCTCTTCGTCCGCCGCGCCTCCGGGGCCCGGATCGAGGACGCGGACGGCAACCGCTTCATCGACTACGTGATGTCGTGGGGACCGCTGATCCACGGTCACGCGCCGCGGGGACTCGTGCGGGCGGTCGCCGCGGCCGCCCGCCGCGGCACGAGCTTCGGCGCCCCGAGCCCGCTGGAGCACGAACTGGGGGAGCGCGTGCGCGCGCTCGTGCCGTCGATCGAGAAGATCCGGTTCGTCAGCTCCGGCACCGAGGCCACGATGAGCGCCATCCGCCTGGCGCGCGCCTTCTCGGAGCGGGAGAAGATCGTCAAGTTCGAGGGGTGCTACCACGGACACGGCGACGCGTTCCTGGTGAAGGCGGGCTCGGGCGCCACGACCTTCGGCGTCCCGACGAGTCCCGGAGTGCCGGCGCACGTCGTGTCGAACACGCTGCTCGCGCGCTACAACGACCTGGCGTCGGTCGACGCGCTGCTCGAGACCCACGCCGCGTCGACGGCCGCCATCATCGTGGAGCCGATCGCCGGCAACATGGGCCTCGTGCCACCGGCGCCGGGATTCCTGGCAGGCCTCCGCGACCGCTGCACCCGTCACGGCATCCTGCTGGTGTTCGACGAGGTGATCTCCGGCTTTCGCGCCGCGGCCGGCGGCGCGCAGGCCGTCTTCGACGTACGCCCGGATCTGACCTGCCTCGGCAAGATCATCGGCGGCGGCTTTCCGGTGGGCGCCTACGGCGGCCGCGCCGAGATCATGGACCAGCTCGCACCGTCGGGACCGGTGTACCAGGCAGGTACGCTCTCGGGCAATCCGGTCGCCATGACCGCGGGCCTCTGGGCGCTCGGACGGCTGAAGCCGGCGCTCTACCGGGCGCTCGCCCGCCGCGGATCGACGCTGGCGGCCGGGCTCGCCGACGCGGCGCGCGAGGCCGGCGTCGCGCTCCAGGTCAACGCCTTCGGCTCGCTGGTCACGCCGTTCTTCACCTCGACGCCGGTCCGCGACTACGACTCGGCCCTCGTCGCCGACACGAACGCCTACGCCACGTTCTTCCGCGGCATGCTCGCCAGGGGCGTCTACCCGCCACCCTCGCAGTTCGAGGCCTGGTTCCTGTCGGCCGCGCACACCGACACACACGTGCGGAAGACCGTCACGGCTGCACGAGGCGCGATGAAGGACGTGCGGCGCGCGAGCCGATCCCGCGAGCCAGGGTGAGAGCAGGTCACCCCGCCGTCGCCGCGCCAGGGACGCCCCCGCTGGCACCGGGCGACGGTCAGCGCGCCGGCGGCTGGACCTGCACGGGCGAGTCGAAGCGGACGCGCAGGACCGCCCCCTGGGGCAGGTCGAGCTCCCGTCCCTCGGTGGCCGCGATCGTGCCGCCGCCACCGATCAGCACGCCCGCCAGCGCGCCCTTGAAGCCCCCGAGGATGCCGCCGATGATGCCGCCCACCGTGGCGCCCGCGGCCGTGCGTCCGGTCTCGCCCCGGATGCCCTCGCCCTCGAGCGCCTGCGTCACCGTGACGCGGATCGGATAGGACCGGCCGTCGAAGGTCACCTGGTCGAAGGTCAGCGTCATCCGCGCCGTGCGATTGGTCCGCGTCGCCGGCTCGACGTTGCTGACCACGCCGCGGACGACCGCACCTGCCGGGATCGCCAGACGTCCGTCGATGCCGAGATCCGCGATCGTCGTCCCCTCGAACCGGTCCTCGACCTGCGCCGTCCCCGAGTTGAGCCGCTGCTGCAGGCGCACGTCGAGCTCCGCGCCCGACGGGATCGCGATCATCCCCGCGGCGACTGCCGGAGCCGGTGCCGGGGCTGCCGCGGCGGGAGCCGGAGGTGCGGGCGCTGCCGGCGCGGGGGCGGGCGGCGGCGCGGCCTGCAGCACCGGTGTCGCGACACGCGGCTCGCCGCGGGCGCTGGTCCGCACGCCCTCGATCCGGTCGCGCACGTCGGCATACTCGCTGCGCGCCAGCGAGCCCTCCTTGCGCAGCTTCACCTTCAGGTAGATGACCTCTTCGCCCAGCTCGTCGAGCTCGGACTGCAGCGTAGTGGCTCGATTGGCGTCCCGGTTGCGCAGCTGCGAGATGTCGCGCTCGGCCAGGTACACGTTGTCCTGCAGACGCGTGATGTCGTCCTGGCTCACGCTCGACGCCTGCTGCGCCAGGGCAGGCACGGCGAGGGCCAGCAGTACGACGGCCGCGACAGGCCGGAGTCCGACGGTTCTACGGATGCCTCGCATGGGGTTCTGCTCCTTCACCATCTATCAGTCGGACGCGCCGTCCTGCTGGCCCGAGTCGCGCCACGGCATCAGCCCCTCGATCCACTGGATGCGCGTCAGGTCATTGTAGATGACCGTCACCATCAGCATCATCAGCACGACGAAGCCGGCAAGCAGCATGCGTTCCTTGATCTGCATGCTGAAGTCGCGCCGCGCGACCCCTTCGAGCAGCAGGATCAGGATGTGACCGCCGTCGAGCACCGGCACCGGCATCAGGTTCAGGATGCCGAGATTGATGCTGAGCATCGCCATGAGCGACAGCAGCGCCACGAAGCCCCGTTCGGCCGACTCGCCAGAAAGCTGGGCGATGCCCACCGGCCCCTGGAGCTGTCTCACCGAGGTCTGCCCGGTGAAGAGCCCGCCGAGCGTCCGGAAGATGAGCCCGGAGAACTCGTAGTTGCGCTCCACGCTCAGCCGGATCGCCTCGAGCGGGCCCGGCTTGAACGACCGGGTCGGCTCCCCGATGTAGAAACCGAGCATGCCGCGATCGCCGCGAAGCTCGGGCACGGCGCGAAAGGTCAGCTCCCGCTCGTCGCGCAGCACCGTCAGCGCGATCTCGCGGCCGGCGCTGCCGGAGATGGCCTCGATGAGCTGGTTGCGCGTCACCACGTCCTCGCCGTTCACCGCCAGCACGACGTCGCCGCCCCGCAGCCCGGCCCGCTCGGCCGGCTCGCCCTCGTTCACCGACGTGATGATCGGGTTGATGTCGGGCAGCACGCCGATGTTGCCGATCTCGTAGCGGTTGTCGGCCACCGGCCGGACGGTCGTCTCCATCGTGCGGCCGTCGCGCCGCAGCTCCAGCCTGACGTCGCGGTCCGGTCGCGTGCCGATCTGAATCAGCAGGTCCTCCCAGGTCTCGACCCGCGTGCCGGCCACGCTCAGGATCAGATCGTCGCGCCGGATCCCGGCCTCGGCGGCCGGCGAGTCCTCCTCCACCGTGCCCACGACGGGCGGCTCGTCCCGGTAGACTTCCACCTCGGCGCCCTGCGACAGCACCACGGCCAGCACGACGACCGCCAGCAGGATGTTCATCAGGGGGCCGGCGAACAGGATCTGGAAGCGCTGCCATTTGGTCTTCGACAGGAACTCGTCGTCCTGCCCCGAGCGCGGATCGTCCGGGTTCTCGCCGGCCATCTTCACGTAGCCGCCCAGCGGAACGGCGCTCACACAGTACTCGGTGCCGCCGCGCGTGACCTTGAGGACCTTGGGGCCGAAGCCGAGCGAGAAGGTGAGCACCCGCACGCCGTGGCGACGCGCGGCCAGGAAGTGACCCAGCTCGTGCACGAAGATCAGCACGCCGAGCACGAACAGGAACGCGAGGAGGGTGGTCACGGCGAATGCCTCAGACGCTCAATTCTAACTCGCCCGCCGTCTCCCGGGCGTAACGGCGGGCCCAGGCGTCGACGCGGCGCACGGTCTGAAGGTCGGCCACCGGCTCGACCGTATGCGCGTCCATGGCCCGCTCGATGACACGGGGAATCGAGGTAAAGCCGAGCCGTCCCTCCAGGAACGCCGCGACGGCGACCTCGTTGGCCGCATTGAGCACCACCGGGAGCGTGCCCTCGGCGCGGAGGGCCCGGTAGGCCAGCTCGAGACAGGGAAAGCGAGCCCGGTCCGGCTCCCCGAACTCGAGACGTCCCGCGCGCGCGAGGTCGAGCGACGGAAGCGCCGCGTCCCAGCGCTCGGGGTACGAGCAGGCGTACTGGATCGGCAGCCGCATGTCGGTCACCCCGAGCTGCGCGATCAGCGACCCGTCGGTCAGCTCGACCAGCGAGTGCACGATCGACTGGGGATGCACGACGACGTCGATCCGGTCGGGCGGCACATCGAAGAGCCACCGGGCCTCGATCACCTCGAGGCCCTTGTTCATGAGCGTGGCCGAATCGACGGTGATCTTCCGTCCCATCCGCCAGGTGGGGTGTCGCAGCGCCTGCTCGGGACCCACGCGCTCGAGCGCCTGGGCCGTCAGATCGCGGAACGGCCCGCCCGAGGCCGTCAGGATGATGCGGCGCACCTCGGCCGGCGTGCGCCCGTGCAGGCACTGGTGCACGGCGTTGTGCTCGCTGTCCACCGGCAGGATCGGCACGCCCCGGCGCCTGGCGGCGGCGGTCACGAGCGCGCCCGCCATCACCAGCACTTCCTTGTTGGCGAGCGCGATCGTCTTGCCGGCCTCGATGGCGGCCAGGATCGCCTCGAGCCCGGCCGTCCCGGCTGACGCGCAGATCACGATGTCGACGGAAGGATGCGTGGCCACCGCCACGAGCCCCTCGGCACCGGTGACCACACGCGCCGGGGTCTCGACCCCGCACGCCGCGCGCAGGCGATCGACCGCCCCGGGCGTGGCCAGCGCCGCCACCTCCGGCCGGTACCGGCGCACCTGCTCGGCCAGCAGATCGGCGTTGTCGCCGGCGGCAAGCGCCGCCACGCGCAGGCGGTCCGCGTGCGCGTCCACCACCGACAGCGTGCTGCGGCCGATCGAGCCGGTAGAGCCGAGAATGGCCAGGTGCTTCACGGGATGTTCCGGACGAAGAGGTAGAACGGCACCACGGCGAACAGCAGCGCGTCGACGCGATCGAGCACGCCGCCGTGACCCGGTATGAGCGAGGAGCTGTCCTTGACCGCCGCGTCGCGCTTGAGCCGCGACTCGAAGAGGTCCCCGCAGATCCCCATGATCACCACGAACGCGCCGAGCCCGGCGAGCGCCGCCGGTCCGGCCGACGGCAGCGCCCGGCCGCCCGCGAGCGTCATGAACGCCGTGCCGAGGACGAGACCGCCGAGCGCGCCCTCCACCGTCTTGTTCGGGCTGATCGCGGGCGCCAGCGGTCGACGGCCGAGCAGGCGGCCGGTGTAGTACTGGCTCGAGTCGCTCACGACGATCGTGGCCACGAGCAGCAGCGTGGCCGGCCAGCCGTGCGCGTCGTGCACGGCGACGAGCAGGCCGAGCGGCAGCCCGATGTAGACGGAGGCGAACAGCCCCGCCGCCGCCTCGTGAACACTGTCGCCGCCGAACAGGACGTCCACGGCCACCCACAGCAGGGCCATGGACAGCAGCACGTAGGCCGGCGGCAGCTCGGGCCCGGCCGCCACCCAGCAGAGCGCGACGACGAGCACGACGGCGCGCAGATGCACGCCGGCGATCTCGAAGTACTCGCGCCCGGCCAGCGCCGCCACGGCGCAGGCCACCACGCGCAGGGCCGTCACCGGCAGCAGCAGCACCGCCGCGACCACGGCGGCGGCGAGCGCGACACCGCTGGCCAGACGCACCATCGGCTAACGCGGCCCTGCCACGGGCTGACGGATTCGTAATGGG
>Ga0299906_10003690_pt1 | contig 12603 bp, 6 predicted proteins | sample RVTome_14_FD_200259 | JGI IMG/M metagenome (GOLD analysis project Ga0299906, IMG submission 200259) | Soil microbial communities from uranium-contaminated site in the Upper Colorado River Basin, Wyoming, United States - RVT145D125 (version 2) ...
TCGGCACCTGCGAACGCTGCGAGACTTAGCTGCGCCTCGTGCCACCTTCCTGCATCGACATCTGGTCGAAGCAACGCGGCGTGGATCTCTCTCGAGGGCGCGTCTGCCGCGCTGACAAGAACCCGAAAATGTACGGCGGTGGCAACGTGTCGCCCAATACCGTAGGCCACGCGTAGCGTGGCTCCCGGCGGGACCCTTACCTTCCTAGTCACCGGGCTCGCGGGTAGTGCGAGGAGGGAGTTCCGGCAGTCCCCATCAAAGTCGGCCTTCACTGGAAGGGCAGTTGCCGTCGCGACGCGCTGGGGAACGATCTCTCTTCGCCAAGCTGATACACTGAACAACTCCACCCGGCGCCCCGCGTGCGAGGTCGGGTCGATCCGGAGACGACGAATTCGCCCCCTCCACAATGGATGTCTCGACACCTCGAAGGAGTACGAAGGAATCAAGGGCCCGCCAGGGTCTTCGGCTACAACCGTCAGGCTCTGTGCTTCGGAGAACTCCTCTCCCTCGCGCGCCCAGAAGAGTTGCAGCGCCGCGCTGTTCAAGCCTGAATGACGAATGCGAATCACATGGACGTCCTCAGCGACGAAGTCCGTCTTGCGCCATATGTACGGATCGGGAGACGAGGATCGGATGTAAAGACCGTCCCCGGTCCTTTCGAAAGCGAGGTCGGTGTTCAAATGTCGCCACGGAGCAACGTCGTCCTCCGAGACAAAGTTCCAACGAAACGCTTCCACCTCTTCGAAGAACCGCACGTCGTCTAGATGAACCGCCGGTTCGCTCTCGATCCATCGTTCGACCAGCGAGAGCCCGGTGTCGGGACGCTCGCCCCGCTCGGAGGAACGACACGATTGGATCGACGCAAGGAGGAGCAGGCCGAAGAGCGCGTGTTCGTGGCGACGAACCATCAGCATCCCGAGCCGGCGAACCGGCCGCCCATCGAAGCGGGCTCGATCGCGAGGATGTCGTGCGTCCGAACGCCGCTGGACGGCCCAGCGTCCGCATCGGAGCTAGGCATCGGACGGTAGCCTGGGTTTGACACTGAGTAGATGGAGTAGCGGCGCACCCACCGCCTCCGGCGTCCAGCGTGTCCGCACCTTCTCGAGTGCGTTTCGAGAGATCCTCTCCCAAAGGCTCGCATCCTCATGAAGCTCGACTATGCAGCGTGCGAATTCTCTGGGTTCGTCGGCGATCATCACGTCCGTGCCGGGCCGAAGATCCATGCCCTCAGCGCCGATCGAGGTCGTGACGACCGGGATCCCATGAGCCATGGCTTCCGTGGTCTTCCCCTTCATGCCTGACCCGAAGCGAACCGGCGCAATGGAGATTAGCGCGGAGTCGAGCAGTCGGCCGAGGTTCGGTGTGTAGCCGCGAACGTCAATCTCATCGTCCTTCAACGCAAGGATCTCCGCGGACGGGGCGTTGCCGACGATGTTCAGCTTCAACTGTGGCAGTCGCTCACGGACCGCGGGAAGTATGTCGCGGCAGAAGAAGAGGACCGCATCCGTGTTCGGGGGGTGTGAGAAGCCCCCGACGAATAGAAGGTCTCGGCGCTCCGAGCGAGGCGCTATTCGCTCAGCGACCTCGTAGATGAGGGGAACGACCACGACCGGAAGGTCGGGGTCGTGCTCGAGTAGCGCCGCCTTGTCCGCCTCCGTTACGGTGATGACCGCGTCTGCGCGCTGGTAAACCGACAGCTCACTCGCTCGGGTCTCCCGAGCCCGTTCAAGGAGCGCCGGATCGTCGAGGAGCTCGGCCTCACGTTGTTCCCGGACGAAATGGACATCGTAGGTGTCAATCATCACCTCGCTACGTGGCGAGCGCTCGCGTATCTCGTCCATGAACTGTGCCGCGACGGTGTGAAGAGAGCAGATCACGTACCGGAAGGAGTTGTGCGACAGGATGGCAGCGATGTCGAGCGTCTCGTCGCCGACCGCCCTCGCATAGCCCGGGTAGAACGGGTGAACCCCAACGCGCTCCAGCGGAAGGAGGTAATCGCCGAGCATCTGGTCGTGCAAGAAGGCGTAGGACACGTCGAATCGCGTGGCGAGGATGCGCAGGATGTGGAACAGCCTGCTGCCGCCAGCCGAACGGTCGGGGGCGGGAACGATGTCTCCTATTACCAGCACGGCGTCCCGATTGGCGGAAGGAGCGCTCCAGAGGCTGGCCGGGTGCGTCGCGAGGGCCGCGTGCCATCGGCGTAGGAACTCGAGGCGGTTGCGCTCCATTCTCGCCCGCGCGTCGGAGCCACGGCTCGACCCGTACTCGAGGTGGACGACGACGCTGCTGGGCTCGTATACGGTCTTAAAGCCGGCCGCGCGGGCCTTCATACACAGGTCCGCATCCTCGTAATAAGACGGCGCGTAGCACTCCTCGAACACGCCGCACTCGTCAAGAACCCGACGCTTCACGTAGAGACAGGCAGCAGAGCAAAAGTCCACCTCTCGTCGCTGGTGGAAGCGGATGTCAGCCTGGCCCTCGAACTTCCCGTAGGCTCGCGCGCTACCGTCGCGAAACAGCTGACTCCCGGCCTCTTGCAGACGGCCATCCGGATAGAGGAGCTTTGCTCCTACGAGACCGATTCTGTCGCTTGCGTAGGCGGTCGAGACGAGGACCGACAGCCATCCCCTAGTAACCCTCGTGTCGTTGTTGAGGAACACTACGTCCCATTGCGGAAAGGCCGACACTGCGAGGTTGTTCGCTCGCACGAAGCCGAGGTTTTCCTTCGAGTAGATGGCGTGAACCCGCTCCCCTAGAGAGCTGATATAGGCTCGTGATCCATCTGTCGATCCCTGATCGAACACACATACGCGGAAGAATGGGTAGTCCGTCTCTTCGAACAAGCTCGCGATGCAGCCCTTCAGATACTCGATTCGATTCCAGTGAGGAATGACGATCACGACGGCGGGGCGTGTGGGGTCGAGCTTCCATGCTTCGGGGGGAGGGATCGGCTCCGAGGCAATGCGGTCGAGATCCGTGTACGCGACAGGCTCCGGCTGCATCGCGGCGTCGGACGGTGAGGCCAGCCCTTGGCTGGGTGCCGTAGCCGCCTCCGCCTTTCCACGCGAGAGGCGAGATCGGAACCCGTCGCGGACTCGCACGTAGGCGCGCTCGACGGCTGGAGTATGACGGAGGAGATGCTGCCTCGTCTCGCGGTAACGGTTGAGGACCTGCCAGCCCAAGGATGAGGTCACCCGTTGCAGGGTGTCTCGGTCGTGCTCGTGGTGTTGGCGAAGTGCCTGGAGCTCGTCTCTGAGCTGTTGATTCTCCCTCTTGCGTTCGTCGAGCGCACCCGAGACTCGGGTCCTTCGCGACGTGGCATCCCTGAGAAGCGCCCTGGTTTCCTCCATGTTGGCTTCCGAGCGTCCGAGTGCCGATTCGCTCTCGGTTTTCAGGGCCTTCCACGCATCTCGGAGTCGGTCGATCGCCTCCTGACCCTCCCAGAGCTTGGCTCGGGCCTCACCCAGCTCGGAGGACCGATCCTCGTTAGCTTGCCTCAGCGCCTCGATTTCGCGATCCTTTTGTGCGGCACAGCGCCGCGCGGTGTCGATGCCGATCTGGAGTTCGAGGGAACGGTCGCGATGAACCGTGCCCTCTCTTCGAACATGCTCCAGCTCGGCGCGCGTTGCTTCGAGCTGCTTGGCTAGCTTCTCCGCAGACGACCGCAATTCGGTCGACTCTGCTTCGAGGCGCAGGGCTCGCGTCTGGGCTTCCTCTATGGCGTTTCGGAGCGGCGCCGACATCGCTTCGGCAAGCTCCTTCTCTCTTTCGCGGAGAAGGGCGCGAGTCTCGTTGAGGTCTCGCGCAGCGTGCGCTGCCAACAGCTCCTCCCCGCGACTCTCGTACTTCGCTCGGACATCGAAGAGCTGACGTCGAGTACCCTCGAGCTGATCGCTGATGCGAAGGGTGTCCCAGAAGGCTTCAGTAAGAAGCTCCAGCCTGCGCTCGGCATCGCCGACGCTGTCTCGGCTTTCCAGCGCGAGCGTGTACAACAGCTGGGTCTGGGCGGCATCGGCTCCTAGTGGTGGGGTTGGCGGGCTCCGATGGTGCCACCGGGAGTCGTCGATGAACCGAGAGACCCGTCGCTCCGACCTGGCAAGCGTGCGGGCCGAGATCCCAAGGTACGTGCGGAGTCCCTGGAGCTCATTCGCATTCTGCTCCAATAGTCGGGCTGGCAGCACAAGTCGCCTCTCCTGAGCTCGCGTATGGTGCAAAGCTGCGACGATATGGAGAGTCCACAGGCGAAGACTGTCTTCCCGACGCATTCCGTCCCGACGCCAGAGTGAGGCTGCCACGTCGAGAGGGTCGCGTATACAGATCAGGTATCTGGCCTTCGGAAGCACCTGCAACCAGAACGGGAGGAGAACGCTCGCCCGGGGATCCTTCCACGCCCACGGTCTCCCGTGGCCGAAGTCGCGCAAGACCAGTTCGCGAGCAGCCTCGCGGAACGGCTCCAGCTCAGCCCCCGACCCCCAGGATCCCGTCACCAGCGAAGGGCGCTGCCAGCTCCCCCCGAGGTGAGACAACAGCTGTTCATTGATGGTGTAGAAACCGAGATGCTCCCAGAACCCGGTCGGGTTGTCGGGTTTGGGTTCCATCAGCCTCTCGCCGGGACCGAGGTCGAATCCCCAGAGCCTCAGGAGTCCGGCGACGAGCGAGGTGCCACTTCGGTGCATCCCAAGAACGCAAACGGGCGCTACCGCCTTGCGCTGTGCGTCGTGGCGGGGCTTCCTCTTCATCTCCGCAGTGTCGGACGAAATGACGCCGCGCGGCTAGCACGGAGAAGCTCGCCCAGCTGTGCGTCGAAGACCTCACCCGACCACTCCGCGTTCACGCGCTGAAGCGCCGCCGCGCGCACCCGGTCCCAGCGATCTGGGTTCTGGTAGAGCGTACCAACACACCTCGCGAAGGACTTCGCGTCGTCGGCGATCTCAACCTCCCCCCCCATCCAACCGAGTTGTCGTGCAACGAGGCTCGTCGTAACCACGGGCAGACCGCGACCTGCCGCCTCAAGTACCTTTAGTGGGATGCCTGCTCCAAAACGCGTCGGGGCCACGAACACCCGGGAGGCCTCGTAGAGGCTACTCAGATCGTTCATGGGGCCAACGAATCTCATGCCTTCGGTCGCGAGCTCGCGGACCACGTCAGAGGCGAGGAATCCGGCTACTGTCACCGTCACATCCTCCTCGGGGAGCTCTTGGCGCAGGAGTGGAAGGACCTCCGCGACGAACCATCGCATCCCGTCGGCGTTCGGGCTCGCCGAGTCGTGAACGGCGCCGACAAACAGCACGTCGGAGCGCTCTTCGTGCCGCCTGGTGGCCGGCTCCAGCAAAGGGGCGTGGCCGAGAATACAAACGCCCGCGGCACCGCTCTGACGGAGGAGAGCAGCCTCGCTGGGCGAAACGGCAACCACCACGTCGGCGTAGCTGACCAGCCCAGCTTCTTGCGAGAGCAGGCGTCGCTCCTCCGCAGCCGTCACTATCCCGCCAAAGAGCCTCCTCCTGGAGATCTCTCGAGCCGTGGACAATGCCTCCATATCGTAAATGAGGCTCGTGTCGCGAAACCACTCCGGGTGGCCCCTGACGATGGGGTTGAGCCGCTGCATGTTGTGAGGACGGCTCACGATGACGCTGTCGTAGAGGCCTCGTCGCTCCCGGAAGAACGCGTCCAGCTCATCCGGACGGCTGCCGTTCATCACCTCGACGTTCCGAGGAATGTGCCGATAGATAACGGCCCAGTCTTCGTTCGAAACGGCGGTCGGGTAGACGGTGACCGCATGACCTCGTGATAGCAGCCCGCCGAGAAGCCGTCGCGATCGCGGGAACCCGGATCCGAGGGTGGGTTGAGGCACCCGATCGTCGATCAGGAGGGTCTGCGGCCCATTTGGCCGCGCACAGCGAGCCCGTAGCACGCTATCCCGGTGCGGGGGCAAGCGCACCCGCAGTGCGTCGGAGTGTTTGCGGACAAGGGTCGCCCGGTGTGCCAACTGGAGTCCGAGGGGTTCAGCTTCGGACGTTGCGCTCGCCGACTCGTGATGCACGATGGCTGCGTGAGGCGCGTACACAACCCGTAGACCGCGCCTCTGCAATCGGAGACAGTAATCGACGTCCTCGTAATACGCCGGGGCGAACGCCTCGTCGAAGCCCCCCAGATCGGTGAACAGATTGCGCGGTGTGAGCAAGAAGGCAGCGGAGCAATAGTCCACATTTCGGGTGAACATAAACTGAGGGGCAAACGGGTCCGCCCCTCGCCCGTATCCCTCGACAGACCCATCGTTCCAAAGAATGCACCCAGCCTCCTGGAGGCGGCCGTCGGGTCGGATTACTTTGGATCCCACGGCGCCAATGTCGTCGGCCGCCTCGAGCGTGCTCATCGCCGCAGCGATTGCACCGGGTAGGATCTCGGCGTCGTTGTTGAGAATCAGGAGGTGGCGTCCTCGCGCCTTCCTCGCCGCAGCGTTGACAGCCCGCACGAAGTGAACATTCGATGGGCTATGAATGGTGCTGAGACCGGTGGTCCGGTTGAGCAGCAGCGAGGTCTCATCGGTGGAGGCATTGTCTACTGTGATGACCTCGTGTGAGACACCTTGATCCTCGGCGAGTCGTCGCAAGCATGCAAGTGTCAGTTCCGCTCGGTTGAAGGCAACCAGGAGGACCGAGACCTCTGGAAGGCGCGCCGTTGTCAGGCGTAGGCGGGCATCCGATGTCAGGAAGGCGTGGAGCTGTGCCCTATCTCGGTTCCCGGCCTCTGACGCCTCGGCGCGACTCCAAGCGGCTCGGCTCGTCCTTGGCGGCTCGGCCGGTCCCAGGAACGGCATGGCAGCCCGGCGCAGGGCGAGAATCGTCCGTGCCCCAGCGAGGGCCGGCCAGTGCGTGGACGATGATCCCAAGACGCGACGGCACCACTCGGCCGTGCGCCGTAGAGGAGTTGTGATCCGCCAGGACGTGGAATGGAGAACCTGATCCAAGAGCGCCTCCGTCTGGAGCCGCTGACGCTCGGAGGCCTCCGCGCGCTGCCGCAGCCCGGCCAGCGTGTCGGCGATTGCGTCCCCCTGGCAGCCTTTGGCATCAGTACGCTCGCTCATCTACGAGAGTCCTGTGGACCGTCACCCCGACTCGGGCGCGCCGCTGGCTCTTCAGACGTCTGAACCCTCAATACGCTCCTCGACCCTTCAGCACCGCCGGCACGGTCTCCAGCAGGATCGCCAAGTCGAGCATCAGCGTCCAATTTTCGCAGTAGAACACGTCCAGGCGCATCATCTCCTCGAAGCTCAGCTCCTTCCGGCCCCGCACCTGCCACAGGCCCGTAATGCCCGGCCGCATCCGCGCACGGATCTCCGACCAGACCGGGTAGCGTGCGCTTTGGCCGTCGGGTCCCAGGTCGCTGGCCAGCAGCGGGCGCGGGCCCACGAGGCTCATCTCGCCCCGCACCACGTTCACGAGCTGCGGCAGCTCGTCCAGGCTGTAGCGGCGCAGCCAGCGCCCGACGGGGGTCACCCGGGGGTCGTTCGGGTCCTTCCACAGGTGGCCGTCCCAGGCCTCGGTCTCCCGGCGCGCGCCGTCGCGCATGCTGCGCAGCTTGAACATGCGGAACAGCGTCCCGCCGCGGCCGACGCGGCTCTGTGTGATCACGGCGGGGCCCTGCCGCTCGAGGGCGAGCGCCGCTCCGGCCAGGGCCAGCAGCGGCGAGAGCAGCACGAGCAGGCCCAGGGCCACCGCCAGGTCTACGCCCCGCTTGACCGCCAGCACGAAGCGGTTCGGCACCACGCGGCTGACCCGGAGCAGCGGCATGTCCCCGAGCGTCCCGGGCACCACCTGGAGCCGGCCCGCCGAGGCGAAGTCCGCCACGCGGTCCAGCTCCACACCGAGTCGCTCGCACGCGAGGGCGATCGCGCGCTGGGTCGGGTGGTCGATCGCGGGGTCCGCCAGGACGATGCGTTCCAGCCGGTGCGCCCGGAGCAGCGCCGGCAGTTCGTCCACGCTCCCGAGAATCGGCTGCTCTGCTGCCGGCGCGTCGGGCTCGCGGGCGACGCCGCGGACGAACCCGACCAGCTCGCTCCCCATCTGTCGCTCGCGGCGGAGCTGCTCGGAGGCCGCGGCCCCGACCGCGCCCGTGCCGATCACGGCCACCCGCGACCGGCCCCAACCGGCGCGGACCAGGGCGGCCAGCAGGCCCAGACCGGTGAGACGGAACAGCGACACCAGCGGCACCGCCAGCCCCGCCTGCATCAGGGGCAGGCTCCGGGCCGGCAGGAACTGCTCCCGCACCAGAAAGAACGTCGCCGCCACCACCACGATCAGGCTGACCCCGGCCGCCCGCACCACGTCCACCACCACCGCCACACCGCTGATCCGGTGAACCGGGCGGTACAGGCCGAGCCACGCGAAGACACCGCACCACAGCAGGGCGATCAGGAGCGGATCCAGCATCGGCCGCGCCGCCGCCATGGCTTCCCCGACGGGCCCGGCGGGATCGAAGAGCTGGCGCAGCTCGGGGGCCCACGCCGCCGAGATCCACACCGCCGCGAGGTCGAAGGGCAGCAGCAGCAGCGTCCGGGAGGGCTTCACGGCGCGCCACCCGCGCGCCCGCGCAGGCGCTCGAAGACCCGGACGGCCGGCAGCCGGCCGAAGCTCGTCGCTCGGCTGTCGTAGGCGAGGCTGTAGCCGTCGAGCGGCTCCAGCGGCACGCAGCTCCTCAGCGGGTCCAGGCCCACCAGCTTCCGGCCCGGCTGCTCCGCGGCGTACGCGGCCGCCGCCTCGTACTCGGCAAACCTCTCCCCGGCCGTCAGCTCCTGGTACGCCACGCCGCGTGAGCTGCGGCGCTCCCCCAGCTCGACCACCCAGATCGGTCCTTCCGGTGTGACCTCCCGACCGGCGAACAGGTAGAGCCGCATCGCGATGCTGCGGTAGTAGTCGGGGTGGAAGAGCAGCACCGGGTCGAGGCCGGTTTCCGTCCTCTGAAACACCGTCTGGGCGAAGCGGTCGGGATCCTGGAACGCCCACCTCGCGACGGCCTGGAACTTCCCGACGAGCAGCTCGTGGGGCTCGGTGAGGATCAGGGGCAGCTCCTGATCCACGACCACGTAGCGCACTCCCGTCGCCTGGAGCTCGGCCTCCTCCTCGGTCGTGGCCGTGAGGAAGCGCGCCGCCCGCTCCGCCCCGCGGCCGGTCGGGTTGGCCACGGGGACGCGCCGGCCCATCCGCACCACCCAGTGGCCGTAGTCCCACCAGCTCAGCACCCCGTAGGCGGCCGCGCCGCGCGCGGCTGCGGGAGGTGCCGGCTCGTAGCGCGCCCGGTAGTGGTCGGGGTCGCCGAAGGGCTCCTCCGTGTCGTCGCGCATCCAGGCGAGGGCCTCCCGCCACCCCGGCTGGGGCCCGCGGTCCTGACGCGCGGCAGTCAGGGCGAGCCGGCCGGCGGGCACGGCGAGCGCCAGAGCCAGAGCCGTCGCCGCGGCCACCCGCACCCGGCTCGGCTCCGCGCCGGCCCAGGCCAGCCGCGTGACGAGGGCCGCGCTCACGACAGCGAGGGCGGGAGCGAGGTAGTAGCCAAAGCGGTTCTGGGCCAGGGTCGCCACCAGCACCGCGATGCTCCAGACCAGGATCAGGGTCAGCTCCGGAGCCGGCCGCTTCAGGACCCGGCGCGTCAGCCACAGCGCCGCGAAGGGGAGCACCAGCAGCCCCGTCCCGTAGTGCTCCCAGGCGAGGCGCAGGTTCAGCCAGCCGTCCCGGAACAGCAGCGGCTGCACCTCCACCACGGTACCGGTCAGGGGGTCGGGGAGGATGCGCTGCACCTCGCCGACGGCGCGCTGGCCGACGCCGGGAGCGAGCCACAGCGTCGCGGCGGCGACGGCGAGGGCGCCCGCGACAGCCGACATCAGCACCCGCCGCGGGGCACCCCAGCGCTGGAACGCCTCGAGGGCGAGGCCGGCCGCGATCAGCAGGACGAGGCTGCCGGCCTGGACGTCTGCCCGAGCGGACGCCCGCTGGAACAGCAGCACGGCGACCAGGGCCGTCCCCGCCGCCGCCGCGACGACGGCGCCCACGCCCCGGCTCGTCTCGGGATCCCGCCAGGCCCCCAGCCCGAGCTGGAACGTGACCCACGCCGCCAGCGCCAGCACCAGGAACGTCCCCCCGGCCCACGCGAGCAGGTACGCCCCGAGTGCCGCCCCCGCCAGCAGCGACCAGCGGACCGGAAGCCCGGCCGTCCCGGAGCGGCGCCGCAGAGCTCCCGCCAGGCCCGCGAGGCTCAGCAGGCTGAGCAGCGCCTCGGCGCAGTGGTGGTCCGCGTAGCCGAGCAGCGTGCGCTCCAGGAAGGGGCCCGGGGCGATGGAGAGCAGGCCCGCTGCGAGCAGCCCCTCCGCGCGACCGAAGAGCTGGCGCCCGAGCGCGTAGACGACGACGACGCACAGCGCGCCGAAGGCCGGGGGAGCCAGGGCTCCGACCGCGTCGACGAGCGCGGCGGACGGCGCCCCCGCTCCGAGGACCATGGCAACGGACGCGATCAGGAGATCGTAGAGCGGGGCGAAGGGGACGGGCGCGCCATCCGGGAACGCGGCGTAGGGGTCGAAGGCGATCGAGCTGGGGAAGTGCCCCAGCAGGTTGTCCACGAGGCGCATGTGGTACCAGGAGTCCGTCCCCTGGAAGCGCACGCCCGCCGGGGTGAACACATGCTTGAAAGGTGGGTAGATGCGGAGTGCCAGAGCGACGCCTGTGAGCAGCGTCACCACGCCGATCTCCAGGACTCGGCCCCGGGGGCGCTCCGACATCTGGCCTCCATCCTCCTCAGGCATAGCAACTTGCGTCGCCGCGCCCCCGGGGGGGAGGCTACCACATCGGCGCGGGATTCTCTGCGTAAGCGACTGCACGCACGGGGCTCGCTACTGGTCCTCCTGTGGTACACTGTCCTTTCACGCTGGGGGGCGTTGGCTCTGGTGTTTGAACCGGTTCGGAGGACGCTGATGACGACCCGCTCGCTCAAGTACTCGCTTCCAGCCATCGCCTGTGTCGCGGCACTCGCCTGCTCGGGAGGCTCGCCTACGGACCCCGGTGGCGTCGACACGCCAGCCGTGGCCAATCCCGCGGGCTCCAACGTCGGGACGGCGGCGCAACACGCGCCCAACAACCGTCCGACCCTCAGGCTGAAGACGACGCCGACGCTGCAGGAGGAGAACGGGCGACGGTTCGTCTCCGGAGTCGTCTCGGAGCTCGTCGAGGACGTCGACGGCGTGATGCGCCTCGCGTTGCCTGTGAACTTCAACCTCTGCGCGAGCTCCGACCCCGACGAGAACGTCGCGGACGACCTGCCGACCGCGGGCGAGGGAGACACGCTGAACTACCAGTTCCACTGGGGCGACGGTCCGCCGGAGTACGAGTTGCCGCCCGTCGTCAACCCGGACGGGACGTTCCGCTCGGACTTCGCGGGGGAGTGCTCTGCGAGCCACAACTACTACCAGGGCAACTACGTCGCGACCCTGAGCGTCACGGACCGGCACCAGGAAGACAACCAGGTGACGAGCCTGGCCCGCGAGGTGGTGGAGGTGGACATCATCGCCATGGGCGTGCCGTCGGGGAACATGACGACCCGCATCAGCCCGGTGCTCTCCCCGGAGGCCTCCTGGTTCGAGACGCTCTGGGCCTGACCCCGGGGTCCGGTCGTCCCTCACACGGGGAGCGCCTCGCGCGCTCCCCGTTCTGCTTCTAGAGACACTTCACGAGCTGTCCCGGCTGCCCGCGACGGAGCGGGTACGGCCCGATCCGGGCACCGCTCTCCAGCTCGACGTCGAGGGTCAGCTCGTTCCCGGCGAGGCCACCTTCGTAGCGAGCCGGCGCGGGTGCCGGCCCCGGCGGGGTGACGGGGCCGGGCTGCTCCCGGGTGTAGGTCCCGGCCACCTCGAAGCGTCCGCGATCGTCCAGCTCGAGCTCCTCCATGGCACCGTGAGCGCAGTCGAACTCCACCGCAGCTCCCTGGGCGCCCACCTCCAGCCGGATGCCGCGGCCGCCCCACACGCCCTCCGGGACCCGGGCGGGGTCCGGTCCGCCCGGCGAGCCTCCGAAGCACGCCGCGCCGAGTGCCGCGAGGGCCGGGACGCTTCGGGAGCGGAGCCGGGCCGGCATCAGACCTCGTCGACGAACTCGTGCTCCTCCGGCCGGCAGGTCAGCACCGGGCAGGGCGCCCGGCGCACCACCCGCTCCGTGGTGGACCCGAAGATGGCGTGGTCGAGTATCCCCTTGCCGTGGGTGCCGAGCACGATCAGGCTGACCGTCTCCTCCTCCGCCACCCGCAGCACCTCGCTCGACGGCTTGCCCTGCACCACCAGCTCCCGGACCACGACCCCCTTCTCCCGGGCCTCCGCGGCGAGCTTTCCGAGCTGCTCCCGGGCGTACCCCGACATCTCCTCGAACACCTCCGCCATCGGTACCGGGAACAGGTCGCTCCCGTAGCCGATCGCCACCGGCTCCACCACGTGGAGCAGGACCAGCTCGGCGGAGAACTCCTTGGCGAAGGAGGCGCCGTAGACGAGCGCCTTGTGGGCGCTGTCCGAGAAATCGGTCGGGACCAGGACGCGCTCGAGCCGGATCACGGTCCCTCCATGGTACCAGCGCG
>Ga0299906_10003691_pt1 | contig 12602 bp, 6 predicted proteins | sample RVTome_14_FD_200259 | JGI IMG/M metagenome (GOLD analysis project Ga0299906, IMG submission 200259) | Soil microbial communities from uranium-contaminated site in the Upper Colorado River Basin, Wyoming, United States - RVT145D125 (version 2) ...
CTTGCCGAACTTCTCGGGGTCCGTCTCCGGCACCACCTTGCCCCCGGCGTCGAGCAGGTTCCCCCTGCGGTCCTTGTTGAACACGGCCCGGAACACCCAGCCGTGGCCGTGGAAGTCGGCGAACTGGGTGCGGGTGAGCCGGGGGTTGAGGTCGGTGACGTTGACCAGGAAGTCCTTGTCCGACCACTTGCCGCGGACGGCCGCCCCCTCGGGGTTGTTCCGCTGGCTCTCGAACAGCTCGTGGGCCGTGAGCTTCTTGTCCGTCTCCGGGTACATGAGCTTGCCGTCGGTCTCGTTGTCCCACCAGATCGTGCCGAGGTAGCTGTTGGTGACCGTCGTCCCCGGATGGTGGTGACAGTTCACGCACTGGCTGGACGGGATGGAGTTGGTGAACTGGTGGCGGATGGGATGCCCCGACTCCTCCCTGGGGATCGTCGGGTCGACGGTGGCCGTCCGTCCCAGGTGCCCGTAGCGCGCGTATTCCGCGGAGTGCACCGGCGAACGGTCGTTGGCATAGATGACGTGGCAGGCCGAGCAGCCGCTCGAGCGGAACTCGCCGGGATACACGTTGTTGCCGAGCAGCGAGAGCGCGGGATCGAACAGCCGCGTCTTCTGGAGGTTCAGCCACACCGGGTCCGTGCGGTTCAGCGTGCCCAGCCCCCGCTGGCTCAGGCGGTTGGCCGGCCTCCCCGGCGGCTCGTCGATGGCGGGCAGGCCGATCTCGAGCGGCCGCTGCTGGCCGCGCTCGAACACGCGCAGCACGTTGCCCGGCTGGCCGATCTCGAAGCGCGGGAGCGGGTCGATGAACGCCAGCACGCCCCGCTTGACGATCTCGTCGGCGGTCGGGGGCGGCAGCGTCAGCAAGCGCTGGGGCAGGCCGTCGGGGCCGTAGGCCTCGCCGAACCGCGGGCGCTTGATCGGGTAGCCGCCGTTGTTGTACAGGGCGGCCGCCCACAGCATCGGTCCCGTCCGCATCATGCTCTTCTCGACCTGGGCGACCTCGGCGGGGTGGCAGCCCCCCACCCCGCACGTGCGCTGCGCCACGCGCAGATCGCCGGGGTTGATGAACTGCACGAACTCCTGGGACTCCTTCAGGAGCGCGGTGTAGGAGTGAACCGGGTTCGCCGAGGTGGCCCACACGGTCGTGTCGCGCGGCGGCACGTGAGCCTGCTGCTTGGCCGCCTCGTACGCGGGCGAGCCCGGGCTGGCCCCCTCGGGCGCGCGGACTTCCAGGCGGCCGCCGTGGCAGTCCACGCAGCCGAGCTTCACCGTGGTGGCCGTGTGCATGCTCTGCGAGTCGGTGTTCGTGTGGCAGGTCATGCAGCCGGCGCTCTTGCGGTCGGCCTCGGCCTGGTTCTGGGTGGCCAGCGGGGATTTCGGGGGCTCCGGCTTCGCCGGCTCGGCGGGGGTGGCCGGCTCCGCCGGCTTTTCTTCCTCCGCCGGCGCGCGCCGGATGCGCTGGGCCAGACGGACCGGGCTGCCCTCGTCGGCCTGTGCGACCGCCATGCCCCCGTCCGCCATCGTGGTCGTCCGATGCCCGGGCCACGGCGCCAGAGCGGCCAGCACGAGCGCCGCGATCAGCGCCGCCACCGCGCTCCCACGCCACCGCCGGCCTCCCGTCCGCGCGTCCCTCACCGTTGGGCCTCCATCAGGACTTGCACCTTCACCAGACCATCGGGACCGAACCAGTACAGCGCCCCCGGCTCGGGCCCCTCCGTACCGTCAGCATCGCGCGTGGCATCCTGCATTGCCGTTCCGGCGTCCACCATCCCGAGGGCGTGCGGCGTCCGGCCCTCGGCCCTCGCGGTGACGTGGGCGTGCGGCGGCACGATCAGTCCGGGCTCGGTCGGAGGCAGCGCGACCACCACGTCCGGCCGCACGGGCTCCAGGTCGCTCGGCAAGCGGATTTCCGGCGCTCCGCCCGGGGCGTCCATCCCGCCACCGCGCCACTCGCCGCGCGCGACGGGGCCGGAGGCGCCGGGCGAAGGGAGCGGCCTCGGCGCCGGCGGCGGGGCGACGGCGCGGCGCGCCGGCGGGGGCACCTCGGGAGCCGTCACGAGGTCGCCCGCGGTCCCCGGAAGGTGCGGCCCGGCGTCGTCGCCGCCGCGCGGTTGCGCGGCGAGGGCCGCAAGCCCCAGGCCCGCCACCAGCGCCGCCGCGCCCAGCCACCGACCCACCCCGTCCCGGTCCTCGCGCATCAGTAGGTCAGCGTGAGGGAGACGAAGCCCGAGTACAGGATCGTGTTCTTCGTGCTCTCGACCTTCTCCAGCCCCTGTGGCCCGAAGCGGAATTCCTTCGACTGGTAGATGTCCTTGAACCCGTCGCCGCCGATGAACGTGGCGCCGCCGACGTTGACGATCACGTTGTCGATCAGCAGCGGGCGCCAGCGCACGCCCATGCTCAGATCCCAGCCCACGTCGTTGCGCACCCGGTCCTGGAACAGCAGCACCTCGAGCGTCTCCGTCCGGTGGAAGCGGACCTTGTTGGCCTGCAGGGACAGGCGGACCTTGGGCGTCAACTCGAAGTCGGCGCCGACGCCGAACAGGAACAGGCCGGGGTTGATGAAGTTGGGCTGGCCCTCGATCTTGCTGCTGCGCAGGGCGGGCAGCAGGCTGTTGCGGCCCGTCAGCTCCACGCTGGTGGTCGCCAGCGGGATGCCCTGGCGCACCCAGTAGCTGAACCCGCCCCCCGCGAAGTTCGGGTTGTCGATGATCGAGTCGAACCCCCGGGCGCGCCGGTCCAGCGGCTTGTCGTCGCCCGAGGCCCAGAAGAAGGTGAACTTGGGCCGCACCCAGTCGAAGTCGGCCGACAGCTCGGCCGCGGCCATCTGGGCGTTGATCTTGGCCGAGCTGGCGGAGATCGGGTTGCGGCTGTCGCGGCCGACGACCTGGTAGAAGGCGTGGTTCACGTTGAGCCGCCCGATGTGGCCGTCGCCCGTCCATCCCAGGTAGACCGCGTCGATCACGTGCGTCTTGGGCGTCCCCACGATGGCCGGCCGCACGACGAAGCCGTTCTCGTCGGTGTGCTCGCCGCCGGCGTCGTGCAGGTAGTGGGCGCTGAACGACGTCGTGTAGCCCAGCGTGAGGAAGTCCTGCTGGAAATAGTTGACGATGCCGACGTGCTGCCCGCGCGTGTCGAAGATGCGGTTGAGGCCGCTGTTGGTGTCCTTCTCGAACGGCCGGAAGTACGCGGCGTTGAACTGGTAGCGGTTGGAGCCGAGGTCGCCGAACAGGCGAAAGCCCAGCGCGTTGTCCGTGAAGATGAAGCCCCGGAAGTCGCTGACGAAGCCCTGGATGCCCGCCCGGCTCGACACGAAGTCGTAGGTGGGGCTGAGATCGCCCAGGTGGTACTCGACGAAGAACTCCTGCAGGGTGGCGTGGTGCTCGAACCGGTCGGTGCCCTCGGTGACGTCGGCGTTGACGACGCCCCGCTCGTTGGTCTTCAGGTAGTTGAGGTTGAAGACGCCGGTCAGCCGCAGCTCCCAGTCCCGGGGCTTGAAGGCCGTGTCGCCCTTGAACAGCTCGAGCGACAGGATGAAGTTCTGGTTGGCGAGCATCTGGTCGCCGTTGCCGAAGACGTCGGCGCAGCCGGGATCGGCCGAGCTGACGTTGCAGGGCGTGGGGATCCGGCGGACCTCGTAGAGGGTGTCGGAGATGGCCGCCAGGCTCATGAAGATGTCCTGGCCGAAGATCGGGAAGTCGCCCTTGAGAACGTTCTGGTTGTAGGGATCCCACCACCGCCCCGGAACGAACGGGGCCTCGATCGGGCGCTCGTAGCGGTTCCAGTGGGGCAGCCCGAGACGCCAGCGATCGGGAATCGGCACGAAGTCGGGACTGGTGTCGATCGGGCGCGGGTGGCCGAGCGAGGGGCCGACGAAGCCGGCCGGCTTGTCGGCCTCGGCCGGGACCGGCGGTGGCGCGGTCTGCGCGAGGGCGGACACGCTCCAAACAGCCACCGCGACGACGGCCAACGCAAGGCGCTGTAGCATCTACCCCCACTCGGGACAGCAAAATGGTAATGCCGTCGAAGCCTGGAAGCGCCGGGATCGTATCGTGAATCCCGCCGGACTGTCAAAGTCCGTGATAGGGGGCTCCCCCCTTGACGCATCGCGGTCGATCGACGTAAGGTCTGGCCTTCTTCACCCGTCGCTGTGCACCCGCCGGCGGAGGCGGCTGGCCTCCCCCGTGGAGAGCCCGCAGATGGCACACCTCACGTCCCGACGCGTCGGCATCCCTCTGTCCGCCATATCCCTGGCCCTGCTGCTCCTGACTGTGGCCCTGCCGTGGGGGCGTCCCGTGCAGGGCGCCGACCACCGTGAGGCTCCTCTGATCAGCCTGGACCCGACGGCCGACATCGCCGACGTCTTCGCGTTCCGCAGTCCCGTCGATCCGTCGTTCGTCGTGCTCGCGATGACGGTCAACGGCTTCGCGGTCCCCGGAGTCCGCGGCTCCTATTCCTTCGACCCGGAAGTGCTCTACCAGATCAAGATCGACAACACCGGCGACGCCCGCGAGGATCTGGTGATCCAGATCCGGTTCGCGGGCTTCGAGTCGGATCGTGATCCGCGCTGCCCGTCGGGGCCCGGCGGGCAATACGTGACGATGCGCGGTCCGGCCAAGCCCACCAAGACGGGCGCGGTGAACCAGCGGCTCGGAAAGAAAGTACCCGAGGTCACCGGGTGCACCAACCAGCCCCTGACGGGCAGCGGCCGTGCCGAGGGCATCACCGTGTTCGCCGGGCTCCGGGACGATCCTTTCGTCACCGACTCGGCCCAGCTGAACCGGATCCTGGGCGGCACCGAGCAGGTGTTCCGCGCCATCGGTTCCGGAGACGGCAGCGACCTCGCGAACCTCGATGGCCGGCCCGTCGACGGCAGTGGGCGCAGCGGCTTCGACACCTTCGGGGGCTTCAACGTGTCGGCGATCGTCGTCGAGGTCCCGAGGGCGATGGTGGAAGGAACGCGGTCGCGCCTCGGGACGTACCTCGCCAACAACACGACGATCGGGGTCTGGGGCACGACCAGCCGCCGCCAGAACTTCCACCTGAGGAAGAACGAGGACAACGATTTCGGCAGCGGCCAGTTCGTGCAGGTCCAGCGGATGGGCCAGCAACTCATCAAGACCGTGTTCATCCCGTCCACGGAACGGGAGCGGTACAACCGCACCACGCCCGACAACGACCTCGCCGACCTCGGCAGCTTCGCCGGCCCACGCGGCTTCAGCCGCTTCATCCCCGACACGCTGACCAGCGATGACGGGAGCGGCAACACCATCGCCGCCCGGGCGGGCCTTCTGACCGCGCTCGGCGTGACGGCGCTGCCGAACGGGGCGCCGCTCATTCCCGGCCTCGACGCGCTGACCAGCACCGACGTGAACCTGGTGCGGCGGGTCATCTTCCCGGACGTGCTGCGCCTCGACCTGGAGTTCCTGCCGCCCAACGACCTGGTCGTCGCGAACAACGGGCTGCAGAACGGCCGGCGGCTGGACGACGACGTGACGGACATCCTGCTGCGGGCCGGCCGCCAGCTCCTTGACGTGAAGTTCCCGGACGGCAGCGGCGTGCCCGGCGACGGTCCCCTGGACGGCCGCCGGGCCCTGGACTGCTCGTCCCTGCCCAACTGCCCCGACCGGCGCGTGCTGGCCGTCCTCCAGGGGACCGACTTCATCGAGCTCGATGCCGACGTGGAGAACGTGGGCAACAGCGGCCAGGACCGGCCGCTGCTCCCGGGCTTCCCGTACCTCGGCGAGCCGCACCCGCTGCCGGGGAACCCGACGCCCGCGCCCGGCACCGTCGGCTATCCGCCGTCGCCCGGCAACGATTGACGTCGCGCGCGAGGCGCGTGAGGCGGCAAGTCACCGGGAGTCGATGAAGAGGGGAAGCACCACGGCGGCGAGGGCGACTGCTCTCGCCGCCGTGCTGTCGGTGCTGGCCACCGCCGGCGGCGGTGACGCCCAGCCACGCGAGACCGATCACGTCATCCGGTTCTACCAGGCGCGGGTCGGCCGGGATCCCGACGACGCCCTCGGCTACAGCCGGCTCGGGAACGCCTACGTCCAGAAGGCACGTGAGACGGGCGACGTTTCCTACTACGACCTCGCCGACCAGGCCCTGCGACGTTCGCTGGCGCTGGTCTCCCGCGGCCCCGTCGCCAGCAGTGCCACGACGTGGCTGGCCGTCGTCGAGTTCGCGCGGCACCAGTTCCGGGATGCGCTGGCGACCGCCGAGAAGGCGCGGGCGCTGGACCCCGGCGGTCTCGCTCCGTACGCGATCGTGGGAGACGCGCACGTCGAGCTGGGCGAGTACGACGAGGCGGCCCGGGCGTATGCGAAGCTGCAGGAGCTGAGCGGCCCGCTTCATCCGCACAGCCGGCTCGCCCATCTGAAGTTCCTCATGGGAGACCGGGATGGGGCGCTCGCGTACGCGCGGAACGCGGTGGCCTCCGCGCGGGGCCGCGTGCCCGCCGAGAACCTCGCCTGGGCCCAGGCGCAGCTCGGCGAGCTGCTGTTCCAGGCCGGCGACCTGGCCGGAGCGGAGCGGGCGCACCAGGAGGCCCTCGGCACGCGGCCCGGGTACCACCGGGCGCTGGCCGAGCTTGCCCGCGTGCGGGCGGCCCAGCAGCGATACGGCGACGCGGTCGAGCTCTACCGCAAGGCGCTCGCCGCGGTGCCCCTGCCGGAGTACGCTGCGGCCCTGGGGGACGTGTACACGAAGATGGCGCGGACGAGCGAGGCCCGGCGGCAGTACGACCTCGTCGAGTTCATCGGCCGTCTCAGTGCCCTCAGCCAGACCATCTACAACCGGGAGCTGGCGCTCTTCTACGCCGACCGCGACGTGAAGCCAAGGGAAGCACTCGAGCTGGCCGAGCGGGAGCTGCAGGTTCGACGCGACATCTACACGTACGACGTTCTGGCCTGGGCGCTCTACCGCAACGGCCGCGCCCGGGAGGCCGCCGCCGCCATGGCGGAGGCCCTGCGGCTGGGTACTCGCGACGCGCGCCTGTACTTCCACGCGGGGATGATTCACGCCGCACTCGGGGACTCCAAGCGGGCCCGCGAATACCTCTCGGGCGCACTCGCCATCAATCCGCGCTTCCATCCGCTGCAGGCCGACGTCGCCGCCCGCGTCCTGGCCGAGCTGGGGCGCGGGGCGGAATCCGGGGAGCGTCCGCGGTGACCGGTCGCCCGGGCGCCGGCCTGCTGGGGGCCGTGGCCGCGATCGTGCTGCTGGCAGCTGCCTCCGCCGCCGCCCACCCGCTGGGAAACTTCAGCATCAGCCACTACGCGGGCATCGACATCGAGCCCGACGCGGTCCAGGTCCGCTACCTGATCGACATGGCCGAGATCCCGACGTTCCAGACGATGCAGGACACCGGGCTGGTGGCCGAGACCGGCCACCCCAGCGTCGGGCCCTGGCTGGCCCGCATGGCCGACCAGCTCCTGCGCGGCCTGCAGCTGGAGGTCGGCGGGCACCGGCTGGCGCTGGCGGTCACGGCTGCCGAGATCATCTTCCCGCCCGGCGCCGGCAACCTGCCCACGCTGAAGCTCGGGGTCGTGTACCGTGCCGCGCTCGACCGCGCGGCCACCGGCCCCGAGGAGCTGCGCTACGCGGACGAGAACTTCCCCGACCGCGCCGGCTGGAAGGAGATCGTCGTGCGCGGCCGGGCGGGCGTGACGATCCTGGCCAGCACGGCGCCGGCCACCGATCGCAGCGCCGAGCTGTCCGACTACCCGAGCGACCTGATCGACAGCCCGCCGCAGGATCTCCAGGCGCGCGTGACATTCGCGCGCGGGGCGCCGCTCGCCGCGACACCGCCGGCCGCCGCCGCGCCGCCGGAGGCGGTAGACCCCCCGGTCGCGCCGGCGCCCCGGGTGGCGCTGCAGCCCAACCGCCAGCCTTCTGCCGCCAGCCGGCTCGCAGGTCTCGTGACGCCGCGGGAGCCCGGCACCGGCATCGTGGCCATGGCGTTGCTGGTCGCGATGGCGCTGGGCGCGTTCCACGCCCTGGAGCCCGGTCACGGCAAGACGGTGGTCGCGGCGTATCTCGTCGGCTCGCGCGGCACCGCCCGGCACGCGCTCATCCTGGGCCTCGTCGTCACCGCCTCCCACACAGCGGGCGTCTATCTGCTGGGGGGTGTGACGTTCTACGCCTCGCAGCACGTGGTCCCCGAGCGCCTCTATCCCTGGTTGAGCCTCGGCTCGGGACTCACGATCGCGGTGCTCGGCGCCGCGCTGTTCCTGCGGCGGTACCGGGCGCCCGAGGGCGGGCACGGGGAGCACGGCCATCATCATGGCCATCACCACGGGCCCCCGCACGGGCATGATCGTGCCCCCGGGCACGGACACGACCACACGCACCTCCACGACCACACGCACCTCCACGAGCACGAGCACCCCCACGAGCACGAACACGCCCACGCGCACGGCCACGACCACCGTCACGAGCCCGTCTCGCTTCGCGCGCTCGTCGCGCTCGGCATCAGCGGGGGACTCATCCCCTGCCCGGCCGCGCTGGTGGTCCTGCTGAGCGCGCTGTCGATGCACCGGGTCGGGTTCGGCCTCGTCCTCATCGTCGCCTTCAGCGTCGGGCTCGCGGCGGTGCTGGTCGCCATCGGGATCCTGATCGTCTACGCCGGCCGGCTGATGTCGCGCTTCCGGGAGGATGGGCCGTGGATCCGCCGCTGGCTGCCCCTGACGTCGTCCGCCGTGATGACGCTGCTGGGCCTCGGCATCGCCGCCCAGGCCCTCGCCTCGTGGACCCCGCGCTAGGCGCTGCCCGCCGCCAACCTTGACAGAGCGCTGAGGCGTCCCGTATCGTCGCAAGTCTCGACGCCCCAGATGCCAAGCTGATGAAAAAGATGCACGCCGAATGACCGGGGGCTCTCCCATCGTCGCTCAGTTGCGGGCGATCCAGCGTGCGCACGGCTTCCTCCCGGCGGCGCCGCTGCGCGAGCTGTCCGAGCGGACCGGCACGCCCCTGTACCAGCTGCACGGCGTCGTCAGCTTCTTCCCGCACTTCCGGCTGGCGCCTCCGCCACCGGTGGAGGTGCTCGTCTGCGACGATCTCGCGTGCCATCGGCGGGGCGGGGCAGCCCTCCTGGCCGCCGTCGAGGCGCAGGCGCGTCAGGGCGGGCCGGAGGGCGCCGTCGTGCGCTCCGTGTCGTGCCTCGGCCGCTGCGACCGCGCCCCGGCCTGCTCGATCAACGAGGCGATCGTCTCCCGCGCCACCGTGGAGACCGTGCTCGGCCACGTCGCCGCGGCCGCCGGCGGCGAGCGGGTGCCGGCCGAGCACGTCGCCCGGGACACGCGGACGTTGACCGTCGACCCCTACGGCACGACCGACCGCTACGGGGCCGCCCGGCGGCTGGCCGCCGATGGCGATGCGGCGGGCGTCATCGCGGCGCTCAAGGCGGCCGACCTGCGGGGCCTGGGCGGGGCGGGGTTCCGGACCGGACTCAAGTGGGAGCTCGTCCGCAAGGAGTCGGCCGCCGACAAGTACGTCGTCTGCAACGCCGACGAGAGCGAGCCCTGCACGTTCAAGGACCGGTTCCTGCTGGAGCGCGCCCCCCACCTGCTGGTCGAGGGCATGCTGCTGGCCGGCCTGGTCACCGGCGCCCGCCTCGGCATCGTGTACATCCGCCACGAGTACGAGCCGCAGCTCGAGATCGTCGAGCACGAGATCCAGGCCGCCCGCGCCGCGGGCGCGCTCGGCCCCAGCGTGTTCGGCTCCGACCGCGAGTTCGAGCTGGAGACGTTCGTGAGCCCCGGGGGGTACATCTGCGGCGAGGAGTCGGCGCTGCTGGAGGCGCTCGAGGGCAAGCGCGGCGAGCCCCGCAACAAGCCGCCGTTCCCCGTCACTCACGGGCTCTACAACAAGCCCACCGTGATCAACAATGTCGAGACCTTCGCGATGGTGCCGGCCATCCTGAACCGCGGCCCCGAGTGGTTCCGGGCCCAGGGCAGGAACGGCGCCTCCGGCCTCAAGTTCGTCGGCATCAGCGGCGACGTGGCGCGGCCCGGCGTGTACGAGATCGCCATGGGCACGCCGGCCCGCGAGGTGATCTTCGACAGGGCCGGCGGGGTGGCCGGCGGCCGCCCCTTCAAGGCGTGGGCGCCGTCGGGGCCGTCGTCGGGCTTCCTGCCGCCCTCGATGGTCGACGTGCCGCTGGACTTCGATTCCCTGAGCAAGGCGGGCTCCATGCTGGGCTCGGGCGCCATGCTGGTGCTCTCGGACGAAGCCTGCATGCTCGACATGGCGCTCAACGCCGTGCGGTTCTTCCGCAACGAGTCATGCGGCAAGTGCGTCCCCTGCCGCGTGGGGTCGGCCAAGATGGTGGAGGTGCTGGGCGAGATCGCCCGCGGCCGGGGCCGCTCCGAGCACCTGGAGATGATCGACGACCTCTCGCACGCGCTGATGCAGACGTCCATCTGCGGCCTCGGCCAGGTCGTGCCGATGCCCATCCGCTCGGCCCTGACCCACTTCCGGGACGAGGTCGACGATCACCTGCTCCGCCGGCGCTGCGCCGCCGGCGTCTGCCCGGTGAGCGGCGCATGAGCGCGCCGGCGGCGGTCAAGCTCACGATCGACGGCCGGGAGGTGAGCGTCGACCCCGGCACGACGATCTTCGATGCCGCCCGCCGGCTCGGCATCGACATCCCGGCCCTGTGTCACACGCCCGCGCTCGGCCAGACGCCGGTCGGCGTCTGCCGGGTGTGCACGGTCGAGGTGAAGAACAACCGGGTGCTGGCCGCCTCCTGCGTGCGGCCGGCCGAGAACGGCATGGTCGTGGCCACGGCCTCCGACGGCGTGCGCCGCGCGCGCCGCACGCTGGCCGAGATCCTGCTCTCCGACCATCCCTCGCCGTGCGAGCGCCAGAAGGCCACCGGCGACTGCGAGCTGGAACGGCTGGGCGCGGCCTACGCGGTCGGCGCGCCGCGCTTCGGGCGCCGGACGTGGCCGCGCGGCCTCGACGAGTCGTCGCTGTTCATCGCCGTCGACCACACCGCCTGCATCCTGTGCGACCGGTGCATCCGCGCCTGCACCGAGGTCAAGCACAACAACGTCATCGGCCGGAGCGGCAAGGGCTACCAGGCCGGGATCTCGTTCGACAACGACCAGCCGATGGCGGCCTCCAGCTGCGTCGGCTGCGGCGAGTGCATGGTCTCCTGCCCGACCGGCGCCCTGACCAACCGCCGCGAGCTGGAGGTCGAGCTGCTCCACGGCGAGGAGATGGCGGCCGAGGAGCTGAAGGCGCTGCCGATCTTCGCGCGGATGTCGGGGACCTTTCTCGACCTCAACCGCGGCGCGGTCGTGCGGCGGCGCATCCGGCCGGGCCAGGTCATCTGCCGCGAGGGCGATTTCGGCTCGACGGCGTTCTACATCCTGAGCGGCACGGTGGAGGTCTCGATCGCCGCCCCGCTCGGCCACAGCGCCGCCCGCCGCGCCGGCGCCGGCGGGCGCAAGGGTTTCTTCCGCATGCTCACCGAGCTGGTGAAGAGCCCGCCGGCCCCCTCCACCGCGGCCGCCCCGCGCACGATCCCCATCGACGCCACCGTCGACCTCGACCTGAGCAACCCGGTGGCCCAGCTGGGCGCCGGCGACCTGTTCGGCGAGATGACGTGCCTGAGCTTCTATCCGCGCTCGGCGACCGTGCGCGCCGTCGAAGAGACCGTCGTGCTGGAGATGCTGCGCAACGTGCTGCAGATGCTCCAGAAGGACAAGGTCTTCAAGGCCGAGCTGGATCGCCGCTACCGCGCGCGGGCGCTCGACACCCACCTGCGCTCGGTGCCGATCCTGTCGAGCCTCAGCGAGGGCTTCGTGGCCCGGCTGCGCGACCGGGTGCAGCTGGTCCGCTTCGAGCCCGGGCAGGTCATCTGCAAGCAGGGCGATCCGGCCGAAAGCTTCTTCCTCATCCGCATCGGCTTCGTGAAGGTGACCCGGGAGTTCCCGGGCGGCGACCTGGTGGTGCGCTATCTCAACCGGCCCGACTACTTCGGCGAGGTGGGCCTGCTCGGCGAGGGCGTGCGGACGGCCACCTGCACGGCCCTCGACCACGTCGAGGTCGTCCGCATCGCCGCCGACGACTTCCGCGACATGACGCGCGAGTTCCCCGACATCCAGGCGGGGCTGGTGGAGGTGGCCCGGGAACGGTCGCAGAACGACGTCCAGCGGCGCGTGACCGAGACCACCGTCGCCCTCGACGACTTCCTGAGCCAGGGGCTGATGCAGGCGCAGAACCTGCTCGTCATCGACCTCGAGCGCTGCACCCGCTGCGACGAGTGCGTGCGGGCCTGCGCCGACGCCCACGAGGGCGTGACCCGGCTGGTGCGTGACGGGCTGCGCTACGACAAGTACCTGGTGGCGACCTCCTGCCGGTCGTGCCGCGACCCGCTCTGCATGGTGGGCTGCCCGGTCGGCTCGATCCGCCGCCACCAGGACTCGCTCGAGATCATCATCGAGGACTGGTGCATCGGCTGCGGTCTCTGCGGCACCCAGTGCCCGTACGGCAACATCAACCTGCATCCGTTCAAGGTCGTGGCCGAGGACCCCGACCATCCCGGCGTGATGAAGGCGGTGGTGCGGGAGAAGGCCACCACCTGCGACCTC
>Ga0299906_10003693_pt1 | contig 12600 bp, 11 predicted proteins | sample RVTome_14_FD_200259 | JGI IMG/M metagenome (GOLD analysis project Ga0299906, IMG submission 200259) | Soil microbial communities from uranium-contaminated site in the Upper Colorado River Basin, Wyoming, United States - RVT145D125 (version 2) ...
ATCGGCCGGGTGCGCGCCCGTCTCGGCGAGGTCGTCGTGCGTGAGGTAGGTCCAGATCAGGTCGGCGTCCGGCTCCACCGCCAACCGCGAAAGCGCGACGGCGAGCACGCGGAGGAACGCGGTCGTGTTGTTCTCGTACAGGACGCGCGCGAGCGCGGCGTGGTCGAACGGGTGCTCGCGCAGCTCCGCCGCGATCCGGAGCGTCTCGGGCGTCGTCGCGCCGTATTGGAACCGGCCGGTATCAGTGACGAGCCCCGCGTACAGGCACATCGCCGTCTCGGTCGGCATCTCGCCGCCGATCGCCTTCGCGAGCCGGTAGACCATCTCGCACGTCGAGGACGCGTGGGGGTCGATGAGGGGCACGGTCCCGAGTCCCTCGTTGCTCACGTGGTGGTCGATCCAGATCAGCTCTCGTGCCTTCGTCGCGACCTCAGCGAGCACAGATAGGCGATCCATCGACGCCGTGTCGCACGTCACCATGACGTCCGGTTCCCTCGGGAACTCCGAGGGCGGGACGATCGCCTCCACGCCGGGCAGTGCATCCGCCCATGAAGGGATCTCGAACGGCTCGTTGCCGAACGAGCACACGGTCTCGGCGCCGCGCGCGCGGAGCAGGTTCGACAGCCCGAGCATCGACCCGATCGCGTCCGGGTCCGGGTTCACGTGGCACGCGAGCGCCACCCTCGGCGCCGTCCGAAGGATCTCTGCGGCCCGCGTCAGCGCGTCAGCCATCTTCGTCCTCATGCATCTTGCGGATGAGCTCCTCGATCCGGTCCGCCGTCTGGATCGTCGTGTCCTCCTCGAACTCCAGGTCGGGCAGCGTCTTCAGCCGCACCTGACCGCCGATCACCCGCCGGAGGTGCGGCGCCGCGGAACGGAGCGCCGCCGCGCTCGCCCTGCGCTCCCTCTCGTCCCCCATCACCGTGTAGTAGACCCACGCCTTCCGCAGGTCGGGCGAGACCTTCACGCCCACGACCGTGACGAAACCGACGCGAGGGTCTTTCAGCTTGAGGATCTCCTCGGCGAGGATCTCGCGGAACTCCTCTGAAACCCGGCTGAGTCGCGTTCCGTCGGGCACCGTCATCAGTCCTTCTGCCTCAATCCTCTGGATAGTGCAGCGAGACCTCGGCGTCGATGACCTCGACCTCGGCCCACCGGTCGATCAGCTTCTCCACCTCGTGCAGTACCCGTTTGGCGTGGTAGGCCTCGCCGGCGACCGCCGAGACGGCGATCGTCGAGCGCTGCCAGAGGTCGTGGTGGTCCACCTCGGCCACCGAGACGTTGAACTTCGCGCGGATCGCGTTCGTCAGCGTCTTCAGGACGTGGCGTTTCTGCTTCAGCGAGCCGACGGCCGGGATGCGCAGGTCGAAGCGTTCGAGCGCGACGAGCATCCGTTCCCTCCGCCGCGGCGGCGCTACAGCTGGCGGGCGACCTCTCGGACCTCGTAGGCCTCGATGACGTCGCCCTCCTTCACGTCGTTGAAGTTCTCGATCCCGATGCCGCATTCGAAGCCCTCGGCGACCTCGCGGACGTCGTCCTTGAAGCGCCGGAGCGACCCGATCCGGCCGTCGTACACGATCACGCCGTCGCGCACCACGCGGGCGCGCGCGTTCCGCACGATCTGCCCGCGGGTCACCATGCAGCCCGCGATCGTGCCGGCGCGTGGCACGCGGAAGATCGCTCGGACCTCCGCCGTGCCGAGCTCCGTCTCCCTCTCCTCGGGCGAGAGCAGACCGGACAGGGCGCTGCGGACGTCGTCGATCGCGTCGTAGATCACGCGGTACAGACGAACGTCGACCCCTTCGCGCTCGGCGAGATCCCGCGCCGCCACATCGGGCCGGACGTTGAAGCCGACGACGATCGCGCGCGAGGCGACCGCGAGCGAGATGTCGCTCTCGGTGATCGCGCCCACGCCGCTGCGGATCACGTTCACGCGGACCTCGTCCTGCGGGATCTTCGCGAACGAATCCTCGACTGCGCCGAGCGAGCCCTGCACATCGGCCTTCAGGATGATGTTGAGCTCGGGCACCTCAGCCTCGCGCGCCTGCGCCATCAGGTCCTGCAGCGTCGGCGCGCGCGTGGTGACCAGCTCGGCCGCTCGGACCTTGGCCTCGCGCTCCTGAGCGATGTGGCGAGCCTCGCGCTCGTCCTCGACCTCGCGGAAGTCGTCGCCGGCGTTCGGCACGTGCGACCAGCCGAGGATCTGGACCGGCTTGCTCGGCCCCGCGATCTTCACGGGCTGGCCATTCTCGTCGAGCATCGCGCGGATCCGCGCCCACACGATGCCCGAGACGAGCGTGTCGCCGACGTCGAGCGTGCCCTTCTGGACCAAGACGGTCGCGACGGGGCCGCGGCCCCTGTCGAGGTTGGACTCGATGACCGCGCCCCGCGCCCGCCCCTCCGGATCGCCCTTCAGCTCCTCGATGTCCGCGACGAGCAGGATCGTCTCGAGCAGCGAGTCCAGGTTGGTGCGCGCCTTGGCCGATACGTCGACGAACTCGTAGCTACCGCCCCACTCGGCCGGGACGACCTCACGCTCGACCAGCTGCTGACGGACGCGCTGCGGGTCGGCCTCGGGCTTGTCGATCTTGTTGACCGCAACGATGATCGGCACGCCGGCCGCCCTCGCGTGGTCGAGCGCTTCGAGCGTCTGCGGCTTCACGCCGTCGTCGGCGGCCACGACCAGCACGACGATGTCGGTGACCTGAGCGCCGCGGGCGCGCATCGCGGTGAACGCCTCGTGGCCGGGCGTATCGATGAACGTGATCTCGCGGCCGTCCACGTGGACCTGGTAGGCGCCGATGTGCTGCGTGATCCCGCCGAACTCTCCGGATACGACGTCGGTGCGGCGGATCGCGTCGAGCAGCAGGGTCTTCCCGTGGTCGACGTGGCCCATGACGGTCACGACCGGCGGTCGCGGCTTTAGGCGCGCCGGATCGACCTGCTCCTGTTCGGGCTCCTCCTCGTCGAGGCCGACGATCTCGGCCTCGTAGCCGAGGTCGTTCGCGATCAGCGCGATCGCCTCGTCGGACAGTGATTGCGTGGCCGTGACCATCTCGCCGGCGGCGAACAGGATCTTCACGATCTCGGCGGCGCTACGACCGGTCTTGTCGGCGATCGCCTGCGCGGTCGACCCTCGCATCAGCTTCAGCGACGGGAGCGCCAGCTTCGCCGGCGCGGGGGCCGGTGCCGGCGCGGGTGCTGGGGCCGCTGGCTTCGCCGTCGGAGCCGTGGGGGCGGCGGCCGGCGCCGCGGCCGTCTGCGCGGCGGGGGCAGGGGCACCGTTGCCCCCGGGCGCCGGGGGCGGCGCGAGCACCTGCTCGGGCTTGGCCTTGCCCTCCGCCGAGGTCGGCTTGGCCTTGCCCTGGGTCGCGGCCTTCGACTTCTTCTCCGACGTGACCTCGCGGGCCTCCGCGACCTTCCTTGTGCGCGCCTTCGGCAATGGCTCCTCGACGGCCTCGCGGAGCTTGGCCTCGGGGACGGCCTTGCCGCCCGACGCGCGCAAGCGAGGAACGGCCTGGTCGGGGACCGACGACGACGCGGTGAGGCCGTCGACGCCCATCTCCTTCAGCGCCGCGAGCAGGTCCTTGCTCGCAACACCGAGCTCCTTCGCCAGCTCGTGGACCCTCACGTGGTGCCTGCCTGCCTTTCCGTCGATCCCGTCTCGGTCGATCCCGTGTCGGTCGATCCGGGAGACCCGGGAAGACGCTCGAGGTCGGCCCTTAGCCTAACGGCTCCCTCACGATCCAGGCCCGCGCGCAGCGCCCGCGCGAGCGCGCCGCGCCGCAGCGCCAGGTCGATGCACGCGGGCACGGGGTGCACGTACGCGCCGCGTCCGGGCGCCTTGCCGGTCGGGTCTGCCGCGACCCCCCCATCCTGGGCGCGCACGACCCGAACCATGGTGCCCTTCGGCGACGTCCTGCGGCAGCCGACGCACGTCCGCACCGGCTCCGGCACGACTCAGCCCTCCGAGGACGACTCCTCGCCCGCGGCCGCCACGCCGGCCGCCGACGCGCTCTCGACCTCGACCGTGACCTCGTCCACCGTCGTCGGCTCCATCGCCGGGTCCTCGGCGGGAACCACGGGCTCCGCGGCCGGAGCGGTCACCGGGGCAGCCACCGGGGCAGCCGGTGCGCGGCCCTCCTCCGCGATCTGGGTCTCGCTCTTGATGTCGATCCGCCAGCCGGTCAGCCGCGCGGCCAGACGCGCGTTCTGCCCTTCCTTCCCGATCGCGAGCGAGAGCTGGTAGTCGGGCACCGTCACGACGGCCGTCTGCGTTGTCTCGTCGACACGCGCCTCCTTGACCTTGGCCGGCTGGAGCGCGTTCGCCACCAACGTCGCTGGGTCGTCGCTCCACGGCACGACGTCGATCTTCTCGCCGCGGAGCTCGTTCACGACCATCCGCACGCGCGAGCCCTTCGGCCCGACGCACGCGCCCACGGGGTCGACGCCCGGCTCGTTGGACGACACAGCGATCTTCGAGCGGTGACCCGGCTCGCGCGCGACCGCCCTGATCTCGACGATCCCCTCCGCGATCTCAGGAACCTCCATCGCGAACAACGCCTTGAGCAGCCCGGGATGCGTCCGCGACACCACGATCTGCGGGCCTTTGGTCCCCTTGCGGACCTCGGTGATGTACGCCTTCACACGTTCGCCGTGGCGATACGACTCGGACGGGATCTGCTCGGCCTGCGGGAGGAGCGCCTCGACCTTGCCGAGGTCGAGCAGCATGTACCGGCGCTCCTGCTGCTGCACGATGCCGGTGACGACGTCGCCCTCCCGGCCGGCGAACTCCTCGTAGGTCATCTCGCGCTCGGCATCGCGCAGCTTCTGGAAGATCACCTGCTTCGCCGTCTGCGCGCCGATGCGGCCCTTGAACTCGTCGGTGACCTCGACCTCCTCTTCGGAGATCACGCGGGTCGCGTACTCGGGCTCGTTCTCCTCGTCTCCGGGCGAGACCTCGTACTCCTCGAGCTTCTGGACCCAGACGCGGAGGTCGCCCGATCCCGGGTCTATCTGCGCGCGCACGCCGAAGGTCGTCTCGACCACGTCCGGGTGCTGCTGCTTCCACCACGACTTGTATGCGGAGGCCATCGCCTCCTCGAGCCCGGCGAGGATCGTCTCGAACGCGATACCCTTCTCGCGCTCCAACTCGCGAAGCGCCGCGATCATCTCGGCGTTCATCCTCTAGCTCCTATCCGATCCCCACTCGAAGACGGTCCGCGCCGACGCGACCGTGTCGTAGGGGACGCGCAGCTCTCCGCCGTCGGTAGCGATCGTGATCGCCTCCGCGTCGGCCGAGACCAGCGCGCCCCGGTGTACCTTCGAGCCCTCGATCGGCTCGACCGTCTTCACCCTCACCTGCTCGCCGATGCTCCTTTGGAAATGCCGCGGCTCCTTGAGCGCGCGTTCGAGGCCCGGCGAGCCCACCTCCAGCTCGTACCGACCCTTCCCGAAGTCCTCCAGGTCCAGCCGGCGCGAGAGCTTCTCGGACGTCTGGGTGATCGTGTCGAGGTCGACGCCGCCCTCCCGCGTCACGGCGACCCGCAGGACCATGCGGCCGGCCTCCCTGCGGTACGCGACGTCCCACAGCTCGAGGCCCACCGACTCGACGACGGATCGGACCAGCGCCTCCACGTCCCTCTCGCCCTTCATCCTCGCGAAGCGTCCCCTGAAAAACAGAAGTGGGCGCGAGCCCACTTCGTCGGTGACACCGCTCGTTGTTGCCCTCGAGTATAGCGGAGGGCGTCGGGGCGGGCGGGCGACGCGTCGCGTCGGAGGCTGCGTCAGAGGGCCCGGCGCTGGCCGCCGGCGCGTCCCCAGTGGTCCCGCCGGTTCATCCGCCGGGCGAGCCGGGGGTCGTCCCAGCCGCGGTTGAGCCGCACGCCGAGCAAGCGGCACGCCAGCTCGGCGTGCTCGGGCGAGGGGAACACCTCCCGGAGCCAGTTCCCGTCGACGTCGACCAGGATCAGGTCCCAGGTCCGTAGCCCGACGTGCTGGAGGACGGCCTCGACCTCGGGCTGGAGCGAGACGAAACGCCGCAGGCGCGTCGTGGGGCGCGTGGCCATCGCCCGGACGGTACGGCTACGGCGCGGTCGCGAGCAACCGCTCGGCCGCCTCGGCGGCGCGCGCGAGCGGGGCCTGCGACCGCTCCCCCGTCGCGCGGAGCTTCAGGTCCACGGTTCCGGCCCGGAGGCCGCGGCGGCCGGCGACCACCTGGAGCGGGTAGCCGATCAGGTCGGCGTCGTTGAACTTCACGCCGGCCGCGCCCTCGCGGTCGTCGAGGACGACCTCCACGCCGGCGTCCAGCAGCTCCCCGTAGATCCGTTCGGCCTCGGCGACGACCTCCTCGTCGTCGCGGTTGGCCGGGATCACGCAGACCTCGAACGGCGCGATCGCCTTCGGCAGCTTCAGGCCCGAATCGTCGCGATACTGCTCGGCGGCGGCGCCGAGCGTGCGCGAGATCCCGATCCCGTAGCAGCCCATCTGGAACGGCTGCTCCGTGCCGTCCTCGTCCACGAACATCGCCTTGAGCGGCGCGGAGTACTTCGTGCCCAGCTGATAGATGTGCGCGACCACGATCGACCGGCCGATCCGCAGCTCGCCGCCGTCGACCGGGCAGGGGTCGCCCTCGCGGATCTGGGCGACGTCCTCGTACCGGTCCACGCGGAAGTCGCGCGGCGTGTTCGCACCACGGACGTGCCGATCCGGCTGGTTGGCGCCGGTGACCCAGTCCTTGCCCGCTCGCACCGAGTGGTCGGCGATCACGATCGCATCGTCCGACATCGCCTGCGGGCCGACGTAGCCCTTTACGAACCCGCGTCCGGCGAAGTCCGCGTCCTCGAACGCTCGGATCGGCGTCGGGAAGAAGAGCTGCTCGAGCTTCTCCTCGGCGACCTCCCGGTCCCCCGGGACGAGCACGGCGACGGTCTGCCCGCCGGCGTCGAACACGATCGTCTTGAGCGTGCCTTCGGCCGGCACGTCGAGGAACGCGGTCAGCTCGTCGATCGTCGCGGTGTCCGGCGTGTCGAGCACCTCGAGGGGTTCGAGATCCGTCTGCTCGACCGGCTCCGGGGCGCGCGGTGTGGCCGCCTTGACGTCCGCGAGGTAGTCGCCGTTCACGCATTCGACGAACAGGTCCTCGCCGACGTCGGCTCGGGCCATGAACTCGTGGTTGATGCCGCCGCCGATCTGTCCGGCCTCCGCCTCGACGACGACGTAGGACAGGCTGAGCCGGTCGTAGATGCGCCGGTACGCGTTGAGCATCACGTCGTACGAGCGCCGCATCCCGTCCTCGTCGCGGTCGAACGAGTACGCGTCCTTCATCAGCAGCTCGCGCACCCGCAGCAGCCCGAACCGCGGCCGGAACTCGTCGCGGTACTTCCAGCCGACCTGGTACAGGTTGATCGGGAGCGAGCGGTACGAGGGTAGGTCCTGCGCCACGAGCGGCGTCACGACCTCTTCCTGGGTCGGACCGAGGAGCATCTCCCGGTCGTGCCGGTCGGTCAGGCGGAACAGCAGCTCTCCGTACAGGTCCCAGCGGCCGGTCGCCTTCCAGGGCTCCGCCGGCAGCAGGATCGGCATCCTGATCTCCTGCGCTCCGGCGGCGTCCATCTCCTGTCGAACGACGGCTTCGATCTTCCGCATCGACCGCAGGCCGAGTGGCAGCGAGGTGTAGATCCCGGCCGCGAGCTGCCGGATGAACCCGGCGCGGACGAGCAGCCTGTGCGATGGCGCCTCGGCCTCCGACGGATCGTCGCGGAGCGTGGGCGCGAACAGGTGCGAGAGCCTCATCGGGCCCACAGGATACCGGTAGCGTCGGCCCGGCTAGCCGTGCGAGACCAGGTGGACGGTCTGCTGCCAGTCCTGCGTGGCGCCGCCACCGTCGCTCTCGGCGAACTGGTTGACCATCGCCATCACGGCCGGATCGAGAGGGTCACGGTTGATCCCGTTGAAGTCGCCCCAGCGCTCGGGTCCGGGGACGGCCTCCATCCGCGCCTCACCCGGCCACAGCAACAGCAGCTCCGCCTCCTTGGTGCCGACCGGGATCTCGGCCGCCCACGCCGACAGGTACTCCCGAGTACCCCGGACCGCGCTCGCCCGGTTGTATGCGATGAAGACGTTCCCGGCGCCATCCGTCGCGATCGTCGGCCACCCGGCGTCCGTCTCCGGCGTCCCCACGATCCCGACACGCTGGACCTCGGCCTCGGAGGGCGCGGAGCCGGGAACGATCTCGTACCAGCGGATCGCCGCCTCGCCGTAGCCGCCCGTGTTCACATCCGGCTTGATGTCCTTGGCGATCACGTGCGCCGTGTACAGCCTGCCGGTCGCCGAGTCGTAGTAGGCGTTGATCAGTCGTAGGTCGCCCGGGTCCCACCACGTATCCGCGTTGCGTAGAGTCCCGCCCCGTTGCGTCCCGTAGGGCGAGATCGACGCCTTGGCGACCGGGAGCGCCACCCGCTCGAGCCGCAGGCCGTTCGGCGTGTCGTGCAACCGCCACAGCACGACGGCCGAGACCTCCTGGCGACGCTCGTACGACACCAGGTACTGCGATGTGGCCTCGGGCCCGACGCTCGCCGCGGGCTGGATCGTGAACGCCTTCGATCCGTCAGGGTTGCGCGTGGCCCGGCCCGAGAAGCGCCGGTACAGGGCCGTCTGCGTACAGGACGGATCGTAGAAGGTGTCCTTCGGGAACCGCAGGATCTGGGCGTACGCGAACCGCTGCGTCTTGAAGTGGAACGCGTTCGCCGTGACGGTGACCGCGTTCATGTCGTAGCCGAGCCCCGGGTAGTCCGACCACTGTCTCCCGTTGGCGTCGACGCCGTCGCCCGGGATCTTGATGAAGCACCACGTGGAGATGTCCGCGGCCGTCGCGTCCGGGATCGTGGCCAGGACGATCCGCGAGCGGCGCTGCGCATCGTTCACCGCAAGGTAGGAAAGGACGAAGTTCGACGTGTATTGGTCGAACACGACCTTCGGGTCGTACAGCTGCGTCCCGCCCGGGAACGCGACGAACGAGGAGAGCGAGGTCGGCGCGAGCAGCGTCGACCCGTCGGGGGCGTAGACGGCGGTGTGCGCGTTGACGGCGGTGACGATCGAGCTCACGCCCTTGGCGCCGATCGGGTCGGCCGGCCAGTTGCCACCGGTGCGCGGGATCGCCTCGAAGCTGAGGGACTGCACGGGCGCGAGCCGTCGCGGCTCGTCCGTCCCCGCCGGCTCGGCCGCCGACCCGCCGGTCAGGGTCGTCGCCTCCCGGCTCGCCCGGAGCCCGGCGAGGCGGTCGACGTGGCTCCGAGCCGGCGTCCCGGTCCCGAAGACGAACCGGGGGGCGGGGGCCTCGGGTCGGCGGATCCTCGAGATCGGCGGGGCATCGGTTGGCGAGGCGGTCACCGGGTGGAGCAACGAAACCGACGACAGTGTGACGAGGGTTGCGGCTGCGCGGACGAGCGAGCGTTGCGTTCGTGCTGCCATCGATCCCCGGCTCACGGTGCGGTCGCCGAACGGTACACCCCGCGCACGGGTCCGTCACGACGTTGACGAGGGCGGCGACGGCCGCCAAGCTCCCGGGACCGCCGAGCCGCGGGGAGCTCCGTGCAGATCCATCCCGACCGCGCAACGTTCGACTCGCTCGCCTCGACCTGGCCGCTCGTGCCGGTCTGGACCGAGCTCCTCGCCGATGTCTCGACGCCGGTCGGCGTGTTCCCGTCGCTCGCGGGCACCGGGGCCGGGATCCTGCTCGAGAGCGTCGAGCGATCCGAGCGCTGGGGTCGCTACTCGTTCGCCGCGGGCGACCCGGCCGCCGTGGTGGTGGCCGATGGGGGTGGCCTGCGGGTCGAGGACGTCCGCCGCCCGCTTCCGATCGAGCCGCCGCGGGCCGGCGGCTCGATCCGGGAGGCGCTCGTCCAGGTGGCGTCGCAGCTCGCCGCCCCCCGGCTGCCGGGATCTCCCTCGCTCACCGGAGGCCTGATGGGCTACCTCGCGTACGAGGCGGCGGAGCCCCTCGAGGGACATCCGGTGCCCGACCCGGCCGGCGCGCCCTGCCCGCCGATCGGGCTCCTGGTCGTCGACCGTGCCGTCGTGTTCGACCACTGGCGGCAGCGCCTCCTGCTCGTCGCGCACGCCCCGGCCGGCGGCTACGACGACGCGGTCGCAGGGCTCGAGTCGCTGCGGTCGACGGTCGCGGACGCGACCCCGCCTTCGCCCACGCCGCTCGCCTCCGCCGACGGCCAGGTGGCCCGGGGCGACGTGAACATGCCCGATGGCCGGTACCGCGACATCGTCGAGTCGTTCAAGGAGCACATCGCGGCCGGCGACATCTACCAGGGCGTCCCGTCGCGCCGCGTGTCGTTCCCGGCACCGGAGGGCGGCTACCCGGTGTACCGGGCCCTGCGCGTCACGAACCCGGCGCCGTACATGTTCTTCCTGCGGATGCTCGGCATGGAGCTGGCCGGGTCGTCGCCCGAGCCGCTCGTCCGGGTCGAGGGCCGGCGCGTGTCCGCACGCCCCATCGCCGGGACGCGCCCGCGGGGCAGCACCGAGATCCGGGACCGCCTGCTCGAGCACGAGCTCCTCGCGGACCCCAAGGAGCAGGCGGAGCACGCGATGCTCGTCGACCTCGCCCGTAACGACCTGGGACGCGTCTGCCGACCCGGCACGGTCCGTCCGACCGAGCTGATGGTCGTCGAACGGTTCTCGAAGGTGATGCACATCGTTTCGACCGTCGAGGGAGAGCTGGCGGACGGGCAGGACGCCTTCGACGCGCTCGCGGTGACGTTCCCGGCCGGAACCGTGACGGGCGCGCCGAAGCGGCGGGCGATGGAGTTGATCGCGGAGGCCGAGCCGACCGCTCGGGGCCCCTACGCCGGCGCGGTCGGCTACCGCACCTTCGCGGGCGACCTCGATTTCTGCATCACGATCCGCACCGCCGTCGTCGCCGACGGGCGGGCGCACGTACAGACCGGGGCCGGCGTCGTCGCCGACAGCGACGCAGAAGCCGAGCTGCGGGAGACGATGGCGAAGGCCGAGGCCCTGCTGCCCGCGGTGACGGCCGCTGGCGGGACCCTGCTGACCGGGGAGACGCCGAGATGATCCTGGTCGTCGACCACTACGACTCGTTCACGTTCAACCTCGTCCAGCTGATCGAGGGACTCGGCTTCGCGACCGAGGTCGTCCGAAGCGACGAGCGTCCGGCGGAGGAGCTCGTCGACCTGAGTCCCGAGGCGGTCGTGCTGTCGCCCGGCCCGGGCAGGCCCGAAGACGCCGGCTGCTTCCCGCTGCTGCTCGAGATCCTGCCCGACGACACGCCCGTCCTCGGCGTCTGCCTGGGTCACCAAGCGCTCGGTGTCTCGCTCGGCGGCACGGTGGACCGGGCGACGCCGGTCCACGGCAAGGCCTCGCTCGTGTACCACGAGGGGAAGGGCATCCTCGAGGGCGTGAGCGACCCGTTCGAGGCGGCCCGATACCACTCGCTCGTCGTCCGGGCCGACTCGCTCCCCGACGAGCTCGAGCTCACGGCGTGGACGGAGGACGGCCTGGTGATGGCTGCGCAGCACCGCACGCTGCCTCGCTTCGGCGTGCAGTTCCATCCCGAGTCGATCCTCACGCCCGAGGGCCCGAGGATCGTCGAGAACTTCCTGCGCCATGCCGCCCGGGTCTGACGTCCCTTCGGTTCAGCAACTCAGTTCAGCAAGGTGGCATCGAACGCATACTTCAGGTTGTCGTCGGTTGGAGTCCCCCAGCAGGCGTACCGTCCCCGTCGATCGGTCCAACATCTGGTCCGCGTGCTCGCGTTCGTGAGTACCAGATCGGCCGTCACGATCGTGCGGCGCCCGAACGGGACACGCACCACGCCGTCCCCGCCGGAGTTCAGCCGGAACTCGCGGTACCTCACGGCGCCGGTCCGCGAGACCGTCACGACCGACGCCTCCGGCCCCGTCCGGTACGGCGGGAGATCGACCGAGATCCGCAGCTTCGCGCCGCCCCTGACGCCGCGACCGGGGACGAACGCGATGTACGCGTTCGTCAGGTGCTTCAGGCGGAGGGTGTCGGCCGCTCCGCCGTTGCGCTTGGTGACCCTGAACCTGTCCGACAGCGGCGGGACCGGATAGCGGAGCGTCTGCGCCTCTTCGTAGAACTTGGCCGGCACGTCGTTGTACATGCCGAGATCGGCGAAGACCTCCCGGAACGACGTGTCGTGCACGGCCTTCAGCGCCAAGTCGATGGCCTTGACGGAGTACTTGTCCGGACCGCTCGCCGATCCGTCTGCACGCTCCCACGCCTCGCGCACGACGGCCACGTCTTCGACGCCGCCGACGGCGAACCGCTCAGAGACGAACTCGTGGAAGATCCAATCTCCGTAGATCCCGAAGGTGCTGTTGTTCGAATCGAGCGGGACGCGCGGCCTGCCGAGCGGCCCGCTCCCGAGGTACTGCACGTTGTCGTCGATCGCGTCGAATACGCGTTCCTCCATCCACACGGCCGTGCTCTCCATGAACCAGCGGTCCTCGACGGCGTCGTACGCGAACTGCGACGCGTGGAAGAACTCGTGCGCCAACGTGACCTGCATCGCGGTCAGCCCGCCGAGCTCCACGAAGTCGTCGT
>Ga0299906_10003694_pt1 | contig 12599 bp, 10 predicted proteins | sample RVTome_14_FD_200259 | JGI IMG/M metagenome (GOLD analysis project Ga0299906, IMG submission 200259) | Soil microbial communities from uranium-contaminated site in the Upper Colorado River Basin, Wyoming, United States - RVT145D125 (version 2) ...
CCGGTTCGGCCGCAACCGTTTCCCCGGTCGGTCGACTCGGGAGGTCGCGGTCTCCGATCAGGTCACGGTAGTCCTTGTCTTCGTCTTCCTCATCCTCGTCGTCCTCCGGATAGGCGGAGTCCGGGAAGTTCTCGAGGGCCCGCAGGCGACTCGTGTTGTCGAGGTCGTCGATCGAGGCATCCTCGTCCTCGATCTCGTCGAATTCCGCCTCGATGCGCGTCGATTCGCCAGTGTCGCTCTCGATCTGGACCTTGAGGCCCTCGAGCGTGATGTCCTCGACGCCCTCGGGTTCGCCCACCTCCAGTTCGGACTCCTGTTCGGAGGGTTCGTCATCGAAGGCAACCGATGGCTCGACGGTTCGCGCCTCGGGAGCCACGCCATACTGCTGCTGCCAGTCGCGCGCGTCGATGAAGACCTTCTCGATGTCCTCCGCGGAAAAGTGATAGTCCTCCGGTCCGAGCTCCTCGACCGCGCTGTCCAACTCGGCGTCGGCCACGCCCGCCAGGGCCGCTTCGGCTTCGGCCAGCGAGGTTTCGGGCAACGACGCCTCAACCGGCCTGGTGACAGTCGGCCGCTCGGCTTTGGCCGGCAGCTCGTCAGTCAGCCGCTCGAGCGCGTCGAACTGATTGCCGCAGTGCCCGCAACGGGCGCGGCCGTGCGCCGCGCGCAGGGTTGCTGCCGTGACGCGAAACCGCGCGAGACACTTCGGGCACTGGGAAAACATGTCGTTCAGCTTATATGTCCGCGGTGGCCGCCGAGCAGAGCCCAGCCGTCGCGCGTCGCGGTGACGTCGATCATAAACCACGGGCGGTACGCGGCGGTCACGGATTCGGCCTGCTCGACCAGGATGCCGCTCAAAACGATCGCCCCGCCTGGCCGCAGCAGCGACGCGAACCGCCCGGCCAGGTCCACCAGCGGCCCCGCCAGGATGTTGGCGACGAGGACGTCGCAGGACGACGGCTGATGCGGCGTCACGCTGACGACCTCGAGCCGGTCAGCCACGTGGTTGCGGGCGGCATTCTGCCGGGTCGCGAGCAGGGCCTGCGGGTCGATGTCGAAAGCGAGCGCGTGCGCGGCGCCGAGCTGGAGCGCGGCGATGGCCAGGATCCCCGACCCGCAGCCGTAATCGATCATGCGGCGGTCGCGCAGCTCGCGGCCGTCCAGCCATTCGAGACAGAGCGCGGTGGTCGCGTGCGTGCCGGTGCCGAAGGCGAGGCCCGGGTCGAGTTCCAGGCGGATCGCCTCCGGGTCGCCGGCCGGCTGGCCGTCCGGGCAGATCCACAGCCTGCGCCCAAATCGCATCGGGCGAAAATCGCGCAGCCACTCGCGTTCCCAGGAACGGTCGGCAAGTTCGTCGAAGCGGGGCGCGGGCGTCGGTGGTAGGACCGGCGCGAGGCTTGCGAGCAGCGCGGCGCGGTCGATGCCAGGATCGAACAGCGCGCGCACTCGGATCGTGGGCCACAGCGGCGTCTCGCCGGGGCCTGGTTCGAGTATAGGGTCGTCCGCGGCGTCCTCGAGCGTGACCGAGGATGCACCGAGCGCGAACAAGGTGTCCTCGACGGCCGTGGGATCGGTCGCGCCGAGCTCAACCGTGAGTTGCAGGAACGGCATTGCGCCTTGCCCGCGGCGGGCCGCGGTCTATTTGATCCCCAGCCGCCGCTCCAGGTAGTGGATATCCGTGCCACCAGCGCGGAAGGCCGCGTGGTTGAAGATCTCCTGGTGCAGCGCGACGTTGGTCTTGATGCCCTCGATCACCATCTCGGTGAGCGCGTTTTTCATGCGCGCGATCGCCACATCGCGGTCCTCGCCGTAGGCGATGACCTTGGCGATCAGCGAATCGTAGTGCGGCGGCACGTTGTAGCCGGTGTAGACGTGGCTGTCGACGCGGATTCCGGGGCCGCCAGGCGCGTGCCAGAGCCTGATCGGGCCGGGCGAGGGCGTGAACTTCTTCGGGTCCTCGGCGTTGATGCGGCACTCGATCGCGTGGCCGCGGATCTGTACATCCTCCTGCGCCCAAGGCAGGCGTTCGCCGGCCGCGATGCGCAGCTGTGCCTTGACCAGGTCGATGCCGGTGATGATCTCGGTCACCGGGTGCTCGACCTGGATGCGGGTGTTCATCTCGATGAAGAAGAACTCGTTGTCCTGGTAGAGGAACTCGAGCGTCCCGGCGTTACGGTAGCCGATCTCGGCGCAGGCGGCCGCGACCCGATCGCTCATGAACTTGCGCTGCTTGTTGGTCAGGCCGGGGGCGGGCGCCTCCTCCACCACCTTCTGGTGCCGCCGCTGCATCGAGCAGTCGCGCTCGCCCAGGCAGATGACATTGCCGTAATGATCGGCCAGCACCTGGAACTCGATGTGCCGCGGCTTGTCGAGGAATTTCTCCATGTAGACCTGGTCGTTGCCGAAGGCCGCCTGGGCCTCGGCCTGGGTCACGCTGATCGAGTGCAGCAAGGTCGCTTCGCTGTTCACCACGCGCATGCCGCGGCCGCCGCCGCCGCCCGAGGCCTTGATGATCACCGGGAAGCCGATCTCGCGCGCGATGCGGAAGATCTCGTCGGGCTCGTTGCCGAGCGACCCGTCGGAGCCCGGCACGCAGGGCACGCCCGCGGCCTTCATGGTCCGGATCGCGGAGACCTTGTCGCCCATCAGGCGGATGGTCTCGGCGCGCGGCCCGATGAACGTGAAGCCGCTCTTCTCGACGCGCTCGGCGAAGTCGGCGTTCTCCGACAGGAAGCCGTAGCCGGGATGGATCGCGACCGAATCCGTGACTTCGGCGGCGCTGATGATCGCCGGCATGTTGAGGTAGCTGTCGCGCGATTGGGGAGGGCCGATGCACACCGTCTCGTCGGCCAGCAGCACGTGCTTCAGGTTGCGGTCCGCCGTCGAATGCACGGCCACCGACTTGATGCCGAGTTCGCGGCAGGCACGCAGGATGCGCAGCGCGATCTCGCCGCGGTTCGCGATGACGACCTTGTCGAGCATGGTGGAAGGCTCAGCCGGCCGGCGCTATTCGATGACGAACAGCGACTGGCCGAATTCGACCGGATCGCCGTTCTTGACCAGTACCGACACGACCTTGCCGGCCTTGTCGGATTCGATCTGGTTCATCATCTTCATGGCCTCGATGATGCACAGGACGTCGCCAGGCTTCACTTCGCTGCCGATCTCGACGAAGGCTTTCGCACCGGGGGACGGCGCCGAATAGAACGTGCCCACCATCGGCGCCGTCACTACCTTGTCCGGCGCATGTGCGGGCCCCGCGGCAGCCGCGGCCATGGCGCCCGTCGTGCCGGACGGCGCGGCGGGCGCCGCCATCGGCGGCGCGTAGGCCATCGGCGCGGCGATCGTGTGCACGCCGCCTGGCGGATGACGGCTGATCCGCACGGACTCCTCGCCTTCCTTGATCTCGATTTCCGAGATCCCGGATTCCTCGAGCAGTTCGATCAGCTTCTTGACCTTGCGGATGTCCATCCCGGGTTCCCTGATGCTTCCTATGTCTGTCTTATGTCTAGTCGCGTTTCGCTGCACCGGCGGCGAGCTGGTGCGCCGCCGCCCGCAGCGCAAGTTCGTAGCCGATTGCGCCCAGGCCCGTGATCGTGCCCACGGCGATGTCGGAAAAGTACGAGTGGCGCCGGAAGCTCTCCCGCGCATGCACGTTCGACAGGTGCACCTCGATGAACGGGACCTTCACGGCGAGCAGGGCATCGCGCAGCGCGATGCTGGTATGCGTGAGACCGGCCGGATTGAAGATGATGAAGGCCACATGCCCCGTCGGTGCCTGATGGATCCGGCCGATCAGCTCCGCTTCGGAATTGCTCTGGAACGTCGACAGCCGGTGTCCGGCCTCGGCGGCGAGCTGGGTCATGCGCTCGTGTATCTGTTCCAGGCTGACGTGCCCGTAGAGCCCCGGCTCGCGGACGCCCAGCAGGTTCAGGTTCGGGCCATTGAGCAAGAGGATATGGGCCACGTCGTCCGCTCCGGGGCCGTAAGATGGCGGCGAGTTTAGCGCTGATTGGCGCCAGTTAGCGACAATTAGGCCAAATTGGTGCCTTTTGGTCAGCCCTCGGCGTGGGTTTGGGGAAGACCTTCGAGCCCGCTTTCTATCTCGGTCCGGGCTTGCTCTGGGGTGACGGCCCCGGCATTGACCCGGTGCACGGCGGCCAGAATCACGTCTGCCTCGGCCGCCGTCAACTCGCCCATGTGCGCCGCGACAATCCGCCCCTGCGCATCGGAGAACACGGTGAACGGCAGGCCGACCACCTCGACCCCGAAGGCCGCAGCCGCATCCAGGGCCTCCTGCTCGCCGATCAGCAGCGGGTAGTCGATCCTCATCTCCTCGGCGTAGGCCAGGACCTTGTCGCGGAAATCGACCGCCACGCCGATGACCTGGAAGCCGTCCGCCGAGTGCTCCCGCTGCAGCTTCTCGAGCAAGGGGATCTCGCGCCGACAGGGGGCGCACCAGGTAGCCCAGAAATTCACGATCAGCGAGCGGCCCTGCCAGTGATCGAAGCTGCGCATTTCGCCGTCGCGATCGGCCAGCGAGATGTCGGGCAGCGTCGCCGCGAGCACCATGGCCGGCGGTTCGGGCGCGGCTACGGCCGGTGCCGTCACCCGCGAGCGATACAGGTACGTACCAACGCCGGCGGCAAGCGCGGTCACGGCCAGAACCGCGAGCACGCGGCCCCTCATGTCGCGATGCCGCCGAAAGCCTGGGCGATGTGCGTGCGGAACTCAGCGGCGGGTTTGAAGCCCACGATCCGGTACTCGCCCCGTTCCCGGCCGTCCGGGCCGAAGAACACGATCGTGGGCGGGCCGAGGATCCCGAAGTGCTGCAGCAGGGCCTGGTCGGCCGCGTCGTTCGCCGTCACGTCCGCCTGCAGCAACAGCGCACGTGAAAATTCCGCCTGCACCCCGGGGTCGGTAAAGGTGTAGCGCTCCATTTCCTTGCAGGACACGCACCAGTCCGCATAGAAGTCGAGCATGACCGGCCGGCCGGCGGCGCTCGCCGCAGCAACCTCCTGCTCGAGATCGGCGACCGTCTTGATGCGCTTGAACGCCACGTGCTGTTCCGCCGCGCCGCCGGCGCCCGCGCCGAGCCCGGCCAGCGGCTGCAGCGGATCGGACCGGCCGGCGAGCGCGCCGATCAGCATCAGCACGCCGTAGACGATCGCGAGCGCGCCGAACCCGCGCCGCACCGCATCGGCGCCGCCTTTGACCTCGCGCCCGCCCATGGTCAGCAGGCAATAGCCCGAGACGAACGCGAGCACGGCCCAGAGCGCGAGCGTGACCGCGCCGGGCAGCAGTCGCGCGATCATCCACACCGCGACGCCGAGCAGCATCACGCCGAACACGGCTTTCACCGCGTCCATCCACGGCCCGACTCTGGGCAACAGCTGACCTGCCGATGCACCTATCACCAGTAGCGGCACACCCATGCCTATGCTGAGCGCGAAGAGTGCCGCGGCGCCGCGAAAGACGTCGCCCCCTTGACCGATGACGGCCAGCGCGCCCACCAGTGCCGGTGCTACACACGCGGTCACGATCAGCGAGGACAGCGCGCCCATGATCGCGGTCCCTGTGAGCGTGCCTTGCTTCTGACCATCGCTCATTGAGGAAAGCTTCGCCTGGATTGCGGCCGGCATCTGCAGCGTGTAGAGGCCGAACATGCTGAGCGCAAGCCAGCCGAAGAGCGCGGCGAAGAGCATGATCATCCACGGTTCCTGGAAGAACGCCTGGGCCTGCTGGCCGGCCAGCGCGAACAGAGCGCCGGCGATGGTGTAGGTGACCGCCATACCAAGCACGTAAGCGACCGACAAGGAAAACGCGCGACCGCGCGACACTGGCTGGTCACGGCCGGCGCCAACGATGATGCCGGACAGGATCGGCAGCATCGGCAAGACGCAGGGCGTGAACGCCAGGCCCAGCCCAGCGACGAAAAAGAACGTCAGGACGCCGAGCAGATTTCCGCTACGGACGCGATCGGCAATCGAATCCTGTTCCGAACGAAGTGGTGTGCTGCCGCTGGCGGATGCAGGGTCGGCGGCGTTGGTCGGCGCCGCCGCGGACGCCGTCGCGACAGGCGCGAGCGCCACGCTGATCTGCTTGTGGATCGGCGGGTAGCAAAGCCCCGCCTCGGCGCAACCCTGGTAAGTCACCTCGAGCGGTAACTCGGTCAGCCCCGCCGCTCTAGCGACCGGCACGTTGACGACCAGTTCATCGTAATAGACGACCTGTTCACCGAAGTACTCGTCATGTTTGGCCTTGCCTGCCGGCATGACCGGGGTGCCGAGCTGGGCGGCGGCCTGCGTCGAGACCGCGACCTTGTCGCGATAGAGGTAGTAATCCTTGGCGATCTGCCAGCGCAGGGTCACCCGATCCGCGCTCTCGCTGTCGGCCGTCAGTACGAAGGCCTGGTCGGGCTTCAGGAAACCATCCGAGGCGCCCGAGCTGCCGGCGGTGAGCTGCTTCAGGTCGACGCTGGCTGCGGCGGCCAGCAGCGGCGCGAGGACCAGCAGCAGGAATGCCGCGGGCCTGGCGGGGCGCGGCATCCGTTTCATCGCCGGACTTGCCGGCGCGCTGCCTCGGTTGTGCGATAAATCGCGTTGTAACAATGGGTTAGCCTTCGTTCGAGATGCGCCTCGGACCGCGAAACGGTTCGGCACGGCGCATCGTAGCGGTTACTGACCACCCGTGGTGATGTCGCGTCCGTTCGCTGCGGATACGGTCACATCGCCCACTCATCGTCACGCGGCCCTTGAAATCCGAAGAACCGCACCTATCATTGGCAGCCATCTCGGGAGAGTGCTAACAGTTCCCGAATTCCCAAGAGCTAAGCAACCTGATAACCGAACGGAGTCTGCAGCAATGGCTGAGAAACTGAAGATTCGTCCGCTCCACGACCGCGTCATCATCCAGCGGCTCGATGCGGAGTCGAAGACCCCTGGCGGCATCGTAATCCCCGACACGGCGGCCGAGAAGCCGATTCGCGGCAAGGTCGTTGCGGTCGGCAAGGGCAAGATCCTCGAGAACGGCGACGTCCGCCCGCTCGACGTCAAGGTCGGTGACCGCATCCTCTTTGGCAAATACAGCGGCACCGAGGTGAAGGTCGATGGCGAGGAATACCTCGTCATGCGCGAAGAAGACGTGATGGCGGTGATCGAGAAGTAATCGGCGCCGCGTCACACACCAGAGAATTCCGGAGAAAACTTACATGGCAGCTAAAGACGTACGATTCAGCGATGACGCGCGCACCCGCATGATGCGCGGCGTCAACATCCTGGCCAACGCGGTCAGGGTGACGCTGGGCCCCAAGGGCCGCAATGCAGTGCTCGAGAAGAGCTTCGGCGCCCCGACCGTCACCAAGGACGGCGTGAGCGTCGCGAAGGAGATCGAGCTCAAGGACAAGTTCGAGAACATGGGCGCGCAGATGGTGAAGGAAGTCGCTTCCAACACCTCCGACGAGGCCGGTGATGGCACGACGACCGCGACCGTGCTTGCCCAGGCGATCGTGCGCGAGGGTCTGAAAGCCGTCGCCGCCGGTGCGAACCCGATGGACATCAAGCGTGGCATCGACAAGGCCGTCGAGGTGGTGATCGAGGACCTTAAGAAGCTGTCGAAGCCCTGCAAGGACCCGAAGGCCATTGCGCAGGTCGGCACGATCTCCGCGAACAGCGACGAGTCGATCGGCAAGACCATTGCCGATGCGATGGAGAAGGTCGGCAAGGAAGGCGTGATCACCGTCGAGGAAGGCTCGGGGCTGCAGAACGAGCTCGAGGTCGTCGAGGGCATGCAGTTCGACCGCGGCTACCTCTCGCCGTACTTCATCAACAACCAGCAGAACCAGACCGCCGAGCTCGAGAATCCGTACATCCTGCTGTACGACAAGAAGATCTCGAATGTGCGCGAGATGCTCCCGCTGCTCGAGGGCATCGCCAAGGCCGGCCGTCCGCTGCTGGTCGTCGCCGAAGACATCGAGGGCGAGGCGCTGGCGACGCTGGTCGTCAACACCATCCGTGGCATCGTAAAGGTCGCGGGCGTAAAGGCCCCGGGCTTCGGCGACCGCCGCAAGGCCATGCTCCAGGACATCGCCACCCTGACCGGCGGCAATGTGATCTCCGACGAGATCGGCCTCTCGCTCGAGAAGGCCACGCTCGCCGACATGGGCCAGGCCAAGAAGGTCGTCGTGGAGAAGGAAAACACCACGCTGATCGACGGCCACGGCAAGACGGCGGACATCAAGTCGCGCATCGCCCAGATCAAGCAGCAGATCGAGGAGGCCACCTCCGACTACGACAAGGAGAAGCTGCAGGAGCGCGTTGCGAAGCTCTCCGGCGGCGTCGCCGTCATCAAGGTCGGCGCGGCCACCGAGATCGAGATGAAGGAGAAGAAGGCCCGCGTCGAAGACGCGCTGCACGCGACCCGTGCCGCCGTCGAGGAAGGCGTGGTGGCCGGCGGTGGCGTGTCGCTGATCCGTGCGCAGAAGGCGCTCGACAAAATGACCGGCGCGAACGACGACCAGGCCACGGGCATCCGTATCCTGTCGCGCGCGATCGAGGAGCCGATCCGCCAGATCGTGACGAACGCAGGCGAGGATGCCGCAGTGGTGCTCGCCAAGGTGCGCGACGGCAAGGGCACGTACGGCTACAACGCCCAGACGGGCGCGTACGGCGACATGCTCGACATGGGCATCCTCGACCCGACCAAGGTCACGCGTCTTGCGCTGCAGAACGCCGCTTCGGTGGCGGGCCTGCTGCTCACGACCGAGGTCATGGTCGCCGAGGCTCCCAAGGACGAGGAGCACAAGCACGGCATGCCTGACATGGGCGGCATGGGCGGCATGGACATGTAATTCGCGCAAGCGAATCGCAGTCAGGAAAGCCCCGCTCTGCGGGGCTTTCTTTTGGGCTTACCTGAATCTCGACGTGCGGTCGTAACCGTCATGCCGGTGGCGCCTCCCATTCAAAGTCATCCTGCGAGAACCGCGTGCAGAAAGCACTGCAGCGCCGATGGCGCCGCTGCGCTACCGGCGGCGCAACGGCAGCCTGGACGACGCCAACGACTGAGCAAGGGATGAGGCCGGCACTCGCGTCGTGCCGGCCTCATTCGCTACTCGTTTGCGTCCATTGACTACTGAGCGGCTTCGACTGCGGTAGCCGCATCAACGAGACCGGCGCCGAAAATCACCTGTGGTCCGATCGGTCGCGCCGTCTTCCCGATGATGCTGCGGACCTCGATCGGGCTGAGCGCCGGATTGACCTCACGCACGAGAGCCACGACTCCGGAGACATGCGGAGCGGAGAAGGACGTACCGCTCACGAGCGCGTAGTCGGTCGCTGTGACCTCGACCGTGACGTTGACCGTGCCGGCCGCGACGCGATCGCGCAGCCCCGCGCCATCCGTGTCGGACAACGATACCACCGGAATGGTCGCCACGAATTCCCCCAGCGTGCCGAAGAAATTTCCGGCCACGTTGTTGAAGATCAAGACACCCGCAGCGGCCGGACTGTCAGCGAGCACGTTCTGTACCTTTTCCGCAAAGGTGATTGCGCCGCGCTGGATCAGCACGATACGCCCATCGCAGGCTCCGCTGCCGCAGGCCGCCGCTGCGTCCTGCGTCGTACCGAGGCCTGCAAATGTGACATCACCTGTCGCGCTGCCGAGTCCCGAGCCGGTGAACGGATTGGGCACGAACTCGGTTCCCGGCGGTGTGTTCTCCTCGAGGAACGCATCGCGGCCCGCGCCCTGCACGGTGGCGGCCGGAACGTCCACACCGGGCGCCGTCACGTCCACCCAGCCGCCGACGTTCGAAAAACTCGCCAGGCCGTTGTTCGCATCGACCGCGCCGGTCGCAATCACGGTGGCGTAGGCGGCCGGGAAGTTGGATTGCTGGCTTGCGTCGTTACCGGCCGAGGCCACCATGACGATGCCGTTGCGGTTGGCTGCCTGGATGGCTGCGGCTTCGATGTGGAAGCCTCCGCGTCCGCCGAAGCTCATGTTGATGACATCGGCGCCGTCATCGATGGCCTGCTCGAGCCCACCGATGATCGCCGATAGCGGACAGCCATTGGTGAAATCCGCGAAGCAGACCCGATACGGCACGATGGTGACCCGGGGTGCGACGCCGATCACGCCCACCAGATTATCGACGGCGCCGATCACACTCGCGGTGCTTGTGCCATGACCCTGGATCTCCGCAGGCAGGTCGTCGGCGGGACAGTCGTCCGGCTCGATGTTGGGTGGATTGGTGCCGATGAAGTCGCGGATGACGCCGCTGCCACAGATGTTGGGAGCGATGTTGTCGGCGAGATCCGGATGAGCGAAGTCGATACCCGTATCGAGCACCGCCACGACGACTCCGTTGCCTGTGGCGATTGGGTTGGCGCGAACGTCAGGCTGATCGAAGTCCGGGCCGCTGGCCCACAGCTCGTTCGCGCGTACCTGCGTCACGCCGAACTGGATGAACTCTGTCGTGAAGTCCGGCAGATGGGCGTGGAGCTTGCGTGCAACGTCGGCCTCGATGGCAGTTGCGGTGCCGCTCGAGCGCACCTGCCTCAACGCATCGGGCGACAGCTCGGCAACGACGCCCGGCACGTGCTTATACCGATGCACGACACGGCCACCCGCTGCCTCGATGGTGCTAATGAGGGCCGCCTGCTTACCTGTCCCATGGCTCACGAGGAAGCGACTCGCGTCGGCCTTCGGTGCGGCCAGCGTGGCGGCCCCTATGATCAGCGATGCGATCGCGCTGGCGACCGCGGTCCCTATTGATTTACGCATGATGTATCCCCTGATGTTGTCCTGTCGAAGGTCCTGCGGCGCGACGCGCCCATCGGTAGCCCCGATTCAACCCGCCACCGTGAAGTGGCCGGATAGTGCAATTATCGCGCGCCGCGGCGTGGCAGGACAGCGCCGGAGTCACTGGATTTCGACGACCCGCGCTCCACGATAGACTGCTGAGCCAGCGGCGGGCCGTCGATCGATCGAGCCTGCGGGGGCGAGACCTGAACCGGTGACCGCAGCCAGCAATCGGAATCCATGGTGGACACGCGAGGGCCTCACGGTTCTCGAAGGCCGCCTGCATTTCGCAGGCCACGACACGGAGCGCATCGCGCGCGAGTACGGCACGCCGCTTTACGTATACGACCCGCAGCGCCTGGCTGCGAACGTCGACCGGCTGCAGGCGGCTTTGGGGCGCGCCGGTGTCCGGCACCGCGTGCACTATGCGCTGAAGGCGAATCGCCATCCGGCGTATCTGTCCCGGCTGGGGGCGCTCGGCAGCGTCGGGATCGATGCCTGCTCTCCACAGGAAGTCTCCCTCGCCCTCGGGGCCGGCTGGAAGCCCGAGGAGATCTCCTACACCGGGACCAACCTCAGCGACCGCGATCTCGACGTCATCCTGGCGCAGCCGGTGATCCTGAACCTGGATTCGCTGAGCGCGATCCGCCGCGTCGGTCGACGAGCACCCGGGCGCGCGATCGGCTTGCGCATCAACCCACAGGTCGGAACGGGCTATTCGGCCCAGCTTACGTATGCTGGTGAGAAGCCGACCAAGTTCGGCATCTATCCCGACAGATTCGCTGAGGCCCTCGACCTGGCGCGCCAATACGGTCTGGAGGTGCGGGGTCTGCACTTTCACATCGGCTCGGGCTGGCTGCGTTCCGGTCTCGAGACTTTCCTCGAAGCGCTGCGGCGGGGTGCCGATCTGGCCCGGCGGGTCCCCGGGATCGAGTATTTCAACGTGGGCGGGGGCCTCGGAATCCCGCTGCAGCAGTCGGACCGGGGCGTCGACCTCGACGCCTATGCGCAGGGAATCGCGCGCCATCTGGGCCCGCTCCGCGTGACCGTGTTCGTCGAGCCGGGTGACTTCCTGGTCAAGGATGCGGCGATACTGCTGGTGGAGGTCGTTACCGTGGAGGACAAGGGCGGCGTCCAGTTCGTCGGCGTCGACTGCGGGTTCAACGCCTTTGGTCTGCCCGCCATGTATCACTATCACCAGGAAATCGTGGTCTGTCGCGACGCCGAAGCCTTGCCAACAATGAGCTGCACCGTGGCCGGCCACATCAACGAAGCTGGCGACCTGTTCGCCGAAGGCTGCTGGCTGCCCGAGGTCTGCGAGGGCGACGTGCTGGCCTTCCTGAGCGCCGGGGGGTACGCCGCGTCCATGGCGTCCCGTCACTGCGCGCGGCCACCGGCCGCGGAGCTCGTGCTTGTCCCGCCGGGACGCGGTGAACCCGGAACGCCCGCCTGAGGTATCCTCAAGCCGAAGGAAACCTGAAAGCCGCCGCGCAGGCGGTATGCGCGAGGATGCATACCATGGAGAAAGTCACCACTGCTGATCTGATGGACGATCTGCGCAAGGTCGTTCAGGACACCGAGGCGCTGCTGCGCGCCACCGAGGGCCAGATCGGCGAGAAGGCGGACGACGCGCGGCGTCGCGTGCAGGTGGCACTGGACGGCGCCCGTGCGCGCCTCAAGAGCGTGCAAGGTTCGGCCACCGAGATGGGCGAGGAAGCCGTTCGCGCCACGGAAACCTACGTGCGCGACAACCCGTGGCAGGCGCTCGGCATCGCGGCCGGCGTCGGGCTGGTGCTGGGCCTGTT